>OFHM01002145.1_pt1 | contig 11577 bp, 12 predicted proteins | sample 1521311 | NCBI WGS metagenome assembly OFHM01 (sample SAMEA3504083, study PRJEB24116) | mouse gut metagenome | biome: mouse gut; feature: mouse-associated habitat; material: faeces | place: Denmark | collected 2011 | reverse complement strand
CCTTATAGGGCGTGAGCAAACCACCGGCTAAGCCGGTGGTTCTGATTCGTGTCTGATACACTGAAAAAGTTTCCGGCCATATGACTGGTTACTTATATTGAAAAAGTTTTCGGCTATATGGCTGGTTACTTATTATCTGGATATTTCAGGATACGGATTATCAGGAGGTATGCATATGTCAATGATAGATGTTGTGAATTTGAGTTTTTCTTATGAAGGAAATTATGAAGAGATATTTAAGAATGTGTCCTTTCGGATCGATACGGACTGGAAACTGGGGTTTGTGGGGAGAAACGGACGGGGGAAGACTACTTTTCTGAATCTTTTGCTGGGCAGGTACGAGTATCAGGGAAGTATTTCGTCCAGAGCAGAGTTCGTTTATTTCCCTTACGAGGTGGCGGATGAAGGCAGAATGGTGTTCGAGATCCTGGAAGAATTGAATCCGCAGACGGAAGAGTGGGAGATCTTCAGGGAGCTGAATCTTCTGGATGTGGATGCGGAGGTATTGTACCGTCCGTTTTGTACCCTGAGCTACGGGGAACAGACGAAGGTGCTGCTTGCAATGCTGTTTTTGTCGGAGAACCGTTTCCTGCTGATCGACGAGCCGACGAATCATCTGGATGCGGAAGCGAGGGAGAGGATCGCCGGATATCTGTCCCGGAAGAAAGGATTCATACTGGTATCCCACGACCGGCATTTCCTAGATTCTTGTGTGGATCATATTCTCTCGATCAATAAGATGGATATTGAGGTCCAGAAGGGGAATTTTAGTTCCTGGTATGCCAACAAGGAGGCGAGGGACCGGCTGGAAGCGGCGCAGAATCAGAAGCTGGAGACCGAGGTTAAAAGGTTGAAGCGCGCGTCGAGGCAGTCGTCGGACTGGTCTGCGAAGGTGGAGAAGAGCAAGAAGGGACAGAGAGTAGCGGGGCTTCGTCCTGACAGAGGGCATATCGGCCATCAGGCCGCCAAGATGATGAAGCGTTCGAAGGTGATTGAGGCAAGGCAGGCCCGGGCAATGGAAGAAACCACGGGCCTTTTAAAAAACATGGAAACCGCAGAGAGCCTGAAAATCCTGCCACTGGAATACCATGCCGATACACTTGCCTCTTTTTCTGGGGTTTCTGTCTGCTATGGAGGGAACCCGGTCTGTGAACCTGTTTCCTTTACGGTGCGCCGTGGGGAGCGCATTGCGCTGGACGGCAGGAATGGCAGCGGCAAAAGCAGCTTGCTTAAGCTTCTCGTAGGAGAACTTGCTGGGCCCCTTGGAGCCAAAGCATACAGCCCCAAGGGGCATACTGGCATAATCCCATCATGCAGCCCCATTGGGCACACCGGCGCAGTCACAGTAGGCGCAGGCCTTGTCATTTCCTATGTGCCGCAGGACACTTCCTATCTAAAGGGAAACCTGTCCGATTTTGCAGAGGAAAACAACGTGGACGAGAGCCTGTTCAAAGCTGTCCTGCGGAAATTGGATTTTGAGCGGGTACAGTTTGAGAAAGATATTTCAGAATTTTCCGGTGGGCAGAAGAAAAAAATGCTGCTTGCCAAAAGCCTTTGCCAGCGCGCCCACCTGTATGTGTGGGATGAACCCTTTAACTTTATCGACGTGTACTCACGGATGCAGATTGAGGGGCTGATTCAGGAATTTGCCCCCACCATGGTGTTTGTGGAGCATGACAGGATGTTCCGCGACACAATGGCAACGAAAGTCATCACAGTGCAGTAAAAACCCAGCCTCAATGCAGCTTTAAGGAGCAGCCAAGTTTCCAGCAACATGGAAGGCAATTGCAGGTGCATTGAAACAAGGCCTGAAATATAAAACAGGAAACAAATAGGCGAAAAGGCATCAGAAAAGATAGGTTCTATAGGAATTCCACTCAAATTCGCCCAATAGGGGATGGTATTTTAGGCGAAAAAAGGTATGATTCTGTTATACCGTTACGTCAATGGAGGGAAAGAGAATGAACCAATTATCGACAGGAAAATTTTTATCCAAAAAGAGGAAAGAGAAAAATTTAACGCAAGAACAATTGGCAGAAAAGCTTGGGGTTTCGAATAAAACCATTTCAAAATGGGAAACAGGTAAATGTATGCCAGATTATGTTATTGTGGAAAGCTTATGTGCGGAATTAGAAATCACAATTGCAGAGCTGATGGATGGGGAAGAAGCAGAAGGAAAGAGTGTCCGCACATATGATGATGGGCAGATGATGGACTTGTTACGGCGGACACAGGAATTGGAGAAGCAAAAAAAGCAGTTATATGGAATCATACTAATCGTAATGGGAATAGCTTTACAGGCGCTTTCGCATACCTTTGGCGGTTCTGATGTAACAGACTTCTTATCGGGGCTTCTTGTAGGCTTGTCAATTGGTGAAATGCTGGTGGGTGTCTATGTAGTAGGAAGAAGCATGGCAGGGCGGTAAATATCGGTATTTGCGAGGATATACCAATGCCCTAAAGGATTTGCCGATAAGGTTTCATTTGTAATACGTTACAAGTTCGGTCTGGGCGAGAGCTCTTTGGACCACCGTAGGCGGGAAGAATTTCCCGCCATTTTAACTATGAGGTAGGTTGGCTGCTTCCTGCCTGTTGCTTAATCATATTATTTTTCTGCCGTAAATTCAAGCGGCATAGCAGTGGTAAAGGCTTCTTTTGCTGTTATAGCAAATAGTTATTCTCTTTGTCAGCTACTTGCAGGGATGCAAGGGTATAGGTTGCATAACCCTCTGCTACAAGTGGCTCCAGCTTACAAAGGGCTTCGGCCTCCTCGTAGCTTTCCGTTTTGAAAATAACCATGCCGGCAACACCGGGATAACCCTGAAAGGGGCCGCAAAGCATGATTTTCCCATCAGCATCTAACTGTTTCAAATTTTCCACGTGCCTTGTAATCACAGCTTTGGTAACTTTGTTAAACGTTTTCCCTTTTTTAATAAGCATCACATACAACCATTTTTCCATATTCATGCCTCCATTTAAATACAATTTTCCCTCTGCGGACAGCGGCGCGTCAGAAATACCCTCAGGTTAAGAATAAATCCTGACAATATCGGCGGCTTTTTCTTTCAGCATAACGCGGGCACTCTCCGGCTCTATGACTTCAACATACTTTCCAAACGACAAAAGATAATGCATCGTCCAGTTATTCAGTTCATATTGAACCGTAACGTAATAGTTCCCATCCCCGCCCAGGCAGACCTGGCTTTCCTGAAATTCATCGTACAGCCTGTGTGCGATTAAAGGGGAAAACTTCAGCTTCAAAAAGGGAATGCCGCATTCCTCTCCGCCCTCCGACTCTATTTTATAATCCAACGGCAGACGGCGTTCAAAAACTTCCGGCATCACCTGAAGGCGCTTCATTCTGGACAGGCGAAAAATTCTGATTTCCTCTTTGTATCTGCAGTATCCGATGATGTACCAGGCGTGAGACTTAAAAACCAACCGCAAAGGCTCGATTACTCTCTCTGACTTTTTAAGCTCAGAATTAAAGTAGTCGAATGTGATTACCTGCTGACCAAGAATCGCGTTTTTCAGCTCGTTAAATCTGATTTTTTCTTTTTCACCGCTTCCCCAGTATGTAAAATCCACATCAAGCCATTTGGGCTCTGACGCCTTTCTGAAAACGGCTCCGATTTTGCTTAAAGCCGTTTCCGCATCGGGGTGTTTCGCCGCCTGCAATATCTGCAGCCCCTGATAAACGCTCTGCATCTCCTCTTTTGACAACAGGGATTTGTCAATCGTATAACCTTCTATCAGGGATATGCCCCCACCGGTTCCCTTTGCGGATATCACGGGTATGCCGGCAATGGACAGAATATTGATATCCCGGTATATCGTTCTTGTTGACACGTTAAATACCCCGGATAATTCCTTTGCCGTAACATGCCCGTGATTGACTATATAAAAAACCATCTGAACCAAACGCTCTATTTGCACCGCCGCCGCTCCTCACTCCGCAATTATACTGTAACATACCAAATGCGACATGTAGCTGTCGCATTTGATTAATTTATTTTATACAATATTTTCTAAAAATGCCGTTTGTTATTTTATCCATCACGCGGACTTCTTTTTTGCAGGTGTCCGTTAAGGCCGCACTGTTTTGTACCCGCGCGTAAATTTCCAGAGGCAGACCCTCAATTTCCTTCAGATGCCATTTGGCGTTTACCGGATACAACTGCCTTTCAATCAAAGAATTGAGTGTCAGAATGTCCGATACGATTTCAGCCCCGTCCTCCTGATAGTTTTCACACAGCCATACATAAAGCTCCGGATGAAAATTAGCCATTACTCCGCAATAACCGGCCGCGCCGGCAGCAAGTGACTCTAAAAGCGTCGCTGTATTTGCATTGAACAACTGTATACTGCTGCCTTTAATCTGATGCAGTTTTTTCCGGATAATATCGATGCTGCAGCAGGTATCCTTAATGAAGAAAAATCTCCCGGTATCAATCATTGCCTGCAGCTCCTGCTCATTCAGCACCCGTTTGTACGGGTAGGGACATTCATACATACCGAGTTTCATATCCGCGTCCAGCATAGACAGCAGTTTATGAAGATTTTCAACCCAGATACGGCTGTCTTCCTCCTGAGCCGCCAGACGGTTTGAAAGAAGGATTACCGCATCGACGCCCGACTTCCAGACAGCGTTCAGTTCTTCCGCCTGTTTTTCCAGACTGTCCGATATATTGGCGCTTGCAATTATAGGTACGCGCCCTTTTGCGGCTTTTACGGTAATTTCCACTATTTTCAGTCTTTCTTCCAGTGTCAGGCAAAATATTTCACTGGACTGACAGGCTGCGAACAAACCGTTTACCCCGCTTCCAATATACCACTCCGTCAATTTTTCAAGCGCGTTTTCATCTATCTTGTTTTCTGCAGTAAACGGCGTCAGCATCACCGGCCAGACTCCTCCTGCATATTCTGTAAAATTTTCCGACATAATTATCACATTTTAATCCTTTTGAATTATCCAGATTTCGCTGACTGCAAATGCTTTCAGGGTTCCGTAAACCTGCCATTTTAATTTCAGTGTTCCCGCCGCGTAGCTTTCTTTGGGCAGTTCGTAATCCCATGTGACATCGCTCTTCATTTCTTTTCTCGGTATGGAGGAGGCTAAAAGTTCATCCCCCGCCCACAGATAACATTCCGTATCCTCTTCCGGCTTCTGCATGTGATGCACCGCTTTCAAAAAAGTATTGGGATAAAAGACTTTCAGCATATACCGCTTATCCGGAACCAGCCCGTCAAAGCAAACTTCAAGAGGCGTCCCGTATAATGCCGTGGCATTCCATGCCCATGTCAAAGGCATGGGAAACTCATAATGCCAGCCTTTCATCTGATGAAACAATCCCATAATACTGTAGATGCTGTGGTCCTTTACGGGCGTTTTCAGATATCCCGGGTCTTCTTCCCATGTTCTGTACTGCAGTACATGCTTAAAACCTTCCTCCGTACCCAGACAGCAATAAAAGTTCCCTTCCCCCGGATTATTTCTTGCATTGAGGCCAAGCAGAGCCGCAACCGCTTCTTCTTCCTTTTCCGTCTTTTCTATCTCCCGGAATTTCATCATCAAATACTGGTATTCATTCAGCGGCATATGCGCCGTTTCCAGATAGGCCCCCCTAATCCATCGCTGGCCATGATGCTGCGTTACCGTAAGCTGAATACGGCACTTCTCGTAAAGAGAATCAGACAGCCTCTGCATTTCATTTAACAGGCTCTCCATAGCCGGAGCGTCTTTTGAAAGGTCCAATATACTTCTGGCCTCTTTTATTGTATTTTTTGCCCCCAACTGTCCGGCGCGTGAAATAACCTGCCGCGCCCTGTCCTCGTTATCTTTATCGTAAGAAAATTTGTATTTTGTCCAGTAATCCGAATAAACCCTCAGCTTTATCATCTGGTATCTGTAATTTTCTTTTGTTTCTTTGCCGATAACGTCATCCAGCTTTCGCATATCCCGGTAAACAGCGTCAATGTTATCATTTTCCAGAATCGGCCCGTCCCAGTTATTCTCCAGACGCAAAATGAGAGCGGCAAGTTCGTCTGCGACATCCGCATCGATAAACAATCGGACATAATCCTTCAGCGTTTCCGATACTTCCATTTTACTATCAAAATCCTGGTCGCACCATATAATTTTATTAATATCGTCATGGATTCCTTCCGAATAGGTAATGGCGCCGCACGTATACGGTTCTGTCATATTATGAATATGTTTCATTGCCCTCGGACGGGCATTGTTCCCCTCCCGGCCCAGTGTCAGCGCAAACGCATTATCCCACATGGGAACCGGGAACTGGCAATTCGTATTATGGGAAATATCGGGGTAATTCCTTATGTTGTATTTATATTTTTCCGGAAGCATATCCGCCATTTCCTCAATACTATGCTGCTCCCATGGGGCAAAGCATACTCCCGTCACCCAGTCCGGCTGCTCTGCTATCGCCTCATAAAATTCGTCATACCATCCAGGCTCCGGCTGAAAATGCTGCGGCGCAACCCATACGCCTGCAGAGGGATGATATCTTCGCATAATTTCCGTAAACGCTTCCGTCACCTTCATGGCTTTTGACGGGCGCAAATCTCCCGGGTCTCCTAACGGAACGAGGATTGCGTCCAGATAGGGAATCGATGAGAAAACTTTTTCCCTTTCCTTTAATTCCTGATACAGGCCGGCCGGGTTATCGTAGTCTTTTCCGACATTCGGATACCACAGCCACACGTCCATTTTATACGAATGAATGATTTTGGAAACCGCAATCAAAAGTTCAAAGGGGTCTTCCACAAAGGTACTGGAAAACAGGGTATCGTCTGTTTTGGGAGGAAGCAGTTCGATTGCGTTTGCGCCAAACAGGGCCATATCTCTTATATATCTTTCATAATCCTGTATTGTCCATGCGCTATATGTATTATTTTTATCTCTGTATCCCAACTGGTGCCCCCGCAGCGGATACTCGGGCGTCATTGACATATTGCAGATGCCGTCGGAACATATGACGCTGTCCTTCTTAGCAGAGATATTGCGCAGTATGCGGGCCATTCCATAAAACTCTCCGCGTTCGTCTTTTCCCAGTACCAAAAGACGTTTTTTTCCATCGCATTCAATCACTCTTATTCGGAACCCTTCTTTCCCCGGTACGGGAATCTCTGCAAACAGCCCGGCAATGTTTTCTTCATAGTCGATAAGGTTTTTTTCATTATAAAACTCTATCGTGGTATTTTCCGAAAGGGGATTGTATCTTAAATCTATCCCGCTTTTCTCAAGAATATCATCGCAGAAAACATGAACTGTCTTTTTTTCAAACCGGCTCATATATGGTGTAACGCAAACTTTTGCCTTTGATAAATCCAACATAGCGGCTCCTTTTTGTTTTTCGCTATTTTATACAATGAGGCTGTCGCATTTAGAAAGCGAGGCTCAGGATAGGGAAAAGCAAATGCCGTATTATACCATATCCTGTATACTCGGGTCTTAAAGCGACAGTCCCATTGATTCAAAGCATTATTTTGTTAATTATTTTGCTCTTTCATATGCTGTATTGTAAAGTTCTTCCAGTCTTTCCGTTCCCTGCTGTTTCAGCATATCAACCAGACTGTCCCAATCGTCGAGAGATTTCTGTCCGTTGATATAAGAATCTATCTCGGAATTAAATACGTTTGCTATATTCTGCTGAAGCTCTGTTATCTCGTCCTGCTCCTGTGTTGAAAAATACGGCACTGCGGAATTGTAATCAACTTCTCCCGCTTCCGTCCATTTGCGAATCACCTTGCCCTGCTCAACAAAAACCGGGTCTGATACCTCCGCATACAAAGCCTCGTCAATATAACGCCCCAACCCCAGAAGGCCCACGCCAAGTTCACCCTGAATGCCGGAAAATACATCGGCGTCATTTTTATGTTTTTCAATAAGTTCCGGATTCGTTAAAATAGTTCCGTCATCGGCAACCGTATAATCTACGCCTTCCTCTCCAAAGTTTGTCACCATAATGCCTTCGTCCGTGTACATCCAGTTCAAAAGCGCCATGATACGCTCCGGATACTTTGTATCGGCATTCACGCATGTAAATTCGGTCCAGTCTCTTTCATATCTGAGCGCCCGTTTGGTTCCGTTCACCTCGCTTGTCAACGGTTCGATGATATCAAATCCCGCGCCGGCCTCTATCTGAGACAGCGCCGGATTGTAAACGCGTCCGATGAAAGAATTGTTATCTACCACCATGGAAAGGGAACCGTTGCTTAATTTCTCATGCTCCGTATCTTTATCCATAGAAGCGTAATCCGCATCCAGCAAACCGTCCCTGTAAGAATTGGCAAGAAATTCTATCACTGTCTTAAAAGATTCTTTCGTCGGTCCGTACAGCCATTTGTCTTCTTTTGGTTCATAATACATGCCTGATGTGCTAAAACACCGCCGGAACCCATTGCATAAGCCAACTGGCCTATCATATAAGTGGTTCCGTTACGGGTGGAGAACACGTAATTATCCGGGTACAGCTTTTTGATTGCAAGCATGGCTTCATACAGTTCATTCCATGTCGTGGGAACAGCCACCCCAGCTTCTTCCAGTCTGTCCATTCTCAATGCCACAAGAGGCGCCAAATCAATTCTGTTATACTCCAGGGCCTGGAAGCCGTACATCCCGCCCTCGATTTCAAAAGTTTTCGTCTTTGCGGCCCGGTCCTGAGCGTTGACAATATTCATATAGTCCCCTGTTTCGTCGGCATAATCATAAAGATTGAGGAACTGCCCGTCGGGAGCATACTTTCGCAATTCGTCTATTGTCACTCCCATGATGATATCCGGCAAATCGGCAGACGCAAGCGCCACACTTCTTTTGGTGGTGTAATCCGCGTCCGGTATTAACTGCAGTTCCAGATGAATATTAAATTTTTTCTCAATTAAATCAACCACTTTGTTTTCTTCCGACATTGGCTGGACTGCCGATTGCGACCGCATGAGCGTCACTGTAATCATTTCATTTTCTTCGCTGACGTTCTCCTGCGTTTTGGCCGGCGGCTTTTCTTCCCCTCCTCCCTCGCCAGGTGAGCCGCTGCATCCCGCCAGCACTCCCGTCAGAACAGACAGGCCCAGTACAACCGAAAGTAATCTTGCAACATTTTTTCTTTTCATAAGCGTATCTCCTTTGCTTTATTTAATCACACAGATAATTGTCCGAAGGCAATTATCCTTTTACCGAACCAACCATAGCGCCTTTTACAAAGTACTTCTGTGCAAAAGGATATACCACCAGAATCGGCGCTGTCGTAATAAAGATAACGGCATATTTAATATTTTTACCCAGCACGGCGCTGTCTCCCTGAACCGATGCCGTTCCGCTTCCGGCAGAGGCGCTTCCCATTACAATATTTCTTAACAATAACTGCAGCGGATACTTTTTGCTGTCGTCCATATACAAAAGTCCCGGAATAAATGCGTTCCAAAGTCCCACAGCATAAAATAAAACTATCGTTGCCAGTGTGGCTTTTACCAGAGGCAACACAATTTTATAAAAAATCTGCAAATCGTTTGCGCCGTCCAGATAGGCGGATTCGTATAACGCCTCCGGAATCGACTGAAACCCCGTTCGCATAATAATCATGTACCATACGCTGACCGCACCCGGAAGAACCATCGCCCAAATCGTATTTTTCATATGCAGCGACGATACCACCATATAGTTGGCTACCAGCCCCGAATCAAAAAACATGGTAAAAGTTATAATGAACGTAAATATTTTTCTCCCGTATAAATTTTTTCTGGATAAAGGATAGGCGCACAGGGCGGTCATTACCGTCGCAATCAGCGTACCGGTAACCGTGTAAATGACGGAATTTCTGAAAGAAGTTAATACCGACTGATATGTCAGCGCTATTTTATACGCCTCAACATTTATTCCTTTCGGCAGCAGCCATATTTCTCCTCTCGTAACCGCGTATCCGTCGCTGATGGAACAGATAAGCATGTAATATATGGGATAAATGACAATCAGACAGGCTAAAAAAAGTATCATTGCGACAACGGCGCAGAAAACCTTTTCGCCGGTACTCTTTTTCATCTTTTTGGTTTTAACGTAACAACTTTTATTTTTCATATTGTCAACCCCTTACCATAAACTGGCCGCACCGATTTTATCAGCCGCTTTATTCGCGCAGCATATAAGAATCAGAGAAACGATTGCCTGAAAAACGCTGATTGCGGCTCCATAACTGTAATTCGCGTCTATCAGCCCTCTTCTGTAAACATATGTTGAAATAATATCTGCAGTGGAGTAGGTCGCTCCGTTATAGAGCAGCAGTATTTTTTCATAACCTACGTTCAGCATCCTCCCAAGCGTCAGAAGAAGTTGAATGGAAATAATGGACGAAATCCCCGGCAGGCTGATGTGAATAACCTGCTTCCACCTTGACGCCCCGTCTATTGCCGCCGCTTCATATAACTGCTGGTCCACGCCGGACAGCGCCGCCAGATAAATAATGGAACCCCATCCCGCATTCTGCCAGATTTCCGTAATGATATAAACAGGTCTGAACCAGGCCGGGTCCGAAAGAAATGTCTTTGCCGTTCCGCCAAACACTTTAACAATAACGTCATTTATAATTCCGTCCGTCGCGAAAATATACATTGCAAGATTGCATACGACTACGGTTGAAATGAAATACGGAAGATATGTTATGGTCTGTACAAGCTTTTTTCTGCTCTGCTTTTTTACTTCATTAATTAGCAGGGCCAGAATCACCGGGACCGGAAAATAAAAAATCAGGCTCCATAAGCTAATCACAACAGTGTTTTTTAATACCGTGAAAAAATAAGGGTCGTTTAAGAACATTTTAAAATATTTAAACCCGACCCAGTTGCTCCCCCAGAATCCGGCCCGGGCGTTAAACCTTTTAAACGCGATTCCCAGCCATCCTATTGCCCCGTACTTAAATACGAAAAAGTAAAACAGCGGAAGTGCAAGCATCAAATAGAGATACCTGTTTTTCCACAGTTGTTTCCGTACATATCTAAACCGATTCGTTTTCTTTTTCTGCCAGATAGTCCTCCATCACAATGCGGACCATGCTGGCGACACTGCGCCGCTCCTTTTGCGCTTGTATCTCCAGACGCTCCTTGAAATCGTTTGTTACACGTATGGCCACTTGCGTCTCCGTCTTTCCCATGCAAGCGCCTCCTTTTTCCATGATTTATCATTGTACAGCAATGTTTGACATTTTTGCTGACAATCATTGCATAACATTGATTGCTGATGAATGTCACATAAATCGACGGGTTTCGACGCTTTTAATCCTCAACTTGTGTGACAATAAGATAAAAGGAGGTTTTACCATGAAAAGTAATCAATCTATGCTGACTGCGGAGCAATACAACGCTTTATACTGCAAGGCCTTTGCGAAATTGGATGAGCTTTGCACCCTGGCCGAGCAGGCGATGCGGGAACTGGAAGAATTGCAGCTGTCTATGGGGGATACAGATATTGGAAGAAAAAATTTTTCTTGAGAAAGTCCGATTTTTCCCTTTACATCAGGAAAAAACTATGATATATTATCCGGGCGTGTAAGTGCGCCGTCCATCGCT
>OFHM01002142.1_pt1 | contig 11596 bp, 9 predicted proteins | sample 1521311 | NCBI WGS metagenome assembly OFHM01 (sample SAMEA3504083, study PRJEB24116) | mouse gut metagenome | biome: mouse gut; feature: mouse-associated habitat; material: faeces | place: Denmark | collected 2011 | reverse complement strand
TTGATTGCCGGTATCTGCAACTTTGACCGCTTTGCTTAATTTCGCAAGAGGTCTATTGTAAGTGACCCCAATGCTTTTGACCTTGGCAAGGTTACGGCGACAGTCGGCATCATGCTGCAAGCAAGAATGGACTATACCTTTCAACTGTTTGTAGATGAATGCCTCGAACGTTTTAAGGCTCAGGATTGGGGCGGCGTAAACGAAAAGGAAAGGCGGTTGAATGACCTCAGAGTCACAGCACGGACTGGGACTATTTGTGGCATTTACACTGAACTCGGTTCTGGAGTACAAATCTGGATCGCAACTGACTTGGATCAGGGCATCACAAGAATTTGCCTCTCTGACGAACGCTGAAAGAGGTGTAGTTATGAAACCGTTTTGGCAGCGACCACCTAAGAAAAGTAAAAAGAAAAAGCGAAAGCCCAAGGCTGCGCCACAAGGAAAAGCTTTGCAGACAATTCCCAAATCAAAGCCAACACCTTGGGTTCCGCCACATCCAGTAATACCGAGCTCTCCCTCAATAGAGGGTAAATTTCTCGCAAAACCGTCCGTAACATATCAGGTGCCGGCTGTCCAGGAGGTTAAAGAGGACACACCGAGCCCGTCTTCTCCAAAGTCAAAGGTGATCCATCATAGAAATGAGCACATACGAAAAGAGTTCATGAAAACATTTCAGAGCCTTACTAATCGTTGGCGGTCCTGGGATATTTGGACTGACTTCATTACTATGACAGCTTGCACTATTTCCAACTCAGTAGACAAACTTCACTTTGACGAGCGGGAAAAGACGTATCTCCGAATCATCAACAAGTATAACAAGCAGGAACGGAAACTCTTTCCACAACTATTTGCCTATGTAGTGCTCGCTTTGGAAGAAAATCCTGACCAAGACTTCCTTGGCGATATTTACACCGAACTTGGCTTGAATAGCAAGGAACACAGACAGATATTTACACCGTACAATGTCTGTTACTTCATGGCCGAGGTTACGATTGGCGATCTCGCAAAGCAGGTTGAAGAAAAAGGCGTCGTTGAGATTCATGACTGCTGTTGTGGAGCTGGAGCAACACTCATTGCTGCTGTAAATGTAGCAAAAGAAAAGCTTTATGAAACCGACTTCAACTACCAGAATCATATTTTGGTTACCGGTCAAGACATCGACTACCTCGTTACCATGATGTGCTACATCCAGCTCTCACTTCTCGGCGTGGCCGGATATTTTAAGGTGGGCAACGCCCTTACTGAGCCGATGACAGACCATGATGATTTAAGTACCTATTGGTTCACACCGATGTATTTCTTCCCTGTTTGGCATTACCGGAGAATTTGGCATAGCATAGACAAGTTGTTTGAACCAAATAAGAGCGACGACGTTGAAACCAAAGGAGAATGAATCCATGCAGGCTTTTACAAAAACCGAAATCTCATGGTTAATTATTGAGCTCGATAAGCAGGCTGCAATTCTCAATTTGGATGCCAAAGACCCTTTACGCTCGATCCTTGTGCAACTCCGGAAACGGCAAAATGCGCAAAATTTTACACGGAAGAAGACAACGGTCTTGCCCAAGATTGGACTGGAGAGACAGTGTTCTGCAACCCTCCCTACTCTGACCAGCAGCAAACCGAATGGGTTAAAAAATGCTATGAACATGGAGTTCGGGGGGGGGGTAGCAGTTATGCTGATACCAGCCAGAACCGATACGAAACGTTTTCACGAATACATTTATGGAAATGCAGAGATACGGTTCATCAAAGGCCGGTTGAAGTTCGGCGGGTGTGAAAACTCTGCACCCTTCCCCTCCATGATCGTTGTGTTTGGAAAAGATCCTATTGAAAGGAGGACGCGGCCAATGGGGCGCATCAATCTCCGTGACTACCAGCTTGACGCTATTAAGCGGATGAAAAATGGATGCATCCTGTGTGGCGGTGTCGGAAGCGGTAAATCACGCACTTCCCTTGCATACTATTACGATTTGCAAGGCGGCGATCTTCTTGCGCCAGATGAAGTCGCTATGAAGAACCCGCAAAACCTCTATATCATTACGACCGCTCGGAAACGGGACACCTGCGAGTGGGAGGGGGAACTGGCTCCGTTCCTCCTCTCTACTCATCCTGACTGCAACTACTACAAGAACACGGTAGTTGTGGATTCATGGAACAACATTGGAAAATACACGGATGTCAAAGATGCATTCTTTATATTTGATGAACAGCGGGTAGTTGGTTATGGTGCTTGGACAAAAGCTTTCCTCAAGATTGCCAAGGCCAATAACTGGATTCTGCTATCCGCTACTCCCGGGGACACTTGGCAGGACTACATTCCAGTCTTCATCGCCAATGGGTTCTATCGCAACAAGACTGATTTCGTTGACCAGCATGTCAACTATGACTGGCGAGCCAAATACCCGAAGATCGATAGCTATCGGAACACAGGACGTCTGATCCGGCTTCGCAACAGTATTCTCGTAAACATGGACTTTAAGCGGCAGACCATTTCTCATCATGAGGACATCCCCGTCCCGTATGATATTTCCAAGTATAAGGATATCATGCGGAAACGCTGGAACCCTTGGGAGGACAGGCCGATTGAAACCGCTGCCGAACTCTGTATGGCTCTTCGGCGAGTCGTCAATTCCGATGAAGCTCGCTCGGTTGCAACTCTTGAAATCTTGGAAGACCACCCCAAGGCTATCATCTTCTACAGCTATGACTATGAGCTGGAGATTCTTCGCTCCCTCGGGTATTCAGAGGGTACGGAGATAGCGGAGTGGAACGGTCATAAACATCAGGAGATCCCGACAAGTGACAAATGGGTCTATCTCGTTCAATACACTGCTGGCTGTGAAGGATGGAACTGCATCACGACAGATACCATTATATTCTACTCCCAGCAGTATTCGTATAAGGTGGCGACGCAAGCAGCCGGGCGAATTGACCGACTCAACACCCCATACCAAGATTTGCACTACTACCATCTGAAGAGTTTCTCTGGAATCGACCTTGCTATCAGCAAAGCCCTTAAGCAGAAGAAGAACTTCAATGAGGGTAAGTTTGTTGGGTGGGCCACTAAGCCGATGCCGAGAGCCGCATAATTTGCAAGTCCTATTACGGAGGAGATGCTACATAGCGTCTTCTTTTATATTTTATGAAAGGAGGCGAAATGCCTTGCAACAGCGGCCTGACCTTGAAGTCAAGGTGTTCTTTGACACTTTATCTGGCACAGCATCTATCAAGGCAAAAAAGCAGCTCCTCGCCGAGAAGCGGAATGATGGAAATGTCAAGAAATTTCTGGACTATCTGTTGAACCCGTTCTTTATTACGGGTATCTCTGAGAAGAAAATTGGCAAACCGGTGACAAAAGCGCCGACTATCCAATTTGCCTCATTCCACGAGCTGATGCCCTACATCCGGGAGAACCACACAGCCTCGGATGATATTTTGGCAAATGTTCAAGCATTCTTAGAGAGTACGGAGGATGAGCTGCGGTCGTTCTACACTGGCATTATTACAAAGAGCATTCGCATTGGATGTGATGTCAAAACTGTGAATGATGCGCTTGGCTTTGAGCTTATCCCTCAATGGGAAGTGCAGCAAGCGTATCAGATCGGAAAGCTGAAGATGAACGAAAACGAGTGGTTCAGCCTCAGCCAAAAGCTCAATGGGGTTCGTGGCACCTTCTTTGAGGAAAAGCTCATCAGTCGACAGGGGAAAGAGTTTAGCGGTCTGGATCACATCCTGGCGGACATTAAGCGACTCATTCCCAACTCGGAGGAGTGGGTGATTGACGGAGAGCTGATTCGCAAGAACATTGACCATGTTTCTGACAATGAGAACTTCCGGCTGACTGCCGGTATCATCAATCAGGACGATGGTGATAAGAGTCTAATCCAAATGGTGATCTTTGACATTTTGCCGAAGGGGGAATTTCTTTACGGCGAGAGTAAATTGCGTTATCGGGATCGCCTGGAGCAACTGAAGACACTGAAAAAGCAGATACGGAGGTTAGGTCTGTCGAGTCTTCGTGTTGTGGATATTCTCTACACCGGAACCGATATGTCTATGATCTCGCCGTGTCTGGATCGCATGATTACCGAAGGAAAAGAAGGCATGATGCTGAACCGCAACTGCAAATACTTCCGGAGACGCCACAATGGCATTTTGAAAGTAAAGCAGTTCTACACGGTAGATCTCGAAGTCGTGGATCTCGAAGAAGGAACCGGACGCCTGACTGGGACCTTGGGGGCCTTTGTTGTTCGTTACAAAGGAAATTACCTGCGAGTCGGCTCCGGAATGACGGATGAGCAGCGAAAAACATTTTGGGAAGAGGGTATCAGCTTAATTGGGCGCGTCATCGAAGTCAAGTATAAAGATGAAAGCCTTGATAAGCGAACCGGCCACTACAGTTTACAGTTTCCTATTTTTGTTCAGATCCGTGAGCTCGGAAAGCAAGAGAGTTACGATTAAAGGAGATCAAAATGAGCTGCTGGACTTATATAGAAGGGGTAATTGAAGTCGACACCTTTGGCAGAAGTGACGCCGAAGCTATGTATCTTGCCCAAACAGTCGTCAATCACTTGCCACGAATTACCGGATCAGAAGGAAGCGCAAAGTTTTACTTCTCTCGTCCGGATGGCTATTGCTCTTCTTCCAATGTTGACGAGTTTGACCAGCCAAGCAATCTCTACAATGACAGATATTTTCGTGCGTTTAATACCCAGGAAAGGGTTTTGATTACGGTTAAGGGTAACCTTCGTGATCGACGCTTTAAGCAAACCCTCAAAGAGACTACGAAAATGCTGGCTCGGCTCTCGTCCAGACTTTGGGTGCTGAACTGTCTTATCCGAGTCAGATCTGATATGGATGAGACATTTATATTTAACAATCCAAAGTGGGTTTATAAGCGTGAAATCACAGATTGGGCTCGAAATTTACTTTGGAAATTTGACGACAGAAAGGATGAATAGTTATTATGTCTGATGTGATATCCGCATGAAGCAGTTTCGCTCCTTGATGGAGCCCGCTCTCCATATCTTCCCGCCTTATCTCATCAGAGATCTGGAAGCTAACGGATTCTTTACAGCACCGGCCAGCACCAAGTATCACGGTGCTTTTGAGGGCGGCTTGTTTGAGCACAGCCGGAATGTGACGCAGGTGCTCACCACCCTCACTCACGATAACGGCTTGGCATGGCAGCGGCCGGAGTCGCCCTACATCATCGGGATGTTCCACGACCTGTGCAAGATGGACCTCTACCGGCATCCTATGTCGGATGCAGTCTTGCACGCATTGGATGCAAATGGGCAAAAAGACATCCGAGAGGTCGATACAACAAAATGGGAGCACAACCCTGATACTTTGCTCAAAGGTCACGGAGACAAGTCCGTGATGCTGCTTTCTCAGTATCTGCCTCTCACGATGGAAGAGATTCTGTGCATCCGGTATCACATGGGCGCATTCGTGGACCAGAGAGAGTGGAATGACTATACAAGAGCCATCCATCAGTATGATACCGTCCTTTGGACGCACCACGCAGACATGATCGCCTCACACATCCTTGAGGATGCGAAGTGAGAAGCAGGAGGACAAGAATGGCACAGAAAAGAATCAAGATGGTACGGACGGACAGCATGAATTGCAAAATCCGTCTTCTCTATGACGATGGCAGCCAGGGCGAGCTTGACATGACGAAGGCCAAGGCATCCATGCTTGATGCTACCGTTTTAGTTGGGCTGACCCTTAAGCAGGCCAAAATGCGGCTCGGTATCAAGAGTTGACAGATTGGCCCTAAAATTATATTCTGATGAGACAGGAGGTGAAAAGATGATCGGCGCAATTATCGGAGATATCGTTGGTTCCCGATTTGAACGAGCAAACCACAAATCCAAAGAATTTGAGTTGTTTACGGATGAGTGTTCGTTCACCGATGATACGGCTATGACGCTGGCAGTCGCTAAGGCATTGCTTGAAAGCGATAATGACCTGAGCGTACTCGGCGAGAACACAGTAAAGTATATGCAAGAAATCGGGCGCAAGTACCCACACCGCGGTTATGGACAATCATTCTACCTTTGGCTGCACAAGAGACACCCTAAACCTTACAACAGCTATGGGAATGGTGCGGCCATGCGAGTAAGTCCAGTTGCCTATGTTGCAGATTTCAAGCCACAATGTATGACCCTCTCTAATGAGGTTACAAAAGTGACTCATAATCATCCGGAAGGAATTCGAGGAGCACAGGCTGTAGCTGTGGCAACATGGGCGGCACGCTATAAGCCCCCGAAAGCAGAGATTCGTCAACTGATTGATTCCAACTATTACAGCTTGGACTTCACGATCGATGAGCTGCGACCCAGCTATCGCTTTGATGCCAGTTGTCAAGGGAGTGTGCCCCAGGCAATTCAAGCATTTTTGGAATCCGAAAACTTTGAGGATGCAATACGGCTCGCTGTCTCTATTGGAGGTGATAGTGACACGATTGCCGCTATTACCGGCGGAATAGCCGGAGCGTACTATGGTGTACCGGACGACCTGAGAACGAAAGCCTTGACGTATCTGCCTAAAGATCTGCGTGATATTTTGGTAGAGTTTGAGGCGGCATACCGATTTCGGAATTTTGTCCGCGATTCAGAATGACACATCATTGAGTAAAACGAAGACTTCTCTATTTTGAGGAGCCTTCGTTTTATATTTTGAAAGGAGAAAAATTTTATGGAATTCAGCAAATTCAAGAAAGCGATTCAGGATCATTTCGCAAAGCTGAGCGAAACCGCCGACCATGTCTACGAGGTGGAAGTGGACAAGGACGAACTGTGGAATCTGTACCTGAACAGCTTCCCTGCCGGAACCAACGAGATCTATCGGCAGCGCCGTGAGTATGATTGCAGCTGCTGCCGGCAGTTCATCCGGGCCATCGGCAACGTGGTGTTCATCAAGGACGCCATCGTTCACACAATTTGGGAGCTCACTGACCTCGGCCCCACGTTCCAGCCCGTCGCCGATGCACTGGATGCCTACATCAAGGACCACGCTGTTACGGACGTTTATATTTCCAAGTTCGCAAAGATCGGCACGGACAAGAACCATGAGCAGCTCCCGGATAACACTGTGAAGACCTGGGAGCATTTCTATCTGGAGCTCCCCTCCAAATTCGTCGATAAGAGCCATCGTTCTGTTGGCGACCTCAAGGGCCCCTTCCGGGATACCAAGAACGTCTTCAAGCGGTCGTTGGAGGAGATTACGGACGACGCCGTTGACACAGTGCTGGAGCTGATCGGCCAGAAGTCCCTGTATAAGGGTGAGGAGTGGCAGCACGCCTTGGAGGAGTTCAAGAAGTACAAAGAGATGTACGCCGCCACGCCGGAAGAGCTCCGGGACAACTTTGCCTGGGAGCAGTCCATGAATGCCGGCATGGCCATCGGCCGCATCCGTAATCACAGCATGGGCACTCTCCTGGTTAATATCAGCGAGGGAATGGAGCTGGATGAGGCTGTTCGCAAGTACGAGGCCATCGTGGCTCCGACAACCTACAAGCGGCCCAAGGCGATCTACACGAAGAAAATGCTGGAGAATGCGAGGCAGATGATTTCCGACCTTGGATATTTGCCTTCCCTGGGCCGGCGCTTCGCCACTCTGGACGACATCACGGTGAACAACATCCTGTTTGCCAACCGTAACGCGGCGCAGCGAATCCAGACCGGGACTGATATTTTCAGCGAGATGGAGCGGGACATCGCCATTGATCCGAAGAAGTTCTCCCGGGTGCAGGAGATCTCGATTGAGGACTTCATCAAGGGGGTGCTCCCGACTACCACTTCGGTGGAGGCCTTGTTGGAGAACCGGCACGCGGCCAATATGGTCTCCCTGATTGCTCCTGTGGAGAAAGACAGCAAAACCATGTTTAAGTGGGCCAACGGTTTCAGCTGGGCATACTCTGGCAACATTACTGACAGCGACATCCGTGAAAATGTGAAGATGGCCGGCGGAAAGGTAGATGGCGTTCTTCGCTTCTCCATCCAGTGGAATGACGAGGATTTCTGCCCGAACGACTATGACGCCCATTGTCTACTCCCCAGTGGTCTGGAAATCTTCTTTGGAGAGCGGAAAGACAAAGAAACCCTTGGCGAGCTGGACATTGACATCATTCACCCGCAGAAGGGAGTTCCCGCTGTTGAGAACATCGTGTGGCCTTCTATGGCCAGAATGAAGCAGGGGACCTATCTGATGTACGTCCACTGCTATACTAACAGCGGCGGGCATAGCGGTTTTAAGGCCGAGGTGGAGTTCGATGGGGTGATCCGTTCCTTCGAGTACAAGAAGGAGTTGCGCCGGGGCGAAGTCGTCAAGGTCGCTGAGGTTACCTATGATCCGGCCAAGGGCTTCACGATCAAGGATTTGATTCCCTCCACCATGTCCACGCGGGATATTTGGGGGCTTAAGAGCAACCAGTTCATCCCTGTCTCCGTTATCATGTATTCTCCCAACTACTGGGACAAGCAGGACGGAATCGGCCACCGGCACTACTTCTTCATGCTCAAAGACTGCGTCAATCCCGAGCGGCCCAACGGTTTCTATAACGAGTTCCTGAAACCTGAGCTGGAACAGCACCGGAGAGTCTTTGAGGCCCTTGGGAGCAAGGCAGCCGTTCAGGACGTGGAAGATCAGCTTTCTGGTCTGGGCTTCTCCGCTACGAAGCGGAACAGCCTGTTGGTTAAGGTGAAAGGCGCCACCGAGCGCATTCTCAAAATCACATTTTAAGACCTGCTAAACCTGCCAAGAGTTGTCAAGGGCCAAAAGCGGAAAAATTTCAAGAAAATGGTTGTATGAAGCTGGGCGCAGTAAAGCAGACCGTCCTGCTTAGACGGCCATGGAATTGGATTGAAAATCAGCGTTTATGATGCGTTACAACTTCTCTAAATAAGCCGTGACAGTTCCATAATAGATTCTCAGGAACTTGTTCGCTGCAGCAGTCATGTAGACATAGTAGTGCTTGCCCTCCCGTCTTTTACGGTCAAGGAATTGGAAAACAGGGTCATCAGCGGGGGCGTGTTGAATGAGAGTGGTCATAACTTGGAAAAGTGTCTTGCGCAATCTGGGAGAACCGCGCTTGGAGATGTGCCTGTTCTTCGAGTCAAAGGTGCCGGACTGGCAGGGTGGGGCATCTACACCAGCAAAGGCCACTAAGGATTGCTTACGGTCAAAACGGCGGACATCGCCAATTTCTGCCATGAGCTGTGGACCGAGAACGGGGCCGACACCGAACATCTGCATCACGATTGGATACTCTGGAAGCTGTGAAGCCAGTGTGAGCATCTCATGTTGGATAGCGGAGATTGTTTCTATGATTGTATTCAGTTGAGCTACCGCATGGGTAATGAGGCAGCGGATCGCATCGGTCATCGGAAGCGTATCCACCTGCGAGGCGGCGTGGGCATAAATGGACACAGCCTTTTCTGAGCTGAATCTGTATCCAGCTTTGGCACACCACTTTCGGTACTGGTTTGTAAACGCTTTCTCAGACTTTCCACAGACACACTCGCGGTGCCAGAATTTGCCGGCAAAATCTATCCATTTTTCATGTCCATCCGCATCTCTGGGAGCACTTTTGAAAAGTGTGTTGACACCGGGAAACGTCTCATCCAGCAGAGAGATCAGATTATTTTTGAGGTTGACTTTCAGTTTTATGTACTGATCATACTGACGGCGACATGTTTTTAGTGTTTGTCGGATCTGGTCCACAGGGGTGTAGCTTTCGAGAGTCGTCCAACGGTCAAGACAGTAATTCGCAATTTTCACAGCGTCCAGCTTGTCTGTCTTGCCCTTCCGAATGGAGTTATTGCCGTATTTGTAGATCAGCAGTGCATTTACGACGGAGACAAACAGGCCTGCATCGTGCAGCACCTTAGCTATGGGCTGCCAGTAGCTCCCAGTGTACTCCATGACGATCCTTGTTTCTCCGGGCAGCTTCTCCAGAAAGCAGGCCAGTTTCCTCAGCTCTGCATCCGTATGGGACACCTCAAACGGTTCCGCAACCACTTCGCCGAAAGGCCGCATAATGGCTACCGTGCTTTTCCCCTTGGAAACATCGATCCCTACTGCGTTCATTTCCTGTATTCCTCTCAATCCAATCAGTTTCAAATTGGCGGCCATCGTTTTCTCACTGCCGATTCAAATTGCTTGGTCACACGAACATCCTGGGCTTCCAGTGGTTCAACCTGCCCCAACCGAACGCTACAGTGGAAGGATGGCTGACTGTTTAGCAGCCGGACATGGTTAGTCCATAAAAAGTCTCGTCAGGCCAATTTCCCTTCCATTGTAGCTTAGGCGTGAGTACGAGAAAAGCACGCCTGGCTGGCGTGCTTCACCCGGCTGTTAGCATTGTAGCAATAAAAGTCAAGAGCTAAATTGAAGGGAAGCGGGATTTTTAGGCGCCGTAAAAAGGGTACAGAAACCCAAGCCACCGCCATTGAAATTTTTCTGCGCTGGCCTGGGATAAGCGGATTCGAGGTTGAATGTTAGGCTTCGAGACTGTCCAAATACTGCTTCACAGTGGCATAGTAGATGCGCAGGAACTTGTTGGCGGAGGCCATCATGTAGACACGATAGGGCTTGCCCTCGGCGCGTTTCTTATCCATGAATTGATATATCGGATTATCGGCCGGGGAGCGTTGGAGAATTACAGTCATCACCAGGAACAGCGTCCTACGCAGAGCAGAAGAACCCCGCTTGGAGATGCTGCGGCTGCGTACTTCCACCTGGCCGGACTGGTACGGTGGGGCGTCAATACCCGCGAAAGCCACCAGCGCCTTCTTAGAGTGGAAGCGGCGTACATCGCCAATCTCCGCCATAAGCTGGGGGCCAAGGGCCGGGCCAACGCCAAACATCCCCATCACAACTGGGTACTCGGGCAGCGATGCTGCCAGGGACTGCATCTCATTCCTGAGTGTGGCCAAGGCGGTAGAAGCAGCCCGAAGCTGGGACACCGACTGATCCACCAGGAGCTTGGCAGTATCGGTCTTGGGCATGACGCTGAAATGCCCACGGGCGGAGGCATAGATGTCCAGGGCCTTGTCCTGGCTGAAGTTGTAGCCATGCTTCTTGCACCACTTTTGATACTTGGCTATAAATGCCTTTTCGGACAGCCCGCAGACGCACTCACAGTGCCAAAAGGCAGCCACAAAATCCACCCACTTCTCGCTGCCGTCCGCCCTAATAGGGCTGGAAAACAGGCGGTTCGCGTCCGGGAAGGCGGTGTCAAGCAAGGAGATCAGATTGTTTTTGAGCATGGTCTGCACCTTGGCGCACTGCTGGTACTGGCGGTATGTAGTTTTCAGCATCAGCCGCACTTCATCCTCCGGGATGTACCTGGGCAGCGTCAGCCAGTGGTCGAGGCCGTAGTTGGCCAGCTTGATCGCGTCTTTCTTGTCGGTCTTGGCCCGCCGCAGGCTGTTGTTCCCGTAACCATGCACCAGCATGGCGTTTACCACAGAGACGTAGAACCCGGAATCGTAGAGGAATCCGGCCACCGGCAAATGGTAGTTCCCCGTAGCCTCCATCACCACGCGGGTCTCGCCGCCCAGTTCTCTCAACCGGCTCGACA
>OFHM01002132.1_pt1 | contig 11623 bp, 11 predicted proteins | sample 1521311 | NCBI WGS metagenome assembly OFHM01 (sample SAMEA3504083, study PRJEB24116) | mouse gut metagenome | biome: mouse gut; feature: mouse-associated habitat; material: faeces | place: Denmark | collected 2011 | reverse complement strand
TAATACTGGTTCAGGTCTAATCAATATCCCAACAGCTTTTGAAAAATAAAATCTTTTTAATTGCTCTCTTATTCTTTCTTTTATTGTCTGTATATATATAACTGTGGTATTACATCCTAATCCTTTTAATATTTCCTGCACAGCATAATTTTGGAGACGATTCCCGTAATTAAAATATCCATATAAGGATACAATACTAACTTTCACCCATTATTCCTCCTAATTTCTTTGATTTCTCTTTCATATTTTCCTAAACAAACTCCCCATGCTATAGAAAAAGGAACAATAATAAGTGATTGTTCAAAAAAATAGCTCACCAAAGTTAAAACAATTAACGAAAAAACTGTAAAACTCATAGCCGGTGCTAAAGTAGACTTCGTTTTTACCATATTTACAGTCTTTGAAATAATCTTCCATATTAACACTAATATCAATATAAGACCTAAAATTCCATAATCATATAAAGTCTCAATTAAACTATTATGCGCATAACGAGCAATTCCTAATGGCTTTATCTCATAAAAAACAGCATGAAATCCATGTCCAAATATTTTTTCTAAAACTGAAGAATCTTGAAAATAGCTCATTACTTGCCGCCAAATCCTGGATCTGCCCGATCCTCCATCCTCAGATATATTTGTCAATCTCGCAATAATATCTAAGCCAAGTCTTTCAATCATCATCTGACATAATATTGCAACAGCAATGAATACTATCATAAGTCCTATATATTTTTGCATCTGTTTTATAGATTTATTTTGAACATGATTGCTTAAAATATAATAAGCGCTTATTCCAACTATAACTATTATAAATGCAGATCTTTTTGTGCTCAAAATCATCAAAACAGTTACTACTACACTTAGCAGCAGAGATTCTCGTTTACTTCTTAATAGATAAACCATTGGAAGAAATGCAAAGCTATAATATGCAGCAAAACTATTTTACCATAGATTGAGAAAACAAGGTATTCCGTGAAAAAACAATATTTACACAATATCTTTGAACAAACCAAACCCTTCAAGGGATAATAAAGGGAAAACTCCAATATAAGGAGGGAAATCACATGCTAGCAAAAGCAAGATATTAATCTTGAAGTAAACCTAAAAGAAGATAGCTACATGAACAAAATTCCAACAAAAATAACAGGAAGAAACAAAGACTTTGTCTTAGTATCTCTTAATATCACCATATTCTATTCACCAATTAGAAAGAAATAGACAAACAGACTGGATGTGTAAGCAAGACCCAGCATACCAGAAACAAACCTCAGGGACAAAGACAGACATTTCCTCACAGTAAAAGGCTGGAAAACAATTTTCTAAGCAAATGTTCCAAAGAAACAAATTTGGAGTAGCCATTCTAATATCAAATAAATTTGACTTTCAACCCAATGTTATCAAAAAAGACAAGGAGTGACACTTCATATTCATCAAAGTTAAAATTTACCAAGATGAATTTTCAATTCTAAACATTTATAGTCCAAATGCAATGGCATCCATATTCATATAAGAAACTTTAGTACAGCTCAAAATGCACATTGCACCACACACAATAATAGCAGAAGACTTCAACAACCCTCCTCATCAATGGAAAGATCCTGGAAAGAAAAATTAAAAAAAGACACAGTTAAACTAACAGAAGTTATGAAACAAATACATTAGTTGATATCTATAGAACATTTTATTCTAGAACAAAAATTGTCCATTCTGCTCAGCACCTCATGACGCCTTCTCCAAAATTAACAATATAATCAGTCACAAAACATGCCTCAACAGATATAAAAATATCCAAATAATCTCATACATCCTATCTAATCACCAAGGACTAAGGCTGATCTGAAATAATAATATAAATAATTGAAAACCCATGTACACGTAGAAGGTGAACAAAAATCCAGTCAGTGATAAATCAGGTAGGGAAGAAATAAAAAAAAAATAAATGTAAGACTTTTTAGAGTTTAAAAAAAAATGAAGTTACTACATACCGAAAGTTGTGGAACACAACTAAAGCAGTGTTAAAGGGAATCTCATAGCTCTGAATGCCTCTAAATAGAAACTGGAGAGAAGATACAGTAGTAGGTTGACAGCACACCTAAAACCCCTTGAATAACAGGAAGGAAATTCACCCAAGAGGAGTTGAAGGCAGGAACTAATCACACTCAGGGCTGAAATCAAACAAGTGGAAACAAAGGAACTATAACATAAAATCAAACAAACTAGGAGCTGGACCTTTGAGAAAGTCAACAAGATAGATAAAACATAAGCCAGACTAATTACAGGGCACAGGGAAAATATCAACATTAACAAAACCAGTAATGAAAAGGGAGACATAACAACAGATACTTAGTAAATCCAAAAAAATCATCAGATCCTACTATATAAGCCTGTAACTTAGCAAAAGTGGAAAATCTGGATGAATTGGACAATTATCTAGACAGATGTCAGGTACTAAATTTCAATCAGGTTGAGATAAACCCTGTAAACTCTCCCATAATCCCCAAAGAAATAGAAGCAGTCATTAAGAGCTCCCCCCTCAAAAAAAAAAAAAAGCCCCGTATCTGATGGGTTTAGTACAGATTTCTATCAGGCTTTCAATGAAACACCAATACCAACAATCTTCAATCTATTATGCAAAAACAAAAGAAAATGAACACTACTTAATTTGTTCTATGAAGCCACATTTACTCTTATACCCAAACCATACAAAAACCCAATGAAGACAGGATACTTCAGACCAATTTAACTTATAAATATTGATGCAAAAATACTCAATAACATCCTGTTAAACACAATCCAAGAACACATCAAAATGATCATCCTTCATGATCAAGCGGCTTCATCCCAGGGATACAGGAATGGTTCAATATATGGGAATCCATCAATGTAATCCAATATGTAAAGAATCTCAAGGAAAAAAACACAGTATTATCTCATTAGACGCTGAGGAATCATTTAAAAAAAATCAACACACCTTCATGATGAAGTCTTGGATAGATTCAGAAAGCAAGGCCCATAACTAAACATAGTAGCAAACCAGGATCCAACATCAAAATAAATGGAGAGAAACTCGATGCAATCCCACTAATATATGACAAGGCTTCCCACTCTCTCCCTACCTATTCACTATAGTACTAGAAGTTCTAGCCAGATTAAATAGACAACAAAAAGAGGTCAAAAAGTTAAAAATTGGAAAAGAACAAATGAAAATATCACTATTAATAGGTAATAAGATAGTATATTTAGTGACCCCAAAAAAATCCTCTAAAGAACCCTTAAGCCTGAGAAACAACTTTAGCAAAGTGATTGGATATACAATTAACTCAAATAGATCAGTAGCCTTCCTCTACTCAAAGGATAAACAGGCTGAAAAGGAAGTTATGGAAGCAACACTCTTCACAATAGTCTCATATTTTAATAACTTGGTGTGACACGAAAAAAGCAAGTCAAAGTTCTGTAGGACAAGAACTTCATGTCTCTGAAGATAGAATTGAAATTCTCAGAAGATGGAAAGATCTCCCATGGCCATAGATTGGTGTCCCAAATAATTTAGTAAAAATGTCTATCTTGCCATAAGTAAGCTCTGATTCCATGCCCTCTCCATCAATATTCAAACTTAATTCTTTATAAAGATAGAAAGAGCAATATGCAAAATCATTTGGAATAACGAAAATCCAGGATATTGTAAAACTATTCACAACAATAAAAGAACTTCAGGGGGAATCATCCCTGACCTCAAGCTGTATTATAGAGAAATAGTGATAAAAATGTATAGTGACCATAAAGAAAAAATGACTTCAGGAAGTTCACACGCAAACGGATATGTCTAAAGTATATCATCCTGTATGAGGTAACACAATCCCAAAGGAAAAAATATGGTATGCACTCACTGATAAGTGGATATTATCCTAAAAGTTCAGAATACCCAAAATGTAATTCACAGACCACATAAACCTTAAGAAGGAAGAAAAAAGTGTGCATGTTTCCGTCCTTCTCAGAATGGGGAACAAAATACTACTGGGAGGAAATATGGAGACAAAGTGCAGGGCAGAGACTGAAGGAACGACCATTCAGAATCTGCCCCACCTGTGGATCCATCCCGTATATAAACACCAGACCCTGTCACTATTGTGGATACCAACAAATGATTGCTGAAAGGAGCCTAATAAGGCTGTGTCCTTAGGGGCTCTGCCAGAGGTTGGCAAAAACAGAGGCTCATGCTCACAGCCAACAATCAGACTGATTATGGGGTCCACAGTGGAGGAGTTAGAGGAAGGACTGAAGGAGCTGAAGGGGTTTGTAATCTTACAGGAAGAACAATAATATGAACCAAGCAGACCGCCCCCCTCCCCCCAGAGCACTCAGGGACGAAGCCAGCAAACAAAGAGGGGGACCATGGCTCCAGCTAAATACATAGCAGAGGATGTCCTTGTCAAACATCAGTGAGAGGAGAGGTCCTTGGTCATGTGAAGTTTGGTGTCCCAGTGTAGGCAAATACCAGAGCAGGGACATGGGTGTTGGTGGGTGGGGGAACATGCTCATAGAAGCAGAGGGAGGGTGGAATGGTAAAGGGAATTTCTGGGGTGAAACCAGGAAATGACTAATATTTGAAATGTAAATAAACACACACACACACACACACACACACACACACACACACACACCTAATATGATGGCTTTAACTGTGACTTCAAGTGGGTTTATATGCAATCACAGGATGATCTAAATTTTGGTCCCATTGTTGCTAGGGTTTTGATAAATTAGAGTAAATGTGTTTGCATCTCAATCTCCAAATGAAATCATGGTTGCTTTTATCATAACCAAGCTCCTCAATTTTTTTCATCATAATACAAATCTAAAGCAGATCTAAAATATAAAGTTTTTCTGGCTGGACAAATATTTTACTGCTACAGCAAGAAGCTCTGGTTTCAATCTTCAACAAGGAAAAAAGGAATAAAAAACAAACAAACAAACAAACAAACAAACAAAAATTTAAATATAAAAAATAAAGAACACATATTTCCTCAGGCCCAGGTACATTTGTAAGGCTGGGGACTTCAGTTTCAAGGCCAGTCAAAGCTGCAGGTGAGGTTTCAGACAATCCTGAGATATAGAGTTAGAGCTTACTGTCCTAAACCAAAACAACAAATAAATAACAACAACCTGGCCTGAATTATGTCTGAAGTCCCAGCACTTCTGAGGCTGAGAGGAGCCTCTGTATTTTGAGGCAATTGGAGCCTATACATAGAAATTTCGGGAATCTGCCATTTTAACAACAGGTAGAGGTAAATGAAGACTGGTTTTCAGTTCGTTTTTAATGAATTCCTGGCAGGCAGCAGCAGCTAAAAGAAGGTTTTAGTCTGTTGGCTCCACTAACTGACTTCCAATTTACTCACTCCTCACCTCCCCAAGCCCCAAGAAGACTTCCAGGGTCTCCAATTCCCTGGCCTTCCTGCTTTCTGTTAGAAGATAATTCTGTTCAAACCCCTGCCCTTAGCGAAGTTCTCTGTTTTTCTCAGCAGAGAACTAAGTGGGAAAAGTTGATTGTGAGCCTGGAAGCAGTACCTTCCTGAGTCCAGTGAGGGTCACCTCCTCTCCTTACTCCTAAAGTAACACCTCCACCCCTCCACCTTCTTCCCCACACAGGCCCCCAGCTCAAACAGTATTAATCATCTTTCAACAGACAATTGACTACCTCTACTGAGACTTCTCCCTACCATGCTTCCTCAAGAACCTTGCTTCCACAAGAACTCGGCTTGATGACTACCACAAAGCATACTGGGTAACAGGGTTTGGATAGCGGGAAAACAATCTCAGCCAAGGCCCTTGCTGATTGGCAGTGTTTGCACATGTGTACTAAGGGTGAGAAAGGCTCAATCAGTCGTCTGTCATTGAAGAGCAAAAAGGAGGTAGTATTTTAGCTGCCACTACTACCCAGAGGCTTTCCATTTTCCAAGTTTACAATACTAACTTGAAAGCTAAAATAAAACGGACCCCAAACAAGACTCTCCTACTTTGTTTCAGATGAAGGTGCTGTTGTTTGTAATTTTCAATTGTTTTATTTATTTAAGTAATTTGTTTTTGCATGTTTGTGTTTATAAACATGCATGTGTGGTGCACATAGAAACTAGAAGAGAATTCCAAAACCCATGGATATAGAATTAAAAATGGTTTTGAGCCATTGTGTGGGTCCTAGGAACTAAAACTTGGTTCTGTCCAAGAACAACAAGTGCTCTTAATTTCTAAGCCATCTTTCCATCCCTGTCCTTTGTGTCTTTTAAGGTGTGCTGATCATTTTTCTTGAAAGATGTTTATTTGTACTATACAGTGGAGATTACAAAATTATAACACTTTCTTAATATTGACAATTTGCTCATAGAGAAAAAACAAAAAGACAAAAACCATCATTTTAATGGATTGTGTAAATCAGATAAAGAGTATTGTAAAAAACTGATGCATATACATTCCAGTATAAGTATGCATAAGAGGGCGACAAATAGACATTTGCTGCATTCTCAATCACATTCCAACTTCCTTTTTTTTTTTTTTTTTTTTTTTTTTTTTTTTCAAGGCAGGGTTGTAGTCCTGGACCTCACCCTGGTTACCAACTGCTGGGATTATGGCATGAACCACCTCTGACTGCCCAAATTTAAAACATGAGACAGGTTCTCTCTGAATCTGCAGCTCACCAATGCCACTAGCCTGGCTAGCCAGCAAGCTGTCTCCAACTACTTTTCACTGGGTTGCAGCCTGCATTTTTAAAGCCGATTTAAGACCCCCTCCTTAATTTATATACTTTCAAGGAAAGCACATTACCAAAACAGCCATCTCTCTAGCCCCTCTGAGAGGTTTGTTCTCTTGTGGTAGCCACTGTATTTTTTTTTCTTCTCTAATCATGCCTAAGTTTAGGCTCCTAAAATGCTTATTGCTGGTTTTGCTTGTTTCCTTACAAGAGCAAACTGGGTTTCTTGCTCATTTTACAATTTGCAGTTAATTTGGCAAACTGGACAACCTAACATTTCATTTGCAAGACTTATAACTGTGTTTTGCTTGTTTGGTAGGATTTTTGTTAATTTGGTGCATTTGTTGGTTTGTTTGGGGTTTTTATTGTTATTGTTTTGTTTTGTTTCTTTGTTTGTTTTTGTTTGTTTATTTTTGCCACTGAAGATGAAACTCATCACTTTTAAATGGTGATTTACCACTGAGCTACATCTTCAGCTAATCTTGCATTCTGAATGTTTGCTGAGAAGTTATCTCATATGTGTTTTAAAGGAAACTACAATTACTGTGAACCCAAAATTATCCCCTTTTGCTATACAGTCTAGAAATCTGATGCCCTCTTCTGACCTCTTTAAAAAACAGGCAAATACCTCCAAAAACACATACCTTCAGATTTATCCAACATACTGTCTACTTCATCTCTGTGAAGAAAGGAAAATAAAAAATTAATGCAAGAAATATAGTGGACTGGTAGGCATTTTTCTTACCCACACAAAACTTTAAAAAGAACTTTCTTTTAATTATTTATAATAAATATATAATGTTTGGTTAAGAACAAATGTCATATATATATATATATATACATATACATATGTATATATATATATATATTACATGGTGGAGTATCAAAGTGATCTTGTATCCTTTACTTTTACCAATTCATACATTTACACCCACAGTAGTTTATTCATTACTCTCCCACTCTTGCTGAGACCCTTCTTCTTGCCAGATGGTCCCCCTCTTATTTTCATGATTTTTCTCCTTTTCTTTGTGTGTATATCTTGGAAGATCTCAGGCAGGTGGTCATATTATACTAGTTGCTATGTGTTTGTTATCACAAGGTCTGAAGGACCTCAAGCTGGGCTTGAACTCAACATATAGCAGTGTCTGATTTGTATTGCTATCTTCCTGAATCTACTTCTCCAGTGAAGGTAATACAAACACTACTTATGAAGTAATCTATTGAGCTGGCAAAAAATATTGAAAATGTTACCCCATATCTTCATCTGCTTCTGCTTGAGGCGATATATTCTCATTTTTATCAAATGCTGGGCTCTTTACTGTATTAACAATAGAAAACAGAAACATTTGAAAGGATTCTATATAAGTAATAGTTAATAAAGTACTATCGATTTGAATTTATCTGGAAAAACTCTCCATGTAAATTTTTGGAAGAGATTTTAGAAAGGAAATATTTACACCGAGAAAATCCAGGACACAAGGAGATGACAAAACTTAAGGATAATAGGTATCAATGACAAGTAAGTTTTTCAAATTTAGGGACAGTGAATATATTCAACAAAATTATAGAAGAAAACTTCCCTAACCTAAAGAAAGAGTTGCCTATGAATATACAAGTAGCCTACAAAACTCCAAATAGTTTGGACCACAAGAGAAATTTCTTCCATCATATAGAAATCAAAACTCCAAATGCATAATAAAAAAAAAAGAAAAGAAAAAGAAGAATATTAAAAGCACTAAGGGAAAATGGTCAAGTGACTTATAAAGGAAATCCTATCAAAACTATACCTAACTTATCCCCAGAGATTATGAAAGCCATAATATCCAGGGCAGATGTCATACAGACCCTAAGGGAAAAGAAATGCCAGACAAGGCTACTAGACGCATCAAAAAATTTTACAATAGATTGAGAAAACAAGGTATTCTGTGAAAAAAAAAACGATATCTACACAATATGCTCGAACAAATCCAGCCCATCAAGTGGGTAATAATGGGAAAACTCCAATATAAGGAGGGAAATTACACTCTAGAAAAACCAAGAAATTGATCTTGAAGCAAACCTAAAAGAAGAAAGCTACATGAATCACATTCCAACTCTAACAACAAAAATAACAGGAAGCAACAACTACTTTTCCTTAATATCTCATAATATCAGCGGACACAATTCACCAATAAAAAGACATAGAATAACAGACAGGATGTGTAAGCAAGACCAAGCATACTAGAAACAAATCTCAGGGACAAATACAGATATTACCTTAGAGTAAAAGGCTGGAAAACAATTATCCAAGGAAATGTTACAAAGAAACAAGTTGGAGTAGCCATTCTAATATCAAATAAATTCGACTTTCAACCCAAAGTTATCAAAAAAAAAAAAAAAGAGGAGGGACACTTCATATTCATCAATGTTAAAATTTGCCAAAATGAATTCCCAATTCTGAACATTTATACGCCAAATGCAATGTCATCCACACTCATAAAAGAAACTTTAGTAAAGCTCAAAAACACACATGAATAGAGCATTAAAAGAAACCTTGACTAAATTGGTTTTAGAGACCTGCAGAAAAGATTATGCAGCTCTTTTTCCCTTCACCTTGTTCTGAGTATGGAACACCACAGGGAAATTTAAACTTACACCATTCGAACTCCTCAACTGGGGACCCCCCCCCTTTAACAGAAGCAGGTGGAATGTTTGACCCTCATGTTTCTTTTTCAGAACTCCCACTAGCTCACTTGAAGGACCTACAACTGGTCAGAAAAGATGCCTTGGAAATGTTGAAACACAATAAAAAACTAAAACAAAAACACAAAAACAAAAAACATACGAACCAGAAACCATCTTGGTGCCACATAAATTTCAAACAGGAGTACCTGTCCTGGTCTGGTGCCACCATTCTGGCAAACTTGAACTCAGATCAAAAGGACTTTCCCTGATGATTCTCACAAGCCCTGCTGCCACACCTCCAGCATGTGCCCAGTTCTGGCATCCAGCCTGCCATGGCCCACTGGCCTGGCACTGCTCACACACAGTGGGCACTGCACAGGAACCTCCCTCCCTCCCTCCTCCCAATGGCAAGAGGCTCTTTTGTCTCATTCAATGGGCTTCTGAGGTTCTCAATCTTACATATCCTAAAGCTGTGACCTCATGTTGGCTTTGTTTGGCAGCTGGGCCAGAGGTTTAATTTTCTAACTTATAAGATCAGAACTATGTACTAGAAGGAGTGGGAAATGTGAGACCACAACTTAGAGCGTTTCTCCCTGGAAGGTAAAGCACCTGGACATTCTCCAAGATTGTTTTCCCTGATTTATAAAAATACAGCCAGAAAGAGACTCTATGTTCTCTACAGCCACCAAAAAGCATTTTGGTTTCTGAGCCTTACAGCTAGAGATTCGAAAATTGGAGTTTTGCCAAGGACATCTGGGCAGAGAAGAACACTCCTCCCATCTCTTCCCAACTCCTCCAAACTCTCCTCCCAACTCATCCCAATTCCTCAGCTAGCTAATAAAAACCTTCTTCTGTCACATCTCAGAGTCATACGCCCCTGCCCTGCACAGTGGAAGGAGTTTGTCCTTAGCTAGCTGATAATAAAACCTCTTACAGTTTGCATCAGGTGTGGATTTCTCTCAAGTCATTTGGGTGCTGGCCATCTCATCTGAGGACTTTAATGGACTTGAGAGGAGGTCCATCTTCAGGGTCTTACACATGGAGACCTAAGACCAAAATTCTTCAAACTATTATGCAAAATCAAAAGAGAAGGAACACTATTGAATTTGTTCTATGAAGCCAGATTACAATTATATTCAAACCATACAAAAACTCAATGAAGAAAGGAAACTTCAGATCATTTTCCCTTATGAATATCGAAGCAAAAATACTCAATAAAATCACTGCAAACCAAATAAAAGAATACATCAAAACGATCATCCATCATGGTCAAGTAGGCTTCATCCCTGTAATGCAGGGATGGTTTAATATATGGAAATTTGTCAACTTAATCCACTATAGAAACAAACTCAAAGACGAAACCAACATGATCACCTCATTAGATGCTGAGAAAGCATTTGACAAAACACAACACCCATTCATAATAAAAGTCCAGGAAAGGTCAGGAATTCAAGGCCCATATCTAAACATAAAAAAAAAATACAATAGACAGCAAACGAGTAGGAAACATTAAACTAAATGAAACAATCTCATTAAAATCAGGGACTAGACAAGGCTGCCCACTTTCTTCATACCTATTGAATATAGTAGTTGAAGTCCTAACCAGAGCAATTAGACAACAAAAGGAAAACAAATGAATACAAATTGGAAAGGAAGAAGTCAAAATATCACTATTTCCAGAATATATGATAGTATGTATCAGTGACCCAAAAATGCAAAAAAGAGAAATCATAAACCTTATATACGACTTCAGTGCAGTAGGTGAATATAAAATTAACTCAAACATATCAGTGGGCTTTCCCTACACAAAGGAAAAGGAGGATGAGAAAGAAATTAGGGAAAAAACACCCTTCACAATACTCACAAATAATATAAAAAAGCTTGGTGTGATTCTAACTTAGAAAGTGAAAGATACATATGATAAAAACTTCAAGTCTCTGAAGAAAGAAATGAAACAAGATCTCAGAACATGGAAAGATCTCCCATGCTCATGGATTGGAAGGATTAATATAGTAAAAATGTGTGTTCTGCCAAAAGTAGTTTAAAGATTCAATGCAATCCCCATCAAAATTCCAACTCAATTCTTTACTGAGTTAGAAAGGGCAATTTACAAATTCTCCTGGAATTTGAAAAAAACAAACAAGCAACAACAACAACAACAACAAAAAACCAACAACAACAACAACAACAAAAAACAAAAACCTGGTATAGGAAAAAC
>OFHM01002131.1_pt1 | contig 11638 bp, 6 predicted proteins | sample 1521311 | NCBI WGS metagenome assembly OFHM01 (sample SAMEA3504083, study PRJEB24116) | mouse gut metagenome | biome: mouse gut; feature: mouse-associated habitat; material: faeces | place: Denmark | collected 2011 | reverse complement strand
CCATCCACTCGTTTCTTCTGACGATGGCGTAACGGGGCGGCACATTCTCCAACGGCGGGTAGGTGGTGCTGTCATAGCGGGAAAGGTCAGCGTCCCGGTTGAGGTAGGCCAGCACCAGGACCGCTTCAATGCTGGGATAGGTGGCCTTTTGCCGTCTCACCGCCGCTGCTGCCAGGCTGTCAAAGTCTCCATAGCCGCCGAGATAAAATGTGGCCGCGCCGCCCTCAATCAGCGATGGGAGTATTATATCCAACCATTTGGAGATTTCGCAAGTCTCATATATTTTGCTATGTCCGCAAAAGGTTACAATCATCCGCATCGCCCCCGATGCTTTTGTATTTCGCTTTTATTATACGAGAAAAATTATTAAAATGCAACGATTTGAAAAAGTATAATTAGCGAAGAATACAAGCACAGGGGGCGAATGCGTTGAAAGATATTCTTACCGTCATTACAGCGAACAGGGAGGCACGAGGATGGACAGAATATCAGCTTGCCGAGCGTTCCGGCCTGCCGCAGTCTACAATTTCCTCCTGGTATCGAAAGAACATGATCCCCACAGTTCCCTCACTGGAAAAGATATGTCATGCGTTTGGTATCACCTTATCCCAACTCTTTGCAGAAGGAGAATCGCCGGTATCGCTGACCGAATCGCAGGCGGAGCTGCTGGACCGCTGGGCAAGGCTGGATGAAAAACAGCAGGCTGTGATTTTCCAGCTTCTCGACATTATGTGATAATAATTTGAGAGGGTGGTCCATAGGGCTGTCCTTTCATTGTTTATTGGAGTTTTGCCAACGAGGTTAAAATTTTCTGCGCCGCATCCCACAGGCTGTCATAGCTTTGCCGCAGCTCGTCCAGATCAGCGCCATAGAACCGGCCCGTCTCATGGACCCGGCGCGTAAGCTGATTGAGGTTATTGCTGGACCGGCGCAGCAGAGAGACCATCTCCCGCAGCTCTGGCAGTTCCAGATTTATCACAAAGCCGTCAATCGCCATTTTTCGGAGGTATGCCGCCATGTTGCTGGTGCCGAGCTGGGCCATCTTCTGCTCAATCAGCGCCCGTTCCTCCGGCGTGACGCGGAATTTCAACTGTACCTCCCGCTCTAAATTTGCCATGCCTACCGCTCCTGGGTCTTGTTCCTGCCCTTGGCGGGCGGCTTGGGCGCATCGGCGGCGGGCTGCTCCTGCAACTTCTTCCGCACCGAGGGCCTGCGCAGAACCAGCTTTTGAAAGCGGTCCTCATCCTTGGAGATCAGCGCAAACGTCCCTTTGCGGCCCTCCAGCCCGGAGAGAGAAAGTGTCTGGAAGGGCAGCATCGCCATAAGGCGGTCCGTGTCCTTGGTTCCAGCCCTTGCCAGGAAGTCGGGGGAGACCTGGACCATGTAATGGGTCCCGTTGTGACTGTTCGGCTCCTGGGCAGCTTGGAATCGTTCCAGGATATAAGCAGCCTCCGCCTTAATGTCCGCCGCTTTGAGGGGCTGTCTCAACAGATGTTCATGCCGTGCGCTGCTCACGAACATATCCAAAAGACCAGGGTGAGTTTGTGTGATAAGGTAGGAAGTGTCCCGTTTTCCTCTTTCAAAAACGATGGGGATAGTCTGCGCCCACTTCTTGTTGGCTTGGGAGACGCGCCCATCCGTCCCTTGGGTCTGCACCGTGTTGGCCAGCACATAGAACATCCGCTCATAGCCAAACTGCTTCACCACCTCCTGCACCGCCGCCTGTGTATCAAGGCGGTTGTCATGGTAGTGGCTGGCGATGGCCGTTTCAATCGCCTTTTTGCAGGCGATATTGGCATGGTTGGAGGCACGGTGCTGTTCTTCCTCGCCATGATTATATGCGTACTCGAAAGATTCCTTGTAAATCGGGGTCTTATCCATCTTGACCGCCTCCTTTTTGGGCTTTGCAGAAGATTTCTGACGCAAAGCAGACTTTTGCTGTGCCAGCTCCTGGAGGTCCTTCCGCACCAGATCAATGAACAGGTCCACCTTGGCAGGGTGGCTTTCCAGAGTACAACTCCCCCGGCCACTGGCGATTCCATACAGCGGAACAGTGCTGGCCCAGCTTGCGTTGTGGCCGGAGAATCGATTATCAATATTCATCTCCCGGAGTGTATAGGCCAGAATGAATGTCACCCGCTCTGGACCAAACTGTTTTAGAACACGTTTGGCAGAATCCTTGGCAAAATTCATCCCATCCCAATTATCAAAGATGGCATCGTCAATGGCACACTTGCACTCGGCAAGCGTTTTGAACGATGCCCGATACTGCTCTAACTCCCCGTTTCCCCGTGCGTAAGTGACGGGGTATGGGTAAATGGGCGCTTTGTTCATGTTGATTTCTCCATTCTATATTAGATTTGTTGTGGTATAACGAAAAGGAGCAAAGTCAGGCGGAGATCACCCCGCCTGACTTTCCCTGTTACCGCTCCTGGCGGTAGTCTTTCGGCTTGTCCGTTTTCTGTTTGGGCGGCACAGGCCGTTTCAGCCCCTCCAGCACCGAGGGGCGGGCATCCTTGGCCAGCAGCCGCTCCCCAACCGGGGCAGGCCCATCCTCTATCCCCAACTGCGCGTTCAGTTCTGCCAGCCGCTCACTTTTCTGCTGAAGCTCTGCCTCCTGGGGGAAGGGCTTGCCGATCTCGCCTTGAATCTCTTTCATCTGCTGGTGGAGATTGTCAAGCTGGGAGTGCAGCGCCGTTACCCGGTCCGGCATTTTATTCAAAGCATGGTCGATGCGGAGAAGATTACCCAAAACATCATCCCCCAATTCGGCCCGGTGGCTCATCTGGCCTTTGAGGGTCAGGACGATGGTGCGCCCGAAGTCCTCCACAGACAAAGCCATAGAAAAGCCGCGATAAGTTCCGATCTCGACAGGCTCCCCCGGCTTGATGCCCTTGCGGATTTCCGCGATCAGGGCCTTGCCCGCCTCGATTTTGTCCGTAAAGGTCTGGTCTCCGATCACCATACCGGCAAAGCCTTGCTTGACCTCCACAGCGGCGGTCTCCGCAGCGGGTGCGGCGGGTGCATCGGCGGCGGGTGCGTCCGGCTGTTCCCCGTCAGCCTGGGGCGGCGCGGCGGGTTTCACAGGCACCATCGGATGGGGATGCTCCGCCAGCGTTTTCATGTCGGCCTCCAGCCCCGCGATAAAGCCCTCGTTTTCCTTGATTTTCTCAGGGAACCGTTTCAGAAGATCGTCCTCCATCCGATACTGATGGCTCTGGTGGTCCGATTTCAGCAGACGCAGGCGGGCCACGTCAATGTCCAGGTCCATCTTCTCTTTTATCAGCGGATTTCCCGCGCACAGGGCCTTGATCTCCGCATAGGAGAGGGCGGTCTCGTCCACGTCCTCGCAGGAGCGCACCGGGGATTTTGAGGTCATAATCTGCGAAATGAATTTCTGCTTGTTCTCCACTGTCTGCCAGAGGTAGGAATCAAACGTCCCCTCCGTGACATAGCGGTAGATGTGTACCGTGGGATTCTTGTTGCCCTGGCGGACAATGCGGCCCTTGCGCTGCTCCAAATCTCCCGGCCTCCAGGGGCAGTCCAGGTCGTGCAAGGCAATCAGCCGGTCCTGCACGTTCATGCCAGCGCCCATTTTGAAAGTGCTGCCCATGAGTACCCGTACCCGCCCGGAGCGGACCTTTGCAAACAATTCCTTCTTCTTGGCATCGGTGTTGGCATCGTGGATGAAAGCGATCTCCCGCTCCGGGATGCCCATAGCAACGAGTTTACTGCGGATGTCCTCATAGACGGAAAAGGGCGCGTCCGGCTTGATGTCCTCCAGCAGATTGCCCAGGGCGTGCAAATCTGTCCCGCCCGCCACCTTGTTTCCCGCCGCCATCGCGGTTTTGTCCCGCTTGGCGGCGGCAGCGGCTTTCGGGGTGGACAGGTCGCAGAAAATGAGCTGGGTCAGCTTGTCCGCCTGCCCATTCTCCCAAATGCGGAACACATTTTCCACACACATATTGACCTTACTGCCCGGATTGTCGGGAAAAAGCGGGTTAATCAGCCTCTGGTCGAGGCCCAGCTTGCGCCCATCGCTGGTAATCTTCAGCATATTGTCGATTTTGGGGTTTACTTGTCCTGTATGCACGGCGGCGGCGCGGTCAGATAATTCCCGGACCAACTGCTTCTGTTCCTCTGAGGGCAGGGCCTTTTCTGTGTGATATTCCACCTCCGGCACGGGGAGATGGAGCTGATCGGCGGTCTTGATGTCGGCGGTCTCCCGGAACATGGCCATCAACTCCGGCAGATTGTAGAATCTGGCAAAGCGTGTCCGTGGACGGTATTTGCCCTCCGGGGCCAGTTCCACCTTTGTTACTGTCTCCCCAAAGATGGAGGCCCAGCTATCGAAGTGGTTCAGGCTGTAATGCTTTCCCCGGCTGTCGGTAAAGCCCTTGTCCAGAAGGTCCTGCTGCAAATACCGCTGCATGGTGAATAATTCCGTCATGGAATTGCTGACCGGGGTGCCGGTGGCGAATACCACGCCGCGCCCGCCGGTGATCTCGTCCATATAGCGGCATTTCAGCAGCATATCGCTGGATTTCTGCGCATCAGTAGTGGAAAGTCCCGCAACATTGCGCATTTTTGTGTAAAGGAACAAATTTTTATAGGAATGTGCCTCGTCTATAAAGAGACGGTCCACTCCAAGCTGCTCAAAGGTGACGGAGCTGTCCTTTCTGCCGGTGTTGTTGAGCTTTTCCAGACGGGCCTCCAGGGAACGCTTTGTGCGCTCCAACTGCTTGACGCTGAATCTCTCCGCGCCGCTGTCCTCCAATTCCTCAATGCCCTGTTCAATCTCCAGAATCTGGTCCTGGAGCAACTGCTCCCGCCGCTCATAGGAGACGGGGAGACGTTCAAACTGGGAGTGGCCCATGATGATCGCGTCATAATTCCCGGTGGCGATACGGGAACAGAACTTCTTACGGTTCCTGCCCTCAAAATCCTTTTTGGATGCAACGAGGATGTTGGCGGTGGGGTACAGCCGCAGGAACTCGCTGGCCCACTGTTCGATCAGGTGGTTGGGGACGGCGAACAGAGATTTCTGGCACAGCCCCAGGCGTTTGCTCTCCATCGCCGCCGCGACCATTTCAAAGGTTTTGCCCGCGCCGACTTCATGGGCCAGCAGCGTGTTTCCGCCGTACAGCACATGGGCGATGGCGTTGAGCTGATGCTCCCGCAGGGTGATCTCCGGGTTGATGCCGCCGAACACGATATGCCGTCCATCATACTCGCGGGGCCGGATGGAGTTGAACAGCTCATTGTACTGCTTCTCCAAGGTCTGCCGCCGCTGGGGGTCTTTCCATATCCAGTCCCGAAAAGCGTCCTTGATGGCCTGCTGTTTCTGCTGGGCCAGGGTGGTGGCGTTATGGTTCAGAACGCGGCGTTCCTTGCCGTCCGGGTCCTTGATGGTATCATAGATTCGCACATCGCGGAGGTTCAAAGTGTCCTCCAGGATGTGATAGGCGTTGAGCCGGTCCGTGCCATAGGTGGTGTTGGCGGCAACATCATAGCCGGTTACAGTATTTTTGCCGGTGATGTTCCATTCCCCGGTATATTCCGAGAAATTCACATGGATTTTTCCCTTTTGGACCGGCGGCGTTTTGAACAGCTCATACATAAACTGCTGGACATAGCGCTTATCCAGCCAGGTGGCTCCCAGGCGCAGGTCGATCTCCGAGGCAGTCAGGTCCTTGGGCTGGGCGGATTCCAGGGCCTCCACGTTGGGGCGCAGCCGGTGTTTTTCCCCTTCGGGCAGCGCGTCCAACATGGCCCTGGCAGCGCGCAGTTTCTGCCGCACGTTCCCGGACAGGTATTCATCAGCGGCAACAAGGGGAAAGCTGTCCACATCCTCCAGGGACCAATCCTTGCGGCTGGGGTCTCCCTGGCACTGAATATCCCGGAAAATCACGCCGGACAGCTCCGATTCCAGTTCCGCCTCCGTTTTCCCGGAGAGCTGGGCCATATAGGACATATCCACTCCGGCCTTTTCCCCGATAGAGACGGCCAGGGCTTCACTGGCGGTGTCCACATGAGTGACCGCCCTGTGGGGCTTGATGGTCCGCTTGGTGAACATATCCGCTTTGCGCTCCAGCCGCCCGTCATTGTCCAGCATCTCCAACGAGCAGAGCAGAAAATAGGAGCTGTCAGCGGAAAAGGCCAGCGCGTTCTCCCGATTGTTGATAAGGCCGTACTTTTTAGAGAAAGCGTCATACAGGCTGTTGAGGGTCTGCCGCTCCTTTTGGACGGAGTTTTCATCGGCGTCCTCCATCTGAAGGTCGATCAGCCGATGCACACAGTCCCGCAGCTCCACCATGCCCATGACGCGGCCCCTGGCCGTGGCGCTCAGATTGGGCTTTGCCATCATGGAGGTTTCCCGGTAGTATAATTCGCCGTCAACAACGCCAAAGGAGTATTTTTCTATATTGGGGTCTGCCGGAATCAGTGCGTCCGTCTTGATTTCCTCATCCAGTTCGGACAGCTCGACACGCTTGATCTCGCCATGGATATGGGACAGAGCGGTGCGGAGCTGCTGGGCAAAGTCCTCGTCCTTCCGGGGTTTACAAGCCAACTGCGGACCATAGGGGCCGGAGGTGATCTCCAAATCGCCCAGCACCATTTCGGGGTGGGTCTGGAAATAGCGGTTCATACTCACGAAGCCGGGGCGTTCCTCGCCGTCCTGCCCGACATAGGTGTGGCGTTCAATGACCTCCGCCTCCACCCATTCCGGCAAAGGCTCATTTTCACGCAGGGGAATCTCCCGCTTTTGCAGGAACATGATGGACATGGAGGTATCTGTCCCGGCATTGGCCTGGAAAACGCCGTCCGGCAGACGGACCGCGCCCAGCAGATCGCACCGCCGCGCCATGTACCGCCGCGCCCGATCGTCCTTTTTGTCCATCGTGCCGCCGCTGATGCCGTTGGAGGTAATGAACGCGATCACGCCGCCTGCCCGGACCTTATCAATCGTTTTGGCAAAGAAATAATCGTGAATCAGAAACCGCTCCCGGTCATAACGCTGGTCCACCACGGGATAATTACCAAACGGCACGTTGCCGATAGCAAGGTCGAAAAAGCTGTCCGGGAAGTCGGTTTTTTCGTAGCCGCGCACCGTGATACGGGCCTTGGGATAGAGCTGCTGGGCGATGCGCCCGGTGATGCTGTCCAGCTCCACGCCGTACAGCTTGGACGCGGCCATGCTCTCCGGCAGCAGGCCGAAAAAGTTGCCCACGCCGCAGGACGGCTCCAGAATGTTCCCCTTTTCAAAGCCCATGTTCCCGATGGTCTCATAGATGGCCTTGATAACCAGAGGGCTGGAGTAATGGGCATTGAGGGTGGATGCCCGCGCCGATTTGTACTCGCTGTCCGTCAGCAGGCTTTTCAGCTCCTGATACTCGGCGGACCAATCAGCCTTGTCCAGGTCAAAGGCGTCCGGGATGCCGCCCCAGCCAACATAGCGGGAAAGGACTTCCTGTTCTGCTTCAGTAGCGGACCGGCCCTCGGCCTCGATCTGCTGCAAGGTGCGGATGGCCTCCACGTTCCTGCGGTACTTGACTTTCGGCCCGCCCACGCCCAGGTTGTCATCGGTGATGCGGAAATTCCCGGCGGCAACATCCTGTTCCATGACGGGGGCCTGCTCCGGCTGTGCGTGTTCCGGCTCATCAAAACGCAGCGTCTGAACGACAACATCATAGGGCAGGCCGTTTTTATCACCGGGATAGAGGGTTGTGGTTCCTGGTGTCGCTGTGGTGCCGCCAGCCGGGGGCGGGGCCTCCGGCTGTTCCTCCTGGGGCGGCGCTGGCTGGGCCGGAACCTCCGGGGTAAACAGGGCGGCGTTGCGCTCGTCATGGCGAACTGCGTCCTCGAAAAAGTCTTTGGTAACAGTCTGATGGCTCCAGGCGTATGGCCCGGTGTGGATGCGCACGTCCAAGTCTCCAATGTATTCGATGGTCCCGGCAATATCGTGGTCGCCATAGCCAAAGGCCACCTTGTCTCCCTCTCGATAGGTGAGCTGGCCCGCCAGCTCTACGCTCTCCCGCTGAACCGGCTCATGGGAAAAACCGTCCAGCTCTTGCAGCCAGAGGGCGCGGAGAATGGGGGCAACGGCCTCCCAGGACAGGGACAGCTTTGTGCCGAATTTGTCCTGGATTTCTACCGCCATACTGACGGTAGAGGTAAAATAGTCCGCTATGTCCCCGGTTTCCAGCGTCACCGTCTCGGCGCGGCTGGCAAAAGCAAGGGATAGCCGCTGGGCAATTCCCCGGTTGTTCTCGCCGGAGCGCAGCCAGCCGGAAATGTACCCCTTGTCCCGCTCTGTCATCAGATGGGAGGTCAGCACTTCCCGAAAATCATCGTTGACGCGGCTCATATCGGCAGGCAGATAGCTGGTGATCCGGCCATTCCGCGTATCCTGGTGCAGCAGCCGCTCAAAATTCTGCTTGTTTTCAGTCCGCAGGAGTGGTATCGGCAGGGACGGGTCCCGGAGCTGCACGTCAAATATGCCAATTTCCTCAATTTCAAAGGCTGTATTTTGTAGATAGACTATATCGCCGGGTTTGTAAGGCGGGGCCAGAGGGTCGTGGGGCGGCTGGTCCGCCGCGCCTATGACTTCCTGGATATTCTGCCTGTCCTCGTCAGAAACAGTGATGTCAACCTCATGGGCAGCGTCCCCGCTCCCGATGGTGATGGTATCTCCCTCACGGATAACAGGCTGGCTGGAGAGGTCGGGGGGCTTTACTTCCGGTTCAAGAACACCTTTGTCCCGCAGTTCACGAATGACAACAGGCGCAACGGCATCTTCTTCAAAATAGCACCAGCCGTTTTCAGAACCGCCTGCGGCTACGGTTTCGGGGGAAAGGAGGTTGTTTGCGTCCGTCTCCCGCACCATGATGCCGCCATGACTGGGGGTGCTGATCTGATAAATGCCCTCTGCAAGTTCTTTGCTTTCCTGTACCTTGCCCCAGGGGGAATGGTCGCCAGTCTCCACACCCCAGGGCGGTGTTTCCTCATCATACTCCGGCGAAGGTACAGAGAGTTCGGCGTAGGTCTCGTCAATGACCTCCCGATGCAGGCGGTAGCGGAAGTCGGGCATATCGTAGTACAGCCGCATAAACTCCGGTTCCGTAATGGTGAGTGCCGCCCGTTTGACTGCGGCATCGCCCTCAATGACGGCGGTCTCCCTGCCAGAATTGCGGCAGGCGTTCTGATAGGCCGTATCAGCCAGAACCAGATTGGTGATGACCGGCTTATACTGCTCAAAAATTTCCCGAACAGTGGGAGCTTTCTCCGGCGCGGCCTCTTCCGTAAAAAAGCGGTTATCTTTCACCAGACGGGCAAGATACCGCTGGACTTTGGGCCAAGGGAGGTCGATAGCCGCACCTTCCACAGTGACGGGAAAGGCAGGGAGGTCATCGCCGTACTCGCTCCGCAGCCAGTCCGCTGTATCCTTCTCACGGCCATGTTCGGTCATGTATTGCCGCACCCGGCGCTTGCTGTCTGGGTCGCCGTTCCACTCCCGGAGGGCGGTATCAATGTCGTCTTGGGTGATCTCACGGTTGGAAACAGCAGAAGGACCGGGCGTTTCCACGCTCGGCCCCTCCGGGTCATCCTCTGTATTCAGCTGTAGATCAGTTCCGCCAGAATGATCTCCTCCGCCTGGGCCTTGCAGGAGTTCATCAGTCCTACCCACTCCATCATGTTCCGGGCTTTCAGGTCCTCCGTTGCCCCCGCCGTTTTCGCCAGTGCGGGCATCATGCTCTCCAGCATCTCGTTGGCCCTGTCCTCCACCTCCAGCAGGTGGCTGAACAAGGTCCCCCGCAGTACCAGCCGGTTGAACATCCCCGGACGGTTCTCTTTCAGATATCTCCGGCGCAGCAGGCCGTATTTGCCCAAGCTCCGGTTCGGCTGTTCCGGGAGGGTCAGTTCGGGTAGGAGAACGTCTCCCACCTGTTTGTAGGTCAGTTCCAGTTCCATGTTCGTTGCTCCTTTCCGCGTGCTTTTCACGCTCATACTCCTTGATGGCTACCTCGATCTCCCGCAGGACCTGTTCGCTGCTCTGACTGATGGCCGTCCCCAGCTCTGTCACTGTGTCCAGGGTGTTGAAGTCGAACACACTCAGAAAGTCCTCGTGCTGAAAATGGGTTTCCGGCTCCAAACCGCAGCGGGCCATAAGCACATAGGTGGTGCTGACGGTAGCCGCCTGCCAGAACTGTACTCCGATGTTGACACTATCATACGACTCCAGGAAACTTCCGTCAACGATACGGGTCAGCTCATGTTCGTGCTCTTTCCAATAGTCCCCCGCCAACACAGAGGCGATCTGTTCCAGCTGGTCGGCAAGTCCGTCCTTGCCAGAGATGCCAAAGCGTTTTTCCAGAGCGGCGGTCACAACCTGCTGATGTTCCGGGCGGTACTGCCACAGCCAGGGGCGGCGGGCGTTTTCCTTCTCGCCGGTGTCAGCCACATCAAAGACATAGCGAATTCTGTTTTTGCCGGTGCTGGTGTCGATGAGGGCAATGCCCTTAGCCCCCCGCATCACATACCGGCGCATCTGCTTGTTCCAGAGGTCATAGTCTGCACAGGCGGTGGCCTCCGGGCGCTGGGCGTAGATAAGAAGTTGTTCGTTAAACGGATATTTGTATAATCTGGCGGCGGTGGCTAAAAAGCCGGTCCACTCTTTGTAACTGCCGGATATCTGCCGGGTGGCCTGTTCAGAAAGATGAATGTATTCCTGGACCTTATTCGCCATAGGCAGGGTCCTCCGGGTCGAAGTCTGGGTAGAGGTCTACGGCCTCAAAGTCGGCATCGGTCATGCGCCGCAGCTTGCCGAGGGCGCTGTCGGTCAGTTCCCGCAGCTCGTCCTCGTCCAGCTGCAAATAGCCCCGCATATCCTCCAGGGAGGCGATCAGGCCGGTGCGAGTGCCAGCGCGGTTGTAGATACAGAGCAAATTCCGTTCCTCAAATGTAAATTCGTTCATCTCTCAAAACTCCTTCTTTTCTTTTTTGCGGACTTCTCAGCGGCCTGCTGACGCTCCTGAATGACCTGCTCACTCCGCCCCTTGTACGCCGCCCGGATATCCGCCATCAGACGGCGGCACTTATCCGGTGGGATTTGACGCAGTTTTTTCGCCGTGCTGTCGAACAGGTCATAAACCTGGGGGGCTTTTTTCAGCTGGGGCAGGGCGGCGGTCAGGTCCTCAATCAGATGCTCCGGGGTATTCATGGCATACTGGAAAATGGTCTGCTGTTCCCCGGCGGTAAAGTAAGTCAGGCACTCGCTCATGCGGCGAAAGGCGGTGACAGTTCCGTCCTCGTCCCGGACCGGCTCATACCGTGCGGGGGAGCGCAGATACATTCCGTCCATGCCAGCGCCGCCGATGTAAAAACCGGCCTCGTCCTTCTCGCTCTCCAGCAGCGCCGTTCCGTTCTCCAGCATATAGCCCGGTTCCGTATGCCGGTTGATAAGCCCCATGGGGACACCCACTTGGCGGATGCCCACGATCTCCGCCGAAACATCGTCCAGCGTAATGTCATACCGTCCTTCTGCCATTGTTCACCTGTCCTTTCCCACACTCTTTTTGGGTGCTGTCTGCTTTTTCTCCTGTTTGGGCTGTTTTTTCAGCTTTTCCCGCACAGACTG
>OFHM01002130.1_pt1 | contig 11640 bp, 10 predicted proteins | sample 1521311 | NCBI WGS metagenome assembly OFHM01 (sample SAMEA3504083, study PRJEB24116) | mouse gut metagenome | biome: mouse gut; feature: mouse-associated habitat; material: faeces | place: Denmark | collected 2011 | reverse complement strand
GGGGGTTGAAGTGTCGAAGACACTTTTTTATGTTTTTATGCATCAACTAGATTAATTTAGTTGGTGCTTTTTTGATGGAAGGAAGGTGTTTTCATGTATCCGGTGAGTGAAGCATTCCTGCAGGCGGTGCAGGAGAACACAAGAAGGTATTATTGGTCAGGAAGGATTACGACAACGAAAGGTGCCACGTATGAGTTTGGTGCTGATGATATCGTAAAGGGGAGTGGTTATATTTCCAGTCAATGCTGCGGTTCTACGGAGATTGAGCTTGGTACGGTGTATGCAGCGGAGATGGGGATAACGCTCTTATCTGATATTGATAGATATACTTTGGAAGATGCTCTGGTGGAATTGTTCTATCATCTAAGACTGTCGGATGGATCTTATGCAGAGATACCAATGGGAATCTTTGAGGTGTCGGAGGCTAACCGTAATATCAAGACTTTGGAGCTAAAAGCCTATGACTACATGCTTCGATTTGATAAGAGTTTTAATGGATTTGAAACCGTTGGAACGGTGTATGATTTTGTGAGCCTGTGCTGCAAAGCCTGTAAGGTGGAAATGGCACAGAGTCAGGAAGAATACGAGGCGATGCCGAATGGAACAGAGCTGCTTTCCATTTATACGGAGAATGATATTGAGACCTACCGGGATGTGCTCTACTATGTGGGGCAGGTTCTTGGTGGGTTTTTCTGTATCAACCGAGCGGGGAAGCTGGAGCTTCGAAAGTATGGCAATGAGCCTGTGATGGAACTGGAAACAAAGCATCGTTTTACCAGCAGCTTTTCCGACTTCATCACAAGATACACGGCGGTTTCTTCTACTAACATGAAAACGGAAACGGCAGAGTATTATCATCTGGATCCGGACGATGGCCTGACGCTGAATCTTGGGGTAAATCCGCTGTTGCAGTTTGGTCTGAAGGAAACCAGAGAGCAGCTGTGTATGAATATCCTGAATGATTTGTCAGTTGTGGATTATGTGCCTTTTGATTCCGAAACAACAGGAAATCCTGCTCTGGATTTAGGAGATGTGATCCGGTTTAGGGGCGGACAGGCGGATGAAAACAGGATATCCGCCATTACTTCCATGCAGTGTAAGATAGGCGGGAAGCACACACTGAAAGGTGTTGGTAAGAATCCGAGACTGGCACATGCTAAGTCCAAGAATGATAAGAACATCAGCGGGCTGCTGAACCAGATTATAGATAATAAAGAGGCTGGCAAGATTGGTATTCATACCTTTACCAATGCCAGCTCTTTTACGGTTGGCGAGAGTGATGTGAAGATTATTTCCATTGAGTTTGCACCGAATGAAGCGGTTATGGCACAGTTCTTTGGCTCTGTGATTGTGGGAGTAAATGCTGACCAGGTGGAAAGGTCTGTGGTTGCAAGAGGGGATGTGCTGATTCCTTCGGTGGAAGTGGAAGAAGTTTTGGCAGAGGGTACTGCAGGTAACGAGGAAACTACGGATAGTGGAACAACTGATAGCGATGCTGCGGGGACTGATGTTGTGGATGAAACCGGTGGAAGTTCGGATAGTGCTGTTGCAGCAGAGGAGCCTGTTGTGATTGGCAAGACAAAAGAACAGACATTATCTGTGGAACTGCCTGTGGTCTGGAAGGAAGACGGGCAGGTGGTGGTTCATTTTACCTTTGAGTTCAATGACAGCATCATTGAGATTTATCAGCCGGAAGAAACCTGGCATTCCGGAAAGCATTCCATCATGCTGTATTATCCCATTGAGAATCTGGTGGCGAACTACAGAAACATTTTCAATGTCTATGTCAGGGCAACAGGTGGAACGGTTATGGTGGATACCGGTGACTGTCTTGCTGCGATTATGGGTCAGTCAATGGGTGCCGGGGAAGCCTGGGATGGTGAGATTAAGATAGAGGAAACCATTAAGAAAGTAAAAGTCGGTGGTGTGCTTCAGATGACCGCTGTTGATGAGAATATCACATGGAAGATTGATGAGCTTGTAAAGAGAACTTACAGTGATGTGGTTCATGGAAGATTTGGAATCGGCGCGTTTGCAATGCCGGTGGAAAGGTAGGTAAGGATGAAGCTGAAAGGAAATATGGTCATCGAGATGATCGATGACGCCACCGGGGAAGTGGTGGAAAGAGTTCAGGAAGAAAATATGGTGACAAATGCGGTAAATCATATCCTGGGATTGAATCCTATGGGTATTTTTTATTCTGTGGCCGGGGAGTATGATACACATCTTCTCTGGAATGATAACATGCTTCCTATCTGTCCTAACATGATTGGGGGCATACTGCTTTATTCGGAAGCATTGACAGAGGATGCGGACAATATTTATCCGTCCACAAATAAGCTTCCGGTGGCATATGCCTCCAACGATGTCAATGCCACTGCAGATGTGGCAAGGGGAAGCATGAATCTGACAGAGAGTAAGCCGCTTGATAATGGTTACCGGTTTGTGTGGGAGTTTACACCAAGCCAGGGGAATGGAACCATTGCTGCGGTAGCACTGACTTCCAAGCAGGGCGGTGTGGCTGCTTATGGCAGTATGGAGAATTCCAAAGCTGCCTTTTATCAGATAATGGAAACAAGACTTGAGACGCAGACTGTGGAAGAACTTGCAGAGCTGTTCAGTGCTGTGGAGGTGGATTTTGAGAACAATCTGTTAATTAACATTCGGTTCCAGGACAGTGCCGTGATCATTCACAAGAGAAGGCTTCCGGTGTTTACGCTGGGACTGAATGACAGGCTGAATGATACCACGAATGACCTGCTGGAAGAGAAGGTCATTCCCTGCAGTACCTTTAAGTTTCTCGGAAGCTATACACCTTATGGAGATTTTCTGGACGGGCATGACGGGTACTGGTATGGATTTGCCAATCAGGCGAATTCCTCCGGGGATGCCACTATGTACTGGGTGAAGATTAAAAAGGATGATTACACCATGACAGAGGGAGTGTGGACACTGTCCAATGCCTGCCTGAAGGCAATTGGCAGTTTCAAGGTGGATACCTATGCCCAGAGATCCGTGAGAGGCGTTATCCGGAATGGATATTTATATCTGACAGCGTATGATGATACAGGCATTTACAAGATAAATCTGAGTAATTCTACGGATGTGACATTGATTCCCTTTGGATTTACATCAGAGGGAAAATCGCAGACCGGTTCCGGTACCTGTGCCAATTATCTGTTTATGGTGAATGACCTGATTATCGGATGGGATTATCAGATTAAGCCGGATGATACAGTGGTACAAACTGTGGGAAGTACAAGACTTCTTAATCTGGGTACTCCTGTGTTCCAGTACAAGGAGTTTTGCTTTGGCTGGGGCGGTAACTATGGTTCGGATTACAGGATGTGCTTTTTGCTGACACCATATCTGGCCAGTATCAATAACTTAAGTACTGCCGTGGTGAAGACTACGGATAAGACGATGAAGATTACCTATGAGCTGACGGAAGAGGCCAGCTGATAGGGATAGTATTTTGGGATGAGGCAGTTGCTCTAAGGAGGGCAGCTGCTTTTTCTATACAATTTTTTAAGGAGGAACAGAGGATATGAAAGAGTTTTGGGGTATGGTGCAGTTGGTGTTTACGGGAATCGGTGGCTGGCTTGGTTACTTCCTGGGAGGATGTGATGGTTTGATTTTGGCATTGATTTTATTTGTGGTGGCGGATTACATCACAGGAATTATGTGTGCGATTTCCGATAAGAAGCTTTCTTCTGAGGTCGGATTCAAGGGAATCTGCAGAAAGGTACTTATCTTTATGCTGGTAGGGATTGCAAATGTTTTGGATGTGCAGGTCATCGGAAATGGTTCTATTTTAAGAACGGCGGTGATCTTTTTCTATCTCAGCAATGAGGGGATTTCTTTGCTTGAGAATGCAGGACATTTGGGATTACCGATTCCGGAGAAGCTTAAGAAGGTGTTGGAGCAGCTGCATGATCGCGGTGAAGAGGATAAGGAGGGTGAGTAAGTATGGGATATACGAATAGTCCTTTGGTGGCGTTTACGCTGCTTAGTCCGAATCATTCCGGACAGAGAACAAAGAAAATTGACAGAATATCGCCGTACTGTGTTGTAGGACAGTGTACAGCAGAAGGCTTGGGAGATTGGTTTTATAAATCATCTACCCAGGCCTCTTCTAATTATGGTATTGATAAGGATGGCAGAGTTGGACTGTATGTGGAAGAAAAGAATCGTTCCTGGTGTACTTCCAGCAATGAGAATGATCAGAGAGCGGTTACCATTGAGTGTGCATCCGGTAAGGTGGAGCCGTATGCCATGAATGAGGTGGTCTATGACAGGCTGATTGACTTGTGCGTGGATATCTGCCAGAGAAATGGCAAGAAGAAGCTGCTTTGGTTTGGAGATAAGCAGAAATCTTTAAGCTATCAGCCAAAGGAGGATGAGATGCTCATTACCGTGCATCGTTGGTTTGCCAATAAGAGTTGTCCGGGGAACTGGCTTTATGCAAGACTGGGGGATTTGGCTGCGAAGGTTACAGCGAGATTTAGCGGTGGAGAAGCAGAAGCAATTCCTTCAGGGATGCAGGCGAGAGAGTTTGTTTCACTGTCTGAGGAACAGGTGATTGCAAAGGTTGCTGCTTTGTTTACGGCTGATCAGAAGGAGTCGGGGATTTTGGCATCTGTGTCTATGGCACAGTTCATTCTGGAGAGCGGCTATGGAAAATCAGAGCTGGCACAGGGTGCGAATAACTGCTTTGGAATGAAGAAATCACTTTCAGGCAATACCTGGGGTGGTTCTACCTGGGATGGCAGCTCTGTTTATACAAAGAAAACTCAGGAGCAGAATGCGGATGGCAGCTATGTGACTATTACAGCTGATTTCAGAAGATACAGCTGTGTGGAAGATTCCATTGCAGACCATAGTGCTTATCTGCTTGGAGCGAAGAATGGTAGCAAGCTCAGATATGATGGGCTTAAGGGATGTACGGATTATAAGAAGGCGGTGCAGATCATCAAGGATGGTGGCTATGCGACTTCATTAACCTATGTCGATAAGCTTTGCAGTATTATCGAGAGATGGAAACTGACTCAGTATGATGTTGGTTCTTCTGGTGGCGCTGGTGATACAGTGGTTAAGTATTATAGGGTAAGGAAGAGTTTGGATGATGCAAAATCTCAGCTTGGTGCTTATACGATTTTTGCCAATGCAAAGGCGATGGCTGATAAGCATCCGGGATATGAAGTGTATGACTGGGATGGAAAGCAGGTTTATCCTGAGGTGGCAGAAGGTGCTGCAGGTGGGATGACGAATGTGGATTGTCCGTTCTTGGTGAAGGTTAGTATTCCGGATCTGAATATCAGAAAGGGTGCAGGAACGAATACAGCTAAGACTGGTGCATATACAGGTGTTGGGGTGTTTACTATCTTGGAGGTTAAGGACGGTAAAGGTGCTGATGCAGGATGGGGAAAACTGAAGTCTGGAGCTGGATGGATTTCGTTGGATTTTTGCCAGAGAGTATAAGTGAATAAGGAAATGTGAGCCTGCGGGTGTTGGGAGAAAATTCTGATGCTGCAGGCTTTTTTTGTTGCAAAAAAGCTGAAAAAAGCCGATATTATAGTCAAGGTCGGATTTCATATCTATAGGGTACATTTTTTAGGACTGCAATTCTGCTAAGCTGATATTGTACGATGTGGTGGAACATTGAAAAGATTGGAGGGTAACGCTTATGGCTAAATGTATATGCCCAAAATGCAAATCTGAAAATATTATACCGATTATGTATGGTTATTCTGCTCCGGAGGCAATGGAAGCAGCTGTTGCAGGAGAATTGAAACTTGGAGGTTGTGAGGTCTATATTGATGGCTGTGATATGCCAGATAAGTTCTGTAAAGATTGTGAATTTGAATGGAGCATTGATCATTTTCTTGCTGAAGACATTGTTAAAGTCAGATTTAGATATTGGTCGAACTGGGGATTTATGGATTCAGAATTATTAACAGAAGAACAATGGGCTTTCGAAGTATACCCGGATGGAACTATCAAGTATTTTGCACATCCGAGGGCGAGTCGAAGAGTTCTGGATAAGGATGAGATTCGTATTTCATCAGATAGAGTAAATGATTTCTACAATCAAGTTATATGGCTATATCGTCCTTGGACAGAAATCGTAGATTGTCGTGTTTGTGATGGATGCAGCTATGAATTGACAATTACATATAAAGATAATAGAAAGAGAAAATTCAGTGGTGATATTGGCGGTGGAACTATTGATGAGACAATAATGAATTTTCTTAAATCAATTCCGGAAATGAAGCAAAAGATAGAGGGGGAAGATGCAGATGAGTAATAGTAAGATAACTTTGATAAATGGTTCCTGTGCAGATCAGGAAGTAGACGTTGTAGTTAATGCTGCTAATGGCGGTCTATGGGCTGGTGGCGGAATATGTGGTGTGATTTTTAAAAAAGCTGGTATGAGAGAACTCACTGATGCTTGTAATAAACATCAAACACCGGTAAAAGATGGTGGAGCAGTAATCACGCCTGCTTTTAATATGATTAATGCAAAAGCAATCATACACGCAGTTGGACCTGATTTTGGCAGAACGCCTTCTGCTTTCAAGGAATTATTTGAGGCATATTACAATTCTTTAGTTGTACTAAAGGAAAATGGGCATCATAGCATCTCGTTTCCGTTGATAAGTGCAGGAATATTTGGAGGCAATTTGCCTAATCCGGTTGCTGAGTCTACAAAACAATGCTGCAGAGCTTATAATAAGTTCGTGCAGGACTTCCCTGGCTATATTGTTGATGTTAAGCTGTGTGCTTTTTCGTCAAATGAAATGGTTGAGGCAAAGAAGGAATTCGCAAATTACTTTGGTTAGAGAAGGAAATGGATAAATGACAGATAGAATATCATACACGGAAGAAAAGACGAATAATATCAAGCTTCAGGTTCAAAAGCTTATTGGTATTGTAAATGAATTGGAGGCTGATTTTCCAGGGAGACATTTCACTTTGGATGGGCATCTTGTGGGCAGCATTGGAGAAGTTATGGCGGCCTATTATTACGGTGTGGCACTTTATACTGCATCGGCGGTTGCTCATGATGGAGAAGTTGATGGAAAGAAGGTTCAGATTAAGATTTCACAGCAGGATAACATCGTTATTAATCATGAGCCGGATTATCTTATTGTTCTGTACCTGAATAAAAGTGGTAATATCTATGAGGTTTATAACGGACCGGGAAAAGAACCTTGGGAAAACGCTAGCAAGCGTGATAGTCATAATAATCGTCACATGATGGTAAATAAGTTGATGGAATTGGATAAGACTGTTTGTGATGATGAGAGGATATCGGCAATACATACAATTGAAAAGATGAAGCCGGAATATAAAAATAAAAAGAATAGAAAAGTATAATTGCAAGCATGACCTTAAATTATTCGCATAGACATTCAGAAAAGTAAATTCTGGAGGCCTTTTTTATCTTTTTTCGGCATTTACCGGAATTATCTCGTCAAAAGGCGCTTAGGAAGATAGAAGGGGCGCTGGATGTCCGGTGGACATCCGTTTAGCGCGGACCGGATTGGAAAGGAGACGTGCCTGAGATGAACGGTATCGAAAAAAGAGAGCTGCCTTGGTGGCAGAAGTACACATTAACGCTGAATGAAGCATCGGAGTATTTCGGGATAGGTTACAAGAAGCTGAAGATGTTTGTTCAGGAGCATTCTGATGAGGATTTTGTCCTCTGGAATGGAAACAGAGCACTGATCAAGCGTGAGCAGTTTGAAAAATATATGGACAGCCAGATGAATGTGATTTGAGTTCATAGAAATTTTTCAATTTTCTTGTGGAAAATGAGCCGTGTATGTGATAGTATATTGATACATAGTCGGATACATACTATGGACTATGTTAGATAAATATTCAAGCATGGCTCCCTCAATCGAAAGGAGACGATGTTCAATGAGCGAAAAGAGACGCGATAGTAAGAATCGCATTCTTCGCACAGGAGAGAGCCAGGAAGCGGATGGACGCTATAAGTATAGATACATTGATGGCAATGGTAAGCGTAAGACAGTTTACAGTTGGAGATTGGTGGCTACTGATAGTATTCCAGCCGGCAAAAAAGATAATGCGCCTTTAAGAGATCAGGAGAAGGCAATCAACAAGGATTTGGATGATATGATTGTCCCTGATGGCGGTGGCTTGACGGTTCTTCAGCTTGTGAAGAAGTATATAGCAACTAAGACCGGAGTTAAGCATACAACCAGAGCGGGTTATGGAACAGTAATCAATCTGCTGGAGAAGGAGCCTTTTGGAGCAAGGAGAATCGACAAGGTCAGATTATCCGATGCAAAGGAGTGGCTCATCAAATTACAGCAGGAGGATAAAAAAAGTTTCTCAGCAATTCATTCGATCAGAGGTGTTGTGAGACCTGCCTTTCAGATGGCAGTTGATGACGATATATTAAGGAAGAATCCTTTTGGTTTTCAGCTTGCTACTGTACTGGTAAATGACGCGGTTACTCGTGAGGCCATTACAAGGAAACAGGAAAGAACTTTCCTCGAATTTATTAAAAACGATGCGCACTACTGCAAGTATTATGACGGTATGTACATTCTGTTTAAGACAGGGATGCGTATTTCGGAGTTTACAGGTTTGACGCTGAAGGATTTGGACATGGAGAACAGAACCATCAATATTGACCATCAGCTTCAGAAGACCGGGACGTTGGTTTACATCGATACTACGAAAACCTACGCCGGTACCAGAGTGATTCCGATGCAGGACGATGTGTATGAATGCTTTCAGAATATCATCAAGGCAAGACCTAAGCTTAAGGTGGAGCCGATGATTGATGGCTACTCAGGCTTCCTTTGCTTTGACAAGGACGGGAAGCCGATGGGGGCCATGCACTGGGAGAAGTACTTTCAGCATGCAGTTGATAAGTATAACAGCATTTATCGCATTCAGCTTCCGAAGATTACACCTCATGTATGCAGACACACGTACTGCTCTAATATGGCAAAGTCCGGAATGAATCCTAAGGTGCTTCAGTATCTGATGGGGCATTCGGATATCAGCATCACTCTCAACACCTATACTCATCTTAAGCTGGATGATGCGAGAGAAGAGGTTGAGAAGCTTGCTAAGAAGCAGGCAGAGGCTGATGCAGAGTTGAAGCAGCTTGGTATGAAGGAAGATTCTCATCAGGTGATTAAACTTGGCAAGAGTGGTTGATAGACCAGAGAATACAATGGCTTTTATAAAAAATCAGCCATTGGTGAGCGGCAAATATCAGTAAAAAAGCCGATGGTCTAAACTTGAAATCATAGACCAATTTAGACCAATATTTAGACCATTTGGTGGAATAAACATACCGAGATAAGCCGAAAAAAGCCGAAAAAAGCCGAGAAATGGGAAAATGGTCGATAGACTGAAAAAGTGCGCAAATGCCCTAAAAATAAGGAAAAACCAAGATAATCCGAGATAAGTAAGGAGTAAAAAATATATGATACGCGTATTATTTATCTGCCACGGCAATATCTGCCGTTCACCCATGGCAGAATATGTTTTAAAAGATATGGTAGAAAAACGTGGGATTGCCAATCAGTTTTACATTTTCTCAGCAGCGACCAGCACGGAGGAAATTGGAAACGGGGTTCATTATGGAACCCGCAGGAAGCTGAAAGAGATGGGGATTTCATGTGGCAATCATCGTGCAGTCCGGATGCGGCAGTCAGATTATGAAAAATACGATTATCTTTTGGGCATGGATGGCTGGAATATTCGTAATATGCGCCGTATTGCGGGAGATGATACAGAAGGGAAAATCCACCGTCTTCTGGATTTTTCAGATAGCCCAAGAGATATTGCAGACCCTTGGTATACAGGGGATTTTGATGTCACTTACAATGACATTTTGGAAGGATGTGAAGCTTTTCTGGATTCCCTGGCATTGTAATCTGACTTTATCCTGCAGTTTATCCTCTAAATTTTCAAAGTATAATTTATCGAGGAGAGTGTTGCTGTCTGTTTTCTTTAAATAAATACTATAATCAGCCTAATAAGGGGTTGCTTATCTTAGAAAAACACAATATAATGTATTAAACGAGTGAAGAAAACACATAGGAGGGAAAATATGAAAGGAGAAAAGAGAATATTTAAAACGATTATGAGCGTGCTGTTGGCGGTGGCGGTGTGCATTGCGGCGTTTCCGTTTTCAGAGAAGAGGGTTTGTGCGGAAGGCATCAGAGAGTACACGATTATGTCACGTGACGTGACAGGAGAGACAGATGTATTTGCATATTACCCTTCGTCTAAATGGAGGACGGGGCAAATAAATGAATACTTTACGAGTGAACCGGTAGATACGCAGATAGCTAATGGAGCTGCGGCTTCAGACATTTACTATACTGTCAAGTTTGTGGGGATAGGAGCAGTTCTATACGGATACAAAGCGCCTGCACACGGAGCGAGTGTAAAGGTTTTTGTGGATGATGAGGAGAAAGGGAGTTTTGACAGCTATGCAGCCCAAAGGACATCAGAAGATGTGGAACTTTGGAGAGTAGACGGACTGGAAGATAAAGAGCATATATTGAAGGTAGTAGCCACGGGAGGGCGGAATAATGCTGTAACTAATGCTGCAAACACCCATATTGAGGTGACGAAGGCGGTTATTACAGTTCCGGTTGGAACTGCGACGGGGATTGTGCTTGACCAAGATTCTTACAATATAAGAAAGGGAGAGTCGGTGAAGCTTACATACCAGTTTCAGCCTGAGGGCGCGCAGAGGCCGGATGATCTGGTATTTGTATCCGGGGATACTTCGGTGGCAGAGATTGATGAGCAGGCAGTGATTACGGCGAGAGGCGTAGGGGAGACGGAAATTACGGTTTCTTCAGAGAGCGGTAAATTTTCAAAGAGTGTCAGGCTTACCGTTCTGGAGCAGAAGGATGACTTGGACGCTATGTTTGTAGACAGTGGAGACCAGTATCAGCAGAAGGCTTACGAGAGGCTTCGGACAGGTGAAAAGGAACGCTCCAGGCAGGAATGGGCATGGAAAAATGATAGGGCAGTTTCTGAAATCGCAGTCCTGAGCAAAGGGAAAAATCTGGAGAATGTTTCTGTAAGCGTAACGGATCTTCAGAGTGTTTCAGCATCAATCCCTGCTTCGCAGGTAGAGCTTTCTTTCGTGAGGGAGGTAAAGGCATATACGGGGCATGCGGGATGGTATGCACAAAACAAGGCAATGAGACCGCCAACTGGCGACAGAGAGTATTTTCCGGAAGTAATCTATTCCGGTGACCCGGTTGACGTGGACAGCGAAAGGATTCAGCTCGTATGGGTGGAGACTTCTGTTCCGGAGAATACACCGGCTGGAGTCTACAAGGGAAAGATTACCATTTCTGCCGAAAATACAGAGGAGACGGTGGAACTGGATTACGCAGTGGAAGTGCAGAATGCAGTACTTCCTGATCCGCAGGACTATTTATTTGATGTGGAATATTGGAGCCATCCATATAATGTGGCATATTATTATGAAGTAGAACCATTCTCGAATGAACATCTGGAACTTTTGAGACAGCATATGGAGTTGTACAAAAGCCTTGGCGGACATGCTATTACAGCAAGTATTGTGGAAGAGGCGTGGGATGGACAGACCTATGGCGGAGG
>OFHM01002124.1_pt1 | contig 11666 bp, 9 predicted proteins | sample 1521311 | NCBI WGS metagenome assembly OFHM01 (sample SAMEA3504083, study PRJEB24116) | mouse gut metagenome | biome: mouse gut; feature: mouse-associated habitat; material: faeces | place: Denmark | collected 2011 | reverse complement strand
GGGCCAGACCGGTGAGGCCGCCCAGGCTGGCTAAAATCGCCAGCAGGAACCGCCACAGCCGCAGGGCGTTTCCGAAGTCCTGACTGGGCATGGTGTACCCCGCCACTCCGGCGATGGCCACGGCGATGAGGACGGCGGGGGAGACGATGTGGGCCTCCACCGCCGCGTTGCCCACCACCAGCCCGCCCAGAATGGAGACGGTGGCCCCGATGGGCCCGGGCAGGCGCAGCCCCGCCTCCTGCAAGACCTCGAAGGCCAGCAGCTTCACCAGCACCTCCGTCAGGGTGGAAAAGGGCACGCTGGCCTTGGCCGCGATGATGGACAGGGTGAGCTTCACCGGGATCAGCTGGGGGTAGAACAGCACCGCCGCCGCGTACAGCCCCGGCAGGAACAGGGTGATGAGCATACACACATACCGCAGCACCGACAAGGCCCCCGCCAACGCCCAGCTGGTGCTCCGGTCCTGCCCGGTGCGGAAAAAGCTGTCCAGGGTGGCGGGGAACAGCCACCCCATGGGCATACCGTCCACAATCACCCCCACCCGCCCCTCCGCCAGCCCCGCGCAGAAGCGGTCGGGCCGCTCGGTGTAGGCGGTGAGGGGAAAGGCCGTCCGGCTCTCGTCCGTCACGTACTGCTCCAGGTTCCCGGTCATCAGCAGGGCGTCGATGTCGATCTGCCCCACCTTGGCCTTCACCTGGGCCGCCAGATCCGGGTCGGCGATGCCCTCCACATAGAGCACGTCCACCGGGGTCACCGACTGCCGCCCCACGATCTGCTCCTCCACCCGCAGCTCCGGGGCGCGGAACCGCCGCCGCACCAGGGAGGTGTTGGTGCGCAGGCTCTCCACAAAGGAGTCCCTGGCCCCCTTCACGTCCGGCTCGTTCTCCGGGTTGGAGACGGACCGCTTCTCCTCCGTTGCCGCCGACAGGGTGAGCACCTGATCCTTTCCCGGGAAAAACAACGCCACCGCCCCGTCGATGAGATCGAATATGACCTGATCCGCCCTGTCCCGGCTCTGCACCACCAGGGAATACAGCCCCCCCTTCAGCATGAGGTCGAAGGCCGCGTCCATGTCCGCCGACTCCCGCAGGGCCTGGTTCTGGGCCAGGGGCCGCAGCACGTAGTCGCAGGCCCGCTCGTTGCGCACCTGCCCCGCGATGAACAGCATCTCCACCTGCCGGGCCGGGTCGTTGTTCAGATAGAGCGTCCGCCGGTTCAGATCGGCGCACCCCCCGAACACTCCCGCCACCCCGTCCGCCGTCAGGGGCACGGCGTACCGCGGCTCCCGCCGGGGGTGGGGGGGCGGCGTCTCCTTCTTTGTTCCAAAAATCCCCATGCCGCGCCTCCTTTTGGAAACAGTATGCCTTGCTCACATGGCTGTTATGCAAAATTCCTTTGGATTCTTGCACCTTTTTCGCCCAAAATCTCCGAAAAGAAAATTGACTGTCCCGCCCAATCATGCTACACTGTAAAAAGAGGGCACAGCTCTTGTTGAAATACGTGGAAAAGAGGAGACGCCTATGTATCGCATTGTGAAAAAGCGGGTGCTCAACCCCACCGTCACCCTCATGGAGGTGGAGGCCCCCGCCGTGGCCCGCAAGGCGGAGCCGGGGCAGTTCATCATCCTCCGGGTGGACCAGGGGGGGGAGCGCATCCCGCTGACCATCGCCGCCTTCGACCGGGAGAAGGGCACCGTCACCATCATCTTCCAGATCGTGGGGGGCACCACCGAAAAGCTCAACCACAAGGAGGAGGGGGACTTCCTCCAGGACTTCGTGGGCCCCCTGGGTAAGGCCACCGAGACAGAGGGCCTGAAGCGGGTGGCCGTGGTGGGCGGCGGCGTGGGCACCGCCATCGCCTACCCCGTGGCCAAGAAGCTCCACGACGTGGGCTGCCACGTGGACCTCATCGTGGGCTTCCGGAACAAGGACCTGGTGATCCTGGAGGACGAGTTCAAGGCCGCCTCCACCCAGCTCATCATCGGCACCGACGACGGCTCCTACGGCAAAAAGGCCCTGGTCACCGACCTGTTGCGCGAGCAGATCGAGGCGGGGGCCAAATACGACCGGGTCATCGCCATCGGCCCGGTGATCATGATGAAGTTCGTCTGTCAGCTCACCAAGGAGTACGATATCCCCACGGTGGTGTCCATGAACCCCATCATGATCGACGGCACCGGGATGTGCGGCGGCTGCCGCCTGTCCGTGGGGGGCGAGACCAAATTCGCCTGTGTGGACGGCCCGGAGTTCGATGGCCATAAGGTGGACTTCGACGAGGCCATGGCCCGGGGTGCCATGTACAAGGACTTCGAGCGGCACGCCTACGAGGACGCCTGCAATCTTTTCCGCCAGGAGGTGCAATAACCATGCCTAACATGAGACCGGATAAGAACCCCATGCCCCACCAGGACCCCCAGGCGCGGGCCTGCAACTTCAGCGAGGTGGCCCTGGGGTACACCAGGGAACAGGCCATGGACGAGGCCCAACGGTGCCTCAGCTGCAAGCATATGCCCTGCGTGGCCGGGTGCCCGGTGCAGATCCGCATACCCGAGTTCATCGCCAAGGTGGCCGGGGGCGACTTTGAGGGAGCCTACCAGATCATCGCCCAGGACTCCGCCCTCCCCGCCGTGTGCGGCCGGGTCTGCCCCCAGGAGAGCCAGTGCGAGGCCAAGTGCGTCCGGGGCATCAAGAACGAGCCGGTGGGCATCGGCCGGCTGGAGCGGTTCGTGGCAGACTGGCACAACGCCAACGCCACCGAGAAAGCCGTCCCCCCCGCCCCCAACGGACACAAGGTAGCCGTCATCGGCTCCGGCCCCGCGGGCCTGACCTGCGCCGGGGACCTGGCGAAAAAGGGCTATGACGTGACGGTGTTCGAGGCCCTCCACCTGGCGGGCGGCGTGCTGGTGTACGGCATCCCGGAGTTCCGCCTGCCCAAGTCCATCGTCCAGAAGGAGGTAGACACCCTGAAGGAGCTGGGGGTGAAGGTGGAGACGAATATGGTCATCGGCCGGGCCATCACCATCGACGAGCTGAAGGAGGAGTTTGGCTTTGAGGCGGTGTTCATCGGCTCCGGCGCGGGCCTGCCCAAGTTCATGAACATACCGGGGGAGAACCTGAAGGGCGTCTACTCCGCCAACGAGTTCCTCACCCGCATCAACCTGATGAAGGCCTACCAGGACGGGGCGGACACCCCCATCCAGCACAGCACCACCGTGGCGGTGGTGGGCGGCGGCAACGTGGCCATGGACGCGGCCCGGTGCGCCAAGCGTCTGGGGGCCGAGGTGTACATCGTCTACCGCCGGGGCATGGAGGAGCTTCCCGCCCGGAAGGAAGAGGTGGAGCACGCCGAGGAGGAGGGCATCATCTTCAAGACCCTCTGCAACCCGGTGGAAATCTTCGCCGACGAAAACGACGACGTGAACAAAATCCGCTGCATCCGCATGGAGCTGGGCGAGCCTGACGCCTCCGGCCGGCGGCGGCCCATCGAGGTGCCCGGCAGCGAGTTTGACCTGGAGATGGACTGCGTGATCATGGCCCTGGGCACCAGCCCCAACCCCCTGATCAAGTCCACCACCAAGGGCCTGGAAATCAACCGCAAGGGCGGCATCGTGGTCAACGAGGACGGCCTGACCTCCCGGGAGAGCGTCTATGCCGGCGGCGACGCGGTGACCGGCGCGGCCACGGTTATCCTGGCTATGGGCGCGGGCAAAACCGCCGCCAAGGCCATCGACGAGGCCCTGAGCAAATAATATGAAAATGAACGTCACGGGCATCCCCGCTCTGGCGTTGGCGCTGTGCCTCCTGCTTGCCGCCTGCGGCGGGCAGGGGGCTTCGCCGTCCGAAGCGCCGCCGGAGGACCTGCCGCCGGAAGAAACAGCCCCGGTCCCTTCCGGCTTCCCGGAGCTGGAGGAGACGGAGTGGGAGGCGGTCAGCGTCGACCTGGAGTCGTTTGGCCTTAGCGTAGGCCACGACGATGAGCGGTTCATGTATATCATGGGCCACACGGACACGGTTCCCCTGGACCAGCTCATCGTCTTCGACCTGTGGGGCGACGCGCTGACGGAAGGGTCCAGCGAGGAGCTGCGAAGCCGCTTTTTGGAAGCGCCGGATACGGTGCTGGCCTATCTCGTGCTGATGGGGGACCAGCGGGTGGACTATTGGGACCAGCCGCTGGCGGCGGACAAAATCTGCATGAGCATCGCCACCGCCGACGCCGCCTGGCACGGCGGCTCGGAGGAGTTTGCCCAGACCTTGGCCGCCTGCCGGGAACGCTATTCCTCCGGCCGCGTCGCGGAACTGCTGGACGTGCTGGAGCGGGAGCACGCCGCCTCCATGGAGCGGAACCACGGACAGAGCCAATGAACAGCGCCCCGGGGAGGGAGGTCCTCTCCGGGGCGCTGCTTGCGTATCTCTTCCGAATCTAATGTCCCTTCCGCTTCTCCCTCCGTTTTTCCTGCCGGAGGGCAAATTTCCGCTCCTCCTCCGCCTCCCGCTCCTGGCGGCTTTGGCGGATCCGGGCGGCTTTGCCCTCCTCCCGTTGGAGAGCCAGGGCCTGTTGGGCTTTGGTGCCTATGGCGGCGGGGCGGACGGCCCTTTGGGCCTCCCGGCGGGCGCGCTTGGGGCTGACCTTCCGCTCTAAGGGGCCCTTGGCGGCGACGGGAGGGCTGAAGCGCAGGCTCCGCCAGTTCTCCAGCAAAAAGGCGTAGACCTCCTGGTCTTTCGGCTCGGCCCCGAAGGGGAGCTTGCAGGCCTCATAGACCCCGCCGCCGCCCCGCTCATAGAGCAGGACCCAGAAGGGGTCCTCAAAGCGGACGGTCAAATTTGCGTATCCGGTTTCCATACGCGGTTCCTCCTTTTCGTGTCTCTCACGGAGAACGGACAACCAAAGGAGGCAGGTTACTGATACCCGAAGGGGTACGCCCGGACTACCGACCGGGCCGTGTTTTTATCTCCGCAGGTTTATTGTAGCGGAAAGGTACGCAAAATGCAAGGGAGCCTGTACTCGCCCTTCGGGCGGGGGCGAGGCTTCTTTCAACTCTGTAAGATTTGAGAAAGAATCTGGACAGATTCCTATGGTAGAGTATCTGCAGTAAAAGCCCCATGGCTTGAAAACACTTTACCTTGGAGGTATCAGAATATGACAATCTTAGAGACAAAGGCCCTGCACAAGCACTACGGCTCCGGAGAGACGGAGGTCCGCGCCCTGGACGGCGTGGATCTGGAGATCGAACGGGGGAAGTTCACCGCCATCATCGGCACCTCCGGCAGCGGAAAATCCACTTTGCTGAATATGTTGGGCGGGCTGGACACCCCCACGGAGGGAAGCGTCCAAATCGGCGGCACGGAGCTGGCGCGGCTGGACCGGGAACAGGCCACCATCTTCCGCCGCAAGCAGATCGGCTTTGTCTTTCAAAACTACAATTTAATCCCGGTGCTGACGGTGTGGGAGAACATCGTATTCCCCCTCTCCCTGGACGGGCAGAAACCGGACCGGCCCTTTATCATGAAAGTGGCGGAGCTGCTGGGGCTGGAGGAGGTTTCTCTGGATCCGGCTGTCTGCTACGCCCACTGTCTCCCGGCTCTGGCCGGCGCCTTCCGCGATTTCCTGGGCCGGGAAGAGAGGAGCTATGCCGGATATCCCGTCTCCGGGCAGGAGCTGTTCTCGGAAGACTTCTCCCAGTCGGACATTTATGGGAACGGGCTTGGCTACATTCTCGTAGTCCCGGATGGGGCGGTGGCGCAGTGCTCCGTCCTCTACAGCATGTGCGCCGTGCTGACGGAAAGCCCCCTGTCCCACGAAGCTCTGGACGAAATCGCGGAGACTTGCGGTCTCATAAGGCTTCGGCGCAACACCGTGCGGAGCGTCTCCCCGGGCTCGGGCTGCACCGCCTTCGTGGCAGAGGGAGATTATCTGTCCGGGAAATGGGCGGACAGGGATTCCGCAAGCTATCTGCCCGCTATGAGCATCTGCCTGTTCTACCTTGCGCTGGTGCTGGAAATCACCGGCGCCGCCATCCTGGCCACCCAGCTTATCAGCGACAGAGCCAGGACGCGCAGACAAGACAGAATCCTTGCGCAGCTTGGGATGGAGGAGCGCCGGATCCGCAGCCTGAACCGCTGGCAGACAGGGCTGTTCTTCCTGCTGCCGCTCCCTCCGGCCTTTCTCGTCAGCAGCCTCTATACGGCCCTCTGCGCGTCGGGGCTGGAACGGATCCTGTTCTACTTTCCGGCCACCATGGGGCCCATGTGGCTCATCCGGCTCCTGGGGCGCACCCTGCTTATATTCGGTCTGCTCTACGGCATCTACTACGCTGCCGCGGGAATCAGCGCCCGGACGGACATCCGGTCCCACAGCTCCTCCTGACTCCTGCACCAGTCCTAGTCGTCCTAGTCCGGTCAGGCCTGATGCGCCGCCGGACGGACCGGCTTCGGAGAACACCGCCGGGAAAAACACGCCAAAAATGTCCGAGATTCGGATAAGTCCTTGACGCTGTCCCTAAAATAGCATATGATAAAGAGGATAAAGAAGCAAGGGGACTGTCCAAAGAGAAGAGAAAGGAGCGTCTTAACTTATCATGATTCTGAAGCTGAAAAAGGATATGAAGAAGCAGGTCAAGCGCGTGAACAAAGAAATGGAGAAGCTTGGCAAGAAGTTTGACAAGAAGGAATATGACACGAATGTCGTATTGTTGAAGATGGATCAGCTCGACAGTGAGCTGAAGGCTCTGCGGGAAGCCGTGAACCGGGAGAAGGAGCGGGCTTACATAGAGAAGATGGGGGGCAGCCTCCCGAAGAAGTAATAGATAAGGCCCGGGGCATATCATGTCCCGGGCCTTTGTTATGCCAGACATGAGGGCGCACCTGTCATCCCCTTTCTGCACATGATCGCCTCCTCAGTCCAGCCGGACCGCCTCGTCCGCCAGCGCAAGCATCCTTTCGTCATGGGAAATGAAGAGCATGGTGCCCCTGTAATCCCGGATGAATCCCTCCAGCCAGGAAAGGGCCTTCTCGTCCAGGTTGTTCCCCGGCTCGTCCATGAGCAGGATGTCCGCTTTCCTCAGCAAGGCCCTGGCAATGGAAATCTTCTGGCGCTCCCCTCCGGAGAGCACCTCCTGATCGTCGGAAATCTCCCTCTCCGCCAGTTCCTCCAGGCCCACCCTGCGGATCGCCTCCCGGATTTCCTCCTCCCCCGCGTCCAGCCTGCCCAGCCGGACATTTTCCCATACGGTGCCCTGGAACAGATAGGGCGATTGCTCCACATAGGCGCACTTTTTCCTCCAGCTGTCCATGGAAATCTCCCGCAGCTCCATCCCATTGACCCGTATCCCGCCCCGGTATCCGGGATACAGCCCGCACAGAAGCTTAATCAGGGTGGACTTCCCGCTGCCGTTCCTGCCGCAGACCGCAGTCCTGGCCCCGATCCTCACCTGATGCCGCAGGCCCGCAAACACCTCTCTTTCCCTGTAGGCGAACCCTGTCCCCTCAAAGGTCAGGCTCTCCACCCTCCGGATGTCCGCTCCCTCCATATCCTCCGCATCCGTATAGAACAGGGAAATCCGCTTCACCAGGTTCCCGCACAGCGGAACGTTCTTTATGATCTTCACCGCATAATCCATGGCTGCATTGAAGATATAGTAATAGCCGCTCATGGCCACGATGGCCCCCACAGACAGGCCGCCAAGGGATACCGCCACCGCGCCGCTGACCAAAAGGAGCAGGAGGCATACCGTGTCCATCTGTGCCGTGACCTGATCCACCCGGGTCTCGCAGGCCGCCTTCGGGGCGAAGACCCTCTTCCTGTAATCCTCCATGGCCCTCTCCAGCCTTTTCAGGAACCCGCCCTGCAGCCCGTACAGGCATACCTGCACCGGTTTCCCCACCATCCCGCTTTCCAGGTTGCGTATCCCCGACTTGCATTCCCGCTCCTGCAGGTCATATCTTTCCAGGTTCTTCCGCATGGCCAGGGGCAGGAACAGCTTGATGAGGCAGACCCCGAAGACCACTGCGGCAAACCACCCCAGCGTATGGATGGACCAATACAAGAGACAGGCTGCCACAAAGGGCAGGGAAATCCCCCACGTCATCAGGTTCACCCAGGTAATCCCAAGCTCTGTCTGGTCATCCTCCAGGCGGTACTGGGCCTCGCTCCCCCGGATGCTTCCCGCAGCCTCATAGGTCTTTCCCAGGAACCGCTCCAGAATACGGCAGCTATGCCCCAGAGAGGCCTTGAACATGGTCACCTCCCCCAGCACGGAGAACAGCAGCGGCAGGACGATCGACAGGCCAACGCTCACCAATATCCTCCGCAGATCGGCCATCCCCTCTTCCATGCTGCCTCCCAGCGCGTAATCCGCGAATCCTCCCAGGACAGTGGCGGAATAAGTCTGCAGCACCTCCCTCGCCACCGATTCGGCGGCGTAAAGCAGCACGGGAATCCAATACATCGCCAGGCAGTCCCGGCATATTCGAGTAAGGTCTTTTTTATCATAACTCTTCTCATTCATGGTATAACCGTCCTTCCCGCAGCCTGAAGCGGCAGCCCTCCAGTCCGTCAAACAGTTCGTCATGGGTGATGATCACCGCTCCGCCCCGGCGCTCCTTCAGCAGCTCCAGGAGCGCGGCTTTCCCGGCTCCGTCCAGATGGTTGGTGGGCTCGTCCAGGAGCAGGAGCCTTGGGGAAAGGGCGAAGGCCAGGGCAAGGAACACCTTCTTCCTCTCCCCCTGGGACATCTGGCTTATCTTCCTCTCCCGGAGCAGAGCGCTGTCTGCCCCCAGCCTTTCCGCATTCCGGCGCAGCCGCTCCCTGTCCAGCCCCTGTCCGGCAAGGCCCTCCTCCACGCTGTCATACATCTCCTCCGGTGTCAGGTCAAAGGCGGGATCCTCCTGCAGCAGATAGAAAAACGCTGCCGGAAAGCATTCTTTTCCAAGCTCCCCCGGATGCCTGTCCCCAATCAGGACGGTGCCCTCCCGGGCTTCCTCCATGCCCGCCAGCAGCCGGAAGAGCGTGGATTTGCCGATTCCGTTGGGGCCTCTCAGAATGTTTATCTTCTCCATGTCCATTTCCGCCAGGGGAATCGTCAGCAGGGATTCTTCATAGGAAAACCGAACGCCCTCCATCCGGATCCTGCTGCCCTCCCAGGCTCCTCTCGGGCCGACTGTCGGGCCATCCGTCTGCCCATACCATTTCAGGATACGCTCCTGGGCCAGATCCGCCATGGCGAACCTGGGCAGCGTCTCGAAAGCTTTTTTCACAGCGCCATAGATGCCTGTGGAGAGGGCGATTGCCTGCACCCCGGCATCCACGGAGAGAAGACCGCCCAGCAGGAGCAGACCGATGATGCAGTATGTGCCGTATTTCAGGATATTGTCCAGCAGGGCATACATGCCCGTCTGGGAGCGGTTGGCAAAGACGGACTCGTTGCCGATCACCCAATACCGCCTGTATATTTCGTTCAGCTTCCCCAGCCACCAGTCCTTCAGCCCGTATAGCTTGATCAGCAGGAAGCCCTGAAAGGCCGTGATGATGAAATTCGTGATATCCCCCTCTATCCTGCGGCATTTGTCATAGTTCACCTGGAGGTACTTCCTCACTATCAGGGGAGGGATGACCTGCAAAAGGGAAATCCCCAGAATGATGGCCCCTGCCAGCGGGCTCAGCCACAGCAGATACGCGCCGAAGAGCAAAGTCTCCGCAGCAGCAGCGGCCATGGCAGGCCGGTCTGTCATCAGCCGCTCCGTCACCGTAGTGAGGTCATTGCTGAAGTTCTCCAGATTGCCGCCCAGGCTGGAGCGGTGCAGGAGATGCAGCGGATTTGCATAGAACTGTCGGTACAGTTTAAGCCTGCAGCGCTGTTCGGCCTCCAGTACCTTTTGCTTCTGCGCGGTCTGGAGCCTGACCTGGAGCAGCAGGAAGGCCGCCAGCAACGCCAGAAGCGCCGCGGCAAAGCATGCCACCGCCTTTGCCTCCCCCTCCACCGCTCTGGTGACCACCTGGGCGATGAGGATGGGCATGAGGATGCCGTAAGGGATATGGGTGAGGTTCACCCACAGGGAGAACCGCTCCACTCCCCTCAGCTCCTCCTGATAAATATATTTCCTTTTCTTCGCTCCGCACATTTTCCCGCCTCTGTCTACCGCCCTGTTCTCTGCATACAGGGCCTTTTTTCCTATTGTAGCGGCTCATCTTTCCCGTTTCAATAGCGCAAACGGTTCGGTAGCGTTTTAGGGAAACCGGGCAAAAAAAGAAAGGGCCGTTCTATCACAGCCCTCTCCTTTGCGGCCTGTATTTCGTTTTTTCATGTACGTTTTACAGATTTTGATACAGAATCTTGCGGATTGTATGCTCAGAAAGAAAGTATTTCCCAGCCAGGCATTCTACCGTGGAACCATTGCCATATTCCATCTGGATCTCCCTGTTGCGCTGCCTGAGCTTCTCTCTGCAGCCGGACAGTTCCCCCCAGCACCGGCGCTGTTCGTCATTTGCAGGGATGTAGAGATATCCTCCCTGGATGTAGCGCTGGAGCTCTTCTACCAGCTCTCGGGGGAGAAGTTCCTTTGCGTTTATATACTTCATTGCGGGCTCCCTTCTTGACAGTGTCTTCAAGCGTCAAGCCAGCAATCAATAGCGACTGGTTGCCTTTTCCGAAACGCGCTCCGGCAACTTTGTACGCCATGCAGCCGTCACTATCTACTGGCTCTGCATGGGCCCGCAGGTTCTAAACCTCCGATGCGCATAGAGTTCCCCCCTCTCTTTTAAAAATATGGCTGTTGCCATTATCTCATACTTTTCCCGAAAAGGGAAGGGGGAATCCCAATGCGGATCCCCCCTTGGACGAAAATCTTATTTGCTCTTGGACGAAAACTTTTATCTGGAACGGATCTCCTGCCGCATGAACGACACATAGGAGATGGCGAACACCACCAGCATCAGCGCCGCCAGCCCGGTGAGATGGGGCCATACCAGAAGCAGGCTCTGGCCCAGGGTCAGGTTGCTGGAGATGGCTCCACTGAGCTGCGCTATGGTCACCGCGTTAATCGCCCTCACCCCTGGGTTCAGCACGGTGCCGGCCGCCTCCGCGAACAGGTAATAGGGCGAGATCCGGTTCAGGTTCAGCTCACAGGAATAGTTCTTCATCTCGTTCATCATGGCCTGCATCTCATTCCCGTTTACAGGGTACATGGCATCCGCGATGATCCCGGCCAGGAGGCTTACGAAAATGGCGCAGAACAGCCACACCGCGATGCAGGCCAGTGCCGAGGTGGCCGCGTGCCTGCAGACCGTGGAGAACAGGATGGCTGCCGCCAGCCAGAAGCCGATGTATATGACGCAGAAGCATAGATAAATAAACAGTCTGGCGACTTCCTCTCCGGAGGGAATCAGGCCTGTGGCAATCAGTCCCACGGAGCCAATCAGCAGCCCCGAGGCGAACACCATCACCGCGCTGATGAAAAGCCCTGCCAGGAACTTGCTGACGATGATCTGATCCCGGTACAGGGGCTGGCTCACCAGGCGGTTCAGGGTCCCCTCCGTCCGCTCGCTGTTGATGGCGTCGAAGCCCATGAAGATGCCGATGAAGGGGCCCATCAGCGCCATCAGGGAATTGTAGGAGGGGATGGAGTTGGCGCTGACCGTGAACAGCTTCAGGAACAGGAATCCCGAATAAGCGC
>OFHM01002122.1_pt1 | contig 11669 bp, 9 predicted proteins | sample 1521311 | NCBI WGS metagenome assembly OFHM01 (sample SAMEA3504083, study PRJEB24116) | mouse gut metagenome | biome: mouse gut; feature: mouse-associated habitat; material: faeces | place: Denmark | collected 2011 | reverse complement strand
GCCATCGCGCCGTTTGCATTGGAGCCTGCAGCCTCAAACCCGCGCGCCATCGCTCCCTGCACGTATCCCTCCCGCACATTCGGATCACCCAGCATGGCGCCCTGATTGCGCATATTAATCAGTTTCTGGGATTCTTCATCGTAGGAGACGCTCGCGATGCCAACTGACTGAATCTCCATGCCGCGCATTTTATTCCATTCCGCGTCCAGTGTATCCGCCATATAGCGGCCAAGCTCCCTGGCTTTGGACGTCACAAACGAAATGCGCGTTCCGTCCGCCGACATCTGGTTGATCGAGGACTGCAGCGCCTCCAGAAACTCTGACAGATACTGCTCGTTGATCTCCTCGATCTGCACACTGTCCTTATTGCGCGGAATCACTTCCGCATAAAACTGAAGCGGGTTGACAATCCGGACAGAATAAGTGCCGTGCGCGCGTAAAAAGAGCTCTGCATTGTAAAAATTATCAAAATAGTTGATCGGATTGCGCGTGCCAAACTTTATTCCCTTAATTTCCTGCAGATTGATAAAAAATACTTTCTGCGCTCCGGCAGTCTGACCGCCAAACCGGATACGGTTAAACGCTTCTTTTAAAGACTCTCCGAACTGTCCGTTAAACAGGGACGGCATGGAGGAATGATCCACCTTGTAATATCCGGGCTCCGCCGTATAGTCCACAACCCTTCCGCCATCCACCAGCATCATAAACTGGTTATCATAAACATGAATCACCGAGCCGTTCGATACTGTATGGCTGCTTCCCTTCCGGTTCTGACCTCTGCGCAGAAGCGTACCTCTGGCAAAAACAGTGCGCTCTCCCATATCTTCCGCTTCTATCACCTCAAGCCACTGGTCCGCCAGCGCCCCGCTGACTGCCTGCCCGGCCGCCCTTATAATACCCATACCTTTTCCTCCTGTCTTACTCTTCTCCTCCTGCACCCACAGGGCACCCCAGGGAAAGCCACTTCAGATACCCGTTCATAAACAGATCGATTCTGCCGTCCATCACACTGTCCGCATTTCCGGTCTCGACGCCTGTGCGATGATCTTTTACCATCGTGTACGGCTGCATGACATAGGAACGTATCTGATTTCCCCAGCCGATTTCCGTCACTTCGCCCCGGATTCCCGCAGCTTTCTCCGCGTTTTCCTGCTGCCTGAGCAGATAAAGCTTTGCCTTTAACATCTGCATCGCCTTATCCTTGTTCTGAAACTGCGACCGCTCATTCTGACACTGCACCACGATTCCCGTGGGCAGATGTGTGATCCGGATCGCCGACGATGTCTTATTGATATGCTGTCCGCCTGCGCCGCTGGATCGGTAAGTGTCAATCCGGAGTTCATCATCCCTGATCTCCACATCCAGATCCTCCTCGATATCCGGCATGACATCGCAGGATACAAAGGATGTCTGCCGCTTTCCGGCAGCGTTGAAAGGCGATATGCGCACAAGGCGGTGCACGCCTTTTTCGGATTTCAGATAGCCGTATGCATTCTCACCGTTTACCTGGAATGTGATGGATTTAATCCCCGCCTCTTCTCCGTCGAGTGAATCCAGCACCTCCAGCGTATAATCGTGATCCTGCGCCCACCGCGCATACATGCGGTAAAGCATCGCTGCCCAGTCGCAGGATTCCGTGCCGCCTGCGCCGGCATGAAGCGAAACGATCGCATTGTCTTTATCGTATTCGCCGGAGAGCAGTGTTTTGCTGCGGATTTTCTCATAAGTCTCCGTAAACCCGTCCAGCAGCTCCCGGATCTCCGGAATCAGAGACGCGTCGTTTTCCTCATAACCCATCTCGATCAGTGTCTCGATGTCCTCGAACTGCGTCTTTAAGGCGGCATAAGTGGCCACATCATCCTTCATACTCTTTAATTGTTTCATTTTTTTCTGGGAAACTTCCGGATCATTCCAGAAATCCGGCGCCTCCATTTCCCGCTCTGCTTCCTGTATCCGCTGCTCTTTGACCGCCAGGTCAAAGTGAATCCCTCACTTCCTGCAGCGGAGCCCTGTATGCATTCAGGGTTCCCTTGAATTGATCTAATTCTACCACAGTATCACCTCTTTCATTATTTTGATCAGATCTGTCGCGCACAGCCGTGCACGCTTTTATTGTAATGGAAGATCAGCAGATGCGCAATATATTTTCTGCGAAACCACGGACGAAACCGTCTGTCCGTTCCCGTCAGACGGCCATGAATCCGTCCTGTCATTTGCTGCCGTCTCCCAGCTCCATAAACGTTCCCGCAATTTTCCCGGCTGCCCGCACCAGCAGCAGGCACACAACCGCCCCGACTGTATCAAGCACCACGTCCCCGGGCCGCCCTGCCCTTCCCGGCACAAACAGCTGATGGAACTCATCTGTCGCCGCATATGCCGCGGTCAGCGCGAGCGCGGACAGATAACGCCGCCGTCCCGCGACCCCGAAGGCCGCAAAAAACAAAAAAGAAAACAGGGCCAGAATACCATATTCTGACATATGTGCCAGCTTGCGGATGGGGTAATCCAGCTTCTGTGTACAGGATAAAAGCTCGTCCTCCATCAGTTCCATCTGAAAAAACTCGTCGGCTTTGCACAGCAGCCTGTACGCAACGCCTACGCTCACCTCCGCCGACTCCGATGCCGGCTGGGCGGAAAACAGAAAAATCACTGTCATCCAGCCCGCCAGGAGTACCGATGCCGCCGTCCGGAAAAGTACCTTTTTTACATTCCTCACTCTGTTATTCCCCGCTTAAGACCTCAATCGCTTTCTGTATCTGGTTGTCATACTGCATCTCATACTCCTCCCCTTCGGGGTTCAGGTATTCATATTCAAGCTCAATGTCCGGCTCGATTCCCACGCCGTGAATAAAATTCCCTTTCGGAGTGAAATACTTTGCCGTCGTCAGTTTCACGGCATCCCCGTTGTTGAGACGGAAAATAGTCTGCACAATTCCCTTTCCGAACGTGGTTGTTCCGATCAGCGTTCCGTACTCAAAATCCTTGATGGCTCCCGCAAAAATCTCGGAGGCGCTGGCGCTGTCCTGATTAATCAGCACTGCAAGCGGATAGTCCATCTTTGTGGCGTCGTCCGATTTATATTCTTCACGCTTTCCGTTCTTATCCTCCGTATATACCAGAAGTCCTCCGGGAAGGATATCATCGAGGATCTGTACCACCGACTCCACAAGACCGCCGCCGTTATACCGCAGGTCGATGACAAGAGACTTCATCCCCTGCCCTCTGAGCTGTTCCACCGCCGCTTCAAACTGTGCCGCCGTCTCAGATTCAAACGATTCAATGCGCAGATACCCGATGCCGTCCGCAATCATCTCTGAAGTAATACTTGGAAGTGTGACATTTTCCCGCTCCACATCAAAAGACAGATACTCACTCGTCACCGGACGGTAAACCTCAAGGTGCACCGAAGTCCCCTCTTCCCCCCGGATCAGTTTTACCAGCTCCGTCACATCCATCGTATCTGCCTCTGTTCCATCCACCGAGAGGATGACGTCTTTTGCGCGGAGACCTGCTTTCTCCGAGGGCGTTCCCTCATAAACCCGCGACACGGAAACCAGCATGGAATCCTTATCCTGCAGAAGCCCGGCTCCGATCCCGTAATATTTTCCCGTCGTGTCGATCTGCATCTGCTGGTATTCCTCCGGATTATAATAGACCGAATACCGGTCATCCAGACCGGAAATCAGACCGGAACAGAGTCCGTCGCGCAGTTTCTCTTTTTCCGCCTCGTCATAATAATAGAGATCCACATATGCCGTCAGCTCATTGATTTTGGAAACCGTCGCGTCATCGAGCAGCTCCCCGCCCGATTTTTCCGCGCGGGCAGCGCCCTCTTCAACCAGCACAAACCGGTTTCCCGTCACAAGAGAAAACACATTGACCGCCGTGATCCCGGCAAGAATGGTCAAAAGCACCCCGATCAGAATTCCCTTTCCGGCACCGCTCCTGACTTTATCCGTTTTCTGTCTGTATTCCATATTTTCTCTGTCCATTTTACCCCTCCCTTTTTCCCGGAAATCCCGCATATTTCCTATCCACAAAACACAGAGCCCGCCGCAGGGCAGGAAATCACCTCTACCTATACATATGTGAAAATTCCCTGTCCAGGGACAGGGAATTTAAGAAAACTTTATCATCCGCCAAAATAGCCCCACGGGCTGACATAGCTCCCATTCTGTGATACCCCGAAATGCAGATGATTCCCGGTTGAAATACCGGTGCTTCCAACCTTTGCAATCACCTCTCCTGCACTCACGGTCTGTCCTTTTGATACGTTCACGGAAGATGCGTGCATATACACTGTGTAAACTCCTCCGCCGTGATCGATCATAACATAATTGCCGGCTGCACTGCTGTAATTCACGGATCTGACCGTCCCCGCCGCAGCCGCCACAATATCTGCGCCGTATGGTGCGCCGACATCAATTCCCATATGGTTCGTGGAGGCCCCAGACGTCGGGGAAACCCGGGCGCCAAAATCGCTTGTCACCCGCGTGCTGGCCGGGCAGGGCCAGACAAATGCTCCTCCGTTATACGACGCCGCTTTTTCATTCGCCGCCTTCATGGCTGCGGCCCGCTCCGCCTCTGCGCGCCGGATCTCCGCGATCAGTTCTTCCTGCGCCTGAATCTCCGCGGCATAATAATCCGCCTCGCTCTGTGCGTTTTTGATTTCTTCCGAGAGTGCAGAGAGCTCTGTTTCTTTCTGGCGCATCATAGCCGCAACCTTTTCCTTATCCTCCTCCACGGACGCTTTCATCTCCTCAAGCTCCCGGTGCTCCGTCTCCAGTCTGCTCTTAAGCTCATCCGTTTCCTGTACGGTCTGTTCATATTCCTGCAGCTTCTGGCGGTCATAACTCTCAATCCCGGAGATATATTCCGACGCATTCATAAATTCTGCGATGTTCTTTGAAGAGAGAAGCACCTGCAGATACGAGGTCTGACTGTTTTCATACATAAACTGGATGCGCACTTTCATATCCTCATACTGCTGCTGCTCCCGCTGCACCGCGTCGGCAAGCTGCAGCTGTGTTTCTTCAATTTCAGCACTTTTTTTCACAAGCTGGTCTTCCAGGGCAGTAATGCGCGCGGAAATCTGCATCAGCATCTGATTGAGCTCCGCAACCTTTTCCGTTATATCCCCTTTTTTCCCTTTTAAGTCCTCAATCGTCTGCTGCACACTGGAAAGTTCCTGTTCCAGCAGGTTTTTCTCGCGCTCTGCTTCCTTTAAAGACGACTGATCCGCTGCCAGCGCCCGCTTCAGCGGCGCCCCCGCGAACAGGGCCGCCACAGACAGCAGAAGAAAACAGACAGCCGCCATATTCCGTGATAATCTGATTTTTCCCATAGGCTCCATATACCCGTCCGGTCTCATACTTTTAGATGCTTACGGATGGTAATGCGGCTGCCGATCAGTCCGATGCCCACGCCGAGCGTCAGAGCAACCGGAAGCAGCGTCCGAAACACTTCCTCCGTGGATAAAAATCTCATCATACTGCCGATAAATCGGAATTTCTCCATGACGTAGACAATCATTCTACCGTAAAGCAGGTAGAGAATGCCGAGCGGAATTGCTGCGCCGATCAGTCCGATCACAATCCCCTCCACCACAAACGGCGCGCGCACAAAGTAATCCGTCGCACCGATCAGTTTCATAATCCCGATCTCCTCCCTGCGAACCGATATTCCAACTGCAATTGTGTTACTTATCAGGAAAATCGCCACGCACAGCAGAATCAGAATCACACCGGCCGAAATATAACCGATCAGCCTGTTGAAGTCTGTCAGTGTATTCGCCACCGTCGCGGACTGCTTGACTTCCCTCACGCCGTCCACCGATTCGAGATATGTAACCAGCGTGGGCTGCATCGAAATATCATTCATATAGACGGCATAACGCGCGGAATTGGCCAGTGGATTATCCGCCCCGAAACTCTCCGCCGCCTGCTCGTTTCCCTCAAAATAAATATCCTTAAAATAATTCCACGCCTCGTCCGAGGAGACGAAGTCAATGTCCGCCACCTCCACGCGCTCACGGATCAGCTGGCCGATCTCCTCAATCCGCTGCTCCGAAATCCCATGGTCAAAAAGAACCGTGACCGCAACCCCTGCTTCCGCGTCCTTTACCATCGCCTGGAAATTGGTCACAATCATATAAAAAAGGCCGAACAGAAATATACAGGCTGTCATTGTCGCCACCGACGCAAGGGAAAACATTTTATTTTTCCAGATATTAACGATTCCCTGTCTGATCGTGTAAAAAAAAGTACTAATCCGCATCGCCGTCATCACCTCCGTCAACCGGGGGACCGGCATCGTAAAAGTCCTCCTCATATGCGCTTCCGCCCGTGCCATATGTGCCGGCCGTCCCGAAGAATCTGTCTCTTCTACTGAATGCGGTAAAATCCCTGTCATATGAGCCGGTATTTTCCCCGAAAGCGGAACTCTTCCCGTAACTGCCGCCGTCAGACGCACTGTCTTTTACATCCGGATCCGGCCTGCCGCTGTCATCCACGATCACCCCTTTATTCATCTGAATAACGCGCTTATTCATTCTGCTGACAATCTCCAGATTATGTGTCACGACAACGATCGTCGTGCCGTCATTGTTAATCTCTTCCATTAGTTTCATAATGTCCCAGGCGTTCGTGTTGTCGAGATTCCCGGTCGGCTCGTCAGCAAGCAGGATCTTAGGCCTGTTAATCAGCGCCCGCGCGATCGCAACCCGCTGCTGCTCCCCACCGGAAAGCTGCCTGGGATATGAACGGTATTTGGCCGCAAGCCCCACTTTGGAGAGAATATTGGGCACATTGCATCTGATCATGCGCGTGGATTCCCCGATCACCTTCTGGGCAAACGCCACGTTATTATAAACATTCCTGTCTTTCAGCAGCCGGAAATCCTGAAATACCACGCCGATTTCACGACGGAATTTCGGAATCTGCCTTCTCCTGATTTTGTTAAGTTTCCTTCCGTTTATCACAATGGTCCCCGATGTCGGTTCCAGCTCCTTGAGCAGAAGCTTGATCAGCGTCGATTTTCCGGAACCGCTGTCGCCGACGATAAACACAAACTCCCCATCCTCGATTTTCATATTCACATCATTCAGTGCGGGAAGCCCTGACCCTGCCAGATAATCCTTGCTGACATGTTCCAATCTGATCATTCCGTACCTCATTTCCAGTCGTGTATGGTCCCCTCCGGAATCAGTAATCCAGGGTTTCCATATATTTCATATATTTTACAACCATAAGAGCTATTTTGAACGTAATCGCATCCTCAAATACGCGCAGATCAAGCCCGGTGTACTTCTGCAGCTTATCGAGACGGTATACCAGCGTGTTGCGGTGGATATAAAGCTGCCTGGATGTCTCGGACACATTCAGACTGTTCTCAAAAAACTTATTTATCGTCGTGAGCGTCTCCTCATCGAAATCATCCGGAGACTTTCCGTCAAAGATCTCTTTGATAAACATCCTGCACAGAGGAATGGGCAGCTGGTAAATCAGACGGCCGATCCCGAGTGTAGAGTACGCTATCACATCCTTTTCCTCGAAGAAAATCTTCCCGACGTCGAGCGCCATCCGCGCCTCTTTATAGGAGCGGGAGACCTCCTTGATCTCATTCACAATCGTGCCGTAAGCCACATGCACGTCGCTCTCCGCATCCGTGTGAAACAGATTCACAATAACCTCAGCGGTTCTGCCAAGCTCCCCGTATCCCTCATTGTCGCCGACTTCCTTCACTACGATTATATTTTTCTCGTCCACCGCCGTGACGAAATCCCTGGTCTTCGCGCCAAAGATACCGCGAATCTTCTCAAGTTCATTCCCGTCTTTATCCCGGTTCGTCTCAACAATAAAGACAACCCGCCGCACTTCCGTGTCAATATGGAGTTTTTTTGCCCGGTTATAGATATCCACGAGCAGGAGATTATCGAGCAGAAGATTCTTGATAAAATTGTCCTTATCAAATCTTTCCTTATATGCTATCAGAAGGTTCTGAATCTGAAAACTGGCAATTTTACCCACCATATAGACATCGTCGCTGTCTCCGCTGGCAAGAAGAAGATATTCCAGCTGATGTTCATCAAATACTTTAAAAAACTGAAATCCGTTCACAACCTGACTGTCCGCCGGAGACTCCGCAAACGCCTGGGCTGGCTGGGCATATCTGTCCGCCTCCGGAAAAGTCGCCGCGAGTACCTTTCCCTCCAGATCGATAATGCACAGATCTATCCTGGTAATACCCTTTAACCCGTCAATCGTATTCTGTAGTATCTGATTTGAAATCATATTCTCCGCTCCCTCTCCTTATGGATTCCACTCCATTCTAATGCAAAACACCAGAAAAAGAAAGAGGAAATGCACTTTTTTTATGCATTTCCCCCTCTGTTTTACTGGTATTCCTGAAATCCCTCTCCGAGAACCTCCCTGGCGTCGGAGACGATCACAAACGCGCGCGGATCAACCTCTGCGACAATGTCCTTCACTTCGATTATTTCCTTCCGTGAGACGACACAGTAAAGCATGCATTTTTCCTCCCCGGAAAACATTCCCCTTGCATAAAGCCCCGTCACCCCCCGGTCGAGCTCCGTCATAATCCTCTTTGCCACCGTCTCATGTTTTTCAGTGATAATATACGCCGCCTTGGAAAATTTAAATCCTTCCATCAGGGTATCCGACACTTTACTCGTGATAAAAATCGCGACAATCGCATAGAGCGCCGCGCGGATTCCGAACACAAACAGTCCGCCGAGCACAATCAGTCCGTCAAGCACCTGCATAATCTGCACGATCGAATAATGGCGCATGTAATGCTGCATCAGGACCGCGACCATATCTGTCCCTCCGGTGGTGGCTCTCGCCAGAAGAACCAGCCCCATCCCCGCGCCGCCGATACAGCCGCCGAACACCGCGGCAAGAATATGATCTCCTTCCACAAGGTCCACGGACGGTATCACATACAGCCACGCCGACAGCAGAAATGTTCCCAGAAAGGTACGCCCGATAAACCGGATCCCTTTAATTTTCAGCGCTGCGAGAAACACGGGGACGTTGAGAAGAATATTCGTCATCCACAATGGCACACCGCCGGAAAGCAGCGGACGCGTGATCTCCTTGACAATAATGGCGAGCCCGGTAAAACCTCCCGTGACCAGCCTGACAGGGTCATAAATACACTGAATGCTGGCCGCGACAAGCCCTGTTCCGACGGCAAGCATCACATAATCCCACAGCACAGATCTTTTATAGATAAATTTCTGCATCAGTGCACCTCATTCTCTTTCCCCTCCGGGTTTTTCTCCTGATAGCGTATCATACTGCTTTTCAGCTTACCCAGATGCACCATATTTTTCAGAAATGTCCTGACACCGGACCGCCTGCGCCCGATCCCGGCTCCTCCGGTGCCGTACCAGATTCCCGCACTGATCTTACCTTTGTTCTCGTGGAAAAAATGCTCCTGCAGCGGTGAGGGCAGAATAGAAACCACAACATCCGGTGTCGTCGCATTCATCTCATTGATTGCTGTCTCAAAATCTCCCTTACAGTGCTCCACGGCATAACTTCCGGCTGATATCATACGTGGAAATTCTCTATTCAGCGCCTCCTTCACCTCCGCCAGCCGTTCCTGCGTCTCTCCCAGCAGAAAAACACTCATTTTATTGCGTTCAATCCTCCTGAAAAATTCGATCGAAAAATCGTTATCCTCCGTCTCCTTCAGTCGCTGCATGGTCCCGATCCCGGCCGCCTTTAATATCTCCTTTTCCCCGATCACCGTCAGATCCAGCGCTGACATCACTTCCTTTAAGACCGGATCGTTCTCGGAATCAATCAGCATCTGCATGGAAATCTGCTCAATCGCAATCATCGCGTCGCCGCCGAGAAAACTCTCCACCTGCCGCACTGTCTCGCGCACAGTATAATTATCCAGCCGGATTCCCAGAATATCAATCTTCTTTATCATGACACACCCATATTAGTTTCCACCACACAGAAAAATATACTTCTTTTCTCTGTAACAATTTTGTAAAATATACTGACATTTTTTTCTAATTCAATATATTTTTAAAAATCAGAAATGTCAATACATTTTGCCGATTTTCTGCCCGTGACGGCCAGGTTTATGATTTCTGTACAAAACACCCATTCGCCCGTTTCACTATGTAAACCACATTTTTTATGTCTCCAGACGGAAAACCGGCCGCATATTCTGTGGATAATGTGCATAACTTCGTGCATAACTTGTTTTTTTCTCTTTTTCTGTCGCTCCGCCTGTGGATAACTTTGAGCACAACTTTTGTCTTTTCGTCATTTTTCTCATTGCTGATCAGACGATTTGTGCATCCTGCACAAAAGCGACGCCGGATTTTTCCATATCTTCCAGTGCCACCCTCTGTAAATCCGCCCGTTTCCGTAAAAAAGAACCCTGAAAAGCAGAAGAAAAAACTGCCGCATCCGGAGAATACCGTTTGTAACCAGAACGGGTATTCCTGAATGCGGCAGCTCCTGAGATACGCTGTCCGTATAAAATCCTTTATTAAGCCGGCGGAAAAATACTCTCTCCGCAGTTTTTTAAAAAATTCTTCTCACACAGATCGGACTGCGGTATGTTGCACTCGAATATGTAATCCCGCTTGCAGGCGTGCTGGCATGTACAATGGTGCCGTTGCCCACATAGATTCCCACATGACCGCTGTAGCACACAATATCGCCCGGCTGCGCCGACGCAAGGCTCACCTCATAGCCAACTCCTCTGAGTGCACTTGAAGAGTGCGGCAGACCAATTCCGAACGCTCCGTAAACACTCATCACAAACCCTGAGCAGTCCGCGCCGTTGGTAAGGCTTGTACCTCCGTATACATAGGGATTGCCGACGAACTGGCATGCGTAATTTGCCACGGCCTGTCCGTTAGAACTGCCCGGCGCGCTGTAACTCCTGCCTGAATCCGATGCCCCTGAACCGGAAGATTTTCCACTGCTCTTCTGTGAGGACGCTTTCTTCCTTGCAGCCTCCGCAGCCGCAGCCGCAGCCTGTCTCTCTGCCTCCTCCTTCGCGAGTCTCGCCTCTTCCTCCGCTTTGGACTCCGCCTGCACGAACTCTGTAAAAAGCTCCACATAATCCGAGGAGACATACCCTTCGCCTTCTGCTGTCGTCACGCGCGGCCAGCCCGGAATAGACTCGTCCAGCACCACCAGATCATCCTCAAGCGGCACCATAGTGAGCACGCCGGACTCCGTGGTCGGCTCGGTGCGCACAAAAAGCGTCGTTGTATTCACTTTTGCATACCGGGTACTGACCTTTCTTGCAAGCTCCTCGTCCCCTGTCACCACATATTCACACTTCACATAGCCAGTCACCGATCCCGATGTGATCCTGTACCAGCCATTATCCGTGGTCTCTAATACCGTCGCGGCGGAATTATTGTAAAGCTTTCCGAGAACCTCGCTCTCTGTCGACGGTTCCGAGCGGAGCCGCACATAGTTGTCCACCTGTGCAATCGCAATATCCGCATATTCCGACTCCACAACCGGCGTCTCATTCTCACTCACCTGGTCAGCCTCTCCGGACGCTCTCTCCGCTGCCTCCTCATTGCTGGCCGCCACTGCCTCAGACACCGAAAGGGATACGCCCGCGAGCGGTCCCTCATTCCCGCTTCCGTCCGCTGCCTC
>OFHM01002120.1_pt1 | contig 11673 bp, 8 predicted proteins | sample 1521311 | NCBI WGS metagenome assembly OFHM01 (sample SAMEA3504083, study PRJEB24116) | mouse gut metagenome | biome: mouse gut; feature: mouse-associated habitat; material: faeces | place: Denmark | collected 2011 | reverse complement strand
CACTGTATATTCCGGCAAGCTCCAGCCCTTCTTCTTCGGTAAGGGGCGGCAGAATGGTAGATACCGCCTTTGCTGCCATGGTCTTGCCTGCTCCTGGCGGCCCCGTCATCAGCATGTTATGCCTTCCGGCTGCAGCGATTTCACAGGCCCGTTTCAGAACCTTCTGTCCATGCAGACCGGAAAAATCCCAGGGCGTCTCTTTGGCTTCTTCTGATACTTCTTCCATGTTGTGCGTTGGGGAAAACTTTTCCGGCTTCCGGTGAAATTCCTCCACCAGCGTCAGTACCTGATTCAGACTGTCTCCTGGCAGAATGGTGATTCCTTTCACCATTTCCGCTTCTTTCACATTTCCCCTGGGTATGCAGACGGTATGTTTTCCAGCTTCCCTGGCCGCCAGAACCATGGGAAGGATTCCGGCAGCAGGGCGCAATTCTCCGTTCAGACCGATTTCTCCGGCAAAAAATATTTCCTCCAGAAATGCTTCGGAAATTCTTCCGTAAGCTGCCAGCACCGCCAGCGCCACCGGAAGGTCAAAGCCGGTTCCTGTTTTCCGAATGTCTGCCGGATAAAAATTTACGGTAATCTTTTTAGGCGAAAGCCGGATTCCACTGTTGCGGATGGCCGCTTTCACCCGCTCTCTGGATTCTTTCACCTCAGCGGACAGAATGCCCACCATTTCAAATACAGGCATACCATCGCATACGTCTGCTTCCACCTGTACCGGAACGCTCCGGATGCCGCAGACAACGGCCGTTGATACAATACTGTACAAAAATACCTCCTTTTGTACTGGTTCGGGAATTTGGGCAGATACACCCTTTGAAAAAAGATGAGTATATCATATCACGTTTTCTTTTCTTTGAAAAGAGAAATCTGAAAAGCAAAAAGAATCATTCAAAACATTCCTTTAATTTTTCCAGCGCCCGTTTCTCAATCCTGCTTACATAAGAACGGGAAATTCCCAGTTTATCTGCAATCTCCCGCTGTGTGACCGGTTTTCGATTGTACAGTCCGTATCTCCATTCAATAATCTCCCGCTCCCTCCTGTTTAAAACTTTCGGAATCATTTCATAGACCTTCCTGGTATTTCCTTTCAGTTCAATTATCTCGAAAATATCCCGGTCCATGCTCTCCACCACATCCATCAGATTAATCTGGTTTCCTTCTTTGTCCGTTCCGATGGGCTCATACAGCGACACCTCCCTGGAGGTTTTCTTTTTTCCCCGAAAATACATCAGCAGCTCGTTGTCAATACATCTGGCCGCATAGGTGGCCAGCCGGTTTCCCCGCTCATGGTTAAAAGTGGAAATGGCTTTAATCAGTCCGATGGTTCCTATGGAAATCAGATCCTCCATGTCTTCTTCCCCGTTCTGGTATTTTCTGGAAATATGCGCTACCAGTCTCAGATTTCGTTCGATCAGGGTGTTTCTAGCTTCAAGGCTGCCCTCTTTCATTTTCTTCAGATAACAGGTTTCTTCCTCGGCATTCAGCGGCATTAAAAATGTTTTCAAAAAAAGCACCTCTAAGCTGATTTATTACATACTATGAAAAATCAGCCTTTGAAGTGCCTTTCCAACCGGAAAAAAGAAATCTCTTGCAAATTCCGGAAAAAAACGTTATACTTTCCTTCATCAGATTATTGCAGATTACTGCCAAAGGAGGTCATCATGAATCTGCCGAAGGATCCCGTTATATTATTAAGTTTTATCAATACTTATTTAAGAGACCGTTATCCGTCCCTGGAAGAGTTCTGCAAAAGCCATAACATCTCTCAGGAAGCAGTCACCGGCCCCCTTGCCGCCATTGATTATCATTATCAGCCGGACAAAAATCAGTTTGTGTAAGTTTTATGAGCGTCTGCCATAATCCTTTTTCTTCAATACCACTTGCTTAATATAGCGGAAAGTGACATCTTCCCCCCGTTCCGCCAGCATACGCAGCAGGTGCTCTAACAGTTTCCTGGTATCTTCATGGAGCATATGATATGCTTTTCCGTTCTCGTAATACTCCAGCGGACTTCTGTCGGTGTAATCTTCTCTGAGATAGTTTTTCGACGCTGACATACGGTCAATAAACATTTCCACCACATATTTTATGGGCATCTTCATGCCGGTCATCCCCCGGTGTTCTCCGGTTCCGTAGTCAATCCAGTATTCCATGTGATGTTTGTTCCTGCCCTTGTGATGCAGCCAGGAAGAAGAATAACCTTTCTGCTTCCGTTCTATATTGTTTGGACTTAAATTCCCCTGAAAATACCTGCATCCCACCAGAAATTCCACAGGGGTATATTTGGACAGATCATGGAGCAGTCCCTGTCTGTAGAGTCCCACACGAAAACACCCCTGCATTACAAGCGCCTTGTGACGGGTAATGGTTTTAAAATGCTGCCAGGCTTTCATCTCTTCCTCACACTCCTGTCTGTTTCAATTACAATGCATAAACGCATATAAGACGTATTACCAGCAAATGGGCCGGATAAAAAAGATAGAAAAAGTATTTCATGGAAGGCCCTTTCTTTCCATTATACAAAAGCATGGGAAATACCGCAAGCCCCGCATACCCCTGAACACCCATTCCATACAGCAGAAAGTTCATAGCTGCAAAAACTGCCTGTCTGGCAAAAAAATACTGATGCAGAAGATAAAAATAGAGGATATACACAATGCCTGCCGCTCCGTAATCTGTTCTCAGAACCTCGGCCAGTACCATGGCCGCAATAAAAATAAAAAGTGAACTTAATTTTGTACGGTTTTTCTGATACTGTTCCACCACAATCAGTCCCAGAAACAGCGTAAAAAACACATTCTGGTGGCTGAAACTTATTCTGCTGTAAAAAGCCAGGTCAAAGGGAATCTCTGACAGCGCCGCGAATGCCAGAAGACGCAGCTCATACCTGCGTATGTTTCCGGTATGGACGGCCCCCTCCACCAGCAGAAAACAGAATATCGGAAAACCCAGCCTGCCAATCATCCGCATACCCTGCATTCCGTAATATAATGCCCCATTCTCTGTCAGCCAGCCCATAATCTGGCCCTGTGTCCCGCCTATCACATCCAGAAAGCCATTTGCCATAATCTGCCTGGTCAGGACCGCCGCCGCAATGTGATCTATCAGCATAACCGCCACTGCCACCATCTTCACAGTACTTCCGCTGATGCCTCTCCGCCCTGCCGGCTGCCCTCCGGCCGCCTGATTCCGTAACCGCACACCTTCCATCCTCTTCCCTTTTCCTCCCTCGGCATCCATTCTCAATGCCATTCCGCTGAATCGCCTCATAATACAAACAAATCTGATTATCATCATAAAATATGGGCCGTCATTTGTCAATTGCCTTCTCTTCCCCTCTTCGGACGCAGCGGTCCGAAATCCTGTCCCGCCTGTCGGGTATTTGCAGTCCCCTGTCCGCTGACAGCTTCCCCCCACTCCTTCCCCACCGCATTTCCCAACTGGCGGAAAACCTTGCCCTCAAAAAAAGGGCTGCCTGTTCTCATCCGCTGAAATTCATGTTATACTGGTATCAGTTTCATGCATCACGGCAAATATTACCGCGGTATTATCCGTACGCAAAATCGTCCGGAAACAGCATAAAAGGAGTGAACTGAAAATGGCAAAGCAGAAAGAAACCAAGACAAACGCCATACGCATATTGGAATCCCTGAATATCCCCTACACACATATCACCTACAAATGCGATGAATTTATTGACGGGCTGCAGATTGCAGACATGCTGAACCTGCCCCATGAAAAGGTCTATAAAACGCTTGTGACGGCAGGCGGCAATGATTACTACACATTTGTAATCCCCATTGAACGGGAACTGGATCTCAAGGCTGCCGCCAGAAGCGTGGGCGTGAAAAGCGTGGAAATGGTTCCTGTGAAGGATATCAACCGGATCACCGGCTATGTGAGAGGCGGCTGTACCGCCGTCGGAATGAAGAAGCCTTATGTGACCAGAATAGACAGCTCCGCCAAGGAACTGGAAAAAATCATTGTCAGCGGGGGCAGGATCGGCTCCCAGCTAGAGCTTGCTCCGACTGACCTGGCCAGGGCCTCCGGGGCGTTATTTGCCGATGTGGTGCGGCATTAATGGAACAGTTCAGGGCGCTGGACTGTTACCATTAAATCACGTTTAATCACGACGGTCGAAAAAAACACTTGCCAAATCCATCCCAATGTGGTAGAGTATACAAAGCAACACGTCGTTTCCCGTAACGGCGTTTTCGGCAGCGGAACATTCCAACCAAAACGTTCCGGTCAGAAGGAGGAGCAATGCGGAAATAACCTATCAGCAAAATTTACACAGAGTTTTCGGCAGGACGGCATGGCAGTCCCTGTTCTTTGTGTAACCGTTGATAGAGATTATGTCCGTATGCTTTATTCTGTGAAGGGGTCCTGTTCTGCCCGTATCATAGCGTATGTTTGCGGCGTCTGCTTTCGGTTACACCTGTAGCCGGAAGCTTTTTTTCATGCAGAAATTTCTTCATGCAAAATCAGGAAAATGCGCCCGTGGCCCGATGCGGGAAGGCATCCGCCGGGGCAACAGGAGGTATCTATGTTACAGGTAAAAAATTTAAACATCTATCACAAAAAAGACCTGCGTCCCCTGGTGACGGATCTCTCCTTCACCTTAAACGACGGTGACAGGGCCGCCATCATAGGCGAGGAGGGAAACGGCAAATCCACTCTGCTGAAGCTCCTCCATAACCCGTCCCTGGCGGCAGATTATGTTGAATACACGGGAGAAATCCGAAAAACATGTTCCGTCTGCGGCTATCTGCCCCAGGAGCTTGACCCGGCGGACCGGGAAAAGGACGTCTATACTTTCTTATGCGAAGAACCCGCTTTTCCGGAAACGGATTACCGGGAGCTTTCCGCCATGGCAGGCCGCCTGGGACTCTCCGTTGACCTGCTGTACAGCGACACCCGGATGGGACGGCTCTCGGGAGGTGAGAAAATCAAGGTACAGCTGCTCCGGATCCTGTGCATGCATCCCGGCCTGTTCCTTCTGGACGAGCCTTCCAACGATATTGACATCGAAACGCTGGAGTGGCTTGAGGCTTTCATCAACGGATGCACCTTTCCCGTACTCTACATCTCCCACGACGAGACGCTGCTGGAGCGCACCGCCAATATGATCCTGCACATGGAACAGCTGAAGCGCAAGACGGAAAGCCAGTGCAGCGTCATGCGCACAGGCTACCGTGAATATGTGGAGCAGCGCCTGAAGGGGCTGGAACGGCAGACGCGCCTTGCACAGGAAGAAAAGGCAGCCTATGAAAAGCAGCAGGAAAAATTCCGCAGAATCCACGACAAGGTGGAGTACCAGCAGGCCGTCATCTCCAGGCAGAATCCCTCCGTCAAATCTGCTATTCGTATAATCGTTAAAAAGCGTCCAAAAAAACAGGAGAAAACATGCTCCCTTACCGGAAAATTTTATCAAGATGATTACTCTGCCATAAAATTTTTCTGTCAATGTGCGGACAATAATTTCTGTATCATTCTCAGAAGCAGAGAGGACATCCAGGAACTTATCAGCCTTTTAAAGAAAGATGGATTAAAAAACTATGATTTCAATAAATGTTTCCTTGCAGAATATAAAAATATGAACTTTACAAAAGAAAGCCTTGTTCTATTTTTTTCTGAAGCTCTTCCTTTGCAAATCATATCTGCCAACACGCAATTTGACGCCCTGGGAAAACTGCAATGCACTGTAAAAGTTCAATTGAAACATGATAAATCTAATGATTATCCAAAAGTCACCTGGTATCGTCCTGACTCTGTCACTGCCCTCCGCATAAACAGGCAGGATGAAGCTATGATTGATTATTTCCATTTTGAAGGTGAAACCGTGAAATAAATCTTATAATAAAAATAATTCATCAGTAACTAAGACCAATACATACCATTAAAATAGAAGTCCCTACGTTCTTTCAAAAAAACATCGGGACTTCTATCAATACGATAAAAAAGAAGGGGTTCTTAGCGCTTTGCAAGGTATTTCTGTCTCCAGTTCTTCTGCCAGGTATGCATCGCTCGTGCAGTGTATACCTTTTATATCCCACCTGTAATAGCAAGTGGCAAACATCTATTCCTGCCTACAGTATATATAGATTCTGCCGAAATAATCAACCTGTTTTTCAATTTTTTTACTTCTCTTTTACGTTTGGCTTATCATTCGACGGTTACTCTTCCACTGCCTGAAACTGATAGTAATCTATCATTGCTTCATCCTGCTTGCTTATCTTTAACGTTGTTGCATCATAAGTAATAACTGCCGGTACAGCTATTCCCGGTTCCAAAGGCTCTGACGAACGCGGACGAAATCTTATGATTCCCTGAAGTTTTCCAGCATCGTCAAATCTCGTCTGCAAAGATACTATATTCGTATTGCGATCAAAGAAAACAACAAGGCTCTGCTTCTTAAAGTCCATCCCAAAATATTCCGATAGAAATGTCCACGACAGCATATTGCGCCATTTTCTTTCGTTCCAATTTATTTTTTTCTTATAATAGAAACTATATTTATTATATGTATAATCTTCCATATATGCTTCTTTTATATATGTCAAAATATCCTCTTTACTTCTGAAAACAACAGAATCCAACCGCTGCATTCTTGCATAATTATTTAGCAGTGAGTTACTCTCTTGTCTTTTCACTCCAAAAACACATTCTTTCTCTTTTTTCTCCGGCCTCTTTTTTACAATTACCTTTACGACTGCTTTTAACTTCGCATTCTTTTTTGAGATTGCTGTGATCGTTGTCTTTCCCGGTTTCCTGGCTTTCAGTTCTCCTTTCGGGGATATCGCTGCCACGGCTTTCCTTTTTGACTTCCATACCACCTTTGCAGACGCCTTTTCCGGCTTTATATATTCTACTCTCAGCTTTCTCTCTTCTCCCGGATAGAGCAAGAGCTCCGTCCGGTTCAACACGATTTTCTTCGGCATATTCTTTTTTGCTGCGCTTTTTCCTTTCGCCGATACTGGCATGGCAAATATCATACATACGAAACATATACTTAAAACAAACCATATCGTTTTTCTTGTCCTGTTCATAAAATCTTCCTCCTTACAAATCCCCTCTGCCTATATAGACTTTTTCCCTACAATGCCAGAATATTCGGAAAACACTGCCGTTCCATTTGGTTTTCGATAAGCGCGAATCTTATAATAATACGTCTTTCCAGCCTTCACTGTAGTATCATCGTAAGAAACGGTTGCTCCGCTTGTCAAGGTATGAATCCGTTTATACGTTCCCGTTTTGGTGTCTGCGCGCCAGATTTGATATCCCTCTGCTCCATTTACTTTTGCCCAGGAAACCTTCATCTTTCCTGTCGTTGGCGTCAACGTCAATCCCGTAGGTGCATTCAACGTGCACTTTATGGAAATCACCGGACAGTACTGGCTATGGCTGAATCCACTTTGGTATGCACACACCGCCCTTATTTTATAATAATACGTAGTTCCCGTAGCAAGCCCCTTATCTGTAAAACGATATCTGCCGAAAGAACTCGTATACGTGTACCAGTCCAGAGCATGAATAGATTTTATTTTTGTATATTCCCCATTTACACTCGTAGAACGGAAAATCACATATCTCTCTGCCCACGGCACGGCGTCCCATCCCAGTTTTGCCGCCTGATAATCCACACATTTCACAGCCGCTTTCTGAGGATACGTCTTGCTTAACCTCCTTGTCTTTAATGTCTGAACTGCCAGGCCTACATTCAGCAATCCGCTGCCTGTATATATATCTTTTCCAGGCGTCCCCAAATCCGTAGCCGTTTTTGTAAGTATTTCTTCTATTTCATCTGGTGTTGTTTCCGGATACATGGAGCGTAAAATTGCAGCGGCGGCTGATACCACAGGAGCTGCCATAGATGTTCCACTATGTTTGTAATACCCCCCATTCAAAACACAATTATAAATCTCTGTTCCAGGCGCCGCAATATCAACAAACTTATTATAGATTGAAAGTTCACCTCGTTGGTTTGAACTATCTACATTAGCAACAGAAATTACATGATTACAAGCCGCCGGATAATTTGTCACATTTAATGTCGTTGTATCTATAATACAATTTCCATTCGCATCCTTAATATAATCTCCTTTTGCATCTCTCTTATAATCTCCATTGCCTGCTGAAGCGCATACGACTACATTATTAGCATGTGCATAATCAATTGCTTTTTGGTAACATGGGCTATTATTCTGTCCTCCCAGGCTCATGTTAATGACATCTGCGCCATTATTAGTTGCATAATAAATCGCAGTAATCACATCTGCATAATTAAACATACAAATATATTCTTTATCTCTCTCACTCCATGTTCTATATGCCGCATTAATTCCCATTATTTTACAATTCCCGTACATTGCGTCTACTTCTTTTTCACAGATAGACGCAATTCCTACCACCCCTTTATTATTCCTTGCCTCTGCAGCAATGATTCCTGCAACATGCGTTCCATGATAGTCTGCATATGCGTTGCGTACATAACAGTTGGAAGCATTCATCGGTACTATCTGCGAACCTGTTACCACACAATTATTTTCATCTACCTTACCGCCTGTGATAACCACACTTCTATCCGGCAAGTAAACATTTTTCAAATCCACATGGCTGATATCCATCCCCGTATCTATCACAGCCACCCATGTTTCTTTAAATTCATATGCCTCCTGACCTGCTTCATTCCACGCTTCCCATGCAGGCGGAAGATTAATCTGCTCTAGATACCTCTGCTCTCCTACATGCGTGTCATTTACCCCGAGCACAGACGCCAATGAATCAGGCTCTATATCCGTATAATTTTTCGAAGTATCCTCCACGCTGGACAATTCCTGCAGTATCTCTTCCGCACGCCCCACAGACTTATCCAGTCCCAGATGAATGGAAACTATTTTGGGAAATTCCTGTCCTTCTGACTCTTTCAGGCGTTTTAACTTTTCCTCCGGCAATGTCTCGTCTATGGTAAAATCACTGAGTATTTCATAATAAACGCCGATTCTGTTCGCCATTGCCCCAATCTCTTCATCCGTCACGCTGCTGTCAAAAGTAACGAGCACTTCCCCTGTCTCGTAATCCAGATTTGCCCGGTTATCCCGTTCTTCTTTTGCCTCTTCATACTCTTTTAAGGTTTCCTGTGCTCTTTCGTCCGTTGCTTCCGCAAACTGCTCAATCTGCCCTTCCAGGTTTTCTTCATAATATTTATCCAGAACCTCATGAAGCGCCGCATCGTAGACCTTCTCGTCTGTAATCTCATTTAGCTGCTCTGCCGCAAGCGCCGCATCGTCGGCCGCTTCGGCAATGACGTTTTCCATCATCCTCTCTTCACTCCTGGAAAAGTCCTTACGAACTGGAAGCATCTCCTCCAGAAGCGTGATGTCCGAAGCCGCCAGTTCTTTTACTCCCTGCACTTCTTCAACTGCTTCTCCCCCCTGCCAGATAACGCTTTCTTCCGCCGCATAGCTGACATTTCCTGCCGTCAACGTCAGACTTAAAAACAACGCGCAGCTCCTCTTTAATCTTCCCACTTCCAATCTCCCTCCTGTTTACGCTTTAAAATATGGTTTCGTATCAATTATTCATAATTTTATATTAATACTGATTACATAAATTGTCAATATTTTTATTTTTAATATTGATTTATGTATGTAATACATACATTTTTGCCTTTTTTCACAAATTAAGGCTTCCTATGAGTTACCCATAGAAAGCCTTATGAAAAATCTTTATTCAATTTTTAGAAATCTGCAATTACATGGATGAGCCTTTTGCAAATTCCTTTTGTTTCCTGCACCCTGGCTTACAGTGTCACCTTGTCAAGCTTCCAGATTTCATCCACATATTCCTGAATGGTTCTGTCGGATGTGAATTTGCCGCTGCATGCCACGTTCAGCATAGCCATCTTTGCCCAGCGCTCTTCATCTCTGTACGCTTCTTCTACTTTCTTCTGTGCCTCAGCATAGGACTTGAAGTCTGCCAGGATGAAATAGGTGTCAGCCCTGTCGCTGCACTGTGTATTCAACAGTGAGTTGTACAAATCACGGAACATCTCGGAATCGTTTCCTGAGTATTCGCCGTTGATAAGCTGCATCAGCACACGGCGGATATCCTGGTCGTTGTTGAAGTAATCCATTGGGCAATAACCGCCATTTTTCTCATAGTTGATAACTTCATCTGAAGAAAGCCCGAAGATGAATGCATTCTCTTCGCCAACTTCCTGTACGATTTCCACGTTTGCGCCGTCCATAGTTCCAAGCGTCGGAGCTCCGTTTAACATAAACTTCATGTTACCTGTACCGGAAGCCTCTTTACTTGCCGTAGAAATCTGCTCGGACACATCTGCCGCCGCAAAAATCATCTCTGCGTTGGATACTCTGTAGTCCTCAATAAATACGACTTTCAGCTTGCCGCCGATAGACGCGTCATTGTTAATCACATCGGCTACTGTATTGATCAGCTTAATCGTCTGTTTTGCACGGCGGTAGCCTGCTGCCGCCTTAGCGCCAAAGATGAATGTCCTCGGATAGAATTTCATCTCCGGATGATCCTTAATCGTATTGTACAGGTGCATCACATGAAGGATGTTCAGAAGCTGGCGTTTGTATTCGTGAAGCCTCTTTACCTGCACGTCAAAGATAGAACGGGGATCTACGTCGATGCCGTTGTGCTCTTTGATGTATTTTGCCAGACGCACTTTGTTCTGGTATTTGATATTCATAAATTCCTGCTGCGCTTTCTTGTCATCTGCAAACAGCTTCAGCTTGGAAATCTTTGACAAATCGGTAATCCACTCGTCGCCGATGTGTTCTGTTACCCATTTTGCCAGAAGCGGGTTTCCGTGAAGCAGGAAACGTCTCTGGGTGATACCGTTCGTTTTGTTGTTGAACTTGTCCGGCATCATCTCATAGAAATCTTTCAGCTCCTGATTTTTCAGGATTTCTGTATGCAGGGCAGCCACGCCGTTTACGGAATAGCCTGCTGCGATAGCCAGATGCGCCATCTTCACCTGTCCGTCGTAAATAATAGCCATCTTGCGGATCTTCTCCTGGTTGCCCGGATATTTCGCCTTGATTTCCTCAACAAACCTGCGGTTAATCTCCTCGACAATCTGATATACACGCGGAAGCAGTCTGGAAAACAGCTCAATCGGCCATTTCTCCAGCGCCTCGGACATAATGGTGTGATTGGTGTAAGCGCAGGTCTTTGTGGTAACCTCCCACGCCTCGTCCCACTCCAGATATTCCTCGTCGATCAGCACACGCATCAGTTCTGCCACCGCTACGGTAGGATGGGTGTCATTCAGCTGGAAGGCTGCCTTTTCATAGAACTTGCGGATATCCTTGTGGGTATCCTTATACTTTGCAACTGCTCTCTGTACGCTGGCAGAGATAAAGAAATACTGCTGTTTCAGGCGGAGCTCCTTGCCTGCCATATGATTGTCATTGGGATAGAGAACCTCCACGATCAGCTTTGCCAGGTTCTCCTCCTCCACAGCCTTCTGATATTCTCCCTTGTCAAAGGAATCCAGATGGAAGGAATTCATGGGCTCTGCATCCCATATGCGGAGTGTATTGACTACGTTGTTGCCGTAGCCTACTACCGGCAGATCACAGGGTACCGCCCGGACGCTCTGATAACCCTTCTGTACAAAATGGCTTCTTCCAT
>OFHM01002113.1_pt1 | contig 11699 bp, 11 predicted proteins | sample 1521311 | NCBI WGS metagenome assembly OFHM01 (sample SAMEA3504083, study PRJEB24116) | mouse gut metagenome | biome: mouse gut; feature: mouse-associated habitat; material: faeces | place: Denmark | collected 2011 | reverse complement strand
TCGCATCTTTTCCGCGATTATTTATGATCGCATCTTTTCCGCGATTATTTATGATTGCAGCCCTTCCGCCATGATTGCCTGGAACCCCGGTGCGATCTCTCGGCTCCAACACTACGTCATACCGTCCAAATCCGCTTTCACAGTTGGATGTAATGATATAGCTATCCGCCAAATCCACCATCAGTCCCAGCACAAATCCGTGATAAAAGCGTTCCGGCTCCATTTCTTCCGATGGTTTCACTCCGGCGTCAAAACTGCTGAACGTAGCCAGCGCCACTCGGTTCATATAGAGGTTCATGGCATCCACGTCCCCCAGCAGCAGGGCTTTGATGAAGGTATTGTAATGGGGTGTGTAGTCACGGAACCATCCGTCTATCATCCGCTCAAACATCAGCTTTACCTCCAGGTTGGTAAGCTTCAGCCCATATTCCCATCTGCCGCCCGAAAGCATTTCGCAGCTTTCCACCCTTAGATATCCGCTGGTCAGGAGCAGGCTCCAGACAGCGCTCTGGCTGTAATCAAGCTGGCTGAAGACAATTTGCTCGTCAATCTCCGTATGGAAAGTCCTACCCTCGAGCAGAAGCTCCATGGTCATCTTCACATCCGGGCTGCCCTCTCGAATCAGCTTCCCCACCAGGCTGTTGGAGCTGGTGTTGGCCCAGTAGGCGGCGAATTTTCCCGTTTTCAAATAGTTCAAAATGGACCATGGATTATAGATATCCCGTTGACTGCCAAACGTGAAGCCGTCATACCAATGCTTCACTTCCTCCCGCCTGTCACCTAATCCATATTCGCCCAGCGCAGCAAACACTTCTTCTTCTGTAAAACCAAAGCTGTCCGCATACAAATCGGATGTGGAAGTCACTACCTCCAGATTGTTTAAATCTGAAAAAATAGACTCCTTGCTGATTCGGGTAATCCCGGTCATGAGCGCCCGTTCCAGGTAAGGGTTCGTCTTAAAGGAGGCGTTGAACAGGCTCCGGATAAACGCCACCAGCTCATCCCAGTAGCCATGCACATAGGCTTCATGCATAGGAGTGTCGTATTCGTCCAGCAGAAGGATGACCTTCTTGCCGTAATAGCGGGCGAGATATTCTGATAATTGGTTTATGGCAAGAGTCGCATCCACATCTCCCATGGAAATGCTCTTTTCGCGGAAAGAATCCTTTTCCTGCTCCGTCAGAAGATTCCCCTCCAGCAGAAAAGTGCGCCTTGCATATTCAGCCGCCAGCAGCCGACATATCTTTTCCCGCGCGTTCTGATAGTTCTGTTCCTTTATGTTGGCAAAGGAAAGGCTGATGACCGGATATGTCCCCTGCAGCTGCCGGTACGGATGGTCCGAATCAGCGGATTTTTCCTGCCAGATGGAGAATCCCTCGAATAAATCCCCCCGCCCCGCGTATTTTACGGAAAAGAAATGCTCCAGCATGCTCATGTTCAGAGTCTTTCCAAAGCGTCTGGGGCGGGTGATCAGCGTGACCATATCCTTGTTCTCCCACCACTCCCTGATGAAGTCTGTCTTGTCGATATAGAAACAATTTGCCTGAATCAGCTGTTCAAAATTCTGATGTCCGATGCCTACCGTTTTTGCCGCCATGCCGCACCTCCTGTCTCAAGAACCATTATAGCATGTTGAGTGACGGATAGGAACCTTTTTTCGCCGATTTCGTCAAGTGCGATTCCATCAAGGTTGCGAGCGTGGAAACGTGAATGATCTGCTGACAGATAGAAGGATGCGGTTTCCAGAATTGCCGCACGAGGCCAGTAGGGATAGACCTCGCAAGTGTCTTGCTTAATCCCATAGAAGAAAGGCGGAACATCTTCTGTGCCGATAAAGCTCTGGATGCGGCCATTATGATTCCGGCTTCGCTCAATGGAATAGTAGTCATATCCACATTGCAACAGTGCAAAGTAGATTGCAGATATCTCCCGGATACAAGTAATTGTAATTTGCTTTGTATCATCCATAATATGTCCTCAAAATTTCGTAAAGCCGGACGGAAAGTGGCTGGAATTTTTCATCTGCGTCAGCGCGGAGAGCTATCACAATCTCCTGACCATGGACTTGATGTCTGACCGCCCTGTGATGAACTGGGAGGAGGACGACCGCATCCGGCTGGCCTGCCGTCTCATGGAGCGCTACTCCGGGCGGATCACCGGACAGGAGGTTGCCGCCCAGATGAACCTGGGCTACGAAGCCCTGAGAAAGCAGTTCCGGGCTTCCACCGGAATCTCCATCGGCCAGTACGCCATTGGCGTCCGGGTGAACCGCGCCAAGGCGCTGCTGCTGCGCAGCAATCTGCCGCTGGAGAAGCTGGCCCTTCAGCTGGGGTACCCGGACTGTTTTTCTTTCTGTAAGCAGTTCAAGCAACATACCGGCGTCTCGCCATCGCAGTTCAGGAGGATGAACTAGCCCCGGCCTGGCTGACGTGGCGGCAGAGCGCACCGCCGCCTGCCCTGGAGCAGAAAATCGGCAACACCACCTACGAGGTGTCGTTCCATTTCAGCACCACCAGCAGGGAAACGATGAGCGACAAAATCAACCGTCTTATCCGCCATGAACTGGACGCATCCTGACTTTTTCGTTTTTTCCGCACTACCTCCTTGACAAACCGAGCGAAAACGCTGTATGACAGGAATGTAGGCCGGATCCTTATAATGCGTATACGCTAGATCAAAGGTAGACCCGAAATGGACCCCCTCAATCTTCTTCTCGTCGGAATCGTAGATGCCAAATAAGACTCACTTGTAATCCAAAAGGGGCCACCGCGTCAAACAAATACAGGTCGTGATTCTCCCTGGACGTGAACAGCCAGTCCAGAAAATGCACGGTCTCCTCCACATGGCGGAAGGATGTGGCACAGCTCCGGGAAATCCGGCAGAACATCAGCGCAAAGCCCAGAATCATCGACGAAACCATCGCCTATGTGGAGAAACATATCAGCTCCGGCAGCCTTAACGTGGAGCAGATTGCCTCCCGGATTCACCTGTCAACCAACTACCTGCGCAACATATTCAAGGAGCATATGAGCGTCTCCCTGTCCAAATACATTACGGACAAAAAAATCCAGTACGCCTGCAGGGTACTGGCAGAGACGGACGATTCCATCCAGTCCATCTGCGAGCAGCTGGATTTCACCTCCGCAAATATCCAAACTATATATGATTTCTATCTGGTTTTCCGGCAGGGCATTTAACAGATTTATTGTTTTCTTCAGTGTCGACATATTCATTCTCCTTTCCCAATATCCATGCTTTCCAATCACTACCGGGAGCGGCACAGGGCACAGGAAAGGGACGCCGCCCTGTGAAGCCGCGTCCCTGCATTGAAACACTACACTGTTTTACCACATATGGATATCCGCTCCCGCCAGCTTATACAGCGCCTCCAGGAAATAATAATCAGCATACACCATGGTAAAATGATGCCTGTCCGCATGGTAAGCGGCGCTGCAGCCCTGCACGATTGCATCACAGTCCCCGGTCCAGTCCGCCCTTGTGTCGGCGATCGCCTTCAGAATCCGAAACGCCGGCTCTGCCAGGGCTTCCCACTCCGCCTCCGGCAGGAACTTCGCCAGTTCCAACAGCCCGCCCGCAATCACGCAGGCCCCGCAGGAATCTTCCCATTTTACATCCTCCGGCTGCCTGAAATCCACGGGGATAATGCCGCTCTCCGGAATATGAGGGACGCAATAGGCGGCCACCTTCCTGGCAGTGTCCAGATATTCCTGTTTTCCCGTATGTGCATAACTGTTCGCAAAGCCGTACAATGCCCAGCCCTGCCCCCTGGTCCAGGAGGAGCCTTCCCCGAATCCCTGTCCCCCATGGCTTCTCACCATCTTCCCGCTTTCCGGATCAAATTCCACGATATGGAATACCGAGCCGTCCGGGCGGATGAAATGCTCCATCACCGTGTCCGCGTGCAGCATGGCAATCTGGCGGAACCTGGGATCCCCGCTCTCCTCCGAAGCCCAGTACAGCAGGGAGATATTGAACAGGCAGTCTATAATGGCCCATCCCCTGGTATCGCTGTCCCCCACCTCGTTCCAGGCCCGGATAAACCTGCCCGCCGGGTTAAATCTTCCCGCCAGAAGGTTGGCGGCGTGCATGGCGGTCCGCCTGGCATCCCTGTCCCCGGTGAGCCGCCAGTCTGCCACCGCCGTGGGCTGAAACATGAATCCCACATCATGGTGCAGACCGTAGAAATCCTGAAAGCATTTTTCCAGTTTTCTTTCGGAAAATCGGGCGATTTCCGTGTACTTCGGGTCCTTCGTATCCTGGTACAGCAGCCACATGATGCCGCCCCAGAATCCGTTGGTCCACCAGTTCAATCCGTCGTCAAGGCTCCACTCCCGGCTTTCGTCCGCCCTGTCGTCATAATCTCCGTTCCCGTCCGTGGTGTAGGGAATGCGGTGCCTGTTTTTCTCGCTCACCCATGCCATTTTGGCGCGTGCTTTCCCCAATTGGGCTTCGGCCCATTCTTTATAGCGCTCCATATCCGCGCCTCCTCCTTTTCATACACAATATCCTTCCGGAATCTTCTGGTACACCATTGTATTAATCCTTGCGTAATGCGCACTCGCTGTCCACACCAGTACTGCGTTGGCCTGCGCTGCGCTGCGGTCCATGCCGGGCGTGTGGCACTGGCACACAGCACCGCCGGCAGGCATCCTGATCTTGCCTGTCAAGATTCCGAGAAGTTATACACAATGTCCTCTCAAAATTTCGCCAAGGCATCCCCTTCCAACGCGGCATTTCTCCTCGGCATGACACATTTGTCATAATTCAATTCGTAGAAACCGCCGGTTTTGCGAAGAATTGCTTCCCTTACATTTTTTCAGTATGCAGCCCGGTGCTTCCCTACATGCCAGACATGGTGTCTGCGAAGGCCTGCACCCTGAACCAGTCAAAATCCGCATACTTTCCGAAGCCAGTCAAATCCTGGCAGCAGATTCCTATCATGGAGCCGGTAAACCACCCCTCCCTGCACGCTTCGTCCGAGAGAAAGCTGGCGTCTGTGCAGGGTCCGATTTCCCGCAATGCCCCCTCATCCCGGTATCCGTAACAGAACTGCGCTCCCGTCCCCTGAAGCTTCAGGCCGAGGAGCACATCCCTGCCTGTCTCCAAGGGGATATAGTCCGTAAGATACTCGTACTTCTTATTTTCCGCCTTCAGAAGAGTGATGCATTTTCCCAGCTCCTCATCGTTGGAAATATGCAGGTACAGATAATTATCCGTGGACAAGGGGGTTTTTTACCTGGTTTACACGGTGGTGAAGGCGTTTTACTGCAACATGTACGATACGGAGAATTACCTGGTGACGGCCCGGGACATACACGGTCCCTGGTCTGAGCCTGTGGCGTTGAACAATTTCGGCTTTGACCCCTCCCTGTTCCATGACGACGACGGGCGCAAATACATGGTCAGCATGGTGACGGATCACAGGGTTCCAAAGAAATATAAATGGGGCAGACATCATGCCATAGCAGACGCTGAACGGCCCAAAACAGTGAGCATGCGGCAGATTTTAGAGACAAGGACAGACAACAGAGACAGGCATGAAAGAAGGGAAAGAGAAGAATGAATCAAATACAGAATCCGATTCTTCGGGGGTTTCACCCGGATCCCTCCATCATCAGGGTGGGGGAGGATTACTATATTGCTACTTCCACTTTTGAATGGTGGCCGGGGGTGCGGCTGCACCATTCCAGGGATCTGGTTCACTGGGAGCTGATAGAGTATCCGTTAAACAGGGTTTCGCAGCTGGACTTGCGGGGCGTGGGGCCGTCCCAGGGGATCTGGGCGCCCTGCCCATGCGCACCATTTTGTCCCGAACAAAAATGTTTTTTCTCACGAAAAAACCCGCAAACACTGATGTTTACGGGCTTTCCCTAAGTGTCATCCCTTTGACGCTTTTCTCCCCGAGCAGGGCTCGAACCTACAACAACTCGGTTAACAGCCGAGTGCTCTGCCAACGGGTGCGGTCGCATACCGAAAATTATTATATCACTTTCTAATCTTTCTTACAAAAGACATGAGGATGCCACTGTATTGCATTTCAGGACATCCTCTTCTTTTTGCACTATTTTCTAATTACACCATATTTTTGTGCACTTCAGCGCACCTGAAATCAGAAATCGAAACAGCGCCTTTCTGTTTCGATATTATACCGTATCAAATCCAGGACCGATGAGAAGAACGCCCTCACATTCCATCTCTTCTGCCGGTCTTACATCCGCAAGCGCCTTCATGGTAATGACTGCAAGCTCACCGCTTCCGTTATAAAGCTTTTTATTTCCGCGGTTTGCAAATGCAAGATTCACATAAGCCGTGCCGTCAGAGTATACTTTATTCACAGTTAAGTTTTCCATCTGTTTTACGGAATCATTTCCTTCAATTGACACAAATTCCAGTTTCGCCGGGTTATAGTCGATCACTTTACCGAACGCGTTGACGTTCAAAGCGTCTTTTGCAAGAACCGTCATGGTAAATGTCTCTCCCGCTTTCACACTCCCGCTTTCAGGAACAAGCGCAATACTTCCTTCCGGTTTACCGGTCATAGTCGTTCCGTCATCTAAATGAAACATCGTGTATGCATAATCATATACATCATAGATGCCGTTCATGTTAATATCGCCGCAGCGTTTCTGAATCTGATCCGTAAAGTTAGAACCGTCTTTCACACTTGTTCCAAGATAGTTCTTCATATTCGTATAGTCGCCTTCTGTAACCGTGGCGTTCCCATTGGTACTTCCCACTGCAAATCCTTTTGTGCCTTCCTTCTTATATACCGGCATCTCGTGAGTTGCAAATTTATTTCCCTTACATTCAATTGCTTCTGCTTTCAGGAAACGTGCTTTTACCCCGTCTAACGGTACTGTCCTGGCATTTTCTTCCAATTCAAGGCTTGTATCGTAAGTCCACGGTTCCTCCTTTGTCCCGTCCCATTCCGTCTTCCAGTGAACGCCGTCCAGACTGGAGTACACGTTCATTCTCACTGCCGTACCGTTTCCATAAGTGTCACGGGGATAATAGTCAAATTTATCCAACTCATATACAGCGCCAAAGTCATAAATTACCGCAGGTTTTACTTTGTTTACATCATCCCAGCTGAAGAACAGCCCTGCAAATGCATGGTCGTTGAGATAACGGAGATCTATATCCTCATTATTACCTGTCCATGTAATCTTACCAAGAGCGCCAACCTCATTTAACCATGGATCCAAAAGCGAACATGCATGAATCTCATCACTCCACGGGGAGTACCCCTCCCTATTTCTGGAACGCACACGGTAAGAATGCTCTGAATGGTACTCCAGTTCATCATGCTCGTAAGAAAGGGCTTTTCCCATGGAATAGATTCTTCCGTCCACCAGCATCTCATAGGAAGATGCTCCTTTCACCTCTGTCCAGTCAAGCCAGATGCTTGTGGGAGTCGCCTTCTCTTCTACTGCCTGAAGAGCCGGGGTTTCCAGCGCCTCATTCTCTTTTTCTTCCATATGAAGCATGTCACTTACAAATCCTTTGATTTCTACTGTCTGGCTTTCTTTCCTTATGTCTGCTTCTGAAAGTTTTATGTAAAGCTTAGGAGTCGTTCTTACGTCTTTCGTAAGCTTATTCATCTCTGACTCTTTTTCTGACGCGTAAGTCATAAGGGCCGGCGCCTCGTCATAGAAGAATACTGCTTCTCCCTTTTTCGGTACAACTGCCTCAAAGGCCGCTTTATTCCCTACTTCTTCCATATGAAGCTCCATTTCGCCATTCCTGGCAAGCACTTCCTCCGGCTTCTTAGAAAGGTTTACAATAAAGGTCGTCTTTCTCTCAGGCTCAAATCCTTCGTAATTTCCAACAGAAGGCTCTGCCATGATCGCCACTGTGTCCCCTTCTACACTTGATGTATAAGTCGTGGATACATGGTCTCCATAAGAAACATGCCCAATCGTTCCATATGTCTCTTCCTGTTTTGTCTCATTCTTGATATATTTTCCGTCATCTTCAAATGCCGTATAGGCGCTGCTGCCTGCCGGCCAAAATTCCACAATGCGGTTTGCCTTGTTGATCTCATCCGGTGTATTGTTTGCTTCGTACATGGGAAGAATTGTTCCGTTCTTCACAAATACCGGAAGTTTCCAAATGGGCGCTTCAAAGTTATTGAGCACCTGTCCTCCTTTGTACTTCTCCCCGGTCAGATAGTCGATCCAGATCTCTTCTGCATCCGGAAGGTAAATATTATTTCTGACATCATTTCCAATCTCATCTGCCGCAACGCTTTTATAGACCGGAGCTACAAGTACATTGGCGCCAAGCATATACTGATACTGTACCTGCCTGGTATAAGCATACATATCCTCCGGATACTCTAAGAACATTGCGCGTACCATGGGAAGGCCTGTGTCATCATTTCCGGTGTCAATATTAGCTGCCGATGCCGCGCTTGTATAGATATATGGCATGAGTTTTGACTTAATCTTCAAATACATACGGTTGATTCCTGTGTATGGATCTCCGAACGTATACGGCGCTTTCACGTAACTTCCCCAACCGTCCATATTGAGCATTTGCGGAGTAAATGCTTTCCACTGATAATCACGGACCGCGATCAGCGCCTTTCCTCCGAAAATACCGTCCATATCACTTCCGATATTCGGATTGCCGCTGAGGGAACTTCCGATATAGGTCGGAATATGGAAACGGATATATTCCCAGTTACCGCCGGTCTGATCCCCTGTCCACACACTGCAAAAACGCTGTGAACCGGCCCATCCGTCCAGAGAAATGATATTCGGACGGAAATTTGACATTGTAGTCACGATGTCATATGCCGTCTTCACGCCGTTAAGCTGGAAAGAATATCCCGGGCCAACCCATGCCACGTCCGTCTTCAAAGTCGTAGCGCCACCCACGGCAACCTCCTGTTTGAAGTCACGAAGCAAATGCCAGTATGTCTGGCTGTCTGAATCCGGAGCCAGATTACTCTCCGTCCAAAGTCCCGTTGCCACACCTTTGGCATTGGCATATTCTGTGAATCGTGCAAAGTTGTTCACATTAGCATCTACCGCGGCAAGGCGTTCCGGTGAACTGCCGCCGTCTTCGTCCACGCCGCCCTGCATATAGTAACCATTCTGACCGTACCCTCCGCCATAGCCGTCGTTGGGCAGAATATACCCAAGAGGCATGTCAAAATGCAAGTAGGTATCCACAACCGCTCTTGCTGAATACTTAAACGGTGTATCTACACTCTCGGGATAATTGTCTGTTGCTACCGTAGGTCTCTCTCCATTTAACGACTCTGAATGAAGTCCTTCTGCAAGGCGGTAGCCTTTTGCCATACCGCTCTCGTATTCTGTCACACCTTCACTGTCACTTGGATCTGTTCCTTTTACGTTCCAAAGCTTATCCCCTTTCTCGTCAGACCATGAATCGCGGTTATAGCAGTTTAAGTGACCTTCATAGAAGCCGTACTCCGGAAGGAGTATTGGGTCTCCGGTTACTTTATAATATGCCCGCAATAATTCCTGTGTCATGCGGCTCCCGTTTTCACCGTCAGACACAAAATAATATGCGCTTAACTTATTCTCCTTGTGCATTGCCGTCACAGCTTTTTCGTTTTCTTCTCCAAAGTCATAGCATCCTTCTGCAAATGTATTTCGAAGCACGCCATAGCCTCCGGTCGTAAAATAGAACGGATTCGGTGAAGCCACGCCATTATCTGTCCATGCGCTTTCATTTACAATCTGAATCTTCTTTCCTGTATGCACAAAACGTCCGTTCTGTGTCCCGCCCCCGAAGAAATGTTCCTTTTCCTGCTTTACAAGAGTCTGAACCGTCTCCGCTTCTGTGATTGTAAGAGGTTCTGCCTCCTCCATGACAGTACGTCCATGTAATGTGATTTTCATTTTTGCCGTAGATTTTTCCCAGACAACAGCCACATCCTTACATCTTACTTCAATCTGATCGTCTGTCTCGAACACCTGTGCCGCCGGTTTGCTGTATTCCTCTGATTCATCCGGCTGCTGCTGAATCTTCGCCGTATGTTCTTCATCCTTCGGCACTGCATAACTTCCGAACACACCGCTTGGATCTACATCATATCTGAAAATCCTCTCCTCTAAAAATGTAAGCTTTCCTCTGATATTGTCATTAAAATCTATGTATACAATATTTCCGTGAGAAGAATCCTTTCTGACAGATTCTGCACCGCTTAGCTTTGAATCCGATTTACTCATCTTTAAATCCTCCCTTGTCTTATTCGAATTTCTGTTCATCCCTCAGACAGATCGTGCCTGCCTCCTTTCCATCTGTCCCAAACAAAACGCTTTCATTGATTCCTTCTCTTAAAAGATAGTGTTTCATCGTTGCTACTGATTTTCTCAATAAATCACGAAGCTTAGGTAAGAATCTGGAGCAGCCACGGCATTTCTTTCTGGTACTCAGGCTCCCGCTCCGCAATGGCAGGTACCCGTCCTGAATCGGCGCAGATTCATCAGGAGCCTCACCGCCTGTCATTCCCATCACAACGCTGAACATAAGTCAATCAATTCCCTCTGCCAAATTCCGGTTATGGATCAATCCAGATATAGTGTTTGTCTGCTGTGACTTTTTCTATTTGCCCTCCATTTGCCAATGCAACGTGGATAGACGGTATATTTTGATTTCGAATGGTTAGCAGTAAATTCGCCCCACCAATTTCTTTGCTTTCACAACACCTCCAAACAGACTCACACGCCAAAACGGTATTCCTTCTCTTCCTTTTCATTTGCAACAAGCCCGAATTTTTCTATGATCATATCTGCCACTTCATCTGGACGAAGACTTGTATTATCTATCTTAATATGATTCTGAAACCATATTTCTCCATCATTTGAATTCAGTCTATGCCTTTCAATGTCTCTTAACAGATTGGATTTGCTCCATGCGATATCCCTTTTTGATGCTTTACGCTCCATTCTGTGAGGAGTTTCATTTCTCTCAAGTCTTGCTTCGAGACTCGCACTTAATTCGGCAAAATAAAAATTGCCGCCATTCGCTGTAAATAGATCCGCCACCCCCGACAAATACGACCGCTCCTGCGGCATTTCAAAAGCACAAACATAGGTGAATATCAAATCGACATCATGCTTTACCGCAAGTTCAAAAGCCTTTTCTCTAAAGGCGGCGTTAAACTCTTTTTGTGCCGGAGTTCCAAAACCAAATATCTTATCAGACACTTCTATGCTGTCATGGTTCATCATCATATTGTACTTCAATTTATCCCTCAGATTTTCCGCAACCGTCATTTTCCCTACTGCCTGAGGGCCACATATTATAATTAAATTTGCCATGTTAAGATTCTCCATAAACTCTTGCTTTTGCCGCCATCGGCAACACCAAAATCATATCATACAATCCATTCAAATCCAGCTTTACTTTCGGAAGCCCGCTCCTCATAATCGGTTCCGGAATGGTTTTAATCTGCTCGAATTCCATAGCAACCCAGCCTCAGTATGCAGCGCAATCCCGAACTATTTCCGGTTAACATTTCCCTGCCTGCTTTTTTATGGCATTTTCCTTTTTCTGATTTCCACAAAATATTTTCAGACAACAAAAAGCCCACAAGCGCTGATATATGCGGGCTTTTTCCTGGGCGTCATCCCTTTGACGCCTTACTCCCCGAGTTGGGCTCGAACCAACAACCCCACGGTTAACAGCCGTGTGCTCTA
>OFHM01002109.1_pt1 | contig 11717 bp, 11 predicted proteins | sample 1521311 | NCBI WGS metagenome assembly OFHM01 (sample SAMEA3504083, study PRJEB24116) | mouse gut metagenome | biome: mouse gut; feature: mouse-associated habitat; material: faeces | place: Denmark | collected 2011 | reverse complement strand
GCAGGACTTTGCCACCCGGGGGGCTTTTACGTCCATAAGAAAAATCTTGTCTGCCAGCTTTTTCTTTTTTACGATTGGGTACATGTTTTTACCTCCGATTGTTTCATCTTTCAGGTATTTGGGAAATTGTGGTTTTCCTGTTTTCCTTTTTAGTTGCTATCCGTACTTAATTCTAATATACTTCCTATGAAATTTCAATTACTTTGTGCGTTTCCTTAACCTGTTACATGGATACTACCACCGCGCCTGCCAAAATCAGCGCCACCCCAAGCATTTTCCTTCCTGTAATCTTTTCTTTCAGGACAAAATAAGACAGGGCCATTGTCCAGATATAAGTCAGGGAAGTCAGCGGCAGTACCACGGAGTATTCCAGGAACTTCAAAATATAAATATTCAAAACTGCCGCCAGCAGATAAAGCATCCCCCCAAGATAAAAGTTCACATTCTGCATCAGCGCCAAAACCCCCTCGGAGCCGGAGGCCTTTTTCAAAAACAGGGATGCCGTCGCCCCAAGGAACGTCATCACAAAAAGCACTGCAATATAAAATATCATTCCCCGTCACCTCCTGCAATCAGGATTACCCCTGCAATAATGATAAGCACCCCTGTGCATTTTAAGAGGGTGATTTCCTCTTTCAGCACCAGCGCGGCCAGAAGGATGCTCAGCACATAATTTAAGCTGAGCATAGGCTGGAGGACGGACAGCTTCCCAAAGCGGTAGGCAAGTATCATAACCATCGCCCCGACCCCGTAAAAGGCAAACCCAGCCAGCAGCACAAGGATCCCTTCTTCGGCCGACAGTTTCCATAGAAGCTGGCCGATGCAGACGCAGACGGAGGAAACCAGCATTAGCAGGATTCCTTTTTTGTTTTTTTGAAATGAGTCTATCATATGTTTTCCTTTCTTTTCCCCTTTAATCCCCATCTAAAATGCACATCCTGATGGCTTGGGCGTTCCCTTCTGCTGCAAAGGATGCAGCATTGATTTTTTCAGAGTACCAGTAATAATCGCTGCTGACGCGGAACAGGTAGCTGTGCTGCCCTTCCTTAAGGGTGAACGTGTATTTATATTTTTCTGCAAACTTCCCTTTTTCCAGTACGCCCAGCTTCAGTTCCGCTTCGCCGCACCCAGTTTCCGTTTCCAGCCCTCCGCCATCATATCTTGCTTCTAACAGCAGGTAATTCCCATCCTTGCCCGGCCGGAACCCATCCCGGCTGAACGTATAGGCCACCCCGGTTTCCTCCAATTGGGCTGCCACAGGGTTTTCCATTGCTTTTTCCCGGTCCGCGCTGGCCCACAGCTCCGGCAGGCAGCCAACCGAACAGTTATGGGAAAAGCCCTGATAGGAAACTTCTGAAGCTTCCCCGCCAAGGGCATTTGGCCCGTCATAGCCATAGCCCGCCAGTTCAAATGGGTACTGCAATTCCTTGGCCTTGCCTTCCAGCTCGCCATACCGGCCAGACAGACACCATATGGCAAAAGAATCTTTATACCTGCACAGAGGGACATAATTCTGGTAAATATATTCCGCCGCCTTATAATAACAGAATTCATTGGTAAGCCCCTCCAGATGGCAGCCCCCCGAAACAGGCATCAGCACCAGCGGAACTCCTTCCACTTCCCTGATAAACTGCTCCTGGGCGTATTCCCCGGAAAGCTGCATTGGCGACTGGGCCGCATATGCAGGGTTCTTTCTCCCAAGCATTGGATACAGAAACGGTTGGTTGGTAAAATCTGCAAAGGTTTCCCCCTCTTTTAGCAGCATATCCATTGCCTGCTGGTAAGGAGCCGCCAATTCCTGCAATTCTGGTTCCCATGAAACCCGCTGGGCAGGCTCCCCTTTTTCCCGCATTTTTTCCCAGTAAGCCGTTGCCCCTGTTTCCGGGATTTTCCATGCGTCCGTAAATTTCCCTGCCGAAATGGCTGCGCTGTCCGCAATGGTTTCTGCCTGGAATATTTCCCCTTGGGCCAGTACATGGCTGCATAAAATAAGCCCCATAAATGCAGGGAGGAAAAGCTTCCGGTTATTCCTCAGGCAGCTAAAAAACATGGCAAGGAACACAAAAGCCGACCAGCCTTCCGCCCCATAGGAACCTCCGCCAAGCCCTTCCGCCAGTGGATGGCTTTCCAGCCCCCTTGAAAAATTCCCAAAGTATGCCGTCCCCAAAAGCAGGAGCAGGAGCCACCGTTCCGCACCTGCCTGTTCCCGGAGTTTTCTGGAAAACACAGTAAACATCAGGCATATCCCTGCTGCAAAGGGGACGAATATGTATACCCAGGCAAACCCTTCCTGCCCCACTGCCCCAACGCCTGCATAGCCCCCATTCTGCCCGGGCAGGGCAATCGCAAGGAATTCCCGGAACCTGCCTGCAGGATCTATCCCCTTTGCCAGGCAAAGCCCAGACCACAAAGCAGCACAAGCAGCCGACCAGCCCGCCAAGGTAAGGGCTAAGGGTTTTGCCATAGCCCATTTCCGGTATGCAGCAGCATAGAGCGTGAAGGAAACCCCACATGCCATGCCAAAGGCCATGCCGATATCCAGCCGGTACAAGGCGCACCAGCTAACTGCAAGCCATACTGCCGCAGCCCTCCGGTAGGAGCTTTTTTTCGTATATGCCGCCGCTGCAAGGCATACCAGCATCCCCAGCCCATAGTGGTCCCAATACACCCCAAACGGAACCAGAAGGGCGGCAAACAATGCCGCATTTTCCTCCCATGCATATTTTACCAGATAAAAAAACAAGACGGCAAGCAGCGGCCGCAAATACTCCCCGTAAGGGCTGAAAACAGCGCCTGCTGCATCCTGGTTCAGGATGCCATAGAGAACCCCTTCCCACACCTGCCCTGCCATACTGCTAAACTGTTCTACCAGCGGGATAGAGCCAAAATCCAGGAAACCGCTAATCAGGGCGCTTTGCCCTGCCCCAAGCAGGCTGCCATAAGAACCCTCCAAAGGCACTTGGACGGACAGGCAAGAGCTGCCAAATACCAGCGCGGGGTATGCTGCCCGCTTCCACCACCGCAGGCTCCACCTTTTCTGGTAAGCCTGCATGGAACACACGGCCCAAAGCGCCGCTGCAAAAAGCAGGATTACGCTGTAAAAACTCCGCAAATGCACCACAAAAACTCCATATTGGTTCAGGATATTAATCAGTTCTATATAAAAAGATGTCAAAAAAGGAACCAGGGAGCAAAGGATGGCGCCGCAGGCAAGGAATGCTTTCACCCGTTTGTCCTGGAACTGCTTTTTCCCAATTTTCGCAAGGAAGATGCAGCATATGCACGCCAAAGTCTGTACGCCCACCAGCAATTTCCCACCATGCCACCCAACGCCCAGCAAAATGGCTGCCGGGATACTGGCACAATACCCAGCCATCAAAAGCTGGGCATATTCCTCCGCTAAGATATTTTTCTCCAGATGCAGCAGCAAGTATGCCGCAGCAGCCATAAGGACCAGCATTATCAGGTTAGTGGAATAGCTAAACGCAGGCAATTCCTCTGACATATCGCCAAAATAAAGAATGCACCGGAACACAAGATGCACATCTGCCAGCACAATAAAATGGTCTGTAAACTCCAGCACCCGCCGCGCTTCCCGCACCCTGTCTTTCTGCAGGACGTCGTTCGCCAAAAGGAAAAAAAGCACAAAGGAAACCGCAAAGAAAAAGAGCCATGTGTGGAAATTATGTACCCTTTTGGATGCGTCCATGCCGGAAAGCACCCCAGCGCCAATTACCCGCCGGAACTCGTCCATCTGGTTCTGGGCGCTGCCTAAAGGGTTCCCAAACAATGCAAAGGAAACGGAAAAATAAACGGCATACCACAGCCCCTGTTTCCGTTCCGATTTTTGGAAAGAGCGGTATAAATCTTCAAATTTCCATACCGCAAAGCCCAGGGCCACTGCCATTAAAACATAGAAAAAAATATTCTGGCAGCTAAAGAACTGCCCAAGCCCCCTTTCCCAAAATATCTGCGCCTTCTTGCCGCCCAATAACAGCGCCAGCAGGAACACGGCCTTGAGAACCCAAACGCCGTATTTCCTGCCTGCTGAAACTGCCCGTTTCATAACTCCACTCCCTTTCTATTTCTGAGTGTCAAAAATTCTTTTCCATAACATCAAAACAATTTGCAAGAATTTCCCGGCCCGCTGCTCCTCATTAACAGACATAAACCACTGCAGACACAAAATTTTTCTCTTTATTCTCCATGTGCTAGAGCGTGTTTGAAAATTGCTTTCTGCAAGATTCCGTCCCAGTTTGCATCAGATTTTATGCTGGATTTGGGAGGTGTAGTGGGCTACATTGACGAAATTCAGCATAGAATCCGGTGTAAAGTGGGGCGGAAAATTGTGGGAATGAATTTTCAAACACGCTCTAGCACCTCATCCAAATCATAAACCGTTTCTGAACTCATCAATATAGGTTTCATGGAAAATAGGGATTTTTATACTGAAAACCGTATTCATTACGCAAATATTTTCTTGTAAATCTTGTAAAGTTCGCCACATAAGGGAATGCTGCCATAGGCTTGGCTGGACAGTCATTACAATTCCCAAGAGGGAAGCTGCTGCAAAATCCACCTCTTTCTTTTTGGCAGGGAAACTTTGGGAGCCCTTCATAACAGGCAGTATGGGGCGTGAAAGTCACGGACGTCAGAGAGCGGCATCCCTAAAATCTGGTTTGTAGGCGCATACAATGCGTTCAGTATAAACCCTGACTGATCTTGTTTTCCATCCTCCATGCAAATAACATAAGCATCCTGATACCGCTCAATTTTTGCACAAGATTTCATTGCCGTAGATATTGAGCGGGGGTAATGGTAACCTTGATGCACCCGGGCTTGGTTAATATAGGTGGCCCGCCGAAATGGAGTTTTGTCACATTCCAGAACTAGGACATGTTCCCTTTTACCCCCCCCCACGCAAAATAGGGCAGAATACAAACCATATAATCCGGCCCCTATGATAATCTTATCGTATTTTGCAACCATTTTTCTCTCCTGAAATACTTTTGTTTTACCCCAAAAATTCTGTTACTTATCCATTCACAGGGCCCGCCAAATCTATTCCTATACTAAATCAATTTCTGCAAACAATTTTTCAAAAGTAATCTGCAAATTCTGAAAATGTACAATCTTTAAATCTTCTTTATTTTTCTCTGTTACCACTTTCCATAAATAGTACTGTGGCTCCTGTTTTTCATCATAATCAAGATTATAAATCTCTACCTTCCTTTCTTCCCAGTCAACAATCCAATATTCATCAACTTCCTGCTGGCGGTATAATTCCATTTTCTCTCCCCGGTCATATTGTTCCGTTGACGGGCTTAGAACCTCCATGACAAAACGTGGGATGTCAAAAAACGAATTTCCTTTTCTTGCCTTTACCCGGCAATTAATGGATGCATCCGGGATAACTATTTTTTCTTCCCCGTCTTTCGTATTCCATTTATACTGTACATTGTCGGAAAATACATAACATGTGCTCTGGAATAGCTGCTCCCTTATTGCAGAAACAAAATTAACAATAACAGCAGAGTGTTCCGGCCTTGCACCTGCCATGTCTGTTATACGTAAATCTAAACCCATAGTAACACCTTCTTTCTACCAGCATATACCTTATTATAACAGATTCCCCAATTATTTCAATCTGGGAGGATCCTACACCCCAAGCAAAGGCTGTATCATGCCCTATCGGCCCAATGCACTAACAGAAACTGGAAGCCATGGACATCCCACAGCTCCCAGCAAATGCTACTGCCGTTCCACAATCGTGCCTTCCCGGTATGCGCACAGCAGTTTTTCCAAATCCACAATGCTCTCTTTGATTTCCTTGCCCACGTCAGTGTCCGCCACAGTCCTCCTCAAGTTCACATGCTGCACCAGCAGCATGTGGGAATGGATGTCGCTGCCGTTCTGCACCGCCTTTTCCACAGACTCAAAAGGCTGGTGGGCGGCAAGGAGCAGCCCGTAGGAATTATAAATCAGGGTATAACCCGCAATCCCTGTTTTTGGCTGGTATGCTTTAGAAAAACCCCCGTCAATAATTAAAAGCTTCCCATTGCACTTCACCGGGGATTCCCCCCGCTTGGTTTCCACCGGCACATGGCCGTTGATAATATGGGAATCCTCATCCTCTAAGCCAAATTCCCGCAGGATTTTATTCACGATTTCTTCCTGCTCCAACAGGCGGTAATATGGGTTTTTCGGCTCCTTATGGGTTGCCTTGTCCGCAATGAAATACCGCTCGAAGGTCGTCATTTTGGACTTCCCGAATACCGGGGAATTGGCATTCTGCCAGATAAACCACAGGATATCCAGGCCCTTCTGCTTTTCTGCCGGGTCAATGGAATAATAGCCTTTCCTTGCATAATGCTCCAATACGTCATACAGCTCCTTGCCGCTGTATTCCCCATCGAAAACTTGGACTTTCTTAAAGCTGCCGTCCTCATTGAAGGGCACACAGCCGTGATACAGCAGGTTCCCGTTATAAACTTTATATAAACTGCCCTTGGTAAACAAAAACCGGATATGCTTCTGTAATTTTTCACAGTTGATAAATGCCGTCACCAAGCGGTCTACCACGTCGGCCTCCTCCGGGGACAGCTCATAGGGATTTTTCATATCAATGGTTGGGAAACACGTATCTTTCAGGGGATACGTCTTTCCCTCCACGGTTACAGTCCCTTTTTCCAGGTCCATTTTATCCAGAAGCAGCCGGTGGTCCATGGCAAATTCCGGGTGCTTTTTCATAAGCTGGCCTTCCAGCTTAAACTGGATAATGGTAATGGCCTTGTGCATCTTTTCATCTAACTGGACATCCTTTACATCATATTCGTCTTCCCGGTAATCTAAATGGAACACGTCGCAGGGATCCTTGTCATACTGCTCCAGCGCAAACCGCACCAAGGGAATCAGGTTAATCCCGTACCCGTCCTCTAAGGTGTTCAGGTTCCCGTACTTTGCGGAAATGCGGATGACATTGGCAATACATGCCGGATTGCCCGCCGCAGCCCCCATCCACAGCACATCATGGTTCCCCCACTGGATATCCACGGAATGGTGCTCCATCAGCGTGTCCATAATCAGGTTGGGGTATGGCCCCCGGTCATAAATATCCCCCACCACATGGAGATGGTCCACAATCAGGCGCCGGATTAAATTGCAGAATGCAACCACCAGCTCTGACGCCCGCCCTGTCCGGATGACAGAATTGATAATTTCGTTATAATAAGCCTCCTGGTCCGACACATCCGGCCGCCCGGTCAAAAGCTCCTCAATCACATAAGCAAAATCCTTTGGCAATGCCTTGCGGACTTTGGAACGGGTGTATTTGGAGGAGGCGCATTTGCAAATGCGGATCAAACGGTACAAGGTCACCTTGTACCAGTCCTCAAGGTTTTCCTCTGTTTTCAGCACCTGCTTTAGCTTTAATTCCGGGTAATAAATTAAAATGGCAATGCCTTTTTTCTCTGCCACTGACAGGCTGTTCCCAAATTCATCTTCTATCTTACGCTTTATTGCCCCGGAGCCGTTTTTCATCACATGCTGGAACTGGTCATACTCCCCATGGATATCCGTGATAAAATGCTCCGTCCCTTTGGGCAGGCTTAAAATCGCCTGCAGGTTCACGATTTCCGTAGCTGCTGCCGGAATTGTAGGATACTGCTTCGCTAACCCTTTTAAATACCTGATTTCTCCTGCTTCCATTCTGCTGTCTCCCTGTTTTCTCCTTACTGCATCTTTTTATAACTTTCCTGCGCCTATCACGTCTTCCATGCCATACTTCCCAGCAGGCTTCCCCGCTAAGAATTTCGCTGCCTCCACGGCCCCTTTCCCGAAAATGCCTTTCGAGTAAGCAGTGTGCCTGATTTCGATTACCTCGTCCAGCCCGGCAAAAATCACCTCATGTTCCCCCACAATGCTGCCGCCCCGGACTGCCTGGATCCCAATCTCTTTTTTCTCCCGTTTCTTCCTCTCTTTTGTCCTGTCATAACAGTACTGGTACTCATTCCCCAACGCCCCGTTAATGGCGTCAGCCAACGCCAATGCTGTCCCGCTGGGGGCGTCCACCTTCTGGTTGTGGTGCTTTTCCACGATTTCCATATCAAAACCTGCCGGGGCAAGCACGTTTGCCACCTTCTGCAGGGCGTCCAGCAGCACATTTATGCCAAGGGACATATTTGCTGATTTCAGCACTGCCACCTCTTTGCCAGCCTCCTCTACTTTCTTAAGCTGCTCCTCGGTGAGCCCTGTGGTGCACAGGACTAACGGCAGCTTATGTGCTACGCAGTACGCAAGAAGGCTGTCCACCGCTTGGGCTGCCGCAAAATCTACTACCACATCGGCATTTACCGTGCATTCGCCAATGGTTGGAAACACTGGATATGGGTTTTGGGTCCCCTGATATGGGTCAACCCCTGCCACAATCTCTATCCCTTCGTCTTCCCGGCAGATAGCAGAAATCACCTGCCCCATTTTCCCATTGCACCCATGCATAATCATTTTCACCATGTCTGTTTCCTCCTATGTAAGTTACTAGGCATTATAACTAGTGTCTGGCTATGGGCTTTGCCATCCCTGCGGCAGGAACAGAATATTTTCCCAGTAATTATAGGGCTGCCCCATGAAGGAAAGGGAATGGAAAAGCAAGGCAATACGCCAACGCCCTTTCCATTCTATCATCCATATCCTCCATGTGGCAACCCCTTATCCTAACATTCGCATGAGGGAAGGCAGCCCAAAATCCCTGCCCTGCTACTATGCCAAGGAAATCCCAAACTCCCGCATTGCCTTTGCTAATTTTTCTACATTTTCTGGCTCCATATCGCCCAAAGGCGCCCGCAGCGACCCAACATCCCAACCCATCAGGTTCATTGCCGCCTTGACTGGAATCGGGTTCACCTCGCAAAACAGCGCATCCACCAGCGGGAGCGCCTTAAGCTGCATCTCCAATGCCGCCTGATGGTTCCCGTCTAAGTAGTTCATTACCATATCGTGGGTAAATCTGGGCGCAATATTGGAAAGCACGGAAATCACCCCAATCCCGCCACAGGAAAGAAGCGGCACTACCTGCCCGTCTTCGCCGGAATACATGTCAAAATCCCCTTGGGTCAGCTCCATTACTTTCAGGGTATAAGAAATATCCCCCACTGCATCCTTCATGCCCACAATGTTTTCAATGTCCCGGTTCAAAGCTGCCGCTGTCCCTGCTTCAATCTTACAGCCCGTCCTGCCTGGGATATTGTACATGATAATCGGGATATCCACGCTTTTTGCCACCTGGGTATAATAGCCTATCAGACCCTTCTGGGTCGCTTTGTTGTAGTATGGCGTCACCACCAAAAGGCCGTCCGCCCCTGCATGTTGGGCTTTTTGGGACAGTTCTACGGCTGTCCTGGTACAGTTGGAACCAGTCCCCGCAACCACGGGAATCCGTTTCTTTACAATGGAAACTGCCGCCCCTATGACTTCAAGGTGCTCATCCACGGTAAGGGTGGAGGCTTCGCCTGTCGTGCCTGTAATAATAATGCTGTCGGTCCCATTCTTTATCTGGTCTTCCAGAATTTCTTCTAATTTGCCATAATCCACATCCAGATTTTCTTTCATCGGTGTAACAAGCGCAACACCAGCGCCTTTAAAAAGTGCCATATACCTTCCTCCTTGTCTGCTTAAAAATACCCGCGAACCACATAATCTGCCAGCATGGTGCCGCCCTTTTCAGTGAACCAGCAACCCATTTGGCAAATAAATATGCCCTTGAGCAGGAGCCAAATACCCCGCAGCAAGCTACGGGGCATGGCCTGGCTTGTTCTTTCCGCCCCAAGGGGCGGGATATTCAACCCTCGCGGCATTCGCCAAATATCCGCGCAAGCGCGGCTGCTTGGCTCATTGCTCGCGGGAATAAAAAACCGGCTGGATAAGCCGGCTTAAAGATTCTGACATTTGCAAAAAACCATGTTCTCTGCTTATAATCTGATAGCGCTCCATCCATCGCAAGATGACAGTCATATAATTATTCACTATATGCCCAAGAATCCCCCCTCAGGAAAAGAAATTCTTTCGGCGCCCTCCCCTTTCATTTACTATCCCCTGTGCCTGCCACATCCAGTAAACTACTTATGAACCACGCAACCTCTATCTAATTTCTGTTTCTGCTATACCTGCAGGCAAAACAATTTGCCGGCATGTTCCCATCTTTCCAGGAAAAACAGTAAACCATTTGGATTAGGGTAGCAAAAGCACCTTTGGTGCTACGCTCATGCCATATATTGTTACTGCAAATGTATTTGCACATCAATATATGGTATAGAGGGGGTGCAGCACACCCTTTTGGCACCCTAATCCCATTTAGCAAATAAGTATGCCCTTTCGTATAACGCTAATATAGCATTTTCCAGCCGCAAAGTCAACAAGGATTCGTCAATCTGCATGGATTTCATAGATTTTCAAGGCATACCTGCCCAACGCTTCATTCACATGTTTCCCGGTAAGCATAAGCTCCGTGTCCTCCGACTTGGCATTCATCAATATCTGCAAATCTTCCTCGGAAACCATGTGGTTATCCAAAAGTTCCAGAAAACTGTCCAGGATTAAGAGGTTGCATTCCCCTGTCACCAGAACCTTCTTCGCAAAGTTAAACCCATTGCGTATATTCATGCTTTCTTCTTTCTGTTCTTCCTCGGAGAGCTCTGCAAAATCCTTTTCAAACCTTGCAAAGCTGAAAAACTTTATCTCCGGTTCCAGCCGCCGTAAAAAATCCAGTTCCTCATCTTTTTTCCCCTTCAGGAACTGGATAATAATTGCGCTGCTCCCCAAAGCCGCTGACTGGACGGCATAGCCAAGGGCAGCCGCCGTTTTCCCTTTTCCCTCCCCGCAATAAACAGTTACCATTTCTTTACACATGCCATTTTCCTTTCTTTTACATAAAGCCTTTTTTTAAAATACCACAAACCCTCGGAAAATGCAAATCTTTGTCAAAATGTTGTTTTAAAATCATGTATTTTGCAGTATGTACTCTTTCTTCTCTTTTAAATAATTATTATATTCTGTTTATTCAAGATATTCAATCTTACTTACAGAAACTTCATAGGCAACCCTGTGCTCCACTTCTGTTTCAGAAAGTTTTTTTACGTACTCCCTGCTCTGGATCCGCCCATACACCTGAACATGGCCCCCTACTTCAAAGCCGGACGCATATCTGGCATTCCTGCCCCAGCAGATGCAGGGTATGTAATCGGATTTCCCGTAAGAACGGTTTACCGCAATCAACAAATCTGCAATCTCCCTCCCAAGGGGCGTTTTCCGGTAAATCGGATCCTTGCAGATATAGCCGTCCAAAAATATCTGGTTGCTTTTCTCCCCTTCCGGGATTTCGTCCACAAATTCCAATTCCCGCACAAATACAGAAAGCACCAAACGGTTCCGCTTTTCTTCATGCCTGTTGTAAGAACGGAACTGGCCGTCCACCCGGATATACTGCCCGATATAGCTATGCTGTGTATCAATCAGGCGTTCGGAAATCATCATGGGGATGATATCTGCAAAATTACTCAGCCGGTTCACGGATACTTCCACCATATAGAAGCCTTCCCCGAATACCTCGTGACTATACTGGAAATCTGAAACGATTTCACCAGTAATTGTAACCTGATTGTTTTCAAAAATTTTATCTGCCATGAGTATTAGTCCCCTTTCGTATATCGACGGCACATCGATGA
>OFHM01002108.1_pt1 | contig 11717 bp, 8 predicted proteins | sample 1521311 | NCBI WGS metagenome assembly OFHM01 (sample SAMEA3504083, study PRJEB24116) | mouse gut metagenome | biome: mouse gut; feature: mouse-associated habitat; material: faeces | place: Denmark | collected 2011 | reverse complement strand
GCGCCAACAGCCAGGAGAAGGGCAAGCGCTCCAAGAAAGACCACATCTATGAAGAAGACGAGGCGTTAAAGAAGAAACCCGGCAGATTTATTAAGCCTGAGAAGAAGAAAGAGGAAGCTGTGGAAGAGGTGATCAAGGTAGTCGTGCTGCCGGAGATGATCACCATCAAGGATTTTGCCGAGAAGATCAAGGTAGCGCCTTCCGCTATCGTAAAGAAACTGTTCCTGGAAGGGAAGATCGTCACCGTGAACCAGGAGATTTCCTATGAAGAGGCGGAGAATATCGCCATGGAATATGAGATTCTCTGTGAGAAGGAAGTCAAGGTGGACGTGATCGAAGAACTGCTGAAGGAGGAAGACGATGATGCGGATTCTCTTCAGGAGAGACCTCCCGTGATCTGTGTTATGGGGCATGTGGATCATGGCAAGACCTCGCTTTTGGATACTATTCGGAAAACGCATGTCACCGACAGAGAGGCCGGCGGTATTACACAGCATATCGGCGCTTATACCGTAAATGTAGACGGCAGGAAGATTACTTTTCTGGATACGCCCGGACATGAGGCATTTACAGCCATGCGTATGCGCGGCGCCAATTCTACCGATATCGCGATCCTGGTAGTTGCGGCGGACGACGGTGTGATGCCCCAGACCGTGGAGGCCATCAGCCATGCCAAGGCAGCCGGAATAGAGATCGTCGTAGCGGTGAACAAGATCGATAAGCCTTCGGCCAATATTGAGAGGGTAAAGCAGGAACTGACGGAATATGAGCTGGTTGCTACCGATTGGGGCGGAAATACGGAGTTTGTTCCGGTTTCGGCGAAATCAGGAGAAGGAATTGAGGATTTGCTGGAGACGATTTTACTGACGGCTGATATTATGGAATTGAAAGCGAATCCCAACAGAAGAGCCAGAGGTCTGGTCATCGAAGCCGAGCTGGACAAAGGACGGGGACCTGTTGCCACGGTTCTGGTTCAAAAGGGCACGCTGCATGTGGGAGATTTCGTTTCCGCCGGCGCATGCCACGGCAAAGTCAGGGCCATGATTGATGATAAAGGCCGGAGAGTGAAGGAAGCGACTCCTTCTACGCCGGTGGAAATTTTGGGATTGTCAGATGTTCCCAGCGCAGGAGAAGTGTTCCTGGCGCATGAAAACGACAAAACTGCCAAATCCTATGCAGAGACCTATCTTGCACAGAATAAGGAGAAGATGCTGGAAGAGACCAGGAGCAGAATGTCTCTGGATGACCTGTTTTCGCAGATTAAGGAAGGCAACTTAAAGGAACTGAATCTGATTGTGAAGGCGGATGTTCAGGGCAGTGTGGAGGCTGTGAAGCAGTCCCTGTTAAAACTTTCCAACGAGGAGATTGTGGTCAAGTGTATTCATGGCGGCGTGGGAGCCATCAATGAGTCGGATGTAACGCTTGCAAGTGCTTCCAATGCCATTATCATCGGCTTTAATGTAAGACCGGATTCCACTGCAAAGACTACGGCAGAGCGTGAAGGAGTAGACGTCAGACTGTACAGGGTTATCTATCAGGCCATCGAGGACGTGGAAGCGGCCATGAAGGGAATGCTGGATCCCGTATTTGAGGAGAAGGTGATAGGCCATGCGGAAATCAGACAGATTTTCAAGGCATCTCAGATCGGAAATATCGCTGGTTCCTATGTGACAGACGGTATTTTCCAGAGAGGCTGTAAGATCCGCATCACCCGTGAGGGAGAGCAGATCTACGAAGGCGGTCTGGCTTCGCTGAAACGGTTTAAGGATGATGTAAAGGAAGTGAAGGAAGGTTTCGAATGCGGACTTGTGTTCGAGGGCTTTGACAAGATACAGGAGTTGGATGTGGTGGAAGCCTATGTGATGGTGGAAGTACCACGTTAGGCATTTTCCGGTATAAGGGAGTGTCAGACAGGAGCGTATGAGAAAGAATAATGTAAAAAATACCCGTATCAACGGGGAAGTACAGCGTGTATTGGCGGAGGTGATTCGGGGGGAGATCAAAGATCCCCGGATCAGTCCGTGGACAAGTGTAATATCTGTGGAGGTGGCTCCGGATTTAAAGAGCTGTAAGGCGCGGATCAGCGTACTGGGAGATGAAGAAGTGCGCAAATCCACCCTGGAAGGTCTGCAGAGTGCGGAGGGCTTCATCAAGAACCGGCTGGCAAAGATCGTGAATCTGCGCAATACGCCGGAGATCACTTTTCATATGGATCAATCCATTGAGTATGGGGTCAATATGGCGAAGAAGATCGATGAGGTCATTGCGCAGGATGACGAAATGGCCAGAAACAGGGAAGAAGTCCGGACAGAACCGGAAGATATGTGACGGAATGTGTAAATTATGCGGAGGGAAGGTGAGCGGATGAGTTTGCATTTGATAGAGGAATGTAAAGGTGCGGGACGGATTGGTATCGGCGGGCATGTCAGGCCGGACGGCGACTGTGTGGGTGCGTGTCTGGGACTGTGGCAGTATCTCAGAAAATGCTTTCCCCAGGCGAAGGTACAGGTATTTTTGGAGAAGCCTGCAGACATTTTTCATGAAATAAAGGGATTCGGGGAGATTTGTTCCGATTTTCCGGATGAGGAGCCGTTCGATGTCTTTTTCGTGTTGGACAGCACGGTAGATAGATTGGGAGCCGGTGAAAAATATGCGAAGGCTGCGGCAAAGACCATCAATATTGATCACCATATCAGCAATCAGGGAAGTTGTCAGCTGAATGTGATTAGGCCCGATGTGGGTTCTACCTGTGAAGTATTGTATGATTTGATGGATTTGGATAAGCTGGATCAGGATCTGGCCATGGCAATCTATGTGGGGATGATCCATGACACAGGGGTATTTCAGTACTCCAATACCACGCCGGCCACCCTGGAAAAGGGAGCCAGACTGATCGGCTACGGTTTTGATTTTCCCAGGCTGATTCAGGAGACTTTCTACCAGAAGACTTATGTGCAGGCCCAGATTATGGGCAGGACGCTGATGGAGAGTATCCGTTTCCTGGACGGGAACTGCATTGTGAGCTCCATAGACCGCAAGACCATGGAGTTTTATCATGCGGAGCCGAAGGATCTGGAAGGTATCGTAAATCAGTTGCGCAACATTGAAGGAATTGAATGTGCGATTTTCATGTATGAGACCAAAGTACTGGAGTACAGGGTGAGCCTGCGTTCAGGGGAGAAGATCAATGTAGCGGATGTGGCGGCGTATTTCGGCGGCGGAGGACATGCAAGGGCGGCAGGATGTACTTTGTCCGGAACTTTCCATGATTGTGTGAATAATCTTTCGCTACATATTGAAAAGCAGTTAAAGAAATGGGAAGCGGAACATGATACACGGGATAACGACGATTTTTAAAGAAGAAGGCTTCACTTCTCATGATGTAGTGGCCAAAATGCGGGGGATTTGCGGTCAAAAGAAAATCGGCCATACCGGTACCCTAGACCCAATGGCCACAGGAGTATTGCCGGTGTGCCTGGGAAATGCTACAAAGTTGTGTGATATGCTGGCAGATCGGGACAAGGAGTATGTGGCGGAGCTGTTGTTGGGTGTGGAAACCGATACCCAGGATATAACGGGTAAAGTCCAGGCGGAGCATCCCGTGGATGCAGGGCAGGAGGATGTGCGGCAGGCGGCAGCTTCCTTTGTGGGGGAATATCAGCAGATTCCACCCATGTATTCGGCTCTGAAGGTGCAGGGCAAAAAGCTCTATGAACTGGCCAGAGCCGGTAAGGAAGTGGAGCGCAGGCCCCGTCCGGTCACAATCTATGAATTGGAAATCTTGGAGTATGCTCTGCCGGTGGTACGTTTCAGGGCGGTGTGTTCAAAGGGAACTTATATTCGCACGCTTGCTGCAGATATAGGGGCGGCTTTGGGCTGCGGCGGAACAATGAAGAGTCTGCAGCGGACCAGGGTAGGAGAATTTCGTCTGGAAGAGGCCCGTACACTGGGAGAGATACAAAAGCTGCGGGATGGGGGGCAGCTGTCAGCGGTTGTCCGTCCGGTGGACAGTGTATTTTCAAACTGTCCGGCGCTTCATATTCGGGAGGATTGCTGCCGGCTGCTGGACAATGGAAATGCCTTTGACGCGGCACAGACTCGAGAGAGGGAGCTCCATGCCCCTGGCAGATGGGTTCGGGTATACAGGTCGGATGAGCGTTTCGCCGGTGTTTACGCCTGGGAGCCGGAGCGAAAAAGATATCGGCCGGTAAAAATGTTTTTGGAGAAAGAGTGAGTTTATTTGGAAATTATTTCAGATACAACAGATATTTGCATACACAGAGAAACGGCAGCTGCTATCGGAAAATTTGACGGGATACACATCGGCCACAAGAGACTTCTGGAAGAGATTCTGGCCCGTAAAAACGATGGGTTGGCTGCCTGTGTTTTTACCTTTGATCCGCCGCCGGCTTATTTTTTCGGCCATTCCGACAAAAAAGAGCTGACCGCAAAAAGGGAAAAGCGTCTCTTGTTTGAGAAGATGGGCGTGGATATTCTGATTGAATTTCCGCTGAACAGGGAAACGGCTGCCACGCCTCCGGAAGATTTTGCTAAAGAGATTCTGGCCGGCCGGATGAAGGTCCGTTTCCTCGCGGCAGGGACAGATCTGTCTTTTGGAGCCAAAGGGGCGGGAAACGCGGCGCTTCTTCAAAAAATGGGGCCGGAACTGGGATTCGAATGCAGGACCATAGACAAGGTATGTCTGGACGGCAGGGAAGTGAGTTCCACGCTGGTGCGTTCCCAGGTGGAAGCGGGAGAGATGGAAGAGGCGTGCAGGCTTTTGGGAATGCCTTATATGGTGATGGGGGAAGTGGTCAGCGGAAACCGGATCGGCAGGACTATCGGATTTCCTACGGTCAATATATTGCCCGGAGAGGATAAATTGCTGCCGCCTAACGGGGTGTATTTCTCCACCGTATGTGTGGGAGAGAGGAATTGCCGTGCCATTACCAACATCGGGTATAAACCTACTGTATCCAGGGATAAAGTGATGGGAGTAGAATCCTATCTTTATGATTTTGACGAAAATATTTACGGACGGTGGGTGGAAGTGTATCTGCATGCTTTTCTCAGGCCGGAGAGGCAGTTTGAAAGCGTGGAGATGCTGAAAAAACAGCTGCAGCAGGATATCGCCGCAGGAGCAGTGTATGCGCCAGGGAATCAACCGTAAAAATTATTCGGAAAAGTATTGTAAAATTTTGTCTTTTCCCGTACAATGAAATGGCACGCGTCGGTATAGGCGCAGTAAACGTAAAAACCATTCGGGAGAAGAAACAAATGAGTGTAAACATACTATTGTCAATGGCAGGCGGTTTAGGTCTTTTTCTTTTTGGCATGCGAGTCATGAGCGATTCCATAGAGAAAGTTGCCGGCGCGAAACTTCGCCGTATTTTGGAGATATTTACCACCAACCGTTTTTCAGGGATGATCGTAGGTATTATCTTTACCGGTATTATCCAGTCTTCATCGGCCTGTACAGCCATGGTAGTCAGCTTCGTCAATGCCGGATTGATGAATCTGTACCAGGCGGCGGGCGTTATCTTCGGCGCCAATATCGGTACCACAGTCACTTCGCAGTTAGTCTCCTTCAACTTATCTGCATATGCACCTGTAATTCTGCTGGTAGGCGTACTTGCGGCCATGTTCTGCAAGATTGATAAGGTCAAAAAATTTGCAGATATCATCATTGGTTTCGGCGTTCTGTTTTTGGGATTGAGTACCATGTCCAGTTCCATGGCCGGCATGCGTGAGATCCCGGAGATTGTGAATCTCATGGCTTCCCTGAAGACTCCCTTTGTGGCGACTCTGGTGGGACTGCTTTTGACGACGATTATTCAGAGTTCTTCCGTCACGGTCAGTATTGTTTTATTGCTGGCGAATCAGGATCTGCTGTCTCTGCGCATTTCCCTCTATATTATTCTGGGCTGTAATATCGGAGCCTGTACCACTGCGCTGCTGGCATCCATGGCGGGTAAAAAGGATGCCAAGAGGGCGGCGCTGATCCATTTTTGGTTTAATGTAATCGGTACGGCATTGCTGTATATCATTCTGTTTGCAGCAGAAGAGCCGGTGATGAAGATGATCTGGGCGGTCTCTTCGGATAAGGGGCGTTTTGTGGCAAACGCACATACGATTATCAAGATATTCCAGGTGATCGTCCTCTTCCCGTTCTCGAAGGCAATAGTCAGGCTGTCCTGCCTCTGCGTGCCCGGCGAGGACAGGAAGGTGAACTACCGGGAAAGCTATCAGCTGAAATACATAGGGGATAAGGTTGTATTTAATCCGGCCACGGCAGTGGTGGAAGTAATAAAGGAGCTGGATCGTATGGCTTCTCTTGCAAGCGAGAATCTGACCCGTGCCATGAATGCGCTGATTACTTTGGATGAAGAGGATATCGAAGAGGTATATGAGGTAGAGAAGAATATCAATTTCCTGAACCATGCCATCACGGATTACTTGGTGAAGATTAACCAGACCACACTGCCCATAGAAGATTTGAAGAGTATCGGCGCGCTGTTCCATGTGGCAAACGATATCGAGAGAATCGGCGATCATGCGGAGAATGTGGCGGATGCAGCAAGACAGCGCAGGGAGACCGGTGTGACCATCAGCCGGGAAGCGCAGCGGGAGCTGGGAGAGCTTTTGGAAATGGTGACTCGCCTGATCCGGTATTCTGTGGATATGTTTGCCAGAAGCGACGAGAGCCATATGCAGGATGTGATTGCGTTGGAGGATGAGGTGGATGCAAGAGAAAAGGCCATGCAGAAGAGTCATGTGCAGCGTCTTACCAGAGGGGAATGTTCTCCGGAGGCAGGGATGATGTTTTCCGATATCGCATCCGGTCTGGAGCGAGTGGCTGACCATGCTACGAATATTGCCTTTGCGGTGATCACTGCAGAGGAAGATTAATGGAAGAATTTAATAAAAAATTAAAAAAATGTAAAAAAGTATTCAAAAACGGTTGACAGAAAACATGCATGCCTGTATAATTCTTGTTGAGGTGTAACAAATCTGTAACAATTTTGTCAAATATTAATTTGGGAGAGATTACATGAGATACTCAAAAAACAGGAAGATAGCAGCGGCTTCGGCAGGTTTGATACTTTGTATGGCATTGAAACCCTTACCGGTATATGCAGAAGAAGGAAATGTACTGCCGGCGGCGGGTGTGGCATCTGTTTTGGAGACCACATTATCTACGGAAGAATATATTGAACTTGCACAGCAGGCGGAAGGGGCTGCCTGGGGATATACCAACATAGGAATTGCGAATGTGGAGAGCGGCAATCTCAATGTGAGAGAGAGTCCGTCCACAGACGGGAAGATGGTGGGAAAGATGCCCAAGGACTCGGCCTGTGAAGTGCTGGAGGTGGCAGACGGATGGGCTCATATCAAGTCCGGAGAGGTAGAGGGCTACGTCAACACGGATTATCTGCTGGTGGGGCCGGATGCGAAGCTGAAGGCAAATGAGATTGTGCGCACTGTGGTGGTAGTGAAGGGAGACGGGTTGAATGTGAGAGAGCAGCCCGATACGGAGAGCGCAATCCTGACCCAGGTGGCATCAGGGGAAGAGATGGATTATCTGGAGACCTTGGACGGCTGGATCAAAGTAGCCGTGGATGCGGATGAAGCATATGTATCGGCGGAATATGTGACGGTAGAGGAAAAGCTGGATACGGCGATTACAATGACAGAGCTTCTTTACGGCCAGGGAGTGTCGGATGTCCGTGTGGATCTGGTGGAGTATGCCAAGCAGTTCGTGGGCAACCGTTATGTATGGGGCGGCACCAGCCTGACCAAGGGAGCGGATTGTTCCGGTTTCGTGTTGAGCGTATTCAAGAAATACGGTATTTCTCTGCCCCATCATGCTGCTTCCCAGGCAGGCTACGGTACCAAGATCACAGCCGGAGATCTGCAGCCGGGAGACCTGATCTTCTATGGCAATAGCAGAGGCAGCATTAATCATGTGGCGATTTACATCGGCGGGGGCCAGGTGGTACATGCCAGCAATGAGCGGACAGGGATCAAGATCAGCAACTACAAATACCGCAGTCCCGTAAAATACGTCCGAATTCTCCAGGATTAAGGAAATTAATTCTGAAATTCCGATACAAAATCCGGCAAATCCGAAAAATCCGGTTTACATTTTGCAGGGAATATGCTATGATAGACAGGTATGACAGACGGGCATGCAGATATGCCGTCTCAACCGATACTCGGATGTGGGATACTCCGCCCCGGTCTTAGTATCAGGTGGTAAAATCGAGAGGAGGAAGAACAATGATTTCAAAGGAAAAGAAAACGGCGATTATGAATGAGTATGCCAGGACCCCTGGTGATACCGGTTCACCTGAGGTGCAGGTGGCGGTACTGACAGCAAGGATTCAGGAGCTGACAGAGCACTTAAAGGTGAATCCCAAGGATCATCATTCCCGCCGCGGTATGCTGAAGATGGTAGGTCAGAGGCGTGGTTTTCTGGAGTATTTGAAGAAGAAAGATATCGAGAGATATCGTACTTTAATCGAGAGACTTGGTTTGAGAAAATAACAGACAGTGTAAACAGGGCAGGCTTGAAATGCAGTAAAAGCATTTCAGGTCTGCTTATTATCGTAATGGAAGAGCGGCATTCCAGGAAAGTGCGGCCGTCTGACGGTTCTGGGATTAAAACAACGTCAGAGGCGTTTTCATGACATGCGCAGTTGCAGGGCAGGAACAGAAGAATGTTCCGAGACCACTGAAAAAAATATGAAGAGAATTACATGTTTTTTTCAGTAGTTTCGGTATCTTCTGTTCCTGAGGGGTAGAAGACAGTACATGGCCGTGCAGAGAGACGGGATGTTTGTTAGTTGCTTGTAAAAAGATGGAATGGAGGAGAATTTATGTATCAGACTTATGAAATGGAATTGGCCGGACGCACATTGAAAGTTGACATCAACCGTGTAGGAAAGCAGGCAAACGGATGTGCGTTCATGCATTATGGGGATACGGTGGTGCTTTCTACTGCCACTGCGTCAGAGAAGCCCAGAGAAGGAATCGATTTTTTCCCGCTGAGTGTAGAATACGAAGAGAAATTGTATGCAGTGGGCAAGATCCCCGGGGGATTTAATAAGAGAGAAGGAAAGGCCAGCGAAAATGCAGTGCTGACCAGCAGGGTTATAGACAGACCCATGCGTCCCCTGTTTCCCAAGGATTACCGCAATGATGTGACATTGAACAATATGGTCATGAGCGTTGATCCGGCATGCCGTCCGGAGCTGGTGGCCATGCTGGGGGCGGCGATAGCAACATCTATATCGGACATTCCTTTTGACGGCCCCTGTGCCATGACACAGGTGGGGCTGGCGGACGGTATGTTCATTATCAATCCTTCTCAGGAAGAATGGAAGAACGGTGACCTGAACCTGACTGTGGCTTCCACCAGGGAGAAGGTGATCATGATTGAGGCCGGAGCAAATGAGGTTCCGGAGGCGAAGATGATCGAAGCCATTTACAAGGCCCATGAGATCAACCAGACTATCATTGCTTTTATCGACAAGATTGTGGCAGAGGTGGGCAAGGAGAAACATGCTTACACAAGCTGTGCCATTCCGGAGGAAATGTTCGAGGAAATCAGGAGACTGGTTCCCCCGGAAGAGATGGAAACGGCGGTATTTACCGATGAGAAGCAGGTCAGGGAAGAGAATATCAGGAATGTGACAGCCAAACTGGAGGAAGCATTTGCCGAGAAAGAGGACTGGCTTGCGATCTTGGATGAGGCTGTTTATCAGTATGAGAAGAAGACCGTGCGCAAGATGATTCTGAAGGATCACAAACGTCCGGACGGACGTGCCATTACCCAGATCCGTCCTCTGGCGGCAGAGGTTGACATTATTCCCAGAGTGCATGGCTCCGCTATGTTCACCCGCGGACAGACTCAGATCTGTAATGTATGTACCCTGGCGCCGCTGTCCGAGCAGCAGAGAATAGACGGGCTGGATGAAAATGAAGTCAGCAAACGTTATATGCACCATTACAATTTCCCTTCCTATTCCGTTGGTGAGACAAAGCCTTCCCGCGGACCCGGAAGAAGAGAGATCGGTCATGGCGCGCTGGCAGAGAGGGCTTTGATTCCTGTGCTTCCCGGCGAGGAGGAGTTCCCCTACGCCATCCGTACAGTGTCCGAGACTTTCGAGTCCAACGGCTCCACGTCCATGGCATCCACCTGCGCTTCCTGCATGTCCCTGATGGCGGCGGGCGTTCCCATCAAGAAGATGGTGGCAGGTATTTCCTGCGGACTGGTGACCGGAGAGACCGATGATGATTATATATTGCTTACGGATATCCAGGGCCTGGAAGACTTCTTTGGAGATATGGATTTCAAGGTAACCGGTACGACGGAAGGTATCACAGCCATTCAGATGGATATAAAGATTCATGGCCTGACCAGACCGATAGTGGAGGGGGCTATCGCCAGATGTCGTGAGGCGAGACTCTTCATTATGGACAATTGTATGAAGCCCGCTATCTCGATGCCCAGGCCGGAGGTAGGGCCGCTGGCTCCCAAGATCATTTCCATCCAAATCGATCCGGAGAGAATCGGTGATGTAGTGGGCCAGAGAGGCAAGACCATCAACGAGATCATTGCCCGTACAGGAGTAAAGATCGATATTACCGATGACGGCAATGTATCTGTATGCGGAACGGACAAGGAAATGATGGACAAGGCTGTGGAGATGATTCAGATTATTGTGACCGATTTTGAAGAAGGCCAGATCTTCAAGGGCAAAGTTGTCAGCATCAAAGAGTTCGGCGCTTTTATTGAGTTTGCTCCCGGCAAGGAGGGTATGGTGCATATCTCCAAGATTGCAAGGGAGAGGATTAACCGCGTGGAGGACGTATTGACATTGGGCGATGTGGTTACTGTGGTCTGCCTTGGCAAGGACAGGATGGGCAGGATCAGTTTCTCTATGAAGGATGTGGCTCAGAAATAAGAATCAGGAATCCCTTGTCGTCCCGGCAGGTTCGACAGGGGATTTACTATATATTATCAGAAATTTCCATACTAATATTTTCAACAGGAGGTTACATATGTTATCAAGACAACTGGTAAAAGAAGCCTTGAGGCGTGCCCTCGCCACCGGCGCGGACTATGCGGAGGTGTTCGCGGAGCACACCCTGAACAAGAACATCAACCTGATATCCGGCAAGACGGATAAGATCGCCGACGCCGTGATATCCGGGGTGGGCATCCGGATTTTCAAGGGGACAAGGTGCGTATCCGGTTCCGCTTCCTCTCTGGCCCCGGAGGCGGTTTTAAGCTGTGCTTCCAAAGTGGCGGATGCCCTTACAGGTACAGCTGCAGTGGAGGACATCCTTCTGCGGGAGCGCCTCTTCGGGGATATCCATCCGGTGAAGATCGTGCCTGCGGATGTGCGCAACGCGGAGAAAATCGAGTATGTGCGAGAGGCATGCCTGGCCGCGAAGGAATACGGTGACGAGATCAGCCAGGTCAGCGGAAGCTATCTGGAGGTGGATCACCAGATCATGATCGCCACCAGCGAGGGCCTGCTTACCCATGACAGGCAGATTCGCAACAGGATCGTGGTTACCTCCATCGCCAGCAGGGATGGGGAGAATCAGGACGGCAGCGTAAACCACGGCGCACGGAAGGGACTGGAGCTTCTTTCGGAATATGACCCGAAGGAGCTTGGCAGGGAGGCTTCCCGCCAGGCAGTCAC
>OFHM01002107.1_pt1 | contig 11717 bp, 13 predicted proteins | sample 1521311 | NCBI WGS metagenome assembly OFHM01 (sample SAMEA3504083, study PRJEB24116) | mouse gut metagenome | biome: mouse gut; feature: mouse-associated habitat; material: faeces | place: Denmark | collected 2011 | reverse complement strand
ATCCTGAGCATGAGCTCATCGACCTGTGCGCCAACCTGGGCGGCTGCTTCGCTGACCTCATGAGCGGACAGTACATCATCAACCCCCTGGAACCCAAGCTGTGGGATACCGAGGGAGAAGACGATCCGGAAGCGCCCTCTGCGTTTCGGCAGAAGACCCGTCTCAGCCAGCATGTCTCCTTCCTCAAGGACTTTTTCCGGGCCTATAAGGATTTCTCTGACCGGCACATCGACACTATCGAGCTGATGCTGGAGCGGATGTATAAGAAGTGGGGGCTCAACAACCACACGGATTTCCAGTCCATGAGGCCCAGTGATTTCCCCATCCTCTCCGACCTCTACGATGTGATCGAGGACGCCTATCAGCACTATGACAGAGAGGAAAATCCGCTGTACCCTCGGGAGCTGCTGCAGGAAGTCCTGTTGGGCCTCCACTCCATGTGCCGGGGCGCGGAGAGCAAGTTCTTCAACGGCCACACCAACATCACCAGCTCCCGCTTTTTGGTCTTTGGCGTAAAAGGTCTCCTCCAGGCCAGCCGGAATGTCAAAGACGCCATGCTCTTCAATGTTCTCTCCTACCTCAGCGATAAGCTGCTGACGGAGGGCAATACGGTGGCCACGCTGGACGAGCTGTACATCTGGCTCTCCAACGTGACCACCATTGAGTATATCCGCAACACACTCAAGCGGGTGCGGAAAAAGGAATCTTCCCTCATCCTCGCCAGTCAGAACCTGGAGGACTTCGACGTGGACGGCATCCGGGAACTGACCCGGCCCCTCTTCGCCATCCCCACCCACCAGTTCCTCTTCAACGCCGGCAGTGTGGATAAACGGTTCTACATGGACAACCTCCAGCTGGAGGAGTCCGAGTTTGAGCTGATCCGCTACCCCCAGCGGGGCGTCTGCCTCTACAAGTGCGGCAATGAGCGGTATCTGCTGGAGGTACACGCCCCGCCCCATAAAGCGGAGCTGTTCGGAAAGGCAGGCGGGCGCTGATGGCGAAGGGCGTCTCCATTAAAGTGGACGAAGAACTCCTGCGGGATATCCATGTCCGAGCTGCGGAAAAGGGGCTGTCCATCCAGCAGTATGTCACCGGGCTGATTGAGAGGGATCTGTTCCCGGAACGGTTTCCCCAACTGACCGATGACCAGCTGAACCAGCTCAGGAGCGCGATGGAATTGGTGGATCAGGCCCTCGGAGATGTGGCAGACATTCTGTGGGGCAGCTCAGAGCAGACTGCGGGCGGGATGACTATGGCTCCGTAATTTGGATGTCCAGAATATCCTCGATTACAATCCGCTCTCCGCTCAGCAAAATCAATACACCCGCAAAATCATCAAGTTTCTTTAATTGGCCGGTGGTGGTGACGTATGCGCCCCCGGTTTTCTTTTGGTCCGGACGAAACCAGGTCACAGTGATCTGCGGCTTGGAGGAAATCCTGTCTGCCAGGCTTTGCAGCTTCCTATCCAGAATGGACATCTCATCCTCTGTCAGTTCCGCACGCTCCTCTGTCAGCCGGGCCGTCTCCTGAACGGCGTCCTCATAGCCAATCAGCGCCCGAAAAGGCATAAACTGCGCCGCCCGGTCGATCATGGGCATCTGAGGGCGGGTGGAGGAGACGTGGCGCGGCAGGTTGATGATATCGTCATACCTCCCCACTGCGATGCCCTCCAATCGTGCGATTGCGTTCCTTTGCTGTCGCGCCCTCTTCCAGATTCATGCCTTTGAGAATGGCGTTTTTCCCAAACCGCTTCTTGATGTCCAGCACCGTCCGCTGCACCTTCTTCTCCCGCTCAAGATCCGCTGTCTCCTTAGCTCTCCTCTCCTCAACAGTCTGATAGTCCGTGAAGAAATCCATCTGTTCAAAGGCTTTCTTATCCGGCGCAGATTTCTCGTCCGAAACGCGGGTGGCCGTGAGATAAAGCCGGCGCACCAGCAAGCTCCGGTCAATGATCCGGTCGAACAGTTCCAGAGCGGCAGTGATGATGCGCCTGGTGGAAGCGGTGTACTCCTCCAGATTGGCGGTGCCGTGGGCATGCTTGGGAACGGCCCTGCCATAGCGGTCTTTGATCACTTCCCCTTTATACCCGCGGCCTTTCAGATTTTCAATGTCATAGCCTGCTGTCAAAACCAACTGATCAGTGACCAGTCCCTTGTCCACCAGATCCAGCGCCAGCTGATCCGCCATCTCCCGCACCACCAGCCGGGCCTTGTCATAACCGTAAGGACATTGCAAAACCTGCCCGGAGCCGATGCTCTTGGACTCCGGCGTGTATGCTTTGATGTCCGCCATTGTGACTGGTTCCCAGCCCCAGGCATGGTCGATCAACAGCTCTGCGTTGACCCCAAACAGCTTATAGAGCAGATCCTCGTTCTCCAGGGAGCAGCGGGCGACATCGCCCATGGTATAGATGCCATGGGCCTCCAGCTTTCTGGCGTACCCGCCGCCAACCCGCCAAAAATCGGTGAGGGGCCTGTGCTCCCACAGCAGGCGGCGGTAGGTGCGCTCGTCCAGCTTGGCGATGCGGACGCCGTTGACGTCGGGGTGGATGTGCTTCGCAACGATATCCATAGCGATTTTGCAGAGGTACAGATTCGTGCCAATTCCCGCCGTTGCTGTGATGCCGGTAGTCTCCAGTACATCCGAAATGATCTTACTTGCCAATTCTCTGGCGTTGAGTTTATAGGCGTCCAGATAGTTCGTCACGTCCATCAGGACTTCATCAATCGAATAGTTATGGATATCCTCCGGCGCAATGTATTTCAGGTACACATTGTAGACCCTGGTACTCCATTCCATGTAGTGGGCCATCCTGGGCGGGGCTACGATGTAGTCCAGCGCCAGGCCGGGGTCGGCTTTCAGGGCGGTATCATCCGAGGAGGAGCCGGTAAACTGCCGCCCCGGTGCGGAGCGGAGCCGCTGGGCGTTGACCTCCTTGACCCTCTGTATTACCTCAAACAGCCGCGCCCTGCCGGAGATGCCCCAGGCTTTCAGGCTGGGGGTGACCGCCAGACAGATGGTCTTCTCGGTGCGGCTCAGGTCCGCCACCACAAGGTTGGTGGTCAGGGGATCGAGGCCGCGCTCGATGCATTCGACCGAGGCGTAGAATGATTTGAGATCACAGGCAAGATAAGTTCTCTCCTTCACAGCGCGACCCCCTTTCCTTACAGTTTCGTTCCGGAACCTATCATAGCATACCCACACCAGACCAAACAAGTCAAAATCATAATGTCTAAAGGAGGAACCTCCATGAACATCGTTGGATATGGCGGGGGAACGAATTCGACCGCTATGCTGATTGGATTGTACCACCGGAAGATCCCGGTGGACTTGATCCTGTTCTCCAATACCGGGGGTGAGCAGCCCCACACCTATGACTTTCTCCCCATCATGGACCGCTGGCTGGAGGAACACGGCCTGCCCACGATCACCCAGGTGGAATACACTGACAGGAACGGAGACCGCCTGACTCTGGAGCAGGAGTGCCTTCGCTCCGGGACGCTGCCCGCCATCGCCTACGGCTACAAGAAGTGTTCCCTTAAGCACAAAATTCAGCCCCAGGACAAATTCTGCAACAATTATCCACCCTGCCGGGAGGTCTGGGCCAGAGGCGAACGTGTTGTCAAGTTCATCGGCTTTGACATTGGGGAGCAGAAACGGCGGAACCATGCCCAACCCATCGATGACGCCGACACCAAATATAAAAAGGAATATCCGCTCATGGACTGGGGCTGGACGCGGGAGGACTGCGTCGCCGCCATATTGCGGGAGGGTCTGCCGCTGCCCGGCAAGTCCTCCTGCTTTTTCTGTCCCTCCATGAAGAAGCGGGAGATTCGCACCCTTTACCACCAGCACCGGGATCTGTATGACCGGGCTATCGCCATCGAGGACGGCGCCCGGCCCAACCTCATCACGGTCAAGGGCCTGGGGCGGGATTGGGCATGGCGGGATTTCGTGGAGGCTGATCTGAACCAGACCGCCATGTGCTGGATGTTCCCGGAGGACGACCTGCCCTGCAACTGCCACGACGGTGGCTGAATAACTATACCTAATTGAACAACAGGAGGTTATTTGAATATGTCGAGTACGAAAGATAAGATCCTCAGCCGGCTGTATCCCGAAAACAAGCCGGAACACCGCCTCACAGTATTGGTCTCCGCCAGTAAGGTGGCAGAGATTAAGCGGATTGCCAAAGCAATGAGTGATATCTCCGGGCGCCGTGTGACTCAAACCATGCTCTTTGAAGATGCTGTAGATGCGTTTATTGAGGGGTGCATGGCTGATCCCCAGCTTGGGAAATTCCTGTTGGATTCCGAACAGTCGGAAATTAAACAGCAGGGGGTATCTGCGGGACCCGCAGAACCCAGCCCTGAGCAGAATGAGGAAATGTCCAATGGGCAGGTAATGTCTTTTTAGAATATAACAAACGGGGGATACGAAAATGAATGTAATTGAACTGGAGCGGTGGAAGCCCTCTGAGGTGGACCCCCGCAAGCTGGAGTACGCCGGCCAGCCTGTGGCGCAGGAGGTGTTCGAGGAACTGAAGCACCGGCTGAAGGGTATGGGATACCTGCCCGATGAATACTTCCTTATGGACGACCACTGGAAAGATGGCCGGGAGATTCCCAAGGACGCCGACATCTTCTGCACCACCGATTACGGCGCCAGCGAGGGTGTCTATCTGGATGTATATCTCAAGTGGTATGAGGATGGAAAGCCCATCACCAGGAGCTTCATCACCGGCAAGACGCTGGGTGAGAACGGCAACGATCTGGACAGGATGTTCCTCACCGCCTCCGCCATCACCAAGGCGTTCCACGGCGATCACGCCACCCACGCCCGATACATGAAGATCGGCGGTGTGGAGGAGGACACCGGCGGTTCTGTGGTGCATCTGAGCCAGCAGGAACAAAAGGTTATCATCGAGGCGCTGGTGGAGCAGCGGGAGCGGCAGGAGCAGGCCATGGGCCAGACCGAGCAGCTCCTGCGCCGCATGACCGGGAGCATCACGGAGTATGTCAACACGGTAGGAATGCGCCCTCTGCGGATGAGCGACTTTGACAAAGCTGTGCTGGCGATCCAGGACGGCGAACTGGAAGCCTTCAAGAAGTACGCAGCCAGGATTCCGTACCAGCAGGAGGAGACCCTGCTGGTGGAGGCGGCTGGCCGTCCGGGGGCCGTGGGCCGGAAGATGACGGAGCTGCTGATGCGGGACAGGTGCAATATCGACTACGCGGCGTACTGTAACGCCTGCAAGAGAGCCATCGATATCAACGATCCGGAGAAGGTCCTGTCCATGATGGTGAGGGCACAGGCCAGCGTGCCGCAGCTGGAGCCGTCCTTCTTTGGCGAAATGGCCTCCTACGCCCACTCAGACCATCGCTTCATTGCTAAGGAGATCATCAAGCGGTGCGGCGAGGAGCAGATTGCCGCCGCGCCGTCTTTCCTTCTGGAGCAGTTTGCTATGGACAAAGACTTTCGCACGTTATCTGCGCTGGTGGAAAAAGGGATCTCCGGAGGAGGCAGTTCAGCAAGGACACTCCATATGCTGACCTATGAGGGCCGTGACAGCTGGATCGCGGAAGAACTTCTGGAAAAGCGGATGTGGGTGGACGCCAACGACTACAGTGCGCTCCATGCCTGTGTCCAAAACGACGCGGTGGAGGTGTGCAGGCTGCTGCTGGACGGCGGCATGGACTTCGACCAGTACCGCCAGTGGGCACAGACACGGCCCTGCGCCGGCCATGAGGAAACGCTCCAGGCACTGGCGGACCACTGGTCTGAGATGCAGGCAGAGGTGGAGCAGGAGCCCGCCCAGGAGAACGGAGGGATGACCCTTGGCTAATCCGGCTCTGATAGCAAAGGCCGCCGCCATCATCCTGACCGATGAAAAGGCACGGAAAGCGGTGGGCTGGACGCTGGTGGCGATCCTCTCCCCCCTCATCCTGCTCATCGCCTTTTTGTGCGCTCTGGGCTCCGGCGCCACCGAGCACAACATCACCGCTGTGGAACTGTGTTTTTACGATACCATCGGCATTCCAGCGGAAACCCCGGAGGAGTACCGGCTGTGCATCGAGGCCATGCGCACCAGCTTCGCCCAGCTGGATATTGCCATTGCTGCCATCAACGAGAATACAGAGGAAGAAACAAGCCTTGACGATATCCGCGTCAAGGCGATTTTTTATGCTCTGTACTTCGGCGCCGAAAGCCATAGGGACGCTCAGTCCTTCGCGGACTGCTTTGTCACCTGGGAGGAGCGTATCCGCACGGTTCTCGTGGAGGGCAGCGATCCGCCGGAGGAGACAGAGGAGACCTACTCTGCCGCCATCCCCATCGAGGATCTGGGAACCGTATGGCAAAATATCGCCGCCATGGGTGTGACGCCTACTGCTGAGCAGCGGAGCAACGCCGACAGCATCTATAACCTGATTCGATATGGAGCGGCGGGCGGCGGCAGCGGCTTCGCCGGGTCGGATGTGCCCTTCATCGGCGCGGACGGCTTCTGCTCCCCCATCGGGGAGAACTGGCGGAACGTGGTCACCTCGGAGTTTGGCTACCGCCGCGACCCGTTCACCGGCGAACGGAAGGGCCACAGCGGAATGGATTTGGCGGTACCCACCGGAACCTCTGTCCGTGCCGCCCTGCCGGGGACGGTGACCGTGTCCACCTACAACCGGGGCGGCTACGGCTACTATGTGATGATCGACCACGGCAGTGGTCTGTCTACCCTGTACGGCCACAACTCCCAGCTGCTGGCGCGGGTGGGCCAGACGGTGGAGGCCGGGGATGTGATCGCCCTCTCCGGTTCCACCGGGCGCTCCACCGGCCCCCACCTCCACTTCGAGGTACGCATCAACGGAGAGCGGACCAATCCCAGAAGCTATCTGCCATAATTGCAGAGAGGAGGAAACGCACTATGAAATTCAAAGCAAATTTTACAGAAAAGCCGGCCAACTTTCAGATGGACGACTGCCGGATCGAAAAGGTGGTGGAGCTGTCCCATGAGGATTTTTGCCGGCTGAAGATCACCCCCTTGGCGGATCAGCCGTTTATTCGGGAGAACAAGGGCTGTATGTTCCACAGGGACGGTATCATCCACTGCCTGCTGGCGCTGGGCCAGGGCAGCAATGACGGGATACTCGTTGACGCGGAGAAGTATGACTATGCCCGTCTCGCGGCCTACATCCCCGGAATGCGGGACATCGTCAACGCTCAGATGGATCGGGCGGCGGACTTTATCATCCGCCGGGGAACGGAGAACACCACCAGCGGAAACTGGTGTATCTATTTCGAGGATCTGGAGGAGCATCTGGATCTGACAGTCCGGGAGGGTAGTGGGCTGGACTCTATGCTCCGAGCTGCCCTGAAGCAACGCCCCGAAGTATCGGCGGTGGATATGCACGACGGCTGCATCGAAGTGGAGTATCATCCGGAATACTGCCAGCAGCTCCAGGAGAAGAAAGCGCCTGAGCTTCTCCTGAAGGATCTGCTTCCCATGCTGAAAGGAGGCGGGCTGATGTTCCTGTGCCATGAGGAAGCGGAGCAGTCGGTGCTGGTGGAAAATCTGTGTGAGCTGACGGACGCCGGGCAGGAGGATCATGCCGCCCTGCTCAATGCCCGTGTGTCTGAGATCTGCGACACGCCTGAAGGGACAGAGATCGTACTCACCGGCGTAGACCCGGAGGAACTGGTGCGGTTCAACGAAGCCCACGACGCTTTTATGGAGGCGGAGCAGTCCATGGGGCCTGTGATGGGATAGGGGGTGCGGAGCTGTGAACAGGTTCAATATCCCCCTCGTGGCCGAGGGCCTCACCGCCTACGCCATCGAGCGCCAAAACGGATGGGAACGCCACCAGCCGGAGGGTGCTCCCCCCTGGCAGGCCCAGCGCCGCCTCTGGACAGACGCCATCCTCCAGGGCATGGCAAGGCTGGAGGAACAGGTCCCCGATCCGAAGCTGATGGAGCAGTTCGACCGTGAGCTGGAACAGGCCAGCGGCAGCGCGGCGGCTGTGCCCGCTCCCCTCCAATTACAGAGGGGAACCATTCAGAATCTGCGGAACTTCGTGACCGCGCTGGAGGACACCGGCGACGACCGCCGCCGCCAGGTCAACGTGGTACGGGAACTGCTGGAGGACATGGCGTCCCACCTGCCCTGGGCCAGCAAAGACAACCGGCTTGACCTTGCCCGAGATGAGGCGGAGCGGTCGCTGGTGCGCATGACCGCTCAGATGCCCATCCGCTTCACCCACATTGCTCTGGGCGGAGACGCCGGGCCGTACTGGGCAAGCGGTTTTGTCTCCGGCTCTGTTACAGACGCTGAAACTGTCAAACAGTCCGCGGTGTATCAAGGTGCGATTCGGGACTATCCGGAGATCACAAACTGGGCCACCCTCTGCGTGGTCTATGTGGGGCGGGGCCTGCCCTCCGCGCTTGGGACGGTCGACGCTTCTGACTTCGACCTGGAGATCATGAACCGGACCGGGGACAGGTTCCTGGATGAGCGCGGCGTTCGCTGGCTGAGTGGTCCCTACCAGATGACCATAGCCGCCGCCCCCGCGGAGAGTCTGGATGGGTCTGCCCTGTTCCAAATGGGACACATCATGTAGGAGGGATGATGGAATGGAAAACAACGAAATCAAGCTATCCTTCAACAGCGAGAAGATGGAAGCGCTGGTGTTCTATCTGAAAAAAGACAACACCACAGTGCAGAAGAAGATGGACGAGGCCCTGCGTCTGCTCTATGAGCAGACGGTGCCTGAGCCGCTGCGGGAGTATCTGGACGCCAAGTCCGCGCCCACCCGGCCTAAGCGTCCGCCCCGTCCCAACCAGCCCAAGGCGGCTGCGCTCAAACCGGCGTCCGCCCCCACGGAGCATGAGAAGGAGGGCGGCGTATGAGCAACTATGTGCAGTTGGACGTATGGTTCCAGGAGGATAAGCTGAGCGCCCTCTCCTCTGTACTGGTGGAGCAGGGCACCACCGTGGAGAAACGGATGCAGGGGGTGCTCCTGGACATGTATGAGGCGTTAGTCCCGCATGAGACACAGGAGGCGATCCGTACCCGCCTTGACAAAGAGGAAGCTGAAGCACGGGCGGCGGAGGAAGCGGCCCGAAAGTATACGGCGTTTTGTGTTCGGGAGAATGGAGAAAGGTCGTTCTTCCAGCTGGACAGGACGGAGGATATCCTGGAGGTCGCCAAGTTCCTGCGCCGGTATCTGCGTGAGGAGCAGGGGCCGGGGATCGCCGCGCTCCAGACGAGCGCCTTCGCTGGAATGGAGCCGGTCACCGCCGAGCAGTATGACCAGCTGCTGGCACTGCGGATAGAGACGCCTGATAAGATTACCGGCGCGTTCGATCTGGACTTCGACAAGCGGGAGGTTTCCACCGTGGATGCTGACGGCTGGAAGACCTGGCCCATGCAGGATGTCTCCACCGCCGTCTATCACGCATACCGTAAGAGCTATCTCAGGCCGGAACAGTATATGTCCCGGTTCCTGGAAAAGCTGGAGGGCAAAGAACTCACCTCGGCGGGTCACCTCTCCGCGCGGGATATCTCCTTCGCGGAGGAGATATCCGAGATAGACAGCCTGCTGGATTTTTACATGGAAACCAACTTCGACGTGGACGCGGTATTCGGCACACACGTCTGCACCGGCGAGAACGACGATACCCTGAACGTCTACGCCAACTACGACATGGCCTCCGGACAGGTCTGCGATGAGCTGGAGGTCGACCTGCACCGGGCAGACGGGCGTGAGGAGCCGGTGGAATACCGGCTCAACGCTGTTGAGAAGGCGACCCTGCTGCGCAAGATGGACGCCTACTGCCAGGGGCAGACCGGGCAGACACTGAAGGACTACAGCGCCCAATGGATGGCGGAGGAGATGGCACCGCCCACACAGCCCACGATGTGATATAGACTTTTTGCGTCTATGCCAATCTGACAACCCGATTTTTCGTTGGCTTTGCTGAATAGCTTTCACGGCGAAAGTGTGCCATTGTGTTTCTGCTCCCCCCAAAAATAAAATGCAGAAAGAAGGAAACAACGCATGAAAGCAAATACCAGATCCGCGCTCACGCCCCTTGACCTGTGTACCCTCATCGCCCATGAAACAGTATCTCTTCTGAACGCCGACGCGGAGGCACTGGATTCCGCTCTCCGGCTTCGGACAGGGCTGGATGTTTACGCGGCGGCCAGCGAACTGGGTAAAGAGGTCATACCGCTCCTGATGTGGATCGACCGGGAGATGGAGAGCGCCCGTCAGTATACTGCCACAGAGCAGGATACACCCCACCTGATCAGTCCAGACCGCTTGCTCCCGGTGCCGGATGCCGCCGCCCAGCTGAACGCGGTCTGGATGCTGTTTCAGACTGCGGTGAATGCTCCCGAGGACTATCGTCAGACGCTCCTGGAAACAGCCAGAACGCTCACAGAGATGGGTGGGCTGGAGGATATGCTCCTGACCACCAAAATCCCCGCTGCAGGATTCGTGAGCGTGGAGGATCTTCGGACGGAACTGGAGGATGTGCGTGTGGCGCTCCACCTCCAGGAGGCAGCGGACCATATCGCCGGACAGCCGGGTCAGATACTCTCACCTTGATCCCTGGATCACTACACCAACAGCAGAGGGGCGCTCCTGCCAGGAGTGCCCCTCTCAGATAGAATGGAGGATGCTAAATGACAAAAGAAGACTTTGAGGAAAAACTCAACGCTCTGGTACCCCAGCCTGACCCTGAAATCACTGCCGCGCTGTTTGCGTTTGGGCAGGAGCTGGGTCAGGAAGAAGCCTGCGACGGAGTGCGGGAGCTGCTCAACAGCATGAGTTTTGTCTCCCGGCACTTCTCCGCCGTGACCACGCAGAGCGTTTACGAGATCATCCAACACGGCTCGGCGGCCCTGCCTGGTGAAATGGTGGCGGCAGCTGTGTATCTGGAGAACGGCAACACACTCCAGGACGTCGCTGAGATGGCAGACCTGGGAATGCTCATGTGCTTCCACTGTCCGCGGGACATGGAGGAACTCAGTCCGTTGGCTCTGTGTGTTGTGACAGAGGGCGGACACAGCCGGTGCTTCCACACGCTGCACTTCGGCGCGTTCGATCCTGATACTGCTCTGCGGTCTGCGCGGCAGTACGCTCACGACCGGCAGATCTCCGTCACAGACGCTCTGCTCTCGCTCACCACGGACATGGTGCTGGACGCCAACGGCGGTGCAAAGAAGATCCTGGTGGGCGGCGATCCAGATATGACTCAGGCGCTGTCCGCCGTCTTCTCCCGCTGCCCTGCGGCAGCCGCACGGCGGACCTGCGGTACGCGCGGGGCGAAATACGGCGGGGCAAGTACGCCCTGGAGGGCCTGCCCGCCTTTTATGGAGGCGGGGAGGAGTGGGAGACCCTCAGCCTGGTCCTGCGGGACGACGCCGCCCAGGCGGAGGTGGAGCTGCTCTACGGCGTGCTGGAGGAATACGACCTCATCACGCGCTCCGTCCTGGTGCGGAACGTGGGAGAGGGACCTATCCGTCTGTGCCGGTGCGCCTCCCTGTGCCTGGATCTCCCGCGCTCCGATCTGGATATGGTCACTTTCAACGGCGCGCATTTGATGGAGCGCTGTCCCAGCCGCGCCCCCCTGCGCCCCGGCATCCAGAGCGCCGGAAGCGTCCGGGGCGCCTCCAGCCACCAGCACAACCCCTTCGTCATCCTCTGCGACCATGACGCCGGGGA
>OFHM01002106.1_pt1 | contig 11718 bp, 16 predicted proteins | sample 1521311 | NCBI WGS metagenome assembly OFHM01 (sample SAMEA3504083, study PRJEB24116) | mouse gut metagenome | biome: mouse gut; feature: mouse-associated habitat; material: faeces | place: Denmark | collected 2011 | reverse complement strand
GCTTATGGGGTCAAATCAACCTGGCCGCAGGGGTCATCCGCGCCTGGGTTTTCCACCGTTTACCTTAGAGGAAAGAGACCTTGTTATAGTAGCCATATTGAGAGAGGTTTTGAAGATTATAGCAAGGCAACAGTATATTGAGCATATTCAGATATTTATCGGCATTTATCGGCAAGGGGATGATAATTAAGATTGTGTCTATTGCATTCGAGGCAGAAAATCGTTAATTTTGCATAGTCGAAAGAAGGGTGCAAATCTTGATGGAGACAGCCGGATTGCGTAGGCATTCCGGAGCGCATAGCAAGGCAATGAAGAATGATGAAGCGAATGGGTGTACGGGATGTGCCCATTTCACAAATTTCATCAACCAATCTACTGAATATCACCTGCTTTACTCTAATATCACAGTACAAGTGGGACCGCTCACAGCGAAAGCAAAATGAATAAAAGTTCTGGAAATCAGCGATTTTCAGAACTTTTATTTTTCGTTTACCACGGCAAAATCCGACAAAATAATTATTCGAAAATTTGGTTTATATTATAAACTGTTTTAACTTTGCAACTGATATAAGAAGAGAGCGATAACGGAAGAGTTTGCTCTTTCTTTTTCAAAGTATAGTTTATGATGCAAACTGTTTTATAAATCTTTATAAATCTTGATATAACTTCGATTATGGAAGAAAGAAAAATTACTGAAGCCGAGAGCATCGAAATCATAACTTCGATGATTTCACGCACAAAAGAGCGTCTCGAGAAAGGCTATGGGGACATCCTCCTCATGTGGGGATACTTAACCGTTGCCGTAACGGCACTTATATGGGTGCTTCTTGTGACAACCAATAATCCTGCCGTAAACTGGCTGTGGTTTCTCATCGGGCTAATAGGCGGCATCTCCTCTCCAATTATGGCTAAGAGAAAGCGCATGGAAACAGGAGCAATGAGCTATACTGACCGACTGACTTCAAATATGTGGTCTGTTGTAGGGTTTACAGCTATCGCTTCTGCCATTTTATGTCTTGGTTTTCTTTTTATCGGCAAAGATTCATGGAGCATGATGTTCGCTTTTGCTCTTATTATCGTCCCTATGGCTGAAATCATGCAAGGATTGGTAATCAAAGAAAATTCTCTCATTGCCGGTGGCAGTATCGGACTTTTAATCGGGCTTTTCATTATGTGTTGTATCTCGGCGCATGTACCACTTATGGTGACTTGGTTTATGCCGCTTTTCATCATGGCTTTCGCGGCAATGATGATTGTTCCCGGGCACATACTTAATTCAAAGGCAAAACGAGAATCATGAGAGAGCTGAATCCATTACTGCATTCTCAGTTGAGATTGGGTGTAATGTCGATTCTCATGAATGTAGAGGAAGCTGATTTCGTCTATCTTAGAGAGAAAACTGAATCGACAGCCGGAAATCTAAGTGTGCAGCTCGACAAACTCTCTGCTGCCGGATATATCTCCGTTGAAAAAAGATTTGTCGGAAAGAAGACACGAACAACAGCCCGGATAACCGAAAAAGGGCGCAATGCCTTTGTAGAATATGTTGATGCACTGAAACAATACATTTCTATGCAATAGAAGTAAAAACAAAGGTAAAAGCGAAGTGCATCCCAACGCAAGTTAAACAACTCTCAAATAATGAATCAATAAGTAACGTAAAAAAATGAAAAGATTATTATTCATCTTCGCATTGATGGCGATATGTGTCAGTGCGAAGGCCGAGACTCTGGCTTATACAATCATCTTGAGGGAGTTGCCTTATATAGAAGGCACTATCTATATTTCTGCGACTTGTGGAGATAAAGAACTTCTCAAAGTCGCAATCGGGGTAGAAGAAGATACGGTCGCAATCCCAGTTGATTTATCAGAGTCAATCGGTGAGGAGGTATCGATTCGAGCCTTTCAGGATCTCGATGAGGACAAACAGCTTAAATTTGACAGTTACGGTCGCCCAGCGGAGCCATTTCTGCAAACTAAGCTCATTCCTCAAAAAGAACACACAAACTACAACTTTAAACTGTCAGTATTGCAATAGATAATTCATCATACGATAAGGACGAGCAACACTGACCGTGATGTCGGGATTGATTGTCATACTAATGAATGGATTAATTCTCTGATAGGTTGAAATAGAGGAAGGTCTCGTATATGGACAGTTTTGTCTTATCCTGATTCTGTTTCTCAATATCAATCACTGTTCGCAGGAGATTCTTTCCCCACTTCACAAGATTCAGTACGGTGCTTTCATGTTTCTTCAGATAATGTTGCAGAGCGGCGTTATTAGGCTCATGTATGTCTATATCCTTTGGCGAGATGAATGCAGACAGTGATGAATCATTCTCATCCTCGTGGAACTCATGGATATGATAAAATCCCTTTATTATGTGATAGACTGCTTCCGGGAAAGTGGAATCATCGAACCTGAATCCGTTATCCGATAATCTCTTCGGTACGTATGAATACTTCACCATGCCGTTATGGCTGGAGTCCTCATACTTCAAAGTGATGAAGTGATTGAAAATATCGGAATCATTTTCATCCTGTACGGAAATGGCTATGTCCTTGCCCTGCACAGATACCTCAATATTCAGAGGAGATTCCTGCATATCGGAGATATTCATTCGTCGTTTGCCAGAGGTTTTGGGCGCATCGAATGCAATCGAGAGATGATTCACTGTTGGAATCCATAAGATCACATAGCATTTTTCCATCTTGGATAGTCCGATAGATTTTAGGAAGTTTACAATAAGCCTTAAGACCAGAGTTAAGCCCGACACGAAAGCGGACGGGAGTCTTGCCCATCCTCTGCAAATGTTGATTACCAAATTATTCGTTGATCAATTGAAGCTCCCTGCCGTAGCCACGACCTAACTCCGAGATACGCCATGTCTTATCTGAACGAGTATATCCACAGATGATAAATCCGACTGAGATGAATTCGGAGATGAGAGAGTCTCCGATTTTATCGCGAAGATCCTTTATGTATCCTCGCCCATCCATATAAATACTTATAAGGGCATTTTTCTGTTTTTCAGTCATTTCTCATTGGGTGCCTTTGGATTGTCTGTTTATGAGTGTGGCACATGACACTCAAGAAACGGGGGTCTCTTGAAGCCATTATTACTATATAATGATGTTCTGCCCATAATTGTTGCACGCAAAGATAATGCTTTTCGGCGACAAGGCAAAGGAAATACTGAAAAAAGTGCTGATGTAGAGCATGGAAAGACATGTAATAATACGCGATAGTTGCGATTCTGACATAAACCTGACATAAAGGTACGAACAGACTGCGGAGGCATTCCGAAGCGCATGGCGAAGCGATGAAAAATGATGAAGCGAAGACTTACACGTAGACTTACATATAGATTTCCGGCGATTTTCAGGGTCAGAGCGTTTATATGTCAGAAAGAATCGCTATATTTGCAGTATATCATGTCAAAGATGTTTATTCGATTAAGGCAATGGCTCGGCAAGCTGTCGTTCCGTACGGGCATAATAGTGGCGGCGCTATGTGTGATCTGCTATATAGTTTCGTTTGCCCAGATGCTTCTTCCCATGTCGGCAACAGTTAAAGGTGTGTTATGGACGGTGTTTTTCGGACTTGCCAAAACATTCCAGTATACAGCTCTTCTCATTCTGGGAACTGCAGGTATGACACGTGTCAAAGCCATGTTCAAATGGCAAAAATGAGTCGGACTGCCGTTAATAAATACGAACCGGGGTTCATACACTTTTCCGGATACCTCCTTTTGTAGTAACTTTATGGAACCCAAGGATAATTTCGTAATTGTCAAGGTCAATAATAACAGGAAACAATATCTTCCTCTGCTTCTGACAGGCGACGAATCGGAATCAATGATTGACCGATACATTGACAGCGGCATTCTTTATGTCGGTTTCCTTAACGATGATCCAATGGCAGTTTGCGTAGTCGTCAGACTTGACCCTGACACTGTCGAAATCAAGAATCTTGCCGTCGTTGCCGGATACAGATGTCAGGGCTATGGAGGCAGGATGCTTAAACATGTCGAGCGTCAGCATCCCGATAACATAATCATTCTGGGGACAGGAGAAACACCTTCCACTCTTCGGTTCTATAAGTCTTGCGGTTATTCCTATTCCCACAGCATCCCCGACTTCTTTACTGATAATTATCCTGCTCCGATCATAGAGGAAGGAGTGACATTGCGAGATATGGTTTATCTTAAAAAAGACAACCGTACTCAGAAATAATTACAGGAATAATTACAGGCCTCTTAACCGGGACAATCCGTAATTCGGTATGTATTGTTGAGATTGTCCTCGTTCATGTCTTTTAGGGAGGAATTCAAAATTGAATCCATAATATGGACAGGAACCATTAGTTTGCCTGCTGCGTTATCAATTTGTTAAGTTATTATCTAAACAAGGATTTTATGCGACAGATTATAACCAGGTTCACCGATGATGACCTCTATAAATTCACGATGTGTTGTGCCGTCATTGAAAATTATCCACGTGCCCAGGTAAAATATCGTTTCAGTGACCGCAACAACACTATATATCCTCCCGGTTTTGCAGGGGAGCTGCGCCGTCAGATCAAGCTTCTTGAGAATGTAGTGATCACAGAAGAGGAGATAGCGTTCATGCGACGTCGCTGCCGTTATATCCCTGCGTGGTTTTACAGTTTTCTAAAAGGATTCCGATATGACAGCCGGTGGGTCCGCGTGAGTCAGGACGGGGAGGGGCACCTGAGTGTGGAATTCGAAGGGTGCTGGAGCAATACAATACTGCTTGAGGTCAAAGTGCTTGCCATCATCTCCGAACTGTATTATATAATGACAGGAGGTGATTCCGGGCTGGACTATGGGCGATATTATGACATATCGCGTGAGAAAGCCCGCAGGATGCTGGACGAAGCCGGTTTTCCGGATGCCGTCATTTCCGCCTCCAACGATCTGGACGAGTTTCTGATCCAAAGCCTGAAGGAGCAGGGCGCTGCCATCACCTCCTGGGGTGTGGGCACACACCTGATCACCTCCAAAGACTGCCCCTCCTTCGGCGGCGTATACAAACTGGCTGCCATCATGGGCGAAGACGGCAACTTCATTCCCAAGATCAAGCTGTCCGAGAATTCTGAGAAGGTGACCAATCCCGGCAACAAGACCATCTACCGTATTTATGAGAAAGAAACCGGCAAAATTAAAGCCGATCTGATCTGCCTCGTGGAAGAAACATTTGATGAGAAGGAACCGCTGCTTCTTTTCGATCCCCACGAACCCTGGAAGAAAACAAAGCTTCCCGGCGGCAGCTATACCCTCCGCGAACTGATGGTGCCGATCTTTCAGGGCGGTACGTGCTGCTACACGTCTCCGAAAGTCATGGAGATACGCTCCTACTGTCAGGAGGAACAAAACACCCTCTGGGATGAGACACGCAGACTGGTAAATCCTCATAAAGTATATGTGGATCTGTCCGGTAAACTGTATGATATCAAGATCAAACTGTTGGACCAGATGAATCAGGGATGAGTCTGTTTAAAAATCGCGCTGCAAGAATTTGCTTGAAAAGTCCTTTTCGTTGCATTATGATAATCATGAAACAGTCTCCCGGAGAATCAAACACAAAAAACTCCCGGAGCCTGTTGCAAAGAAACGGAGGAATGCCATATGCTTCGTATTATTACAGATTCGGCAAGCGATCTGCCCAAAAGTTACATCAAGCAGCATGATCTTCATGTGATTCCGACACCCGTCGTGATCGACGATGTAGATTATCTGGACGGCAAGACCATACAGACAGAAGAATTTTACCATATACTGGACGATATCAGACGTGATGTCAAAACCTACCACATCAATCCCGCCATGTTTACCGATGCTTTCCTGCCCTACGCGCAGGCCGGAGACAGCATCATTTATCTGTGTTTTTCTACGGGAATCGCCGGCACCTACAACGCGGCTAACCTTGCCCTGACCGGTATCCGTGAGGATTATCCCGATTTCGACCTGACTATCATCGACTCCAAATGCGCTTCGATCGGTTTCGGCCTGCTTGTCAGCAAGCTGGTCACCATGCTGGAAAAAGGCGCTTCCAGGGAGGAACTGATCGAAGCCGCAGAGTATTATATCTCACACATCCGCCATGTCTTCACGGTACAGACACTGGCTTATCTGATCAAGGGCGGCCGCCTCACCAAATTCAAAGGCACACTGGCAGAGACATTGGACATGAAGCCCGTTCTGGTCGTAAATGAAGCCGGCGCACTGGCTGTGGTCAAGACCGTGCGCGGCCGGAAAAAATCCCTGCGTTACCTCATCGAGTATGCCAGGGAGACCGGCTGTCGGCTGGAAGGCCAGACCGTTGCCCTCTGTCACGGAGAAGATCCCGAATCCCTGGAGTTTGTCAACACACTGGTGCAGGAGGCTTTTCATCCAAAAGATACCCTGATCTCCGTAGTCGGCTGTGCCATCGGCGCTCACACCGGACGCGGCCTTGTGGGCTTCTGCTTCTTTGACGCGGACAACGGCAAATACAGCAAATATTTCAATTAAAATCAGACTGAGAATGAGGCAATGACCATGGAAGAACAACAACGAACCTGTACTTATCTGGAAACCGACGGTGAATTCAAGATGCGTGAACTGGACAAAGGCGATCTGGAGCAGTTTAATGCCCTGCTGCAGTACGCTTTTCAGGTCACCTCCTACGATCTGTTTCAGACCGGATGGGAACAGGAAGAGATCAAATACGCCAAGCGCCCCATTTTGGAGGAGGCCTACGTTCTCGGATGGTTCTATCAGGATAAACTGGCATCCATGATCGTCGTCTATTCCATGAAAGTCAATGTCCACGATACGATCATGGATATAGGCGGCATTACCGGTGTCGCCACCTATCCAGAATACACCGGCCGCGGGCTGATCCATACACTCATGCGTCATGCCCTTGACTACATACACCGAAACGGCATGCTTCTTTCCTTCCTCTACCCTTATTCCATTCCCTTCTATCGCAAGATGGGCTGGGAAATCGTATCCGATAAGCTCTCCTTTACCGTAAAAGATACCCAGCTTCCCAAAATGCGTCCGGTAGGCGGCATGGTGGAACGCGTGGGCCTTGACTCCGAGGATTATCACAATGTACATTCTTACTTTGCCCTGCAGCGGCACGGCGCCCTCATTCGTGACGCGCTTTCCTGGGAAGAATACTGGCGCTGGGACAATGACGATATGATCGCCGCAGTCTATTACAGTAAGGAACATAAACCGCTTGGTTATGTGGTCTATTATATCGCCAATGAGATTTTTCATATTAAGGAAATGGTCTATCTGAATATCGAGGCCAACTACGGCCTCTGGAACTATATCAGCGCCCATTTTTCCATGATCACACAGGTGCAGGGCGACAATTATTCCGGTGAACCCATGGCTTATCTGTTCGAAGACAGCGAGATCACGGAGACGATCTCGCCCTACATCATGGCGCGGATCATAGACGTCCGGGAATTCCTTGCCGAATATCCCTTCCAGATCCAGCCCGAAGACCTCAAACTGCACTTTCTCGTACATGATGAAATGGCTCCCTGGAACGAAGGAGATTACATGGTTTCCTGGCATGAGGGCAAGACCATCTGTGAGCAGGTTGACAACAACCAGTCCATCAACGTTGTGGAGCTGTCCGTCAATACCCTCACTACCATGCTGATGGGATATAAGAGGCCTTCCTACCTCTACGAACACGAAAAGATCAAGACCGAGTATTACATGCTGACATGGCTGGAACGCCTGATTCCGGTTGAAAAAGCGTATTTTTCGGATTATTTCTAATTAAAATTAAGGTGGCTGTGAACGAAATCACCATTGCGGGCAGCAGATGCGGCCCCTTCGAACCGGCGCTCAAACTGCTTTTGGAAGGAAAAGTGAAGCTGCCGCCCATAGAGCTGTATGATCTGATGGACTTTGAAAAGGCCTTTGCGTCAAGAGCGTTTAAGGCCGGGTTTACATTATAGGAACTAAGTGAAGCATCAGCAAATCCTTTCCTTAAAATATGCGATCGTCTTCTCCAGCCCTTCTTCCAGAGAAACAGACGGCCTCCAATCCAGTTCTTTCTCCGCCAGTTCAATAACCGGTTTTCTCTGTGCCGGATCATCCTGCGGCAGCTGCAAATGCACCAGTTTTGATCCGGAACCGGTCATTTCGATGACCAGCTTCGCCAGCTGCAACATCGTAAACTCCCCCGGATTTCCCAGATTCACAGGACCTGTAAAGTCCGCCCGGCTGTTCATCATACGGATCATACCTGCAACCAGATCATCAACATAACAGAAACTGCGCGTCTGTTTTCCGTCTCCATAGATCGTAATATCGTCTCCCCGCAGCGCCTGTACAATAAAATTCGATACCACACGCCCATCGTCTGAGCGCATCCGCGGTCCATATGTATTGAAAATACGTATAACCTTGATATCCACGCCATGCTGCCTGTGATAGTCAAAGAACAATGTCTCCGCCATTCTCTTTGCTTCATCGTAACAGGATCGAACTCCGTTCGGATTTACACACCCCCGATAACTTTCCGGCTGCGGATGAATCTCCGGATCCCCATATACCTCACTGGTACTCGCCTGCAGGATACGGGCATGACATCGCTTGGCCAGCCCCAGCGTGTGCAATGCTCCGATAATGCTGGTCTTCCCGGTCTTGATCGGATCATATTGATAGTGAATCGGACTGGCAGGACAGGCCAGATTATAAATCTGGTCGCACTCCACGTAGACATCCTCCAGGACGTCATGTCGTATAAACTCAAAATAAGGATTCTCCATCAGATGGCGAATATTATCTTTCTGCCCGGTAAACAGGTTGTCCATACATACTACGTCGTTTCCCTGTTCCAGCAGTTTTTCACATAGATGAGAGCCGATGAAACCGGCGCCTCCGGTTACTAAGATTCTTTTGCGGTTCATGATTTTTCTCCTCCGTCACTTAAGGCTGAAATCTGTACAACTCTTCACACCATAATATACTTCTCCAAATTCCAAATATTGTCTTTAAAGTGCTTGCATCATCTTTCACTTTATGTTAGAGTAGTTTTATAATTATTCTACAACTCTAGTTTATCTTACACACCAAACAGTGTTTCTACTGTTGTTCTGAAAGAAAGGCATTTCTATGAATCCTGCAAATGACACATCCGTGACCCTCCCCACAACCACTACACGCTACAGGCACCATGTTAACTGGCATGAAGCTGTTGCATGCGCCGTAGAAATCGAACTACGTGATTATGCAGATCTGCTCCAGTTCCTGTCTGAATATGTTTTAGGCAAAAACAGCTATCGCATTGATCTGTTGATCATCAAAAAACTGTCCGATCAGGCTATCCCCAAAAATATAGCGCGCATTTTCAGCACCTGCAATCTATTTGAATTCAAAGGTATTCACTCGTCTGTAACCATAAGCGCTTATTACAAAACCATTGGATACGCCGGACTTTTGATCAGTCAGATGAGTCATTCAGAATCCACGCAATATAGTTCTTTAGATATCAGCATATCTTTCCTGGCTTTCCGCTATCCGCGCAAGCTCTTAAGACATTTAACGAAAGAACGGCATTTAACTGTTGAAAAATCCTCTGAAGGGATATATTATATTCTTACAGAGACATTTAATATACAAGTCATCGTAATAAGCAGACTGCCACCGGATGAGAATCTGTATCTATGTTGTCTTGCTGACGGTCTGCGGGATACTGCCTTGACCAACCGCCTTGCAGATGACTGGATTAAGCATCAGGGGCCGGACATTTATACTAAATATCTGAATCAGTTAACCACTGCCAATAACACTGTGAAAGGAGAATTAACCATGGTATGTGAAGGAATCCTAAATATGTGTGGAACAAGTTCCGCCGAAATTATCGCCAATACCAGAAAAGAGTCTGAAGCACAAATCAACGAATTGCGCGAAGCCAATAAACAATTATCTTCTCAAAATAATCGCTTGAAAGAACTCCTGCGGCAGAATAACATTTCCTTTGAATAAGAACGCCATTCTATGCAGCAGGCGTACCCGGAAGCATTGGCCTGGTACGTCTGCTGTATTTTTTCAAAGAAGGCGTTTCATTCTAAAATTGTTACCCGGATAATCTTTTAATCCAATGTATACCCAGCATCACGACTCCACTCCCAAACCACACCATTCCGCAAAGTAATACCTTGACAGCCAAGGCGAACCAGCCCTGTATATAATACCTTCTTCCAACGCAACAGCTGGTCTCCAATTCAGTTCTGTTCAATAACCCGTTTTCTCTGTGCCGGATTATGCTGCAGCAGCCGCAGATACATCAGGTTGATCCAAAACCGATCAATCATTTCGATGACCAGCTTCACCGTCCTCAGCCTGTGCAGTGCTGCGCTAAATCTGGTCGCACTCCACGTGGCCATCCTCCAGGACATAATATCATATAAACTCAAAGTAGAAATTTTCCATCAAATGGCGAGTACTATCTTTCCGCCCGGTAAACAGATTGTACATACATACTACGCCCTTTCCCTGTTCCAGCAGTTTTTCACACAGACGAGAGCCGATGAAACCGGCGCCTCCAGTTATTAAGATTCTTTTGCAGTTCATGATTTTTCTCCTTCTGCTGCTTTAAACCGAAAGTAATTAAATTTATAAGATCTTATATTCATAACGAGGCCTTAGCCCTCATCATTTTTTTATACAGGAATCTTAAGCGCAACGGCGCGCTTATTGACTTCATCCATGCATATCGTCTATATAAATTTGGATACTTCTTTATAATCTTTTCCTTTTTACCCGGAATATGGCAGTATTTCTTTGTTGAAACTTCAAAAGTCTCCATACTAAGAATGTCACCATATACATTTCTACGTACCTTGGGAACCGGTATATTTTTCCCCCATGCTCCAATATTCCCCTGTAACGCTCTATATGGATTTACCCTCTTTACATCTGCACAAGAGCTGATTTCCAGCCATAATTTTTTTATTTTTTCCGAATGAAGAAATAGAATGGATGCTCCCAAGTCATCATCCATTTCCGGTGAAAAATACTCTATCCCCCAGCAATCCGCCATAGTTGCGTCACATTTCTTACTAAAAATATTTCGAAACTTACATTGATAGCAACTATAACGCATTATATTATGTGAAAGATACAGACTTATATATGGATCATCATACTGTATTCTATCCTGTATGCTTTCATCGCTATACTCTGTTACCACTCCCCACTTCCTCCAGCCTCTGCTTTTATCACGACATTTTAAATATTTAATTCTCTTTTCGTTCTTTTTTTCTTCGTCCTCAATATATTTTTTCCATAATGATATTGATGCAACACCATGACATGCAATATCAAGTGTAATCAATTTTTCATAAGTTATCATCAAATATTGCAAAAGTCCCTCTACCTGGCAAGGCGTTCCTGTAAACAAAACGTATCTTCCTTCCTGCAGTGTATTTTTCACATATTTGAAAATACCCCCCCCCACTTCACTTTGGACATATTTTGATCCTCGAAATTCACCTAATCCACTAAATTGATCACAAATTTTATGCATTACATTCAACTTGTCATCATATCCTGCCCCACATACAATCCCTCCTCGTTGTAGAACATATTGTGCAAACATCGTAAAGGCTCCTCCAGATGAGCTGTCAAGTCTGACTTCTTTGTCCTTATGGCAAACCACATATGCTTCTTC
>OFHM01002092.1_pt1 | contig 11813 bp, 9 predicted proteins | sample 1521311 | NCBI WGS metagenome assembly OFHM01 (sample SAMEA3504083, study PRJEB24116) | mouse gut metagenome | biome: mouse gut; feature: mouse-associated habitat; material: faeces | place: Denmark | collected 2011 | reverse complement strand
TCTTCTTATCGCCGCAGCCAGCCAGCATAGCCGCCATCATGGCCAGCGTCAACATTACACTCACGACTTTCTTCTTCATAGTCGCTCCTCCTTCTCTCTCCCTCCCTCTGGAGGGTGTTTTTTCTATAAAAACAATCTCCGCAATTGGAAAATCGTTCTTATCTCAACCTTTTACCGCTCCGATAGTAATGCCGGAGACGAAATATTTCTGCACGAACGGGTACAACAACAGCACCGGCCCTGTCACCACCACCGCCATGGCCATCTTCACCGCCTGGGTGGGGAGATCCGCTATGGATATGCTGGCCCCGACTACCAGATCCTTCAGGGCCGTGGTGGAATTGAGCATGTTCGACAGGTAGAACTGTAGCTCATAGGTGCTGGAGCTGGTGGAGAACAGGGACGAACGGTACCAGTCGTTCCAGTACCCCAGCGCCAGGAACAGTCCAACCGTGGCCAGGCCAGGCTTCAGCACTGGCAGCACGATCCTCCAGAAGATGGTGAACTGTCCCGCCCCGTCAATCTTGGCGGACTCCGCGATGGCATCCGGCACGCTCCCCGCGATGAACGTCCTCATCAGGATGATCAGGAAGGTGCTGGTGATGCCTGGGAACCATATGACAAAGGTGGTCCCCTTCAGGTTCAGCACGTTGGCATACAGCAGATACCAGGGAATCATGCCCCCGCCGAAGATGGTGGTGAAATACAGCAGGAACGACACCGTGTTCCGGTACTTGAACTCCTTCCTGGACAGCACATAGGCCGTCAGGGTGGTCACGAACAGCCCCACCGCGGTTCCCACCGCCGTATAATAGATAGTCATCTTATAGGCCTGCAGAATCGAGGCCGGGTTCTGGAAGATGGTCTTGTAGGCATCTGCCGAGAACTCCTTCGGGAGCAAGCTGTACCCTTCCGTCAGAATCACGCCATTGTCCGTAAACGACCCCGACACGATCAGCAGGAACGGCAGCACGCACACGATGGCCGTCACCCCCACGAAAAAGTACGCGATGATATAAAAGGCGATGTCGCTGCCCGAAAGCCTTATCTTGTTCTTCTTCTGTTCGCTCTTCATCTCGCCGCCTCCTTAAAACAATGCATAGTCCGCTTCTTTCCTGCGGATGGCCCAGTTGGTGACCAGCACTACCACGAACCCGAACACCGACTGGAACAGGCCGGCTGCGGATCCCAGGCCGATGCTCAGCGGCTGCCCGATGGTGATCCGGTATACATAGGTGTCCAGGATGTCCGTCACCTCGTACAGCAATCCGTTGTTCCCCACGGTCTGGTAGAACAGCTCGAAGTTGCCCCGCATGATGCCGCCTAAGGAGTAGATCAGCAGGATGATGAAGGTGGGCTTCAGCTGGGGCAGCATGATGTAGCGGATGCGCTGGAAGATGTTGGCCCCGTCCACCTTGGCCGCCTCGTACAGCTCCCCGTCCATGCCCATGATCGTGGCCAGGTACACCACCATGCCGTACCCCACGGACTTCCACATGTTGAACAGCGTGATCAGGAAGGGCCAGTAGACCGGGCTGTTGTAGAAGTCGATCGGCGTCCCACCGCCGTTTCGGATCATGTTGTTGATGGCGCCGTACTGGTACTCCAGCAGGCTGTATACCATGACCTTCAGTAGGACGAAGGACACGAAGTAGGGCATGAAGATCAGCGTCTGCCCCACCTTCTTGAACCATTTCAGGGTCATCTGGCTCACCAGGATGGCGAAGAATATCTGCAAGACATTGCCCAGCACGATGAAGACAACGTTGTAGAGCACGGTGTTGCGGATCAGCCTCCCCATCTGGGACTGGAACAGGAACTCGAAGTTCTTCATCCCCACGAAGGGGCTGGCCCACAGGCCGTCCGCAAAGTTGAAGTTCACGAAGGCGAAGTAGATGCCCACCATGGGCAGGTAGGAGTTCACCAGGAAGAACACGCCCACGGGCAGCAACATCAGGAACAGCACCCAGTTCTTCCTGAATTCCTTCACCAGCCCGTGCTCATGGCAGCGCACCCGCTCGGCGGCCTCCAGCTTCTTGATTACCAGGTACGCGGCCAGGGCCAGCGCCAGCTCCACTACAAGCAGCGGGGACGCCCCCAGGCCCGTCATGCCGAAGCACCGGTTGGCGTACAGCACGAACCCGTAGGAGCCGGCCACCAGCAGCACCGTCAGCAGCATGGCCGCCTTTCCGAAGACATACATCCTCAGCTCGCCTTTCCCATCGGAATCGTGAAAGCGGTTCCGGAGTGCTTTCCAGAGATGGGCAATGTGGAGATACCACGTACCCAGCAAAAGCAGCAGGAGCACCATGGAGTACAGCCCCAACACGCCCAGGCCGGAGTTCTTCACGAATTCCAGCAGGGAGAAGATGCTGTAGCCCTGGTAGAGCGTGGCGGCCACCTCCCTGGATATGCCCAGCTTCCCGAAGAGCGCGGATATGTTCTTCAGGTGCACCCAGTCGAACATGGGCAGCGACAGGAAGAACAGCAGCGCGCTGGCGCCTGCCGCCAGGAGCACGCCCGTCTTTCTCCCGAACTTTTTCTCTTCCAGTCTCCCTCCCCATGCAGGTTTCGTCTTTTCTGCGTTCATCATGAAGCCCCTCTTTCCTTATTCTTCCCACAAAATGACCACTGGCATGCCGCTGGCTGCGAGCCGGGTATTGTCATATCGCCTGTTTTTTTCATCGATTCTGTTCATTTCCTGTACACATTTATTAGTATAAAGCATTGACCATGTTTTTCCCACACATAATACTTGCAAAGATGTGTAAAAAAATGCTATTATAATATAAGGATTTGCTTTGTACCCTGTGGTTTTTTCGATTTCAAAAGAGGCTTTTATGATTACAAAGAACGATATTTATGACATCACGAAAGAAAAATTCTGTCCCTATGCCGGAGCGCCCTCTCCCGCATTTATCCCGCTGTCCGCGGGGATCACCTATGAGGATCCCCATTATCATGTCCGCCGGTTCAATGGAGACCACTATGTCTTCGAATACGTCCTGAACGGCAGCGGTTATGTGGAGATAAATGGCAAGACTGTCAGGCTCGATGCCGGGGATGCCTACATCCTGTGCCCCTGTACTTACCACAACTATTATTCCGACCCCAGGACGCCCTGGCGCAAGGTATGGTTCAACGGGCAGGGAGACCTGATTGCCCACCTGATGAATGATTATCAGCTGAACGATAACTGCTACATCAGGGGAGGCGACGCGAAGGGCAAATATCTGCTGCAGATCCTGGAGACAATAGAAAAAGAGCCTATCCATTGCATCAATGAACTGGCTCTTCTGCTCCACCACCATATCGTAAGCTTTTCCGAGGTCCATAACGGAGAGCTCCTGACCGCTTCCTGCGGGCTGCTCATGAAGAATTTCATCGAGCAGCGCCTGACGGGCGAGCTGTCCATGGAAGAGATCGCCGCCCACGTCCATCTCTCCGTCTCCCGGGCCACCCATCTGTTCAAGGAGGAGTACAATGTGACTCCCTACCGCTATTATCTCTCCCGGAGGCTGGAAATCGCCCAGAACCTGCTGCGCTCCACGGGCATGCCGATCCAGGAGATATCCAAGCTGCTGGGCTTCCCGGATTACCGGCATTTCTCCAATCTCTTCAAGAGATGGACGGGCATCTCGCCCAGCGATTTCCGGCACGATTCCTCCAAGCGGGAAGATTATGTCAAGTCGGGCTGAGCCGCCCCCTTGCGGCTGCAGGCTCCGCACGGATTTATCTGCCGCCCCCAATCAGCACTTTCTTTCCGCAGAACGCGAATCCGTATTTGCGTATGTTCTCTTCAGGGACTCCTTTTTCCACAAGCGATGCTGCGTAGTTTTTCTCTTCTATCTGCCGGAGCGCTGCTTTTACTGTGTCGGAAAGCTCCTTTTCTTCCTCCGCGTCCTGTACCTTGAACTCGATAACAATTGCATCCAATGGGCGGCTATTTGCAGTGCCGCCGTCTCTCAGCTTCGGCTCCAGCACCACGTCATAGCGGCCGAATCCGCTCTCCCGGTTGGAGGTGACTGCATAGCGGTTGTTCAGTTCTACCAGCAGGCCTAAGACAAAACCGTGGTAGAAACGCTCCGGCTCCGCAGCCTCAGAGGGCTTGTTCCCCGCATCAAAGCTGCTGAAAGTAGCCAGCGCCACCTTGTTCATGTAATAGTTCATGGCTTTCAGGTCGTCGGCCAGCAACGCTTTGATGAAATCGTTGTAGCTTTCGTCCTGCTCTGAGAACCAGCCCCGAATCATGTTCGCGAACATCAGCCGCACTTCCCGGTTCGTCAGCGTCAGGTCATAATACCAGCAGTCTTCGGCATCCGCAAATTCCACCCCGAGGACTCTCAGATAGCCGCTTGCGAGGAGAAGGCTCCAGACCGAGTTCCTTCTGGTGCGCAGCTCTCCGTAGACAATCTGCTCGTCTATCTCTACCCGCAGCGTCTCTCCCTGCATAAGGCCCTCCAGCTTTTGTTTGATTTCCCTGCTTCCCTCCCTGATCAGCTTTCCCACCAGGCTGTTGGAGCTGGAATTGGCCCAGTAGGTCGTGACTTTTTTCTTATCCAGGAAATTCAAGATAGACCATGGGTTATAAATATCTGACCGATTCCCAAAGACAAAGCCATCATACCAGCTTTTTACTTCCTGTTTCCGGCCAGACAGCCCGAACTCATCCAGCGCCGCAAAGACCTCTTCCTCCGTAAACCCAAAGCTGTCAGCATACTTCTCAGAAGTGGTTGTCACAACTTCAAGATTATTCAGGTCGGAAAAAATAGATTCCCGGCTGACACGGGTGATTCCGGTCATCACAGCCCTCTCCAGATAGGGATTTGTCTTAAAAGTAGAGTTGAACAGGCTCCTGGTAAAGGAGACAAGTCTGTCCCAGTAGCCGTTCACATTTGCCTCCTGCATGGGGGTGTCATATTCGTCCAGCAGGATAATCACCTTTTTTCCGTAATACCGATACAAAAACAACGCCAGATAATGGAGGGCCATGGTGGCATCCTCCTCGTTCATGTTCTCTGATACCCGTTCGAAGTATTCCTTTTCATTTTGCGCCAGCAAATCCCCCTCCAAAAGGAAACGGTTCTGCATATACAGATCCCTCAATATCTGACAGATCCTGTAACGAACCTTTTCATAGGCACTTTCCCGCATGCTTTATGGAAAAGAACAGCTCTGTCATGCTCATGTTCAACGTCTTTCCGAAGCGTCTCGGCCTTGTTATCAGCGTCACGCTGTCCCCGCTCTCCCACCACTGGGAAAGGAACGAGGTCTTATCGATATAAAAGTATCCGTTTTCCCGAATCGTCTGAAAATCCTGACAGCCAATAGCAACCGTCCTGGCCATTCTGCACCTCCTTATCCGTTCCATAATCGGTATCCTCAAAATTCCACTGTCCCATCATAAAATCACAAGTAAAAATCATCCTTCTATATCAACATTGTAGCGGATATCCCCCATTTGTTCAATCTATTTTTCCATGAATGTCCCTGCAATCTCCCTATTCGGCATCCTAAAAATCCCACTGTCCCGCCATATGATTACAAGCGACAATCATCCTTCCATGTCAACATAATAACGGAACTCCCATATTTGTTCAATCTATTTTCCAAAAACATCCCTGCAGCCATTTCTGAAATTATCGAATATCAATAAATTTTTATTGACATTCATACCCTTCTGTAATATTATAAAATGCAAATATCCAATATCAGGAAAATACAGAATCAACAGATTCGGAAAGGATAAAACTATGTCAGACAAAAACAAGAAATCAAAGCTGAAAGAGACAATAAAGAAAAAGCCCCTTCTGTCCTCAGTCATCGTCACGCTTCCCCTGGGCCTGGCGGGCGCTTTCCTGGCCTGCATGCCCACCTTCCTCAGGTCCGGCGACCCTGCCGCGGAAAAGCTCCTTGCCCTGCCGATCTCCATCCTTTTCGTAGGGTTCATGCTGGCCGCGTTCGTCCTGTATCCCCTTGTCCTGACGGGAGCCGAGCTCTACCTGCTGTTTGCCCTGGCCATGAACCCCGGGAAGGAGCATGCTCGGCACAGGATATTCGACATCGTCACGGTGCCCTTAGGCCTCATGTACAGCCACCTCTATCTGGGCCTGATGGATGTGAAGTTCGCAAGCAACTGGACCGAGCAGCTGGCCAATTCCCAGCAGCATACGCCGATCTACACCCAGAGCACATTGACCGTCTGGGTCATCGCCCTGGCAGGCTTCGCGGGATATCTGACAGTGAGCTTCCTCCCCATAAAGAAGACCCCGCCCCTCCTGCTGGTGCTGGGCATGTCCGCCATGTACCCGGGCACCATAGAGAGCATCGTCTGGGGCGTCCAAATCTATCAAAATCCGTTCACCAGCCTGCCGCTCCTGCTGCTGCCACTGAACTGCATCCTCATCACCGCCAGGACAATCCTGACCAAAATCCGGGAATGGGAGCGCATCCCCCATGAGATGCACAAAATCCATAGAATCCCCTTCCTCCAAAGCTGCAGCCGTATCCTGGACAACGCAAAGGTCTGGCCTCTGGCAGCGTTCCTCCTGATGTGGCCGCTGCTGGGCATCCTCATAGCCATCCTCGTCCTCTTCGGCCAGGCGCCGGATTCCGTCATCCGAGCCTGGACTGAGACCAGCGGCTGGAACCTTTCCAGGCGGGCGGCGCCCCAGAACGTGTACTACGACGAGCACTATCTGTGCACGGTGGCCGCCGGAGGGCACCGGAAAATAGTGAAGCCCCTGCGCCTGGGGATGCGGCACGGGCATGAGGTCATCGTAAACAGGCAGCTCTGCGTGGCCAATGCCTTCGAGCAGGTTCTGGAGGAAAGGACGCCCCGCTTCCACAGAGCCCTGCGGAATTTTTACGATAAATACGGCTTCCCTGTGGCAAGGTGCATCCGTTCCCCCTATGCGGCAGACCTGATCTATTATCTCATGAAGCCGCTGGAGTGGTTTTTCCTGGCAGTGCTGTATCTGACGGACGTGCACCCTGAGGACAGGATTGCCGTACAGTACATGGGGGACAGATCAAAATCCGCGCTTTCCCCAGAATGCCGCTCGGGGCATCTCCACGGTAGCGGGTCGGAATGCTCCTGTAGTGATTCGTAAGGGTATTGCTGACGCAGATCCGCAGCTCATTCCTCCCCTTTTCCAAAAACGGGGTCAGGTCAAAGCGCCATGGCGCGGACACTCTGACCCCAGCCTCATGCCCGTTCACGGATACTCTGGCGGAGGCTGAGATATCATCTATCTCCAGGACCATTCTCCGGCCGATTTCCTCCTCCCCTATCTCCACGGTCTGGCCATATACCGCCTTTCCGGAGTAAAACGCCAACCCGTCGATTTCACCCCAGTCTCCGTATTTCAGCCTGCCCTCCCCGCAATATAGGCGGACCGGCTCCTCAAAGCACGCTCCCCCACTGCATATTCCCCGGCTCTTCACCCTGATTGTCACCGTGGACATCCTTTTGGTGAAAGCTGTGGGATAGACCGCCAGACGGCTTTGCAATCCGGGCCCCGCGGCTTCCCCCTTCTCCTCCTGCCTGGCCGGGCTTCCGTCAATCCACACTTTTGCCTCGCCGTTGACAAGCATCTCCATCCGTTCAAGGGCGGGGGGCGCTTCGAAACTGAACCAGTCATATGCCCCATCCGCCCCCTGGAGCAGCCCGTCCATGGGAAGCAGATTCTTCTGCGCGTACCACCTCATGCTCAGGGGATATTCCTGCTTCCCAATCTCCCCTTCCGCAAACAGGAGATAGGTACGGCCAACGCCACGATAGGCGGCGACCACCTGATGGTCTCCCCGGGAAAGGCGGAGCTTTTCCTTCAGATCCATCACCTGCACGCCATCCACGAACAGAAATTCCGGCTCCATATCACCGTACAGGATGTGGGCTTCACAGTCTCCGCCGTAGCGCACAGCCGTAGCGAAAATATATCCCGTCCCATCCTCTTCCCGGACGTACTCGGTGCCCGTCATAGTTTCCTTCTTTTCCCCCATTACCAGGAACGCATCGCTGACGCTTCCCTTCAGGCCATGATATCCTTGTACCCCCGGGTCGTCCCATTTTCCGAACCGCATGGAGACCTCATACGGAAGGAAGCCCTCCCTGTCGCCCCCGGCAGCCTTCGCCACGGCATCCAGATATCCCTTCCTGTCGGCGAAGGGTCCTTTTTTCAGAAAATACGGGCCGAAGCCGCATCGGCACATGGCGCCCCCGTCCAGAAAGCCTCCCGGCTCCCTGCGGTCAGAACGGATCCAGCGCATCGCGCGTACCTCCGGCCCCACCATCTCATCCGAGGCGGGAAGGCTGTAATCGCCGAAGCGGTTGTCCAGGCAGGGGAGCAGCGAGAAATCCCACTCATCCGACAATGGCAGCTCCCTCCTTTCCTCCGGAAGCTCCCTCCACTGCGGAAGAGCTTCTGCCCTGCGGGAGAAGGAAATCATCTGCAGCTCGCTTCCGGAAAGGGGAAGCCTGACGAACAGATACTCCCCCTGTTCCCTGGCAGGGACGGCATATCTTTTCCCGTCATAGGGATTCCAGAAAACGGGATTCCCTTTCGCATGGAAGCCGTATTCGTCCCCCGCCTTTCCGCCATAGACCATGTAGAAGTCCTCGCCCTCTATAAAACGGTGGAGCATATATTTCTTTGCATCTGACCCGGCCGGAAAAATCACATCTGCCATGAGCCTGGCCCCGACCATATCCGCAAGCTCCTCCACCTTGACGCCAAAGCGTATCCTGCCCAGGCAGTGCCGCAGTTCTTCCGAATCCCAGGAGTCGCCGAAGGACGGGGGCTCCCCGATTCCCCATACCATGCCGCCTTCCGAGCAGAATTCATCCAGCTTCCGCATCACGCCGATCCTGACTGTCCTCATTTCAGGCAGGATGATGATCCTGTAAGCTTCCCCCTCCTTTTCAAGTCTGCCGTCCCGGATTTCCGCCTCCAAAACGGATCTGTGGTCGATGAAGTCCACGTCAATTCCCTTTTCATACAGGCTCCGGACACTGTCAAAGGCTGTCTGCGCGGCCCTGTCCGCCTCTATTCCACCCTCCGCCGCCATCACCGGATACAGGACTGCAATGTCGCATCGATGCACTCCCTGGCTGAGCATATAGCTCATCCTCTCTATGGCGCGGAACGCGTTTCCCATATCATCCCAATACGGCATGTGATAGGTATTGCAGGGGGGAGCCCACTCCCACCATCCTCCATGGGTGGAATAATACATGCCGTGCACCGACAGGAGATTATGTCCCATCACGAAATTCCTTGCCACCGCATCCATGAACTCGCCGCCGGATGTCCCCCAGCCGCTTCCGTAAAATCCCTCCAGCCAGGTGCGCTTCCTCCCGTATAAATGGGCGATGGAGCTGGCCACCTTGTTTTTGACGATATCGGAAGCCAGCTTCGGCTGGTCGCAGCCCGGCCCTTGATTGAACTTCTGGGTCTGGAAATAATCGCCGAATTCCGTCAGGTCATATCCACGGCCGCCGTGGTCGCAGCCGTAAACCATATTTCTCTCCTCATGCCAGTCGTAGACGACTTTAAAATAATTTTCCTCCTCCCTGGATACGATTACATCATAGTAGTCAAGCCTTATTTTTGCAAAATACGGTTCATATTCCCCAAAAAGGCAGGGAAGATAGTCGCATATGTCATACCCCTTCCGTCTCCGGAATTCCTCCTGGAAAAAGGCATCCCACAGCTTCCCGGAAATGCCGAAATTCAATTCGTCGGAAAAGAAGAAGTCCAACGCCTTTCCGCACTCTCCCGGCGCGTGTTCCTCAAACCTTCCGAAAAAGCGCCTGCAAACCTCCTTTCCCGCCTGAGGATGCATGGGGTTCATGGAATATGGCTGCTGCTCTGCATAGACGATGACGATCGTGGCATCCTCCATCCCCGCGAAAGAGGCTTCATCCCGCAGAGCTTCCGGGCTGATTCTCCGCATCCCCTTATCTGTTACGATATGGGCGGACAGCATGCCGTCCGGAAAGTCCCGGCTCTCTGGCCTTCCCCCTTTGACAGCCATGCGCTCCTCCCGCAGCAGCCAGCCTGCCATATCAGGGAAGGCGGAAAGGATTTCGTCCGTATACCATCCCTGGCCCGGGCTTCCAAGCGTGTAGTCCGACAGGCTGACCGAAATCCCTTCCTCCTTCCCCTTGCCAAGGAACCATTGGAACAATTCCCACCATTCTTCCGTAAACAATGCAGGATCGCTTTCCAGCGTCAGTCCGTAGGAATTCCCTCCGCTGAAGCCATGCGCATAGTTTACCTGCAGTCCGCTGACAGCATGTCCCCGCATCTTTTCCAGATGCCAGCCGATTCTTTCTCTGGTAAGCTTATCTCCCATCCACCAGTAGAACGGCACCACGCCGTATCCCCGGGGCGGTTCCTCGAATCTCGCTTCCAGTCTGCCGTGTCCCTCTCTTGCTCGCTCCATCCGCAACTTCCTTTCTGCCATTTGACAAATCTTTTGACAAATCATTCCAGTCCACTGTCTGTACTAATCCAAAAATAACACAATCTATCCAAAAATAACAGGGGCCAATTTTATCAATTTGTCCAAAATCGTTCCCGTCTGCCGCAAAAACCCGTATTTCCTGGAGCGAAGAGCTTTCTTTGGACATCAAAAAAGGAACCCCGGACTGCCCTGGAAATCAAAGCAGAACAGAAGTTCCCTGTCGGTTCGTTCCTGCGGATTGCCCGCCACAGCAAGCCCGGAAACCGGAAGCTTCGAAATCATAAGCTGTCACAGTTTCTGGCTGAAGATGCTCTTATACCCCTCTCCGTAGATCTCCGAAGCGCTGGTGATGATCGTAAAGGCGCTGGGATCCTCCTGCCTGACGATCTCCTCCAGCTTCGGGGAAAGGGGCTTTTTCACCACGCACAGAACCACCTTCTTGTCCGTGCCCGTGTAAGCGCCGCTGCCGGAGATGTAGGTGGCGCTGATGTCCAGCTCCTCCAGCAGACGGCTGACGATTCTTTCAGGGCTGTCGCTGATGATGAAGAACATCTTGGCCCCGTCCCGCCCGTACAGCACGATATCCAGCAGCACGGAATTGATGAAGACTACAAGTCCTGCATACAGCGCCGTATCCAGATCCTGGAACACGAAGGCCGATGCCGTCACGATGATGGCGTCCGTCAGCAGGAAGAGGGAGCCTGTCTTCAGGTGGGGGAAGCGCAGCCGCAGGAGCTTGACGATGATGTCCGTGCCTCCGGTGGTGGCCCCCTTGGAGAAGATCATCCCCAGAGCGGCCCCCAGGCTCACCCCGCCGAAGACGGCGGCCAGCATGGGGTCCATAGGCGGGAAGGCGTATATAGCGGCGATCAGGTCCACCAGCAGGGAGGTGGCCGTCATGGCGAAGAGGGAGGAGACCAGGGTGTGTCCGCCTAAAAACCTCCACCCCAGCAGAAAGATGGGGATGTTGAGCACCAGCACCGATGTGCCGATGGGGATGGCGGGGGAGAGGTAATTGAGAATCATGCCCAGGGCGGTGAGGCCGCCGAAGCCAATCTGGTTGGGGACATAGAACCAGTCGAAGCTGAGGGAGTAGAGCACGGAGCCCAGGGCAATCCAGGCGTAGTCCCGCACCATGCGGGTGAGGTTGGGTTTGGCCATAGGGGTCCTCCTTGTGATAGGGAATTGCCTCCCTTGCCAAAGGGAGGGGGACCGCCGCCGCAGGCGGTGGTGGAGGGATTCCGTCATGCGGAAAGTTTCCAATACACGGAATCCCCCCGCCCCCTGCGGGGAGCACCCCCCTTTGGCAAGGGGGGCATTTTATTACAGCAGCGTCATCTGCT
>OFHM01002085.1_pt1 | contig 11840 bp, 10 predicted proteins | sample 1521311 | NCBI WGS metagenome assembly OFHM01 (sample SAMEA3504083, study PRJEB24116) | mouse gut metagenome | biome: mouse gut; feature: mouse-associated habitat; material: faeces | place: Denmark | collected 2011 | reverse complement strand
GGTTCACTACACTTGGCGGTAAATACCTGTGGTTGGTTTATCTCCAACTGAATTCGTGTCATGCCCGGCACACAATTAAAGGGATTTAATCAAACTAAATCCCTTATCTAATCTAATTATTAACTTCCTCAATTACTTCTGTCAAGATTTTAATCATTTCATCAACATCTTTTTCCTCAATAATAAATGGTGGTAACATCCTAATTACATTAGTTCCTGCTGTAATTAAAACCAAACCTTTATCTAATGCTTTTTGAATATATGGCTTAACTGGATGAGTAAACTCTAAACCAATCATCAATCCTAATCCTCGACGCTCTTTTATCCAATCATATTTTTCTACTATCTCATCTAATTTATCAATTAAATATTCACTAATATCTTGAACATGTTTTAACATTTTCTGCTCATCAATAATTTTAAATACTGTTTTACATGCACAGCCAGCCATTGGATTACCACCATAAGTTGAACCATGATCTCCTGGTTTTAACGCATCTCCTACCTTTTTGTTAGCAACAAAGGCACCTATTGGAAAACCAGCTCCAATTCCTTTAGCTAAACAAACAACATCTGGCAAGATTCCATATTGAAAATATGTCATGATTGTTCCTGTTCTACCCATTCCACACTGAACTTCATCTAAAATCATCACAATATCATATTCATCACATATTTGTCTTATTCCATTCATAAATGCTTGGCTACAAACATGAACGCCACCTTCACCTTGAACAGGTTCTAGAATAATCGCTGCTGTGCGAGGTGTAATTAATTTCTTAACTGATTCTAAGTCATTAATATCAGCGTATTTAACTCCTTCAATCAATGGTCCAAACGCTGTTTGATAAGCAGGAGTTCCTGTTAGTGTAACTGAACCAGTAGAACGACCATGAAATGAATGTTTTAAGCTTATAATTTCACTATCTGCCTTACCATGCTTTTCATAATAATATTTACGAGCTAATTTCAAAGCTCCTTCTGTCGCTTCTGTACCACTATTTGTAAAAAATACTTGATTTAATTTTGTTGCTTTAATAACTGCTTCAGCTGCTTCTATCGCTTCAACACTATTAAAATAATTTGATATATGCATTAAGCGATGCAACTGATCAGTCATTGCATCAACATATGATTTATAATCATAACCAAATGAATTAACACCTATTCCAGAATAAAAGTCTAAATACCTTTTACCATCCTTATCATAAAGATAAACTCCTTTACCATAATCAAAAGTAACATCAAATCTACCATATGCTTTCATAAACGCATTACTAGCTCTATCATAATAACTCATTTTCATTCCCCCAATTTTATTTTAGCAGCAAGCTGATAATAAACATCAACTGCTTTAATTAATACATTTTCATTAAAATTAAATATTTCTGTATGTAAACCACTTGAATACTGAGAAGTCTTAGTTCCTAGATAAAAGAAAATTCCTGGAATTTCTTTTTGATAAAAAGCAAAATCCTCAGCTAACATTAATGGTTCTTTAAGTTCAAGATAATTTTCATTAACTATCCTAACAAACTGTTGATATAAACCATAATCATTTAACACAGGTGGATACATCGGTGGACAACTAAATTCAATTTTACATCCATAACTTCTTTCCATCCCACAATTAATTGCCTGCATTGTATCAGTAATTTTTTTAAATACTGCTTCACTATAAGTTCTTACTGTTCCTCTAAATACTGTTTTATCTGCAACAATATTTCTAGCTGTTCCACCAATGATTTCCCCAATATTAATTACACAACTTTCAACAGGAGAAACAACTCGAGAAATAATATTTTGGTATTGACCAATTATCAAACTAGCAATTACGATTGAATCAACACCAAAATGATATAATCCTGCATGAGCACTTTTACCAATTACAGTCACATCCAGTTCACCATTTTGGGCCATTAAAGGACCAGCTCGGCAGGCAATCTTACCTTCATCTATTGTTGGCATTAGATGCATTCCAAAAATTGCTTTTACATTATATTTATTCAATATCCCTGCTTCAACTAATAATTTAGCACCACCTGGTGATTCCTCAGCAGGTTGAAAAATAAGTAAGATATTAACATTTAATGATAAAGGTTTATCTTTTAATTTTTTAGCAAACCCTAACAAAGCAGCCATATGTCCATCATGACCACAAGCATGCATATATCCATCATGTTGAGAAATAAAACTACACTTAGTTTCTTCTTTTATCTTTAAAGCATCAATATCACTGCGAAAAGCAAGCGTTTTATCATAACCATTATCAATATATACAAGGACACCTGTCTTTAATACAGCAATTGGCTGATATCCCATTTTAAGAAGTTCCGTTTTTAGATATTTTGAAGTTTTATACTCATGCAAACCAGGCTCAGGAATTTGATGTAATTCTTGACGCCATTTTTTTATTTGCTCTAAAGCATCCATATCTTTCTCCTATAATTTTCTTAAATCATCCATTAACTGGGTTTTACTATCAGTCTTTTCATCTTTTTGCTGTTTAATGATTCTAGCTGGATTCCCAACCACTACTGCACCAGCTGGAACGTCTTGTCTAACAATAGCTCCTGCTCCAACAACAGCTCCTTTACCAATTCTTACTCCTTCAATAACTACTGCATTAGCCCCAATTAAAACATCATCTTCTAAAATTACTGGTGTTGCACTAGGGGGTTCAATTACCCCTGCTAGAACAGCTCCCGCTCCAACATGACAACGTTTTCCAACTTCAACACGGCCACCTAAAACAGCTCCCATATCAATCATTGTTTCCTCGCCAATTACAGCTCCAATATTAATTATTGCACCCATCATAATAACAGCGTTATTACCAATTTTTACATGATCTCTAATTAAAGCCCCTGGTTCAATACGAGCATTAATATTTGTCACATCTAATAATGGAATTGCACTGTTACGTCGATCCTGTTCTAAATAAAAATCAGTAATAATATTTTCATTAGCTTCCATATATGCTTTTATTACATCTAGATTACCTATACAAACTTTACTTTCATCTCCACCAAACATCTTAAAATCAGTTGCCTCAGGTAAATTTTCACCTTTTAAATAAACCTTTACTATTGTTTGTTTTTCAGCATCACCAATAAATTTAATAATTTCTTCTGCACTATTTAACATAATTCGCTCCTATTCTATATTTCAATTATTCCTTCAAAAACATTAACAGCTGGTCCAGACATCATAATTATACCATCAAGATACTCAATTTCTAAACAACCACCTAATAATTGTACAATAACTTTATCTTTAGTATAACCATTTAGATAACTTGCATACATTGAAGCACAAGCTCCAGTACCACAAGCCATAGTTTCACCTGAACCTCTTTCCCAAACTCTCATCTTTATATATTGTTCATTAACTACCTGAACAAATTCAGTGTTAACACTTTCAGGAAATAACTCATGATGCTCAAATTTAGGACCAAGCACTGCTAAATCCAAAATTTCTAAATCATCAACAAAGATTACCGTATGAGGATTCCCCATTGAAATCGTTGTCAAATGATATTCATGATCATCAACTATCATAGCTTCATTAATCATTTTTTCCTTATCATAAATACAGGGAATCTCTTTACATCTTAAAATCGGTTTACCCATATTTACTTTAGCCCCAATACATCTATCATCTTCAAACAATAATTCAACAATTCTTAATCCAGATTTAGTTTCAATTTTCAATACATGTTTATCACTTAATTTATGATCATAAATAAATTTCGCAAAACAACGAATCCCATTACCACACATCATTGCTTCACTGCCATCAAGATTAAACATTCGCATTTTAAAATCATATTTATCTGATGGTAAAATAACAATCATTCCATCACTTCCAATTCCAAAATGTCGATCACTTATTTTCGTGATAAATTCTTTATCCATGGGAATTTTCTGATTTATTCCATCAAAATATATATAATCATTACCAAGACCTTCCATTTTATTAAAATGTAATCGCATAATTCCCCTCCTTTTCATGTATTTACAAAATTTTATCAAATTGAAGACTTTTTTTCAATCCAAAAATAAAATTATATTAATTAAATAAAAATATGAGAAATTCATACCCATATACTAAAACATTTATTTATAATTATTGGTTTTTACTAACCAAAATAAAATATATAATGAGTAAAATTAACTGGAAGTAAAATGACATTTCTACTTCTTTTTTGTTTTATATAATATGATTCTATATAATTTTTATAGGCTTTAGACTCCACCAGCATATAAATTCTCATATTCCTAGTATGCATCAAGTTTTAACCATTCATTAGTACTCAGTATGATCCAGTTTGCTATTGTTCTACAACTTAGCTTCAGGTCTAGAATTTTCTAATCTGTTTCCTATTTAGCATCGACATATTTTTTATACATAATATAGACAATATTGCTAGCTGATGCATATGAATAAAAATTTTTTTAGTATTAATAAATACATCTTCATGTTTTGAAGAAATATTATTATCCTTATTATTACATCCAACAAGGGCTAGAAACATTATCAAAGATAGACCAATTAATAAATATTTATATTTATTCACCCAAATCTTTCCTTTTTAAAAATTATATTTTGCTTTAATATCACTGATATCATCTGATAATGTATATATTATTATATCCTAAAGCTTTCATAACAAATTTTTACTCATTTAAAATTAAAGTATACCCTTAACCTAAAGCACATCCAAATTCATGTACTACAGTTTATTATTGTATAATTGAACTAGCATTTTTAAAAGTTTTATAGTATGTAAGATTAAATAACACTTTTTTGTATACTCAATTTTTTTATAAAAACAAAAAAGATTAAAATTATTGTAGTGTGTAAACTACATATCTTAATCTTTTCATTATGTCGATGTGATTAAAAGAATTATAATTCTTTTATTATTCATCTATCACAAATATCTAATGAACTTCAATAATTTCTTTCTTACCCTTTTTATAATCAGATTTTAAAATAAAACCACGTTCCATTTTCCCATCTTTCATATAACTTATATAGTAATAATCTTTAGCATCATTAAATATTATTATTCCCTTAGCTCCATTAATTGTTATTTTTTTTGATTCTATTGTCTTAAAATCTAATGAATAAAACTCTTTTGTTTTATCATCCTGATATATCCACTCGTCATTGTTAAAAATTGGATATTGCCTGGTTGACACTATTTCTATTGGTTTATAATCAGGTAAAGTATATTTCATAACCGTGAAAAGTTTTTCACTATTTACTTCTTTTTCATTTATGTACTTTGATTCAACTGTTAATAATGTATCTCCAATAAGTTGTCCTTTTACAATATTTCTATCTTCTAATACAGAGGTAAGTTTTTTAGTTTTAATATCATATTCGTAATTCTCTATTTTTTCATTAGCATCTTTAAAATTTGTTCCATCAAAATAATTTTCAAAATAATTATAAGTCATATAAATCATATTTTCATCAGCTGCAACAATTTTTAAAGAATTATTAAAATTATTTTTAGGTTCTGTTAATCTTTCTTGTTTACCACTTTTTAAATCAACCCCAAGAAGATAACAATTATGCTTAGGTTCTTCAACAATAGCCCCACTTTCCGATTCTGTAAAAATAACTTCATCAATTGCAAAATAGGCTGTTTCCTTGATTACCACAAATGACAAAATCATAGTACTATTTATTTTAATGATCTCTTTTTGATTACTCCGATCTAAATTAGATTCAATTAATGAATATTTTTTTTCTATATCATCATTTTTACTAATAACATACAACTTATCACCACTTACAAATCCAGCTCCATTATTACCAATATAAGCTTCAGAATCTTCTTTTAGCTGTGCTTCCATTCTACAATTAGCCTTACTACAAGTTAGAACATCTTTTTTAGTTTCATAATCAAAAAAATATAAATAACCACTATTATTAGTATGATAGAATCCATCATCTGTTGAAAATTCTAATGCTCCAAATTGTTCATACACTTGCACATTATTTTCACCTGGAGTATCGGTATTCGTACTGCATCCACTTATAAAAACAATATTTAAAACAATAAGAATTATAATTTTTTTTAATCTATGTTGCATCTTATTTTACTCCTTTTAACCACTCCTGATATTGACGATTAGCCTCATCTACTATTTTCTGCATACCTGCTTTATCTAATTCTTTATTCATATCTTTTAAGAAAATATCTAAATCCTCTATCTCTAATTTAGCTATTTTATTCATCCATTCACTTTCTTGATATTCATTAATAAAATCTCCTGTCATTATTTTATTCGTAGCACTAATTTCATCTAAAACTGGAATTGGATCAAATCTGAAACCTTTAGGAAAGTTATCACCATATTCTGTATAAAACCAATCTGAATATTCAACTTTGTCATTTTCTTCATAGACAGATGAATAAGTGATTTTAGGATTTGTAAACTGATATCCAAATATAGATAATCCATTATTTTTAGTAGTTACAGTAATATGATTGTCTTTATCGAGTGTATAATCTTGATCTTTAACGCCATATTGAATAAGATTTGCAATATCTTTATCTGTAAATAATTTTAAAAGAAAATCTTCTGCATTTTCAACATTTTCAGACCAAGATGCAATTGATGTTTTATTATCTCCCCAATATAATTCCATATTTGGTGTAGAATAATTAGGAACAATAACAAAATCATCACTTTGTACTGTTTGTGACATAGAACGATAAGCTGTATTGATTTCAAATGCATCTCGCCTACTCATTGTAGCCACTGTAGCAAAAGGAGCAACACCATTTTTAGGAAGAGCTTGATCAAGCAATCCTTGCTGTTTTAGTGATGAATAGTTAGCTAATGAATTTTTATACTCTTTTGATTTACTCAAGGAAATAAAACCTTCACCTTTTTTCCAGGCTAGATTATTTGTTGGTGGTACAACCCACAAACCTAGCATGCTAGAATCAAGTCCTATAAATTGTATTGGAACTTGCCCACTATTTTTCTTTGCCTGAATCAACAATTCAGTATTATCAAATATATTATCCTTAATATCATTAATATTAATTCCATATTCATCTAACATTTTTTTATTATACATCGAACCATTAATAGTAGGTACATGACTTGAAATACCATACAACTTATTATCCATTTTTGATAACTCAAAATCATAAGGAACCAACACCTTTTCTAATATCTCTTTATTTTTTTCTTTCCACCCATCTAAATTTCTAAGTAATTTATTATCAACAACATATCTATATGTATTCTTCCAATCATCAACTTCATTATCATTATAAGATGCAAAGATCATTGATACCATATCAGTTTGTTCCCCATTTTCTTTTAATTCTTTTAACTCATCTATTTTCTTATCTGTTTCTTGAGTATTAAAAGTCATAATCTTAACTTGATAAGAAGCACCCTTTTCCTTTAACAATTCATTAAGTGGTTCTTCCCATGCTTCAATTAATTCATCACCTAAAGATGCCATACCACCAGGATCTGCAATTCTCCATACAACAGTTTTCTTATCTACATCACCTTTTTTTGTATTATTATTTTGTGTGCAGGCTGTTATTTGTAAACACAGTGCTAAAGTTAAAATAAACAGTAATACTTTTTTCATTGTTTCATCCCCATTTCGTTTAGAATTAATGAGTAAAATATATTTTATTAATTATCGAAAGACATTTATTATCTTTACTATAACACAATATAATAAAAAATTATTCGTTTCCCTATTTAATGGCTAAATATCTAATTAAATGGTTGTATTTTATACACACACTATTTTTAAGTACTTTATCAAGAATAAATCATAAATATATTTACAATATTTTTTAATAAACATACTTTAATGTTATAACTAATCTCATTACTATATACATATAATGGTGATAACATGAAATATATGTTTAAAAAAGTTACCCAAGTTCTTTTAATCATCTTATCAATAATCATATTTATGATTATTCGTTATTGGCTGTAATAGTGCATATTAGATATTAAATATTTTTATAACTGTTATAATAATTCAAGTAATATCAATAAAAGATTTTAACAATATACTAGTTGAAGTTAAAAATGGTTATATGGAAGATAAAGAAATTCAAGCTTATATTAAATATTTAGAAAATAAGTTTCCTGATGAAACATTAAAATCACTTTCAATCATAATTGATGGTAAAGATGTAAATTTAGATTATATATTCCAGACACAAAATTTTGAAAAAATTAGAAAAATAACTGATTATTTAGTTGGAACTCTTAATCGTTTTAATAATGCTAAAGCAGCAGAAGAAAGTGATCGTGTTAAATATGTATAAAAGCTATTATCATTTTAATGATGATAGCTTTTTAATAACCGTTTTTCTACAATCCTGCTATTTATAATCTTTTTATTTCATTATTATGATAAAACAAAAGAAATCACATCAATTACAGTTACATTAATAGAAAATAAATAAAATCTATTGAGATATAGTACTTTTAATTCTTGATAATCTTAAAATATATACAACTAATTCAATACATAAATCAAATTATCTTTCTTAGAATAAATGAACAAATAACTATTGATTCATTAAAGATTCTAATGTTCAAAACTGTTTATATACTTCCACATCAATATCACTTGGACTTTCTGTATTCTTATAGCAACCACTTACAAAAACAGTATTTAAAACAATAAAAATTATAATTTTTTAATCTATATTATATCTTATTTTGCTTCTTTCAACCATTCTTGATATTGACGATTGGCTTCATCTACTATTTTTTGCATTCCAGCATCATCCAATGTTTTATTTAAATCTTCTAAAAAAACATCTATGTCTTTAACATCTAACATATACAACTTATTGGTTAATCCAGTAGCAGTTTGTTCATCAAAATATGTATTCCATACTTTATTAACTGTATTAATATCTTTTATTACTGGCATTGCTTCAAATCTAAAACCTTTAGGAAAATCTTCTCCATATTTTGAATAAAACCAATTTGAATATTCAATTTTGTCATCTTCTTCATAAATTGAAGAATATGTAATTTTGGGATTTGTATATTGATAACCAAAAATCTTTAAACCTAATTTATCAGTAATTACTTTAACATGATTATTTTCATCAAGCTGATAATCCTTTCCCTCAATTCCATACTGAATCAAATTAGCGATATCTTTATCCGTAAAAAGTTTTAAAAGAAAATCTTCTGCATTTTTATTATTTTCAGACCATGAAGCAATTCCTGTTTTATTATCACCCCAATATAAATTCATGTCTGGCTTTGATTCATCAGGAACTACTACAAATTCCTTCTGTGATGCAGACAAACTTTTAAATGTAGCCCGTGTACTTATACCTCTTCCAAATGAAGCAGCAAATGACACAGCACTTTCCTCAACCGACTCAAGTTCAAGTAATCCTTGTTGTCTTAAAGTAACACATTGATATAGTAAATCTTTATACTCTCTTGATTTACTTAAAGAAATAAATCCTTTATCTTTTGTCCACACTAAATTATCAACAGGAGATACAATCCATAATCCAGGGTCTAAATATACATTGTTAAGAGGAATCTTATTAATTTTATCTTTTACTTGAGTTAATAAATTACTACTTTCAAATACGTTACTTTTTATGTCTTTAATCTCTATTCCAGTCTTATCTAAAAGTTCTTTTTGATACATAATTCCTGAAGTCATTGGTACATTACTTGAAATACCATATAATTTATTATCTATTTTTGAAAGTTCAAAATCAAATGAAGTCAATACTTCTTCTAAGATTTTGTGATTCTTTTCCTTCCATTTATCTAAATCTAAAAGTAACTTGTTTTCAACTGCTTGTTTATAAGTATTATTCCATGATGTTAATTCATAATCCTGACTCTCTGGCAATATAGTAATAACATCCGTTTGCTCTCCATTTTTTTTTAATTCTTTTAAATCTTGTATCTGCTTATTTTCCTTCTTATTACTAAATGGTATAATTTTTACTTGATATGATGCCTTTTTTTCTTTTAATAACTCATTAAGAGGCTTCTGCCATACCTCTATCATTTCATTTGTCATATCTTCAATATTTCCACCTGCTGCAACTCTCCAAACAACTGTACCAGTATCAATTTCATTCTTTTTTGTACATCCAGTTATTTGTAAAACTAATATTAAACTTATTGTTAAAAGTAAAAATTTTTTCAATTTTTCTCCCCCCAATTTAATTATATATATTTGTTATAAATTAATAAAATAACACTTATGTTTCATTAATCTTGATACAAACATCTTCACTCCTTTTTTATCTGACTAATTAATGAAATATATTTTATTAACTACCAAAGCTATTTAACACTAATATAAATTATTTATATAATGAAAACTTTTCCTAGTATATTAATAATTTCTACCATTATCTCTTTTCGTATCTTTACTATAACACAATAAAATAAGAAATTATTCATTTCCCCATTTAATGGTTAAATATCTAATTAAGTGGTATTATTTTATACAATATACACTATTTTTAAACTTTTTATCATGTCTAAATAAACATTTCTGGTACATTGTTCTTAATGTTACCAGTGATTATATTTAGCTACTTTAATCTATTAAAATCTTTTTTACTTTTATGTTTAATATAGTTTCTTTTAATAAAACACAATATTTATCCATGATTTTTTCAATATTACTCCTCTATAAGTTTTTATATTTATACACCACTTTAATTTAAACTAGATAAAAAACTTATAATTTTATTTTTTAATTTAATACTGACAAAATAAAGTTAAAATAATACAATTAAAAATCAATTTATAGTGTTATAAATATATAAGAAATACATTAACTTTCTGATATTAAAAATTATTTATTTATATTTATTATCTTATTATTTTACTGCTATTTAATTCAATGATATTATACAAGAAATGGGAGCAATATCTTCATAATACAGAGAGATTGAGGGGGAAAAATAATGATTACAGTTGGAATAATAGATGATAAACAAGTATCTTGTGATAAAATAAAAGATATCTTGTTACTAAAATTTGATGATATTAGAGTTGTTACATATAATTCTATTTATCAGCTTAATAAAGATTTTGATTTTGTTATTTTAAATATTGATATGCCTGATTATGATGGTATAAAGTATGCAAAAATTAATGAGGATAAAAAAATACTTTTTATAGCTAACAATTATTCTCGCTGTAAAGAAGCCTTTGGACCTAATATCTATGGTTTTATTAGTAAGGATAATTTAGAAAAAGACTTAGTTGTAAATGTTTCAAAGATGATTAACAGGATTAAAAAACATCATATTGTTAACTTAAAAATAGATGGTGAAATGCTTGATATCCAAATAAACAGCATAATATATTGTATGTACTTAGGAGATATGAATATTGCTGTAATATTTGATGATGAGCAAATAATAATAAAAAACAAAACATTAAAAGAACTGTTGCAGCTTTTAAAAAATAATTTCATCCAAGTTAATCGCAGTGTAATTGTGAATAAAAAGAAAATTTGTAAATTAACTAAAGAAGGAATTTATTTAAATGGCATCAATTGTTTATTTGATGTAAGTCGTCGTAATAAAAATTCAGTTTTAAAAGCTTTTTATGAAGAAAATCATTAATATCATTTAATTAAATACTTAGCTACTAAAAGATGAAATTAAAAACTTCATCTTTTTACCATAAAAATTAGAATTACTGAATAACTATAGTAAACGCCAAATAATAAAATGTATCTAAAAAAGACGACTAAATTAATAAGATAATGATAATCAATTTAGTCGTCTTTTATTTCAAATTCCTCTTTTATCT
>OFHM01002084.1_pt1 | contig 11843 bp, 9 predicted proteins | sample 1521311 | NCBI WGS metagenome assembly OFHM01 (sample SAMEA3504083, study PRJEB24116) | mouse gut metagenome | biome: mouse gut; feature: mouse-associated habitat; material: faeces | place: Denmark | collected 2011 | reverse complement strand
CCCGCCATATGGGTGCTGATGGCCGTCAGCGTGGGCGGCAGTCTCTTTGGCGTTTCGGGCATGCTGTTCTTTATTCCGCTGATGTCCACCGGATATACGCTGCTGCGGGAGAGCGTGAACAACCGGAATAGGGCCAGAGGGATTCCCTTGTCGGCCGAGAAAAGAAATGGGGAGGATGCGGCCGGGGCCATAGGAGGGGCTGCAGGGCGAAAGGATATGGAGGCCACGGGAGATCAAGCCGGTTTCGGATCCGATGATGGTGAAAAGAAGGCAGGGAAGTCCCATGGAAGTGTAAAGGGATATTCCGGGGACAGAAAAAAACGCTGAGACGAAAAGGAACAAAGACGATCCGTATATTTTCACGGATGCCGGCTCAGAACACGTCCATCCGGGGCGGCATGCCGTATTCTTTCTGGAAAGCCCGATAGAAGGAGGAATAGTCGTTGAACCCGGCTTCCAGCGCGGCGTCGTTGATGCGCAGGCCCTGAGAGCGCAGCTCCCGGACTCTGGTGAGACGCTTGCGCCGGATATACTCATGTACGGTGAGGCCGGTGGCTTTGCGGAACTCTCTGCATAGGTAGTATTTGGAGATAAAGAATCTCTTCTGCAGGGAGTCCAGAGTGACAGAAGTGTCATAATTGTTGTTCAGATACAGAATCACTGATTTGATGGGATTGGTAGAGCAGTCCGAAGAGGAAAAACAGCTGATCCGATTGATCAGATACAATATTTCCACAATGACAGACTTTAAGACGGGGGTATCGGCAGACAGCCGATACCCTTCGGAATATTTTCTGTAACGAAGGAAAGCGTCATATAGTCCGCTGGACCGGACGGCGTCCGCAGCGATCTTGTTTCCCGTGCCGGGGGCGGAATTGAGAAATTGCTCCTCATAGTCGGTGCAGCCGTTCTCCTGAAAGAAGGCCGGGGAGACCATGAGCACCGCGCGGCGGTAGGGCGTGGGACTGTTGTGGTAGATGCGGTGGAATTCATGCTTGCGTATGATAATGAGATCTCCGGGTTCCAGAGTGTACATCTTATCCTCCACCACGTATTTGGCGTCTCCTTCCAGAAAAAAGAGGATCTCATAGTCGTTGTGGTTATGGAGCTGGAAGTATGCGTTGGTGGGGGCGGCGGTAAAGGACTCGCCTATGGTGTAGCAGGATTCCATAGCAAAATACCTCTCTTCTCTTAAAAGGTTTCATCTCTCCGCTCTGGGCCTCCTCTTTATGCTGCAGCGGTGCTTTTGGCGGATGCTCCTATCAGTGATGTTACCATTGTCATTTTATGATAGGCAGGCAATAATTGCAATACTTTTCGCAAGAATCAGTATTTTATTTGTGAAAAAGATGGATTATGATGAATGAAAAGAAAATAATCAGAATGCGGAGACGATACTTAGGCCGGTTTCGGGATTTCAAAAGGGAGGTAAAGGTATGAGATATGCAAAAATCAGCGGATTTTCGGATGAGATTGCAAGCGATGTGGACACCCAGTTCAGTGTGTTGAAAAAGCTTGACATCCATTATTTTGAACCTCGGGGGATCGATGGCAGGAACATTGCGGATCTGAGCGACGGGGAGGTGGAGAAGCTTCGTGACAAGATGGAGGCTCAGGGGATCCGGGTGTCTTCGATAGGATCCCCCATCGGCAAGGTGATGCTGGAGGATGATTTTGAAGTCCATTTCCGGCAGTTCCAGAGAGTGGTGGAGATTGCAAAAAAGCTGGATGCAAGGTATATCAGGATGTTCAGCTTTTATCATGACGGCGGAGACTGGACCGAGGAGGAGCGGGATCAGGTGCTTGGGCGGCTGGGCAGAATGATTTCCTATGCGAAGGAGCAGGACGTGGTGCTGCTCCATGAAAACGAGAAGGATATCTACGGGGACACGGCGGAAAGATGTGCGGATCTGATGCGGGAGCTGGGCTGTTCCCATTTTCGGGCGGTGTTCGATCCTGCCAATTTCGTGCAGTGCGGTCAGGACACCAGAGAAGCCTATGACAAGCTGAAGGATTTCATCGCCTATGTGCATGTGAAGGATGCGTTCTTGGAGGACGGCAGGGTGGTGCCTGCAGGCTCAGGGGACGGCAATGTGGCTTACGTGCTGAAAAGCCTTTTTGCCGGCGGATATGACGGGTTCTTGAGTCTGGAACCTCATCTGGGCAGCTTTGACGGGCTGGCAGGTCTGGAACTTGACGACAAGATGCTGAACCTTCCGCAGGGAGGAGAGGGAACCTTTACCTTGGCCTATCGGGCGCTGGAGGAGATAGTGGACGGAATCATGGCGTGAATCCGGTGAAGATAATCGGACAAAGATTCTTCCGAGCCGTTTCGGGTCATGGCGGAGTATGTGCTGAAGAGATTTCGATATGTGACAAAAACTGATGAAGATTAAGTAGTGTATCCGGAAATGGAAAGGAGCAGTATGGAAAAAGGACATGTAAAGGGAGCGGATAACAAGGTGAGGCTGGGGGTCATTGGCTTCGGCAACATGGGCACGGGCCATGCCGGAAACGTTGCAGGCGGCAAGGTGCCGGATATGGTGCTGGGGGCTATCTGCGATATCTCCCCCGCCAGACAGGAGGCTGCCAGAAGGCAGTATCCCGAGGTGCCGGTATTCGGGGATGCAGGGGAAATGTTTTGCAGCGGACTCTGCGACGCAGTGATCATCGCCACGCCCCATTATGACCATCCGGGCTTGGCTATAGATGCGTTCCGGCACGGGCTCCATGTGATCACGGAGAAGCCGGCGGGGGTACATACCAAGCAGGTGAAGGAGATGAACGCAGCGGCGGCGCAGTCCGACAAAAAGTTCGGCATTATGTACAACCAGCGGACCAATCCGGTGTACCAGAAGCTCCGGGAGATGATTCGCAAGGGGGAGCTGGGGCATATCAAGAGGATCACATGGATTATCACGGACTGGTACAGACCTCAGGCTTACCATGACAGCAGTACCTGGCGTTCCACGTGGAAGACGGAGGGCGGCGGCGCTCTGATCAATCAGAATCCACATCAGCTGGATCTCTGGCAGTGGCTGTTCGGCATGCCGGACAGAATTTTCGCCAAGGCCAGCTTTGGGAAATATTATGATATCGAAGTAGAAGATGACGTGATGGCGTTTTTTGAGTATGACAACGGCACTACGGGAGAATACATCACCTCCACGGGGGAGGTGCCGGGAACCAACCGTCTGGAGATCGCTTGTGACATGGGCAAGGTGGTGGTGGAGCATAACCGCATTCTCTTCCATAGGAACGTGATATCCGAGAGGGAACACAACAAGATCAATCAGGAGCCTTTTGGAAAGCCGGAGTGCTGGGAGTGCAGCATTCCTGCGGACTTTTCCGGCGGCCCTCAGCATGTGGGAATCCTGAAGGATTTCGCCTCTGGGATTTTGCGGGGCACGGAGCTTCTGGCCAAGGGGGAGGATGGCATTCTGGGCCTGACCATTTCCAACGCCATTCATTTGAGCGCTTGGACCGGGGAGACGGTGGATGTGAAAAACTTCCCGGACGAGAGATTCTATGAGCTGCTGCAGGAGAAAATCCGCACTTCCACGGTGGTGAAGAAGGAATCTCAGGTGGTGGTGGACAACAGCAAGACATATTGACCCTCCTGACGCCCATTGTCTCTTGGAAGGGCTTAGGGCGTGCTGGCAAATGCATGCGGCATGGGAGCGGAAGCAGAGGAGCCGGGCGGAGCCCGGAAAAGCGGAAGCAGTGGGATCAGGTGGAGTCCGGAAAAGCGGAAGCAGAGGGATCGGGTGAAACCAAAAGAGCGGAGCGAAAGGATCAGGTGGAAACATAACATGGACAAGAGGATAGGCGCGCAGTATTATACATTGAGAGAGTTCACCAAGACCATAGAGGACTTTGAGGAGACCTGCAGGAAAGTGCGGGAGATGGGTTATAAGCTGGTTCAGATTTCCGGCACGCCGCTGGAAGCAGCTCCCATGAGGGAGGTTCTTGACCGCCATGGGCTGGAAGCGGTGACTACCCATAGGAGCTTTGACGACTTCCAGAAAGATCTGGAGGAGGTCATGGAGTACAACCGGATTCTGGGCTGTCAGCTCTGCGGCGTGGGCTGTATGCCCGGCTGGGCAAAGGAGAGCGGGGAAAACTTAAGCCGCTTTATAGAGGAAGCCAACCGGATGGCGGCAAGGCTGCGGAAGGAAGGGCTGTACTTCGGATATCACAACCATGCCTTTGAATTTGCCCGTCTGGAGGGCAGGCAGATCATGGATCGGCTGATTCGGGAGACAGATCCCGAGGAGTTCTATTTCATTGCTGACACCTATTGGGTGCAGGCGGCGGGGATGGGGCCGGCGGCCTTCCTGAAGGAGCTGGGCAGCAGGGCCATGGCGGTTCACTTCAAGGATCTGAAGGCGAATCTGGACAATACTTCGGAGATGGCGGAGATCGGGGAAGGAAATCTGAACTGGGACGAGATCATTTCCGTATGTGAGGAGGCGGGAGTAAAGTGGGCGCTGGTGGAGCAGGATACCTGCAGGCGGGATCCATTCCAGTCTCTGAAGATGAGCTATGACTATTTGGCCGGAAAGGGATTTTGCTGAGAGATGAAAAAGGTATGCATTGTAGGATACGGGGCTATCGGCCCCATTCATGCCATGGCGCTGGAAAAGACGACGCAGGGGCGGCTGTACGGGGTCTGCGACATCGACCCTGCAAGGCGCAGGGCCTGCAGGGAACGGTACGGCGCGGTAGAATACGATGACTTTGATGCCATGATTCGGGATGATGAAATACAAAGCATCCATATCTGTACCCCCCATTATCTTCATTTTGAGATGATAAAAAAGGCTCTGGCGGCCGGAAAAGATGTGGTGGCGGAAAAGCCGCTGGTTCGCACCAGACTAGAGTGGGAGGAACTGCGGCGTCTCCCCGGAGCGGACAGAATCTGTGTGGTGCTGCAGAACAGGCTGAACCCTTGCGTGCAGAGAATGCGGGAGCTGGTGCGAAGCGGGGAGCTTGGGGCAGTGAAGGCGGTGCGGGGGATTCTGACCTGGAACCGAGACGAGGCCTATTATAGAAGCGCTGACTGGAGAGGGAAATGGGAGACGGAAGGCGGCGGGCTGCTGATCAATCAGGCCGTGCACACCCTTGATTTTTTCAGCTATGTGGTAGGGGACGTCTGCAGTGTCAGGGCAGACATGTGCAACCATACTCTGGAGGGGGTCATCGAGGTGGAGGATGCGCTTGTGGCCCATCTGAAATTGAGATGTCCTTCCGGAGGGCCTTCAGAGCGCGACAAAAGTGTAAAACAAAACCCTTGTGATTTTGGTTTGTCCAGTAGACAGGAGCAGGGCGGTTCAGCTAAAGACAAAGGCTTTGGCAGAGGTATAGCTGAGATTGGGAAAGACAAGGAACAAGTCAGAGGCGTGTTTTTTGCCACCAACGGCTATGGGGAGAATTCTTCTCCTCTCTTTGAAATCTCCTTGGAGAAGGGTGTTGCCAGATACATGGATCAGAAGCTTTGGATAAACGGGGAGCTGGCTGCGGAGGACGTTCCGGCTGCCGCCGGAAAGGATTACTGGGGCAGCGGCCATGAGAGGCTGATACAGAGATACTATGACGAGGGCTTTCATTTTTCTGCCGAGGATGCGGCAAACACTATGGAAACCATGTTTGCAATATACGAGGACGCTGCAAGAGGCGGCTTCGGAACCGAAAAAGGCGTTCTCCGGAATTGATCCGGAGGACGTCTTTTTCGATAAACCATCTCTTTTTTGACGGGACATTAATATATCATATAGGTTCGTTTTTGTTTTGGAGCCACTGCTGTTTGGGATGGGGCCTAGGACTGCTGTCTGGGGGGCAGGAAGGAGAGACAGCATTTTTCGGGTCTGCCGGGAATCAGGCGTAGACCGTCGGTGTAGCCCTCCTCCCGTCCCGTCAGCTCTTGGATCAGAAGGCTGCGCAGGTGGGCGATGCGCTCCTGACAGTCCGGCTCTTCAATGGCATCGTGCAGCTCCTTCGGATCTTTGTCCAGCCGGAAATACTGTTCCCGGCCTGACTGAGTAAACCAGCAGTATTTGTCGGTTTTGGTGACGATGTAGTGATTTCCCAGATCGCCTCCGCTGTGTTCTCCGTGAAGGTATTCCCGGTCAGGATCCTGGAGCAGGGAAACGCCGTCGACTCCCTCCGGGGTATCCACTCCTGCCAGTTCCGTCAGAGTAGGTAGGATGTCCCGCAGCTCCGTCAGCCGGTCAGAGACGGATCCGGGTTTGATTCCCGGGACTCTCGCCATCAGCAAAGGGATGTGGATGCTGCCCTGATAGGGGCGGGTTTTGCGGAAGGTATGATGATCCCCAAGCAGCTCTCCGTGGTCGGATGTAAAAAGGATCACTGTGTCCCAAAAGTTCTCCATGGTCAGACGTAAATAAAATAACGGTATTCTGATGACAGCCATCATCCTTCAGGGCATTTACCAGACGTCCGATCTGATTGTCCAGATGGCTGATGCAGGCGTAATACCCTATCCGGGCCTGACGCATCAGCTCCGGGGCGCAGGAGCCGGTGTCCGCATCCGTGAACCTGCCCAATCGCCGGAGTCTGTCGGCATCCGCCCAGTCCCCTATGGGAGGCGGCGTCAGTTCCATGTCCCGGTACATGGAGAAGAAGTACTCAGGCGCATCGAAGGGGGGATGTGGCCGAAGGTAGGAGGCCATGAGGAAGAAGGGCATGGATCGATCCCGGCGCCGCAGAAAGTCTATGGAACGGTCCGTGACCCAGTTGGTGGGATGGAGGCGTTCCTCGTACATCCAAGGACGGGCAGTAAAGGAATTGCATTCCAGCCCCATGTCAGTCACATCTCTGTCGATGCCTAGCTGGGTTTTCAGCCAGTAGAAATAGTCGTCTGCGATGCGCTGATTCTCTACATAGGGAACATTGCCGTTCCTATAGGCGTGGAGATAGCCGTCATGGAGCTCCACGTTATGGAAGCCCATAAGGTTCCGCAGAGGATGTACATGCATTTTTCCCACACACTGGGTATAATAGCCGGCCTTTGCCAGCGCGCCTGCCATGGTGACAGGATATTGCCAAGGCACTCTGTCCTGATAGCCCACCCGCCCATGATGTTCCTGCTTCAGGCCGGTGTGCAGTGCGCAGCGCGCCGGGATGCAGCTGGGGCAGGCGGTATAGGCGTTGGTATAGCGCACGCCACAGGCGGCCAGATGATCCAGATTGGGGGTCTTCACATCCGGATGCCCTGCCGTGCCCATGCAGTCTCCGCGCATCTGATCCGTCATGATGAGCAAAATGTTTGGCTGTCTTTTTGTTGCATTTTCCATATGAAATCCTCCATAGAAATCAGAAATACCTGAACCAGAAGTTGTCAGAGTCAATTATAGCAGAAAACCGTTTGAAGGGCGATAGAAAGGCACAAAATATTATATCGGATTGCCATTTGGCTTAAAATCAAATATAATGCTTGTATCGGAGTGTGAGTCGGCAATAAAGACACTGATTTGGAATGCTAAGAGGTAATGATAAAACTGGTATCATTGCGGAATTGCTGCGGAACTGTCAGGAGGAAACGAAATGATCTACACGGTGACTTTCAACCCGTCGCTGGACTATATTGTCTCTGTGGAGGATTTCAGGCTGGGACGTACCAACAGAACCAGCTCCGAGCTGCTGCTTCCGGGCGGGAAGGGCCTGAATGTGTCCATGGTTCTTAGAAACCTTGGGATCGAGAGCGTGGCGCTGGGATTCGCGGCGGGGTTCCTAGGAGAGGAGATCCTGCGCCGGGCGGGGGAGATGACTCCCCTGCCATATCAAAAAAAGAAAGCTGTTCCATGGGTCCTCCTTTGCGCTATACTGTTTCCGTTCAGGCTGTAGAGCCGCTGGCTTGACATCATCCGAGGTATCTGGTATCTATTATGTAGGCCGGCAAAAGCGGTTCCTGTATTTAAGGTATCACATTTGCCGACAAAAAGCAAGAACAGATGTTCTGAAAGGACAGATAGGAGAGAGAGATGAAGCTATTATTCAAACAGCGGCTGTTTTCCTGGTTCGACAGCTACGACATCTACAGGGAGGACGGCGGCACGGCCTATACGGTGCAGGGGCAGCTCTCCTGGGGGCATTGCCTGAAGATATTCGATCCCCAGGGCAATGAGATTGGCACGGTGAAGGAGCGGGTGCTGACATTCCTGCCCAAATTCGAACTGTACATGGGAGACCGTTACATAGGCTGTATCAGCAAGGAGCTTTCCTTCCTGAAGCCCAGGTATGAAATCGACTGCATGGGCTGGCAGGTGGAGGGGGATTTCATGGAGTGGGACTACCGGGTGACGGACAGGGCGGGGCGCTGCGTGGCCACAGTGTCCAAAGAGCTGTTCAACTGGACGGACACATATACGATCGAGGTGGGCAACCCCGGTGACGCACTGGCGGCGCTTATGCTGGTCCTGGCCATAGACGCTGAAAAATGTTCCGAAAAATAGGGGAGGTATCGTACCAATGCAGAGAATGATGAGAAACAGACAGATAGTGGCGCTGCTGGTGGCGGTAGCTCTGTTCCTCACGGCCTGTGGGCCTTCGGCATCGGCAGCGGCCATGTCCCTGGCAAAGGCAGAGGGGACTGTGGGCATTGCGGACGGGGACGGCAAGAGCGTCCCCGTGGCGGAGGACAGGAGCCTGTACAGCGGCTATCAGGTGGGGACGGAGGCAAAAAGCCATGCCTGGATCAGCCTGGACGATGTGAAGCTGGTGAAAATGGACGAGGATAGCGCCATCGAGCTTCGGAAGGAGAACCGGAACCTGGAGATCTTCGTGAATTCCGGGCAGCTTTTCTTCAACATCACGGAACCCCTTGAGGAGGACGAGACGCTGGATATCCGCACATCCACCATGACAGTGGGCATCCGCGGAACCTGCGGGTGGGTCAGCGTGTTGGAGGAGGGCCATATGCAGGTCTGTGTTCTGGAGGGGAAAGTCCACTGTGAAGTGACGGATCCTGTGTCCGGCCAGAGCGCGGAGGCCGAGGTGTCCGCAGGCGAGAGGGCGGATCTGTATATCCGGTCGGAGGAAGGGGAGGACGCAGCCTGTGAGATTGTGAAGAGCAAGATTTCCAGGTCTGACATTCCTGATTTTGTGCTGGAGGAAGTGGATCTGGAGGCTCTGGGGACGGAGCTGGCCGAGGAGCCGGAGGAGGCCGGCGGGGAGACGGCAGAAGAGCCGCAGGAGACCGCGGAGGCGCCGGAAGAGGAGGCTGCGGGCGAAACGGTGGAGGAGATTCTTGCCTTATCGGAATATGAAAGCTTCGGTTCCGCAAGGGGCGGCGTGATGCCTGTCAAGAAAGACGGCTTGTGGGGGGCGGTCAATTACCGCAATGAGGTGATCGTGCCCTTTGAGTATAGCAATTTCCAGGCGCCGGACGACAGCGGGAATTTCGTGATGGGTGACACCACGGAGGAAGGCAGATTCTATACCCTGTTCGACCCTCAGGGGAATATCCTGTACGAGGGAGATCAGCAGGTGCGGGCCTCCGGCGGGATGTACATCGTCCTGAGGGAGGGAGACCCGCTGGGAGAAGGGCAGAGAGAGATTGCATATCATAGGACGGACGGAACGCTGGTGCAGGCATTGTCGGCGCATCCGTGGGCTTTCATAAATGGTTTCTATGACGGAGTATCTCAGGTCTATCGCGCCGAGTACGACGATGTCCTTGTAGGACAGGGAGAGGGAGTGGGGTACAGCTATAGTACTGGGTCATACCAGATAGGGGAGGTGGATGCTGTAGGCAATATCGAATGGCATGAGGATCCCCTGTACACCAGGTATTTGGAGAGGGCTGAGGAAGAATACCAAAGCGCTGTGGAAGAGGCGGCTGGCGGAGAGGACGACTTTGCCAACGTGGGAGGCATGGACAGCTATTATACAAGATTGCCCTTGAGCACTGTGAACCACGGCTATTATGTCGCGGGGACCTTTGAATATGATGCCGGGTGGATATCTATGTGCACGGATACCTATGAAATTTTGGGTGAATGCGATTTTTATAGTGCGGAGCCGGACGCGGAAAAGGGATTCGTGTACTCGGAGGATTATTTTGAAGAACAGAACAGCTTGCGCAGCTTCTATCACGACGGAGCCTATTTCTATAACTACGGCTCCAACATGGTGTGGACTGTAGGAGAGCGGGACGTATTGGTGGACTTTGCCCTGCATCCGGGTATGACCTTTGAAACGGCGGACAACCGCATCGTGAAGGCCGTGTATGACCAGATATCCATGAATGACGAAAATTACTGGCTGGTAAAGGATGGGGAAAGATGGGGCTACATAGACCACGATGGGCAGGAAGCCGCCATGTTCGAGGACGCAGCCGCTTTTTATCAAGGGTACGCGCTTGTCAGGGAAGAGGGGACTGCCTACCTGATCGACGAGACGTTTGAGAAGGTACAGAATCTGGGGGAAGCGGACTCCGTCAGCACGATTGGGGAATTGTTCGTTGTGACCAGGGGAGATACGAAATATTTTTACCGGTTGGTGCAATAGAAAGTTTTACCAGCCTCTGTTTTTCAGAAAGGTTTTATCAAAATGGTTTTATCAAAATTTAAGGAAAAGACATTGCAAATAGGCGCTGTCTATGATAAACTGAGAACAGTGGCTATGATAAAAAAATAACAATCATATTCAAAACACTAGTTGGAGGGAAAACAAATGGCAAAGAAAGTAGTATTAGCCGGTGCCTGCCGTACCGCTATCGGCACCATGGGCGGCACCCTGAGTACCACCCCCGCCGCAGAGCTGGGAGCGATTGTAATCAAGGAAGCCCTGAACAGGGCAGGCGTGAAGCCCGAGGCCGTGGATCAGGTGTACATGGGATGTGTCATCCAGGCGGCCCAGGGACAGAACGTTGCCCGTCAGGCATCCATCAAGGCAGGTCTTCCCATTGAAGTGCCCGCCGTCACTATGAACGTGGTATGCGGCTCCGGCCTGAACTGCGTGAACCAGGCGGCTCAGATGATCATGGCAGGAGATGCCGATGTGGTTGTGGCAGGCGGCATGGAGAACATGTCCATGGCTCCCTATGCGGTTCCTCAGGCTCGTTACGGCTACAGGATGAACAACGGCACCCTGGTGGACACCATGATTAAGGATGCCCTGTGGGACGCTTTCAATGATTACCATATGATTACCACCGCTGACAATATCTGCCGCGAGTGGGGTCTGACCCGGGAGGAGTTGGACGAGTTCGCGTTAAAGAGCCAGCAGAAGGCCGAGGCGGCTCAGAAGTCCGGCGCATTTGATGCCGAAATCGTTCCCGTCATGGTCAAGAAAAAGAAAGAGACCATCGAGTTCAAGGTAGACGAAGGGCCTCGCGCCGGATCCACTATCGAAGGTCTGCAGAAGCTTCGTCCTATCAACAAGGACGGCTTCGTCACCGCAGGCAACGCTTCCGGCATCAACGACGGCGCCGCTGCCATCGTGGTGATGAGCGAGGAGAAGGCCAAGGAGCTGGGCGTGAAGCCTATGGCTACTTTCGTTGCAGGCGCTCTGGCGGGCGTGCGTCCCGAGGTCATGGGCATCGGCCCTGTAGCCGCCACGAAGAAAGTCATGGCCAAGACCGGCATGAAGATTGAGGATTTCGACATCATCGAGGCCAACGAGGCATTTGCCGCTCAGTCCGTGGCAGTGGGCAAGGATTTAGGGATAGATGTAGACAAGCAGCTGAACCCCAACGGCGGCGCTATCGCTCTGGGACATCCCGTGGGCGCTTCCGGATGCCGTATCCTGGTGACCCTGCTCCATGAGATGCAGGCCAAGGGCGCGAAGACCGGCCTGGCTACCCTGTGCATCGGCGGCGG
>OFHM01002075.1_pt1 | contig 11885 bp, 6 predicted proteins | sample 1521311 | NCBI WGS metagenome assembly OFHM01 (sample SAMEA3504083, study PRJEB24116) | mouse gut metagenome | biome: mouse gut; feature: mouse-associated habitat; material: faeces | place: Denmark | collected 2011 | reverse complement strand
AAAAGAATTTATTCCTGATGACCTGTTCCTTTGCCATCAGCATCATGCTTTTCCTGTCTTTCCAGGTAATGGTTGTCTTCCTGGATCAGGGCATGCCTGCGTTAGCTCCCTGGGCGGGAGATGTATCTGTGACAGCTGCTACAGGACTGGAGCCTTCTGTAATAAAAGAAATCGCGGGAATGGAAGGTGTGAAACGTGCTTTCGGGAGAATGGAATACAGCGGGTTATCCGTTTCTTCCGATACCGAGAGCGGAACGGCCACGCTGGTTTCCTATGAGGAAAACCAGTTCAAATGGGCGGAAGAGGAACTGAACGAGGGAAATGCCGAGTCTGTGCCGGGAGGGACCGGGGAGGTCTTAGTGACCTACCGGGAGGGCATGCAATGGAGGGCCGGGGACACTGTGACGCTCCATACGCCTTTGGGGGAGAAACAGGTGAGGATCGCGGGAATCCTTTCGTCCGCAAATGCGTCAAGCGAGGCCGGAAGCCTTGGATACATCATATGCTCAGAGCATCTGTTTACAGAGAGCATTGGTATGGCCGGCTATACATCTGTGGACATACAGCTTGCAGACAGCGGCAGTGACGAGACGGTTTCAGCGATACGAAACCTCTTTCCGCCGGACAGCTCCATTGCGGATAAGCGGCTGTCAAATTCGGAATCCCAGAGTTCCTATTATACAGGAGCGGTGTTCATTTACGGGTTCCTGCTCATCATTGCGCTGATCACCGTGTTCAATATCTTTAACAGTATGAATGCCAGCGTGGCGGCAAGGATCAGACAGTATGGCATGATGCGTTCTATTGGTATGGGAGCCGGGCAGCTCTATAAGATGATTGCTGCAGAAGCAGCCACCTATGCAGTATTGGGATGTGTCACCGGATGTGTCCTGGGGCTTCCATTAAATAAAATGATGTTCCAGTTCCTGATTGCCGGTAAATGGGGGAGCAGCTGGCAGCTTCCGGCTGTATCCCTGCTGCTGATCGTCGTTTTATGTTTCGGCTCTGCGGCGCTGGCAATCAGACGGCCAATCAGAAAAATCGGGAAACTGTCCATTGTGGATACCATAAAGCTGCAGCAGTGACACATATCGGAGGGAACATCGCCAGTTCAATCAGCATGGTTGCTGACGCTGTGACATTCCCGTGTAAGTTGTAGGCGGTTATCAGGGGCAGAAGCGAGTTTGCCCCAATGCTGGTGTTGGAAAGCGCGGAGGTGAATGCTGCGGACAGCTTTCAGGGCAGCGCGCTGTCCTATGGGATTCAGGCACAACTGCAGCAGGCTGTGGAGCTGCCGATTGAAGCAGGTGTGGAAGGGTGACCGATAAATGAATAAAAACGGCGCGGAACGGCATCGGAATGGTATATTGAGGCGTCCGGCAACGGCTGTGAGCTGGCAGACCGCCGGATGCGCGAATGCCGCAAGGATGGTATGCCGGAAAGAAAAGGCATTAAATTCAAAGGGGAAATCTACGAAATAACAGTTCATAAGTTTAACGTGAAATGGCAACGTTTTATCTTGTACTATAAATCCGATCATGTTATGATTTAGGTGGAACATTGAAAAGCGTTGCCAGAGGGATGAAGACTCATTTTAACTTCCAAGCGATAAATCGGGCGTCAGAGTCGCCCCGGGAACGCTATATGCTGCCGAAAGCAGGAGTGGTTTCTGCTTTCGGCTATTTCCGCATATGATATCCGCAGGGGAGGAGATTCGGTTTATGAATAGGAGAAAGAAAGCAGTTGGAAATATCTGCCTGGCAGCGGTCCTGGTTTTCGGGCTGACAGGTTGTGGGGACAGGAATCCCCTTGATCCGGGGAACCCGGTGTCCCTGACAGTGTGGCATTACTACAATGGCTCCCAGCAGACGGCTTTTGACGCCCTGGTGGAGGAATTCAACGACACCGTGGGCCGGGAGAAAGGGATTTTCGTGCAAAGCTACAGCCAGGGCTCTGTGTCGGATCTGGAGGCGGCGGTGCGGGATTCCATCGACGGGAAGGTGGGAGCCGATGAAATGCCGGATATGTTTTCCTCCTACGCGGACACCGCTTATGAGGTGGAGCAGGCGGGCGCTCTGGCAAATCTGTCCGAGTACCTTGACGAAGAGGAACTGGGGAAATATGTGGATTCCTATATCCAGGAGGGCTGCATCGCCTCTGACGGCACGCTGCGCATTTTTCCCACAGCGAAGTCCACGGAGGTCACCATGATCAACAAGACGGATTGGGAGCCTTTTGCCGAGGCCACGGGCGCTTCCCTGGAGGATCTGAAGACCGTGGAGGGTATCACGGCCGTCTCCCAGGCGTACTATGAGTGGACGGACAGCCAGACGCCTGATGTGCCCGGGGACGGCAGGGCATTCTACGGCAGGGATGCCCTGGCGAATTATTTCATCATCGGCATGCAGCAGCTGGGGGTGGAAATCTTTCATGTGGAGAACGGACAGCTGACCCTGAATGTTCCCAAAGAGGAGCTGCGCCGCCTTTGGGAGAATTATTACGTGCCCATGGTCAAAGGCTATTTCGGGGCATATGGCTCCTTCCGGTCAGACGACGTGAAGACGGGAGATCTCCTGGCCTACACCGGATCCACGTCCTCTGCCATGTATTTTCCCGGCCAGGTGGAACTGGACGACGGCAGCCATGCCATCGACTATATCGTGATGGCGGCGCCTGTGTTCCAGGGCGGGCGGCGCTATGCCGTGCAGCAGGGTGCAGGCATGGTGGTCTGCAAGTCGGACGAGAAGCATGAGTACGCCTCCGTGGAATTCCTGAAATGGTTCACGGAGACGGAGAACAATCTGCGGTTCGGCTGCATATCTGGTTATCTGCCGGTGCGCAAGGAGGCCAACAGCGTGGAAAAGCTCGACCAGGTAATTGAAAAGCAGGATCTGGATGTGGCGGCGAAGACCTATGAGTGCCTTACCACGGTCTTCCGGGAGATGGAGGATATGACTTTATATACCAACAGGAGCTTCGAAAACGGATCCGCGGCCAGGAAAATCCTGGAGTACCATCTCGCCGACCGCGCGGCGGAGGACAGAGCCGGCGTGGCGGCTGCGATGGAGCAGGGCCAGAGCCTGGAGGAGGCGTCGGCGCCTTATGTGACAGAGGAGGCCTTTGAAGCATGGTATGGCGCATTCTGCGACGCGCTGGAATCCGCTGTGGGCGAATAGGAGCGAGTGTATAAATGGAAGGAAAGCCGCAAAGTAAACCTCATAAAAAGAAAAACACCACAATCTTCAGAATGTTTCTGATCCCTTTGATTGGGATCATGTTGGTACAGAGCATCATCACCATCGGCACTATGGTGGTCAGAAGGACTGCCGGCATGCTGCGGGAATATTCCAGCAGCATGATGATTCGGCTGGTGGAGAACAGGAAGGTAATCCTACAGAATGACATGAACCAGCGCTGGGCCTCCATCGGGGAACAGGAGGAGTTCATGGATGATATCCTGACACAGTTTCTGGAGGACGAGGAGACAGGGCTGGAGGGGCTTTTTGCTTCTGAGGAATTGAAAAGCAGGCTGTTGGACCTGTACTTTCCGGAATGTCTCAATCTGTTGCAGAATAATTCCAGCACAGGCATCTTTTTGATCCTCACCGGAGCGGAAGTGGGGGCGGAAGGGGAATTTGACGGCTTTTTCGTCAGAGACTCCGATCCGGACACGAATCCTGTCCATTACACGGATCTGCTGCTGGAGCGGGGGAACAAGCGATTGTCCAGAACCTGGGACATTCCTCTGGACACTGAATGGACCACCCGCTTCCGCATGGAAGGACAGGGCCGGAACAGTTCTGAGGATTATTTTTATGAACCATGGAGGGCCGGGGCCGCCTATGGGGATACGGATGTGAAGAATCTGGGATATTGGGCGAAGCCCTTCCATCTGGGAAAGGAGACCACAGATTCCTATGAAATGATTACATATTCCCTGCCGCTTCGGCATGAGGGAAAGGTATATGGCGTGCTGGGGATAGAGGTTTCCTTCCGGACGCTGTATAACCATTTCCCGGTGGCGGAACTGAATGATGCACAGCAGTCCGGCTATATGCTGGCAGTGAAACAGGAGGATGGCAGCTATGTCCCTTTGGTGGGAAAGGGCATTCTTTACAATCTGATCTGTTCCCTGGACACGTTCTCTCTGAAGGAGACGGACTATGGGAATCTTTCCCGGGTAGAAGATGTCTATATGGACAAACAGAATGTCTATGCGGTGGTCTGTCCTTTAAGGCTCTATAACAATAATGTCCCCTACGATGACACGGAATGGGCGCTCCTGGGCCTGAACGTAGAAGAGGATCTGTTTGGGATAAGCCATCAGCTCTATGTCTGGATGGTGGCGGCTGTCCTGATAGGTCTGGTGTTCGGCGTGTTGGGCATCAGTTTCCTGGTGAGATATCTGACCAGGCCGGTCCAGCACCTGATGCAGTGTATCAGCAAGGGGAGGGCAGGACTGGCAGAATTCGAGCCCTCCAATATCCTGGAGATCGACGCCCTGTATGATGTGGTGAAGGATCTGACAGACCGGCAGAAGGAGGCGGAGAATGTCCTTCTGGAGGAGAAGGAGCGCTATCGCATGGCGCTGGAGGCCACCAGGGATGTCTTTTTTGCCTATGATATCGAGCACCATATGCTGGACATCGTGAACCATGAGACCATGAACGGGAAATGGCAGTGCGAGGAGTTTGAGAGCAGTTTTATCGACCCTTCCTTTATCTATGAGGCGGACAGGGAAGCTGCCATCGAGACGCTGCGGAGCAAAGCGGACAGAATATCGGTGGAATTCAGGTTGAAATGGCCGGAGGAAGGGGAATTCAAATGGGTGCTGCTTTCCGGCAAGACGGTCTACGACACCGATGGCAGGCGGCGGAAGCTGATGGGAAGCATCCGGGACATCCAGGAACAGAAAGAAAGAGAGGCGGAGCAGCTCAGGCGGAATGTGACGGACGGCGTCACGGGCCTTTATGTATTCAGCGCCGGCATGGAGCGCATACAGGAGTGCCGCGCACAGCAGAAGAGCAGCCCGGACGGGGTCATGGTGAACCTGTGCCTGAGCCGTCTGAAGGAAATCAATGAGAAGAACGGCATCGTGTTCGGGGACATGATCCTGGAGGAAATCGGATATCTGATCCGCAGAAGCTGCAGAGAGGCTATGGAGAGGACCGGCCTGGAGACCATAGCGCTGCGCCTGGACGGGGACGACTTCGTCTTCTGGATGGACGGCCGGACCGGAAAGCAGGCGGCTGCCTTCCTGGAACAGCTTCTGGAGGATATCGCTGTCAGCTTTGACAGGGACATGTTCGATGTGGAGATTGCCGCAGGGCTGGTCTGCGGAGAAAAAGAGCGGTCGGTGGAGAAGCTGATCTGCATGACCAGGCTGGCAAAGAACTTCGCGAAACCGGCGGGAGGAAAGGGATATTTCTTTTATGAGGACATCCCAGAAAAGGAGCGAAAGGCTCTGCCTGCCCTGCAGGGAAGGGAAATCAACAGCCTGGACTACGGGGAGGATGTGAACCTGGCGTCGGTGGCGCTGAATCTGTTTGGAAAGGGCGCGAACTTCCCTGCCCAGATGATGCTGATTCTCCGGAAAATCGGCAGGTACTACCAGGCCAGCGATGTGCTGGTGTCCGTGCTGCAGGTGGACTTCCGTTCCAATTATCTGGAATACCAGTGGCACAGAAACGGCAGGAACTGCGGCCAAAACGTAAGGAAGTACAGAGAAGAAGAGAAGCAGGAATTCTACAGCTGGCTGGAATCCAAGGAGATGCGGTATTTTTCGGCGGAGGAGAGCAGGCGGGAGATGATGTGCTGTTTCCTGAACATTGTGCCGGGGCAGCAGGGGGTGGCCATCCCCATGTACGACAGCGGAAGCTATATGGGAAATATCTGCATCCTTGACATTGGGCGGCAGTTTCTGGATAATACGGAGGAGAGGCAGAATCTCGCGGAGCTGGGCAGGGTGATCCAGAGCCAGCTGAACCAGCAGCAGCATGACATTGCCAGCAAGGCCAAGTCCGAGTTCCTGTCCCGGATGAGCCATGAGATCCGCACGCCCATGAACGGCATCATCGGCATGACAGAGATTGCGCTGCAGAAGAATCAGGGCCAGGAGCGAATCATGGACTGCCTGCAGAAGATACAGTCTTCGTCAAATTATCTGCTGAGCCTGATCAACGACATCCTGGACATGTCCAAGATAGAGAGCGGCAAGATGAAGCTGGAGCCTTTCAACTTCAGCATGCGGGAAAACCTGGACACGATCAAAGAATTGATCCGGCCCCAGGCAGAGGCGAAAAACATCAGCTTCGTGCAGGATATCCGGCTGGACCACAGCTTCTTTGTGGCGGATGGGGTGCGGATCAGCCAGGTGCTCATCAATCTGCTGGGCAATGCGGTGAAGTTCACTCCCGCAGGCGGCAGGGTGACGCTGTGGGTGGAGGAGTCTCAGAGCAGCCAGGGGGAAGGGCAGGAAGGCGGGAAGAGCCTGGTATCCTTTGCAGTGAGCGACACGGGGGTCGGCATTGTCAAGGAGGATCAGGAGAGGGTGTTCCGCTCCTTCGAGCAGGCATCAGGCCGGAATCCCTCCAAGTACCAGGGGACGGGGCTTGGGCTTTCCATCAGCAGCAGCCTGATTCAGATGATGGGCAGCAGTATCCGGCTGGACAGCGAGCCCGGAAAAGGCAGCAGGTTCAGCTTTTCCATCTGGCTGGACCATGGAGAGGACACCGAGAAAAAAGAGAAGCAGGATGAGATTTCCTTTGAGGGATATCATATCCTGGTGGTGGAGGACAATGAGATCAATTCCGAGATTGCCAGGTGCCTGCTGGAGGAGCGGGGCTTCCAGGTGGACTGCGCCTACGATGGGGCCCAGGCAGTGGAGCGGATCCGCGATACTGCGCCCGGCACCTATGACGTGATCCTCATGGACATCATGATGCCGGTGATGGACGGCCTGGATGCCACACGGGCCATACGGGCCATGGAGAGGCCGGACTGTCATACCATACCGATTGTGGCCATGTCGGCCAACGCTTTCGATGATGACCTGAAGAAGTCTGTGGAATGCGGCATGAATGGGCATCTGTCCAAACCCGTGCAGGTGAATAAGCTGTATCAGATGCTGGGCGGCATCCTGGGGACAGATGGCAGCAGCCTTAGGTAGGATGGGCAGAACGCGACGATAAGCGGGAGGCAGACAGGCGGATTGTCCTGTAGGGGTGATGGCAGGATTGCTGATAGGGAAGAGGGAAAGGCGTGACATGAAGGAATGCAGAGGTTATCTTGTCGTAGAGAGAAAGAAGGGCGGCCAGGCCCGGGTCCTATATGGGGACAGCAATGCCTGTGACCTGTCGGGGCATGCCATGGGGGAGCTGCTGGCTTCCGATCCGGCCTTCGCGGCGAAGAATCTGGAAAGCACCGTGGTGGAGCTTGACAGCGGGCATGAACTATGGATATTGGACGGGGGCTCCGGTGGTCGGCAGCGCGTCGACGAGCTGGAACAGAGGAACGCGGCTCTGGAGGAGGCCCTGAGCGCCGCGGAGGAGGCGAACCGGGCCAAGAGCAGCTTCCTGTCCAATATGTCCCACGACATCCGAACGCCTATGAACGCGATCGTAGGCATGACATCCATAGGATTGGCCCATATCGACGAGAAATCCAGGGTGCAGGATTGCCTGTTGAAGATTCAGACGGCTTCCACGCATCTGATGGGCCTGGTGAACGAGGTGTTGGACATGTCCCGCATCGACAGCGGGCGGTTGACTTTGAATGAGGAGATTTTCTCCCTGTCTGACCTGGTTCACGGTATCGCCGTGATTGTGCGCCCCCAGGCGGTGCAGAGGAGACAGAGCCTGGGGATAGACATCGGGCAGATTTACGAGGAGAGCCTGATCGGGGATTCCCTGCGCCTGAGCCAGATTATGGTCAACATCGTAGGGAACGCGGTGAAGTACACCCAGGAAGGCGGGGAGATCGCGGTGCGGATCAGCCAGCGTCTGTCCGAGCCCTCGGGAAAGGAAAAGAATCTGGTATGGCTGGATTTCCTCTGTGAGGACAACGGCATCGGCATGAGCCGGGAATTCCTGGAGAAGATATTCCTTCCCTTTGAGCGGGTCAAGAGTACCGCCACCAGCAAGATTGAGGGCACGGGCCTGGGGATGGCCATTGTGAAGAATCTGGTGGACAGCATGAGCGGCCAGATCACGGTGGAAAGCGAAGAGGGGGTCGGCAGCTGTTTCAGGGTGGTGATTCCTCTGGCTGTGGGGGTACAGAGCCGAAAGGGGGCAGAGCTTCCGGCGGGAAGCCTGGTGATACTGGCGGAGCGCAGGGACGACAGGGCGGAGCAGATCGGCGGCTACCTGGAGGAAGGCGGGCTGACGCCAATCCGCACCCGGAGCGGCCTGGAGGCGGTGACGCGCCTGACGGAGGCTCAGTATGAGGAACATATGCCCTGTGCCCTGCTCCTGGGACAGGAACTGGAGGCCGCCGCCATGGTGGAACCTCTGGAAGAGGTGATAGACCGTCTGAAGGAGGAGATGCGCACCCGGCACATCCGCCGTTCTTTTTCCTCACCGCGGCAGAGCGCAGCACAAACACCAGCCACACGGCAATCCCTCCCAGAATCAGTAAATCCGCCAGTCCCATCATCGCATAAACACCCCTCCCGCCTGATAAATCAAAAACGCCGCAATCCAGGCCACCGCGCACTGGAGCACCACAATCATGGCCGCTTTCACAGCGCTGCCCATCTCCCGCCTCACCGCGGCCACCGCGGCCACACACGGCGTATAAAGCAGCGTGAACACCAGAAAACTGACCGCGGAGCGGCACGAAAACATCCCTCCGAGCACACTGCCCAGACTCGCCATCGCCGTCCCCGTGAGCACGCTTAGCGTGCTCACGACCGCCTCCTTTGCGGTAAATCCCGTGATCAGCGCCGTGGACACGCGCCAGTCAGAAAAGCCGAGCGGGGCAAAGGCCGGGGCAATCCACCGGCCGATCAGCGCCAGCAGACTCTCCCTGCTCTCCTCCACCACATTAAAGCGCAGATCAAACGTCTGCAAAAACCAGATGATTATGGTCGCGACAAAAATCACGGTAAACGCACGCTGGATAAAGTCCTTCGCCTTATCCCACATCAGTCTGCTCACACTTTGGGCGGAGGGAAAACGGTAGTTGGGCAGCTCCATCACAAACGGGATCGGATTGCCCTTAAACGCAGTCCGGCGGAGCACAGCCGCCGTGACTATCCCGGCGAAAAGCCCGGTTCCGTAGAGCAGAATCATGACAAGGGCCTCCCTCCCTGGGAAAAATGCCGCGGCAAACACCGAATAGATGGGGATCTTCGCCGAACAGCTCATGTACGGTGTCAGCATGATCGTCATTTTCCGGTCCCTCTCCGATGAGAGCGTCCTCGTGGCCATGACGGCCGGAACCGTGCACCCGAATCCGATCAGCATCGGGACAAAACTGCGCCCCGACAGCCCGATTTTCCGCAGCGGTTTATCCATCACAAACGCCACGCGCGCCATATATCCGGAATCTTCCAGAATCGAGAGGAAAAAAAACAGCACAACAATGACCGGAAGAAAGCTTAAGACGCTGCCCACCCCTGCAAAAACCCCGTCAATCAGCAGACTATGTACCACCGGATTGATCCCGTATGCCGTAAGCGCCGCGTCGCATAGACCGGTAAACGCATCGATTCCCCGCGCCAGCAGATCGCTTAACGCCGCTCCGATCACGGAAAATGTCAGCCAGAAAATTGTGATCATAATTGCCAGAAACATCGGGATCGCCAGGTACCGGTCTGTCAGTACGCTGTCAATCTTAACACTGCGGATGTGTTCCCGGCTCTCCTGGCATTTTTTTACCGTCTTTGCGCAGACTTTTTCGATAAAGCGATAGCGCATATCCGCCAGCGCCGCGTTGGCGTCCAGACCGCAGTCTTTTTCCATTTCCCCGATACTGTGCTCCATCATCTCATACTCATTGGCGGAAAGCTCCAGCCTCGCGATAATACTCTCGTCATGTTCCACGATTTTCGTCGCGGCAAAACGCGGCGACATCCCGATGCGCACCGCATGGTCTTCCACCTGGTGCGATACCGCGTGAATGCAGCGGTGCACCGGCCCCTGTTCGCAGAAATCCATCACTTTCGGACAGATTTTCTTTTGAGACACGTCAACGGCGGCCGCGATCAGATCCTCGATCCCCTCGTCCTTCGCCGCACTGACCGGCACAACCGGAATGCCCAGCTCCTTTTGCATTTCCCGGTAGTCGATGGAACCGCCGTTCCCCCGCACCTCGTCCATCATATTGAGGGCAAGCACCATGGGAATATGCATCTCCAGCAGCTGCAGGGTCAGGTAAAGATTGCGCTCTATATTGGTCGCGTCGACAATGTTGATAATGCCGTCCGGCTTCCCGTTCAGGATAAAATCCCGCGTGACAATCTCCTCGCTGGTATAGGGACGGATCGAATAAATACCCGGAAGATCCACGACGGAACAATTCTTTACCGACCGCACCTCTCCCATTTTCTGATCCACTGTGACGCCCGGAAAATTTCCCACATGCTGATTTGCGCCCGTCAGCTGGTTAAATAATGTCGTTTTTCCGCAGTTCTGATTTCCAGCCAGTGCCAGTATCATGTCTCTCCCTCCGCCTTCACGCCTATCTTTTTTGCATCCTCCCTGCGAAGCGTCAGCTCATAACCCCGAAGCCGGATCTCCATCGGATCTCCGAGAGGCGCAATCTTGCGGACGCTGACCGCAGTCCCCGGAATCAGTCCCATGTCAAGGAGCCTGCACCTTAACGCCCCCTCCCCGCCGACATCCGTTATGACGGCAGTTTTTCCAATCTCCAGTTCATCCAGTGTCATATCTTCTGTTCTCCATTCTGACAGTTATTAGTGACTAACCAATATAGTAATACCTCCGGCGCAGAATGTCAATGCCGACTCACATATCCTCTTCCTTTCGCCGGTTAAATGTATTATAATACAAAGAAGCACCGGACCCACGGCGGCGGAAAGGAACAAATCATCCATGAATGAATACCGGCAGAAGTATATCTCGCTGAAAAAAGAATTCGAACAGACCGGCCAGAGCGCGGACAGTGTACAGGCTCTCTATGAGTACAGGGATTTTCTGGAAGAACAGAACACTCCGGAGGCCGCCTGGGTACTGGCCGACGTCTGCGAGACGCTGGAGCTGTACGGGAGTGCCTTTGAAGCGCTGCGCCCCCTGGTCACGCGCACAGACAAAAAGGCCCTGCGGCGACTGGCGAAGCTTGCCAGCTTTCAGGGAACAGGAGACCGGTACGCCCTGCGCCGCCCGCACGGCACGGCCAGGAGCAGTAAAATGCAAAAACTGCAGGCCGCCCTGCCCCATTTCAGATATCATCCCGACCCTTTTGCGACGGCGGCTTTTCTGATATCCCCTTCCCCCGTCACCTGCGAATGCTGCAATAGTCCCACACAGATTTGCTATAAGGGCCCCTTTTACACAGTCGCAAACATTGATACGCTCTGTCCGGAATGCATCTCCAGCGGGCTGGCTGCCAGGAAATTTGACGGCGCGTTTCAGGATGAATACTGCCTGGAAGACGGCGTAACCGACCCTGAGAAAAAAGAGGAGCTGCTGTTTCGCACTCCGGGATACCAGGGCTGGCAGCAGGAATACTGGCGTGTGCACTGTGGGGATTACTGCGCTTTCGCCGGCTATGTGGGATACCGGGAACTGAAACAAATGGGAATTGTGGAAGAAATACTAGACGACCCCGTGTGCGCCGGCGACTGGGGCGACGGGAAGGAAGAGATGCTCGCAGCCATGGTCAACGGCGGCGGTTTCCAGGGCTATCTGTTCCAGTGCCTGCAC
>OFHM01002072.1_pt1 | contig 11891 bp, 9 predicted proteins | sample 1521311 | NCBI WGS metagenome assembly OFHM01 (sample SAMEA3504083, study PRJEB24116) | mouse gut metagenome | biome: mouse gut; feature: mouse-associated habitat; material: faeces | place: Denmark | collected 2011 | reverse complement strand
CTTACCAAAAAGGAGCCATTTTTTACCAAAGACACAAACTTTTTTACACTACCAAGAAAACCGGGCAGATGCATTTTACGCGTCTGCCCGGTATGTCTATGCCGGCTTATTTTATGTCCGTCATAAGTTCCAGTACCGTGTCAAATCCCTTTTCTGCGGCGATCTGTACAGGCGTCACGCCCTGATTATTGGGCCGGTTGTAATCAGCGCCTTTTTTGATCAGGTAGCGGGCATCTCCTGCGGATCTATTTTCCAAGGCATAGTGCAAAGCCGTATTCCCCTGGTGGTCCGCCAAGTTTACATCGGCTCCGGCTCGGAGCAGAATCTTGGCTGTTTCCTTGTCCGGGCTCAGCATCAGGAGAGTCATGCCCTGGTTGTCCGCATGGTTTACATCCACGCCTTTCTCCACCAACAGGGACAGAAGTTCCTGGGGGTCATAAACCTCGTCCAGCAGCAGAAGAGGTGTTTTTCCGTCCTCCCGGGGCAGGTCCAGGTTCTTCAGCAATCTCAGAAGTCCGATTTTCTGTTCGGGTTCCATACCCCGGCCATATTTTTTCTTCATTAAGGCATAGTGGGCAGGGGTTTCACCTTTCAGGTTTTTCATGGTGTCATCCGCGCCGGCGTCCATGAGCAGTTTCACCGCGTCCTCATGACCAAAGGCACAGGCGCAGTGAAGGGCTGTGGCTCCGGCATCCCCGGGCTCATCCTGGGTGAGATTGACATCCAGGCCCTTTTCCACCATGACCCGCAGCATGGCCGTATGGCCGTTTTCCGCAGCGAGATGGATAGCCGCCTTTCCACCATTGGCTGTCTGCTCCATGGATTCTCTGGAGAAAATCTTTGCCGCTTCCTCAAAAAATGAATCGTCTTTTCCATCCAGAGAGGCAACAATATAGGCAGGGGTCTGTTCATTGATCACCGCCAGGTCCATATCCACCCCAAGCTCTGCCAGTTTCCTGATAACTCCTATGCCATAGGCGGCCCTTAGGCATTTGTCCCGCAGACAGAACACATCGCCGTGGTAGTGTATGGGGAGGGTAAAGTCAATTCCGGCGCTTTTGCAGATCTCCAGCACATGAGCCTCTTTGTCTGAAATCAGGGCATTGTGAAAGATATCTGCGACTTCGCCAATTTCGTCATCATCGTCCGGATCAATTTGCAGAATCATCTTTTCCGTCATGTACAGCGCAACAGCCAGAGCGTCCTTGTTGTCTTTGGAAACATTGCAGAACGCATTGCTGGTAACCTGGCTCAGGGGAAAGTCGTTCATGGAACTGTCCGATACAGGCTTGGCCCCATGGCCCAGCAGGGCGTGGTACATGGCATGATTGCGATATTCAATGGCGTGCTGCAGGGGAGTTACCCCGTTTTGATCCGGCACTTCCAGCAGTTCCGGGCATTTCTCCATCAACCGCAGCGCCGCCGTGTTGTGGCTATTCTTTCTGGCCATCATGAGGAGGGTGTTGCCGCCTTCGTCCACATAATCGGTAGTCGCCCCTTTTTCCAGAAAGATTTCCGTCAGCGGCCAGGTGTAATCGGAACTGTATTCGGAGGACAAAAGCTGCTCTAAGGGGGTGAGTCCGTCTTTGTTCTTCTGGTTCACGTCACAGGAGACCAAGCGGGCGATTTCTCCTCGCTGTTCCACACTCTGCGTCAGGCAGGTGAAGTTATGGGACAATCCCTCAAATCGGGGATATGCCAGAAAATGGAGGGCGTTCATGCCCCTCTCATCGCTTTGGGAGTCATCGGCTCCATGCTCCAGCAACAGTTTGACCATGGCGAGGTTCCCCCGGGAGCAGGCCAGCAGGAGGGGGGTGAGGCCGTGGCCCTTATAATCGGGCAGATTGACCGCATCTGCCGCTTCGCTCAGAAGCAGTTTTTTCACCGCCTCATAGAAGTTATGCCATACCAGAAGATGGAACAGGGTCAATCCCATCTTGCCCGCCGGCGAGAGCAGTTCTTCTTTTCCGCATGCCGCAATGCAGGCATCTGCTTCCTGAACGGTTTCCGCCGAAAGCATGTCATATGCATAGATGGCGTTCTCGTGATCCCCTTCCCACCAGGGGATGAATTTGGCCTGATTGAATATTTCGCTGGATGTGACCAGCAGATCGGTGAGTTCCTTTATGTCCATGACGTCCTCCTTAACGATCGGAACCGGGGTGGCCCGGACCTGTTATAATCCTGTTCCGGCTATACCCTGTCCGAAAATATGTCTTTATTGTACCACAGAGCCCGGCGGATGGGAAGAAAGGATTTTATCATTGATTTTGTCCGGTAGATGTTCTAAAATGGATTTCATAAGCGTAATAACCACAAACAGACAGGGAGGAAGTAAGCGCATGATTAACAGATTGATAGCCAAGATTCAGCAGACAGGGGCCCCCATCGTGGTGGGGCTGGACCCCATGATGAAATTCATTCCCCCCCAGATCCAGGAGGCGGCATTCGCCCTGCACGGAGAGACCCTGGAAGGGGCGGCGGAAGCCATCTGGCAGTATAATAAGGGGATTGTGGACGCCGTCTGCGACCTGATCCCGGCGGTGAAGCCTCAGATCGCCATGTATGAACAATTCGGTGTTCCCGGCGTCATCGCGTTTAAAAAGACCGTGGATTACTGCAGGGAGAAAGGACTGGTGGTCATCGGAGACGTGAAGCGGGGAGACATCGGCTCCACCTCCGAAGCCTATGCAGTGGGCCATCTGGGCAGGGTACAGGTGGGACAAAGTTCCTGCTGCGGCTTTAACGAGGACTTTGTCACGGTGAATCCCTATCTGGGTTCCGATGGCGTACAGCCTTTTATTAAAGTGTGCCGGGAGGAGAAGAAAGGTATTTTCGTGCTGGTAAAGACTTCCAACCCCAGCAGCGGTGAACTGCAGGACAAGCTGGTGGATGGCAGACCCGTCTATGAACTGGTGGGAGAGCAGGTGGCGGCCTGGGGCGAGGAATGTATGGGCGACGGTTACAGCTATGTGGGCGCGGTGGTGGGAGCCACTTATCCGGAGCAGGGCAGAATCCTGCGGCAGATCATGCCCAGGGCGTTTATTCTGGTGCCCGGTTACGGGGCCCAGGGAGGCAGGGGCACGGATCTGGTGCATTTCTTCAACAGGGACGGCCTGGGGGCCATCATCAATTCCTCCAGAGGCATCATAGCCGCCTACCAACAGGAGAAGTACGCCGATTATGGCGCGGCGAATTATGCGGATGCCTCCCGGGCGGCGGTGCTGGATATGCGGGAGGATATTGCCCGGGCACTGGCGTCGGCTGCCGGGGGATGCTAAAAGGGCAATTTTTATGCAAACTAACCGATTGGAAGTATGTTATCCTTAATGCGCAGGGTACTGAAAACCGCTCTGTCATTGGGCGCTCAGTACAGGATGCAGAACGCTGATCGGGAGGATATATGAATGGATAAGGTATCTGTGACGGAAAGGGTTCTCTCTTATATAGAGGAACATCTGGGGCAGGAATTGTCTTTGGAAGGAATTGCGGAGGAACTGCATTATTCCAAGTACTATATGGCCAGGGCATTTCGGGAAAAAACGGGAATTACACTGCACAAATACATCCAGGGCAGGAGGCTGAGTGAGGCGGCACGAAAGCTGGCTCAGACCAGGCAGCCCATTCTGGACATAGCCTTTGACGCAGGGTATGGTTCTCAACAGGCATTCACCCAGGCATTTCACCAAGAATACCGATGTACGCCCCGACAATACAGACGTGTGGGGCAGTATATTCCCAGGCAGGAACGGATCAGACTTCAGATGAAATATGTTCTGGCCTCGGGCCTTTTTCGGAAGGGAGGGCTGGCGGCATGAATCTGGTACCTTATGTGGTAGAGCAGACCGGCAGGGGGGAGCGGAGTTATGACATTTATTCCCGGCTGCTGGCGGATCGGATTATCTTTCTGGGAGAGGAAGTCAGTGAACTTTCGGCAGGTCTGGTGGTGGCACAGATGCTGTTTTTGGAGTCCCAGGATCCGGAAAAGGATATCCGGCTTTATATCAACAGCCCCGGCGGCTCCATATCGGCAGGATTCGCCATCTATGATACCATGCAGTATATCAAATGTGACGTCTCCACCATCTGTCTGGGGCTGGCGGCCAGCTTCGGGGCCTTCCTGCTTTGCGGTGGGGCCAGGGGGAAGCGTATGGCGCTCCCCAATTCGGAGATCATGATCCATCAGCCCGCCATTGCCGGGGGCGTCAAGGGGCAGGCCACGGATATCCGTATTGTGTCAGATCAGATCCAGCGCAGCAAGAGGAGGCTGAATCAGATCATGGCCCGGAACACGGGAAGGACAGAGGAGGAGATCGCAGCCGCCACGGAACGGGACAATTATATGTCTGCCAGGGAGGCCCTGGATTTTGGTCTCATTGATCAGATCATCGAGAAGCGGTGATCCCGGTCTGTCAGGAGGGGGCGCGCAGTGTGAAGCCAAAGGTGGCGCCTCCGCCCTGGGTATCCGTTACCGCCAGGCAGGCGCCGTGGGCCTGGGCGATCTCCTGGGCGATGCACAGTCCCAGCCCGAAGTGGGAGCGATCCGTGCGGGAGCGCTGGGCGCGGTAGAAACGTTCAAAGATATGGGTCTTATCTGCTTCCGGGATGCCGGGGCCATTGTCCGTGACCCGGATATAAACTGTGGAAACATCGCCGGCATGCGCCTGGCGGTGTTTTTGTTTCAAATTTTTTGTCCCGGCATCTTTTCCGGCTTCCGAAGGCCGGGAAAGTTCCGCCGCCAGGGTGACTTTGCCGCCTTCCTGGGTGTAGCTTAAGGCGTTCTGCAGCAGGATCACAAGAAGCTGTTCCAGTTTGTGAGGATCGCCCTTTACATGAGGCAGGGGATCCTGGGGCAGCTGCAGTTTCAGCTGAATCTTTTTCTGGGCTGCCAGCAGCTCCATTTGTTCATAGACATTCAAAAGCAGCGTATCCAGGTCCACGTCCTGTTCCCCGGGCAGCAGATTCCCCTGGCCCTGGGCCGTCTCCAGTCGGCTGAGAGTCAACAGGTCTTCGATCAGCCGGCCCATGTGGGCACATTCCTGGTCTATGGTCTGCTCGTAGGCAGGGGGTCTGGCATGCATACAGGCCCGAATCACGGCAAGGGGTGTGCGCAGTTCATGGGAGGCGTCCGCAATGAAGCGGGTCTGTCTGCGGTGACTTTCCAGCAGGGGGCGCAGCATCCTCCCCGTGAAAAAGTGGGAAAACAGGGTCAAAAGCAGGATGCCGGCCAGGTCAATCAGAAAAAAGCGCAGTCTTTGTCCCCAGAACTGTCCACTGAGGTTCTGCCGGGAGGAGGCCACCAGCATGGTGATGCCCGGAGTACGGGGGGATGTCAGCAGTTGGTGGGCGGAGGGCTGGCCGATGGTGAGACGGGCCAGGTATACCTGATACTCCCGGCCCTGTCCTGCCTTCAGATGCAGTATTACCCAGTCTTCTCCCGATGACAGGAGCGAGCATGTTTCTCCGGTAGGGAGAGTCCTGCTTTTATGGCTATCGGCTGTTTCCTGACGGGAAAGCGCGTCCTCACCGGGCAGATAGGACAACAGCAGTTCCCGGGTTTGCAGAGACAGGGTATGGTGGGGAACTTCGTTGAAACGGAAGGGCATGTCCTGGTCCCACAGGTAGATCTGATATCCGTTGTTCTGTTCCAGGCCGCTGAGATAGACATGGGTGATCACGGTCTGCTGCTCCAGGCTGCTGGCAAGATTGGCCATATCCTGACGGAAAGCGTTCCACTGGCTGTCCCGCAGCGTCTGTTCCGCCAGTAAGAGGTAGAGGCAGGAAAACAGGCATAGAATGGCGGCGGTAATACCGGCGCAGAGAAGGGTCAGGCGGCGGTGGGCCGCCCGGAACAGGGTCTGTTCGTTCATAGGGAGTCCTCCGATTGCATGGTCAGCCGATATCCCACGCCCCGGACGGTCTGGATCGCCGCCCGGGAGTTCAGGCTCTTCAGTCTTTTGCGCAGAAAGAAGATATAATTGTCCAGGTTGCCGTCTTCCACTTCGGTGTCCGGGCCCCAGACGCTGAGCAGCAGCTGACTTCGGCCCAGCGTCTGCCGGGGGTGGCGCAGCAGCGCGCACAGAAGGCCGCATTCCCGGCGGGACAGGGTGCATTCGCCGCCGGGTCCCCGCAGCTGGCAGGAGAGCTCCGCCAATGTTAAGTCTCCCCAGGCCAGTTCTCCGCTGTCCACATGAAAGCCTCCGCCCCGGCGGGAAAGGCTGCGGATTCTGGCCATAAGTTCCTCCATGGCGAAGGGTTTGACCAGATAGTCGTCCGCTCCCAGGTCAAGCCCCGTGACCCGGTCCGCCAGGGTGCCCATGGCCGTGAGCATCAGCACCGGCGTGGTATCCCCGGCTTTCCGCCGGGTCTGCAGCAGCTCTTCCCCGGACATCCCGGGCAGCATTCGGTCCAGAAGAACCAGATCCGCAGTGCCCGTTTCCATATAGTATAATCCTTCCTGCCCGTTCAGGCAGGCATCTACCTCATAGCCCTCCTGCCGCAGAGCGCAGCACAGGGCTTCGTTTAATCTGGGATCGTCCTCAATCAGCAATATTCGCATCTTCAAAAATTCCTCTCTGCCGTGTTTTTCTTATTTATATTAGCATAGTTTTCTCTATTTAATCTTTAAAAATTTGTAAAGCAGGCGGTGACCCGGGTCAAAATTCCATATATGCAAATAGATGCAATTTTGAGAATGATTAGAGGCGGATTAGAGATTCGTCTGCTATACTGTGAACCATCAAGGCTGCTGAACATGCGCCGGGGCGGGATAGACCCCTGGACCCCGGAAAAGGGCATAAACCTCTGAAGGGGCCGATGCCGGGCGTGCCGGGCCGAGATAAAAAGGAATGAGAGGCAGGAATGAGAGGAAATGAAAAAGAGAATGAAAAGAATACTGGCGCTGGGATTGACGGCCATGCTGCTGTTGGCAGGTTGCGGCCCCAGCGGTTCGGAGAATGGGGGCGGCGGGCAGGACGGCGCCGCCGGGAATACGGGAACCCTGGGAAGCGCTGTGGGAAATGAGGAAGGCCAGGGCGGCCAGGAGGTCATGGGACGCTATATGGAGTCCCCCATCGAATTGCCCGAGGAAATAGAGGGCCTGCGGGACCTGCGGCTGGCCGGAGAAGAGGCGGAACTCATTGCCTGGGACGGCAGCCTGTACCGCTCACAGGATCAGGGACAGAGCTGGCAGCTTGAGAGCCAGCCTCCCGAGGAAGTACAGCAGGCGCTGAATATGGGGGTGGACAGTTACTACTGCCAAAATCGGTCAGGAAGCAGCGTACTGGGATATACTCAGTTTCATAAGGATGAAGAGGGCAACACGGATTTTGAGAACTCCAGTCGTTTGAACTTGCTGTTTTTGGCGGACGGCAGCCGCATTCCGCTGGAGGGGCTGGAACAGGAATATATAAACACGGCGGTCTGGGATGAAAATGGGTACTTCTATCTGGGTTCCTCCGATCGTGTTTACCGTGTAAACGGTCAGGATGGCAGTATGGAAGTGCTGACGGAACTCAGCACCCGATGCGACTACCTGACAGTCTGCGGGCAATATCTGATGATTCAGGGAGAGGATTTACAGATCTATGACCTGGCGGAGAACAAGATGGGGGAAGAGGATCCGGTCCTGGATGAATTTATAAAACCCTGGCTGGGGCAGTACGCGGATGTGGGCAGCAGAGCCTATCTGATGTATCTTTCTCCCCAGGAAGAAAAAAGCCTGTATCTGGTGACAGACAAGGGACTGTACCGCCACACTCTCTACGGCAGCACCGTGGAGCAGCTGATCGACGGCTCTCTGTGCAGTATGGGCAATTCGATGCTGGGCCTGGTGGGCGTATTGCAGATGGGAGATGCGTTCTGGGTGGCCTTCAGCGGCGGACATTTGAAGCAGTATATCTATGACCCCACTGCCTCTGCCCTGCCGGAGAATCTTATGCGGGTATGGGGGCTCTACGCAGACGAGGATGTGGAGAGAGTGGTCAGTGCCTTTGCCCAGTCACATCCGGATCTCTATATCACTTACGAGCATCCCCTGAGCGAGGATACGGGAATGACCAAGGAGGATGCGCTGAAAGTACTGAGTACGGAACTGGCCACGGGCAACGGGCCGGATGTGCTGCTGCTGGACGGACTTTCCTATGATACCTATGTGGAGAAGGGGGTATTGGCGGATCTGACGGCTACCCTGGAGGGCACAGGGGAGCGCTATGTGGATGCGGTGAGAACATCCTACCAGAGGGACGGCGGGCAATACGCCATGCCCATGGCCATGTCCCTTCCCGTGCTGATGGGGGCGCGGGATCAGATACAGAACGCAGCCAGTCTGGCGGATCTGGCGGATCTGGCGGAGGCGGCCAGGGCATCCCGGCCCCAGGGTTTCCTGTTTGGCTTTAGCGGGGCCAGAGAGGCACTGGAGTTGTTGGCCATAGGTTCCTCAGACAGTTGGATGAATGAGAACGGCGGCATAAACAAGGAAGCGGTACAGGAATTTCTGACACTGGCCAGGAGAATCTATGACGCCCAGATTTCCGGGATCACCGCCAGGGAGGCGGAGGCCATGGAAGAGCGGCAGATGCTGGTAGACGGGCGGCCCGCTATCCGCACAGATGCGGGCTATCAACTGGGGAACGCCATGTTCTTCGGATCGCCCTATGCCATGGGACTGATGAATAACAGCCTGTCCGTGATGGGAAGCTACAGCACCGTGGCAGTAGAGTTGGAACTATTGGATATGGCTCTTGTACCCATGCCGGGACAGTCCCGGAATATGGGAAAAGCATCCAATATCCTGGCAGTGAACGAGGCGTCCAAAGTGAAGGAGCAGGCGTTGGAACTGGTGGCGTATGCGCTGTCCACACGTTTCTGCCAGGAGAATTACCTGATTGGGGGTACTGTCAACTGGGATGTGCTGGAGGCTCAGGTCAGGAAGGAGCAGGAGGAAGAAATGGAAGGCTGCATAGGCTTTGAGGATATCAACGGCAAGGAGTATTTCATCAATGTGGGTGTCCCTTCCCAGGAAGATATTGATACGCTCCGTCAGCTGATGGAATCCTGTCAGGGAATCAGTAAATGCGACAGCCGGGTCTATGAAGCCGTGGTGGAAGAGGGACAGAGAGCGCTGAACGGGGAACTGACGGTTGAAGAAGCAGTGAAGGAGATCGAGAAGAAGGTGACTCTCTATCTGGCGGAATAATCCGGGAAGCGGAAGGATCATTTGCATTATGGGGCTGAAAGATAAAGACAGAGTAGGTAAGATAATAAAATCTACAGGGATCGGAAGGAGAAAGAGGGGCGGGAGCCGGGGACTGTGGTTCCTGGCTCCCAGCCTGCTGGGGGTGGGATATCTGGTATTGCTTCCCACCGGAGATGTGCTGCGGCGTTCCTTCACTACAGCGCTTTCGGGGCAGTGGGTGGGACTGGAAAATTATGGGAATGTGCTGACCAATTCGGCATTTCGGCTGGCAACAGGGAACACCCTGGTCTTTTTGGGGATCTGCCTGCCCCTGCTTCTGGCTCTGAGTCTGCTGCTGGCCCTGGTTGTCTGTCGGATTCCCCGGCTGGAGCGGTTTAAGGCCCTGTATCTGCTGCCCATGGCCGTCCCCGCGGCCACGGTAGTGTTGGTATGGAGACTTCTCTTTTCAAAACAGGGTTTTCTGAATGCCTGGATGGGGACCTATGTGGATTTTATGGGGGAAAGGACGGCTCTGCTCATTCTGGTGGGCAGCTATGTATGGAAGAATCTGGGCTATACCATGGTGCTGTGGCTGGCGGGGCTTAAGGCCATCCCGGCCCAGCTCACCGAGGCAGCCCGGGTGGACGGGGCCGGCCGGGTGCGGTGCTTTTTCCGAATCACCCTGCCCAACCTGAAGGGCAGTGCCTACACCATCACGGTGTTGTCCATGCTGAATGCCTTTAAGTCATTTAGGGAGGCATATCTGGTCAGCGGCGCATATCCCCAACAGGACATTTATCTGCTGCAGCATTTATTTCAGAACTGGTACACCAAACTGGACATGGATAAGCTGGCGGCGGGGGCCATTCTGCTGGCGCTGGCACTTGGGACGCTGTCTTTGCTGCTGCAGCGGCTGTGGGACAGGGCGGGAGACTAATCGGGAGGCTGCCCTATGGCGGCAGGATTACGGGAAGTAATTCGAGAAAGAACGGAAGTGGCATTTCTCATCTTGATTTGTATGCCTGCTAAAGCAGGCAGATGGAGGTTGGTGTGAAAAAGAAATTGCCCAAATATCTGCTGGGGGTGGTTTTTATAGGGCTTGGAGCCATAATCTGCCTGCCGGTGCTGCTGCTGGTCAGCGGTTCCCTGGCGGACAGCCTGGAGTGGAGGCAGCGTGCCGGGGGGTATCTGCAGGACACCCGGGAATATATTGCCTGGCGCTGGATCCCGGCGTATCCCACACTGGAACATTATAAACGGCTTCTGTTCTTCTCCCCGGCTTTTTTCAGGCTGTTCTGGAATTCCCTGGGGATGACGGGAAGCATCCTGCTGGGGCAGCTGGCGGTGGCCGTGCCGGCGGCGTGGGCCTTTGCGGTATATCGGTTCCGGGGCAGGAATGTGCTGTTTTCCCTGTATGTGATTCTGATGCTGCTGCCCTTCCAGGTGACCATGCTATCCAGCTATCTGGTGCTCAATAGGCTGTCCCTCCTGGACACCCATTATGCCATTATACTGCCTGCCATATTTTCCACCTTCCCGGTGTTTTTATGCTACGGGGGCTTTTGCAGCATCCCCCGGCAGATGCTGGAGGCGGCAAGGATAGACGGGGCTGGGGAGATCGCCATCTTCCTGCGGCTGGGGCTTCCACTGGGAAAAAGCGGCCTTTTGTCCGCCATGGTGCTGGGCTTTTTGGAATACTGGAACCTGATGGAACAGCCCATGGCCTTTCTGGACGACCGGTGGCTGTGGCCGCTGTCCTTATATTTGCCGGAGATTACCTGGGGGCAGGCAGGCTACGCCTTCTGCGCCAGCGTAATCACACTGATACCTGCGGCCTTTGTTTTTATAATGGGGCAGGACTACCTGGAACAGGGAATTATTTATTCCGGCCTAAAAGGTTAGGAAAAACAGTGCTTGCTGGGCAGTAGCGGTACTGGAATAGGAGGTTTTTTTATGAAGAAGGTTTTTACCGGGTTTATTATTTTCCTGGTGTTTATGGCGGCCTGTACGCTAATTTCCAGGAGCGTTTATGCATACCGCCTTCCCATGGTGGGGACGCTGCTGCCGGAGGCAAAGTATGTGGAGCACAAGTTGGAGGCGGAGGGGACCGTGGTGGCAGGGGGCGAGAAGCCGGTGACTTACAGGCCGGGGGTCCGGATTTCCTCCTTTTCGGTGAAAGAGGGTGACTGGGTGGAAGCCGGGGAGGAATTGTTCCGCATCGACCTGGAGGATTTGGAGGGGATGATGGAAGAGAAGAGAAAGGAAATCTCCAAGGTATCCCTCCAAATTGACGCCATATTGGAAAACCAGGAGATTGCCCGGCAGAAAAAAGAATTGGAGCTTGCCCGTGCCAGGGAGGACTATGACACCACCGCAAGGCTGAAAGACACCCAGGTGGGGCGCGCCATGGAAAGCTATGTCCAGGCGGAGGAGGAGATTTCGGAAAATGGCGGGGACGATGCTTTAAAGGAGGCGCTGCAAAAGGCCGCCTATGGGGAAGCGGATGCCAAAGCGGAACGGGACGAGGCGGTAAAGCAGGCGGGGAGAAAGGTGGAAGATATGCTCCTGCCGGAGGATGTTACCTCTGATCTGGAGGTAGCAAGGCTGGAAGCGGCAAAGCTTTCAGAGGAACTGGGGGAGTTGCAGAAGGTTAAAAACATCCAGGGAGTGGTAACAGCTCCTTTTGGAGGGGTAGTGACAAAGATTATGGCAGGTG
>OFHM01002057.1_pt1 | contig 11988 bp, 8 predicted proteins | sample 1521311 | NCBI WGS metagenome assembly OFHM01 (sample SAMEA3504083, study PRJEB24116) | mouse gut metagenome | biome: mouse gut; feature: mouse-associated habitat; material: faeces | place: Denmark | collected 2011 | reverse complement strand
CCCGGCCTGCCTGCGGAAAAGGCAGACCGCCGCATATGGCGGATGATGGCCCTAGTGCGGCGGTTTGTGCATATTACCCTTTTATTTAATAAACAATTCTGAATTGCTGTCTCTTTTTTAACAGCTCACATTCATTACTTGTTTCATTCCATCAATGACAGAATAAAATTTTTATCTTCATCTGATACAGTAACATAAAATGTCAAAAATTCTTTTGGAACATATCCTCCCTTTATTGTTTCCGGGGCAATCTGTTCTTTTATAATATTTGAATCTTCATATACCGTCAGTTCCATCAATTTCTCCAAACTTCCATCATTATAGGCAGCCACTGGTGTCTTGTAGGAAATAATTGTGCATATTACGTTAAGGTCTTCAATTTTACTCTCCAGTGTATCCATCTCCTCATCTGTATCAGACGGAATATCCGTATAATTTAAATCATTAAACTGGCTGAGAATTTCTTCATCCAAAATAGTATTTATCAAATGCCCATCACTTGAATATACTTCTATCTGTGAAAGCCCCTGTAAATCTTTTCCTCTGTTACCCCGGTCTGCACCACAGCCAGCTAATCCTATGGTGGTCAGAATACCCAACAGTATAAATAAAATAATATTCTTCATTTAGATTCCCTCTTTTCTATCAGAAGTTTGCAGACAGTTACCAGCAATACACAAAACAGGAATATGATCGGGAAAACTGGACTCCACGCATTTGTGACAATCCCCATCACCACTGCCAGAACTGTTGCAGGCAAAGCTACATAAACCCATGCAAACTTACCTCTTGAATTTTTCTTATGAATATACTCTGTATTCTGTGCAATGATATTTTCCGCATGGATTGACATACCCGCCATGATCAACAGCATAACTGCCGCAGCATCTGTCAGCCAGTCCAAGGCATTGCACACTTCGTTTCCCACAATGTCCTTTGCCATAAATATAAATTCTGCCCCAAAGAAGAACAGCACAACGCTTAATACGATCATGCCTGCATATCTTTTCCGGTTCCGGCTGCTATCCTCACGAAAAGACTTTATGATTGCCTCATCAAACAGCAATGAGTTTGAGCAGATTTCCTGATAATGCTTCGGCTGAAAAAAAGTCCATACCAATATGGCTATGCCTATTGCCATAGTTCCCCAATATAGAGGAAGCAGAAGCTGCCTGTAATCAGAAAAGCTGCCAAAGATATCAGAACCGATAATCAGCCCCACCCCAATAGCAATGTTCTTCGCCCGATGCCGTTTATAGGAAAGGAACCCATCAATCGTCTCCCGGCTTACATAGTAACCACCGCTTTGGTTATTCCCATCCGGGTTTTCACTTTTCAGCAGATAATCCAATGTTACACCAAACATATTGCTGATCTGCAATAATTTATCAATCTCCGGTATTCCCCTGTCGCTTTCCCATTTGCTTACAGCCTGTTATTCTGTCAAGAAAAGACTAAAAAAAATTGATTTTCCCACATCCCCACAGATGCGGCAATTAACCGCATCTATGTATTGTTTCCATATCTAAAAAACCTGCTTCAAACTTCCAGCATATCTCTATCCTATTATCAGCGTAGACCTTGACCTTGTCAATCAGCTTTTCCTTGACCTCTTCCGTCAGCTCCATCTGGTCTGCAAAAACATATAGCTGGTCTTTGCGCTCTTTCTTCTTCCTGCTGGACTCACTCCGCATTTCCTGTTTCTTTTTCAGTTCCCCTATGCGCTGTTCTATTCTGTCAGTCTCTTCCTCATGTTTCTTCTTTTCCAAAAGGAACTCTTCCCTTGACAGCTTCCCATCCGTATACTGCTCATACAGCGGCATCCACGCCCTTTTCATTGCGTCCGCTGTCCTTTCCAGCGTTTTCAGTTCTTCCTGTTCTGGACAGATGACCGCCCTGCTCTTTGCGCTTTTTGAAAGTTTCTCTGATTCTGCTTCCATTTTTATCTGCCCTCTGACCGCTTCCAGCACTGCGCTGTCTGCATCCGCTTTCCTTATCTTTGCTCCCCGGCAGTCGCATTCCTGCCGGAAGTATCTCTGTCCGCACAGGATATTCCCCCTGCTGTCACCGCCCAGCATCCTTCCACAGTAACCACAAAAGTATATGTTCCTCTCCTTCCTGCCGCCTGCCTTAAACTCACACTGCTTCAGCATGGAGTTTGCTTTTACGAATAATTCATAGGGAACGATCGGCTCATGGGTTCCTTCCACCCTCACCCACTCTGACGGTGGCTTTTTCCTGCGTTTCCCCTTTACCGTCACAGCATCCGTTTTTAAGGAGACCATTGTTCCCGTATACCGCTCGTCTTTTACCATACGTCGTACCCGGTCATCCGTCCAGAAGCACTCCGCCCCATACCGGCTCCACTGTCTCCGGAAGCCTTCCATATCGTGGAACTTTGACGGTGCCGGGATGCCCCTCTGGTTCAATATCCTTGCTATCTTTCTTGGGGAGATGCCGGATGCCATCATCTCAAATATCTCCCTGACGATCTTACCTGTCTCTTCATGGATGGCTAATTTATGGATGTTCCCCTCTGACTTTTTGTAGCCATACAAGGCGCAGTGGGCATTGTACTCTCCCTTCTCTGCCATATGCCGCCACGCTATTTTCTGCTTCTTGGAAAACTCCCTGCTGTAGAAATCGTATATCATGTTCTTGAAAGCAACATCAAGCCCTCCTGTCGTACCGTCAAACTGGCTGCTGTCATAACCGTCATTTATGGAAATGAAGCGTATGCCGAGGAATGGGAAGAACTGTTCAAGGTAATCGCCCAGCTCCACATAATCCCTGCCGAACCGGGAAAAATCCTTTACGATGATGCAGTTGACCTTCCCCTCTTTCGCAAGCCGGATCAGTTCGGCAAACTGCGGTCTGTCGTCAAATTTCACGCCGGAATAACCGTCATCGCATTTCTCAATGACCGTACTGCCTGCAAGTTCCTCATGGCTTCTGACATATTCCCATAAAAGCGCCCTCTGGTTGGTGATGCTATTGCTCTCCGTCTTGTCCTGCTGAAAAGAGATATCCCGGTCTTCCTGTGACAGCCGGATATACAGGGCGGTCACATAATCACTGCCATTTACGCTTCTTTCCTGCATATCCCACCGCCCCTTTCCTTAACGACCTGCAATAATTCCTCAAATTCATCCGCAAACCGGAATTCAACTTCCAGCCGACCATCACTGTAGGCAAATACCCTGTTTATAAAAGCATGTATGATTTCTTCCGTAAGGTTTTCAAAATCCTTATATTCCTGCACCAGTGCTTCCAGCCTGCTCCCTTTCCTGCATCCTGTCCTGTGCCGCCGCTCCGTCTCCTGTAATTCCAGAATCTTCTGTGCTTCCTCTTCTGCCTGTGTCAGGTATTTCCCCTTTGCGTAGAGATAGTCGCTCTCATTTAGCAGCCCGTCCGCATAATCATTATACAAAGAGGCTGACATGCTTTCTGCACGTTTTTTCCGATTTTCCGCTTCCCGTATCTCTTTCCGGAATCCTCCATCTGATTTCTGCTCCCGGTTCAGCCTTTCAAGTATCTGCCTGCTGTCGAGGAACAGTTTTATGTGCATCCGCAGGGTTTCCTCTACTGCCCTCTCCACATCCTTCTTATCCAGTCGTTTCCTGACGCACCCTTTTTCTTTTAAGTGCTGGTAGGTCTGGCAGATATATTTATAGTACACCCTTGGCGGATTCAGTTTTGCGCCGCTCCGGTCTCTCCACAGCGACATCCTTTTGCCGCAGTCACCGCAGATGAGGATTCCTTTTAACAGGTTCGGCTCTTTGGAAAGCGCATCAAATTTCCCATAACCGCTATGGAACTTCTCCGCATCCCTTTTCCCTTTTTCATTGACCTTATCAAAAATCTCTCTTTCCACGATAGGCTCATGGGTATCTTTCACATAAAGCCTTTCCTCCGCAGGCATCTTTCTGGTCCCCATCCCTTTATAAAGGGCGGTCTTATTGATTCCCTGCTCCATATCCCCGGCATATACCGGGTTCCTTATAACTTCTGAAAGGGTACTGACCGTCCATAAGCCCGACTGCGACCTGTCTTTTTTTACCCAGCCTTTCAGGTATTTATATCTTGAGGGGCAGGGGATTCCATTGTCATTGAGCCGCCTGATGATGGCGGTAAGGCTCTCCCCGTCCGCCCTCCAGTGGAAGATATGCCACACGATATCCCTCACATCCTCATCCACCACCAGTCTGCTATGGTCTTCCGGGGATTTCACATACCCGTAAGGGGCAGATGCGCCGACAAATTTCCCCTGCTTCTGCCTGATATAAAATGCCGAGCTGATCTTGCGCGATAAGTCTTTTGCGTAAATATCGTTGATAAGGTTCTTCAGCGGCACGATCAGCCCGTCTTCCGTTACGTCCGGGCTGGCGCTGTCATAACCGTCTGTGACCGCTATGAACCGCACCCCGAAAAAAGGGAAAATCTTTTCAAGGTAATCTCCTGCTTCCAGATAGTTCCTGCCAAGGCGCGACAGATCTTTTACAATGATGCAGTCGATCTTCCCTCCGCGCATATCCCCGACCATACGCATAAAATCCGGGCGGTCGAACCTTGTTCCGCTCACACCGTCATCAAGGTATTCCCCCTCTACCTGTAAATATGGCTTATCCTTTACGTACTCCCTTAAAAGGCAGAGCTGGTTCTCAATCGTTGTCCCGGCACTCCTTTTGTATTCCTCTGCGGAGAGCCTTGCATACAGGGCGGTGCGGTATACCTTGCAGGCTGGTGCCGGGGATGCCTGCTGTGCTGTGTTCTGCTTCCTGCTCTTCCTTGCCATCCTAGACCACCATCCCTTCTGTGCGTCCGGCACTGCCCGTACCGCCTAAAACACTGCTGTACTTATCCAGTTCTTCCTCAAAATTGAAGATGACCTCTATCCGCTTCCCTTCATAGACGCGCACCTGCCGGATCAGTGTCGCGGCGGCATTGCGGTCAAGGGCTGTAAGGTTTTCATATTTCTTAAATTCCTTTATCCACTCCTGCCTGCTCCCTTTATCCTCTTTCAAAAGTTTCAGTTCATTCCTATAGGAACGGAGCGCATTTTCGGATTCTTCCAGCTTGCGGTCATACTCCTGCTTCATCTGCACGTACTCCTGCTTGGTCAGTATGCCATCCTTAAAATCCTCATAAAGCCCTAATTTCCTGCCCTCTATCTTTGCTTTCTTTTCTGTTTCCAGCCTGATCCGTTCCTCATATTTCCCTATCCCTGCGTCCTTCCATCCGGCGCTGTCCAGAACAGAAAGCGCTTCCCCGATTCCGAGTACTGTGCTGATCTGGAACCGCGCGGCTTCCAGCACTGCATCCATCAGTTCCTTCTCGCTGATGCTGTGAGGGGAGCAGCTCCCTTTCTGCTTCTTATTGCCGGAACAGACGTAATAAACATACTTCCTGCCGCCCGACGGAACAGTCTTACGCACCATGCCCTCCATGCAGTCGCCACAGAATATCTTCCCTGCCAATGGGTATACTTTCTCCTCTGCCGGGGAACGCCTTGTGTCGGTCTTTAAGAGTTCCTGCACAAGTGCAAAATCCTTCGGGGTAATGATGGCTTCATGGTTATCCCCGACACGCACCCATTCCTCCTCCGGCTTGTCCACCCTTGCTTTTATCTTATAGTTGGGCGTGGTGTGCTTCCCCTGTATAAGCGTGCCTGTATAAATCTCATTTTTCAACACCCTTGTCACTGACACATAATTCCACCCTGCACTGTTTCCTGTGCCGAATGAAGTCTTAAGGCGGATTCCTATGCTGTTCTTATAGGCAAGTGGGGAGAGGATTCCCTGCGCGTTCAGCTTATCCGCAATCGCCTGCTGTCCCATGCCGGATATCTTCATCCGGAAGATATCCTTCACCACTTCCGCCGCATAGCTGTCCACCACGATCTTATTCTTATCCTCTTCCGATTTCAGGTAGCCATAAGTGAGGAATGCGCCGATATATTCCCCTCGTTTCCGCTTCATTTCAAGGTTGCTCCTTATCTTTATGGAGATATCCCTGCTGTATGCGTCATTGATCAGGTTCTTGAAAGGCACGATAAGGTCACTGCTGTTATCCTTCCCAATGCTGTCAAAACCGTCCGTCACTGCAATAAAGCGCACCCCCAGCATGGGGAATATCTTTTCAATATACCTGCCTGCTTCAATGTAATTCCTGCCAAAGCGTGATAAATCTTTTACAATGACACAGTTGACAACGCCTTTCCGTATGTCGTCAAGCATACGCTGGAAATCGGGACGGTCAAAACTGACGCCGCTGTAACCGTCATCCACATATATTGAATATTCTTTTATCTCTGCATGGGATTTCAGAAAGTCCATGATAAGGGCTTTCTGGTTTGATATGCTGTTGCTGACAAGTTTCGCGCCCTCGTCAACATCCCCGTCTTCCTTAGAAAGCCTAAGGTAGATGGCAGCCTGATATGTCTTAGAAATCTTCTTTTCCATCTGCAATACTCCTTCTCTTTATTTCAATTAAGACAGCCCTATCTTAATGAACCCAAGAACCAGAGTCTGCACATGATTCAGTCCTTTATGGCTCTTATTTTAACACATTTTCAGGCTCTTTTCCACATCTTCCCACGATTTTATTTCTAATATTACGACTAATTTTCAACTGTATTTTAACGTCACACTGACAGCAGAAGTTCCTCAAACCGGTCATTCAGTGTCGCCCCATCTCCGCTGTAGGCTGCCTTTACAATAACTTTGCCTACCCGGAAACAGTAAGGATTCCCTACCTGCCGGATAAATTCCCTTCTCATCTCCTGCTGTGTCAGCGTATCATCTATCTTTATCTGCTGTATGTCTGCCACATCCTCCGGCTTTACCGTCCGTATGTCTACCGACTTTAAATCTTCCAGTGACATCCACAGCCTCCTTCATAAAAATACTTTTCTTCCCTGCCTATCTTCCTGCTATGATAAGAAATCTTCCATTCTTTCCATGCACACGCCTGTCACAGGTGGCAAGGGTAATGATGCTGGTGGGAGCATGATCCGGTTCTGCATAATATAACGCCCTTCCCTGCAACTGCTCCATCCATGCATTGTAGCTTTCCATATCCTCATGGTTTCTGGTACGGAAATCCCATTCGTCAAGGTCGGATATGTCATATTTGACCACCGCCATTACCTGATATTCATTGGCACTTCCATAGGCATCTGTGAAATAGATAGTCTGGTGTTCCTTAAAATAATCTTCCTGCTCATACTTAAGCAGGGTGGAAAACATAGCATCCGAACCGGTTCCCATGTTGTGTCCGTAGATAACGCGGTTGAAATCCCATACCTGCGTGTCCTTATCCATGAAAGGGCATCCGGCGCTGCTCTTATCCCCTGTGAAATCATGGGAGAGGTAAAAGGCATTGTCATCTGTTCCCACTACGGGAAAATTAATTAAGGTATCAGGGATGCAGAGCCAGCCTTTGATATCCTCATTTTCACTGCATAATGAATCCCAATCGTAGGCTTCCAATCCCTTCTTCCTCATTTCTGCTTCATACTCCTGTTGGTAACGTTCCGCATCTGCTTCTATTTCTGAAATCATCTCCTGCAATTCTTCTTTTGCTTCCTGCTGTGCTTTCTCCCTTCCTTCTTCCAAAACAATATCAAGCTGTGCATAGGCATCCGCTATTGCCTGATATTTTTCAAGCTGTTTTACTGCTTTATAGCGGAATATCCCCATGCCTGTCATACAGACAAGGGCAAGAAAAATACCTACTATGATCTGTACTGTGATTCGCTGGCGTTTCCTTTCCGGCAGATTTGGGAAAAGTTTCTCCCCAAGTAAGCCTATAAGATATTTTACTTTTTCCATGCGCTTCCTTTCTTCTATATAAAAAGCAGCAGATACCAGCACTTTCTAAGAAACTGATATCCGCCACTCTGATCTCAAAAGGCAGGAGCAAACGCCCCTGCCGCATTTTATGTTTTGAACATCACAGCTTACCTTTGCCTGTCACCACATCAAAACTCACATCCGCTACAGGCTGCTCCGTTCCTCTTTCTTCCCTTCATACACTGATGCAGCAGCAAGCAAAACGCCGCACAGCCCAAGGGCAGCAAGAAGAGTAAAGGGTGACGCATAACCAGTCTGGATGACCGGCTCCGTTCCTTTTCCTGCATTTCCATTTCCTCCTTCCGTTTTATTCTCTGTATTTTTATCTGAAGGACTGCTTACCGAATTGCCGGAGACAGTACCGTTTGTATTCGTGTTTTTGTCCGAAGTGTTCTTATTATCCTTATCGTTAGTGTTTTCTGTGTCATTGTCCTGTCCGTCTTTATCTGCTTTTTCCCATCTTGCATAGAGGCTGATGCTCCTGCTGGGCTTGTAAGTTTCTCTCTCTGTTCCGATAAATACCTGCCTGTCAGTGTACCAGCCCATAAACGTGTAACCTTCACGCTCTGCAACCGGGAGCTTCACACTGCCGCCCTTTACTACTTTGACGGATACATTCTTTGTTTTTCCACCGTTGGCATCATACTTGATGGTGTAGGTGTTTAAGGTTTCACCGGAATCACCGCCATCCTGCGTATTGTCTCCTTCATTTCCTGTATTTCCATTGTCTCCTGTATTGTTATCCTTTGATTTTTCCCACTTTGCATAGAAATCTGTGTCTTTCGTGATGCGGTATGTATCATGGTATGCTCCTGCGAACTGCGTCAAAGAATCATCCAGATACCAGCCTGTGAAATCATATCCTTCACGCTCCGGCATAGGGAGATAAAGGCTTCCATCCTTGATGATGGTAATCTCCTTTGTCCTGATTGTGCCTTTTCCTGCATGGAAGGTCACTTTACAGGTTTCGGGATCAGTGTCAGTATCAGAATCCTTCCCTGCTTCCTTCTCCCAAAGGGCATAAGCTGTCATATCCTTAACCGCTTTCATTTCACTTCCGGGGATTCCAAGTAAGATACCACCGTCTTTTTCTGTATACCAGCCAAGGAAGCTGTAACCTTCTTTTTCAGTCTTCGGCAGACGGATGGTATCACCTTTTGCCGCCTTGATTGATTTAACTTCCTTTCCTCCGTCTGCATCAAAAGTGATCGTTACTTTCTCTGCTTCCTTTTTCTCAAAATGAGCCTTTAATGAAATATCTCCCTGTACCGTAAACTCTTCCCCTGCCTGTCCGATACAGATATTATCGTCAGATGCTAAGAACCAGCCTACGAACTCACAGCCTGTTTTACTGCAAGCCGGAAGGATGATTGTGCTGCCTTTCTCTGCCTCAATGCTCTTTCTTGCAATGTCGCCACCGTCTGCATCAAAGGTAACGGTGCAGATAACCGCCGCTTTCTTCTCATAACGTGCTTTCAGTGTAATATCAGCAGAAACAGTGTAATCCTCTCCTGCTTTTCCCACACAGGTATTGCCATCATACCAGCCAATAAATTCATAACCGTCCTTAGTGCAAGCAGGAAGCGTAATCGTATCACCGACTTTTACAGCGATATTTCCACCTTCCATCTTCCCTCCGTCCGCATCAAAAGTGATCGTACAGATAACCGCTTCTTTCTTCTCATAATGCGCTTTCAGAGTAACGTCAGCGGAAACCGTATATTCTTCCCCTGCCTGTCCAACACAGGTATCTCCGTCATACCAGCCGACAAATTCATAATCATTCTTGGTGCAGTTCGGAAGTGTAATGGTGTCACCAATCTTTGCGGTAACCTCTCCACCTTCCATCTCCCCACCGTCTGCATCAAATGTAATTGTCGCTTCTGTCTTTTCCCATGCGGCATAATAAGAAGTATCGCTGTGAGGCGCATAGTGTTTTTCTCCTGCATTCCCTGCAAATACCGTCAGTTCTTCATCCTCATACCAGCCTTTAAAGCTGTAGCCTTTTCTGGATGCGTCCGGGAATGCGATATTCGCTCCGGGGATAACCTGAGCGCTGTCTGTCATTCCTTCCTCATCATTATAGATATAGGTAAGGGTAACAGGCTCTTTTTCTTCCCACTTTGCATAGAGGTAAAGGTTATCTGTCAGGCTGATTTCCTGCCCCGGTGCGTAGTCTGTGCCGGTTCCGTCCGGCTCTGTGTTCCAGCCCACAAAGTTATAACCGAAATGTACGATATTTCCCATAAGAGGGAAAAGTTCTTCCCGACCCATGATGGTCACTACATCCTCACTGGTATAAAGGTTCGGGTCGGAACACATATCGCTGGCTCCGTCAGGGTTGTTGTTGACATCATAAGTAATAAAATATGTCCTCGGTTTTTCTGCAAGATAAAGGTTTTCTCCCCTCTTTTCTGTGCAGTAGTTCGGGCAGTGCCATGGGAACTGCTCCGGGTCTGCATCTTTGTGGTACTTCACTCCGTCGATCAGCACCCTGCCCGGCTTGATCACATCGGTAAATCCCCCAAGCACAAAGGTGGAATCACTCTCAAAATCTTTATCCAGAAGGATGGATGCGCCTGTGTTATAAAAGAACAGGATATCACAGGGTTCCACTCCCAATGCAAGGTTATCTTCCATGATGATCTTCCCTGCAAGGATGATCCCTGTCTCATTCATGTAGCAGATCGTGCCGCCAGCATAGCTTCTTTCTTCTGAAAGGTTTCCTGTAAAAGTACAGTCATGTATCTCTAAGGGATCTGTCCCCTCCCCTTTCAGTGTCTGGATCGCACTGCCCCTGCCTGCAATGTTGCCGGTAAAAGTGCATCTGATAAATTTGGGTCTGTGCCCTGTGTAGGTGCAGATGCCGCCGCCATCATAGGCAGAATAATTCCCTTCGATCAGGGTATCTGTAATGGTACAGGGGGCTTTCGTGTATATCCCACCGCCTGTAGAGCCTGCGCTGTTACCGGAAACCGTCATGCCGGAAAGCTCTGCTTCCCCTTCCAGCAGCATACCGCCGCCCCATGTGGCGTAGCAGTTTTTGACTGTGCCGGAAGTTGCTGACATATGGGAACTCTTTTCTGACTGGATTCCGCCGCCTGCACCGGATGTATAGCAGTTCTGGATAAGACCGCCCTCCATGGCAAAATCTCCATTCTGTGCGATATGCACTGCCCCGGCTGTATGGTACATCCTGTAACCTGTGCCATCATAGCCATTGTTGTAATTGTTCTGAAGGACTGTGCCGCCCTCCATGACATAGGAACCGTCCACATAGATCAGGGGGCTGTTCCAGACTTTGCCGGAATTGTTGAAATCACTATCCAACACTGCGCCTCCATCAAAGATGATATCCTGCGTAGTAAGGCCCCCGCCTGTCACTGCAAGCAGGACGGTATCGGTATTTGTGCCATAATATTTACCGGAAAAGCCTTCCTCCCTGCCGATCGTCACCGGGTTCCCTGCATCCTCACTTTTTAAGGTGATGTTATCAGCAGTGACTTCAAGGGTAGCTGATACCCTGCAGTCCTTAAGGACTGTGGTAGTATCACCAGCCTGTGCATCTGCAAAGGCTTCCTCCAGTTCCTCATAACCGGTATCCCCGATCCTTGCCTCATAAGTGACAGTAATGTCCTGCCCCGGTTCCGGTTCCTGACCCTCATCCGGTTTCCAGTTGGCATAAAGCCACAGGTCACGCTCCGGCGTGTACTCACTCCCGGCAGCCCCTACAGCCTTGAAGGTATGCACATTCCCACTTTCAGTTACATCCATCCAGCTTTCAAGGCAATGCCCCTCATAAGATGCATCCGGCAGGGTAATACTTTCCCCTCTGGGTACGGAAACGCTCTCTGTCTCACAGGTTCCCTCATAGGCTTCAAACCTGACTGTGTAGGTCTCTTCCCCTTCCGCCGCTTTTACAGGCAGGGGAACGCTCCCCAATACCCCTGCGCCAATGGTGGATAACATGGCGGCAAACAGGAGAATCTTTGAAAATTTCCTTTTTCTTCCCATACTTTTTCCTTTCTTTTCTTATTTTGGTTTTCACAGGGTAGCAGCCTGTTTCTTACTTCCAGACTGCTTCCCCCACATAGTTTCAGGGGTAAATCCCCTGTTCTTACAGCAACGCTGCATT
>OFHM01002051.1_pt1 | contig 12002 bp, 10 predicted proteins | sample 1521311 | NCBI WGS metagenome assembly OFHM01 (sample SAMEA3504083, study PRJEB24116) | mouse gut metagenome | biome: mouse gut; feature: mouse-associated habitat; material: faeces | place: Denmark | collected 2011 | reverse complement strand
TTGCCGTTCTGTGCCATAACGCCCGCAAGGGCATGGGGAACATACAGCTCCTCCAGATAATGGGTCTCGGCTTCCGTCAGTTCCAACTCCACCGCTTTTACCGCGCCATCCACATGGGAAATTTTTGTTGCTCCCACCACAGGCGCTGTCACCTTCGTCAGAAGCCACGCAAGAGAAACCTCCGTCATGGAAACACGCCTTTTCTTCGCGATTTCTTCCACACGCCGTATAATCCTTCCATCAGCCTCTGCCGTAGCGTCATATTTGAACCTCGCATAAACGTCCTGCTCCAGCCGCTTTGAAGTTTCTCCGGGGTGGCGGGACAGCCTTCCGCTTGCCAGCGCACTGTATGGTGTCATGGCAATATTTTCTGAATAACAGAAAGGCGCCATTTCCCGTTCTTCCTCACGGGCAATCAGATTATAATGCCCCTGGATGGATACAAACTCCGCAAACCCCTGTGACTTTGCGTAATAATTCGCCCCGGCAAGCTGCCACGCAAAACAATTGGAAATACCAATATAACGGGTCTTTCCTGCCTTTACGACATTGTTTAGCCCCTCCATAATCTCCTCCAACGGGGTATGGTAATCCCACATATGGTAAATATAGAGATCTGCCTGTGTCAAGCAAGGAATAAAAAATTTTTCCTCTCAACTCTCTATCAAAAATATAACACTAATCAATATTTGTAAACATAATACCAAATAACATTCACCTCAATTTAATCTATAAATATGCCTTCGCCAAAAGCTCCGATATATACTCAAAATCGTGCAATGATATCCTATGTTCTAAGTTTAATTCTACTATCTCTTCCCTCACTCCTTTAGCAAAGTGTGAAGTAGTAGCAATAATACCTCCTGTTGGCTTTCGTTTATTCATTCCCAAAACGCCATACATATTTCTTATTACTTCTATTCCCACCGGTCTATTTGGAGCATAATGTTTACACTCCACCAGGAACAAAAACTTTCCTAAGTCTGTTTTCTCTGCTATGTAAATATCTACCCCTCCATCCCTTGTCTGTTTTGTCAGTTCTACTTCATAACCTAATTTCTTAAATAACTCCGCCATTATTTTTTCAAATTCTCTTGGCGATAATTCATACATGCTCATTGGTTCTTGTGCAATATAACACATCAAATCATTATTTATCTGTAATACATCCTTCTTTATGCTGATTAAAGAGGGGCTTATAATACTTTTATTCGGAACAACTATATCTGATTTTCCTACAGAAATTTGCTGATATAATAATTTGTCTATAATATCGATACCAAGACTGTCTACCAGCCTAAACATATTCTCTATAATAAGTGGATTTCCCTGCGTCAATAAAAGAATCCTTTTCATTTCTTCATAATCAAAATCTATAAGATGATCTTTAAATCTATTTAGACGAAAAGAAACTATCTCACTTTGGCTCAATCCGTTCACTGATAAACAAACAAATTTTTCTTTACTAAAACGATAATCCACAGTTCTACCAACTACTAATATAAATGATAACTCATTATATTTTATTATTTCTTCTAACTTCTTTGAATCCAATTCATCTGCATCATCAATAATAATAAGGGAATTATCTTCTACCCTCAAATCTTTTGGAAGTTGCCACGCATGCCATATATAAACATTACTATATTGCTCTTTATTCTCTTCTGCATACACCCTTACTAATGTTGACTTTCCGATCCCTGCAACACCAGTAATTAAGGCTACATGATTACCTGATTCACTCAGTATTTTTTTCAGTTCAGATAGTTCTTTTTCCCTTCTTAACAAAGGCATATTTGATTCAATAAATGTATCTGTATTATATTTATCAGATTCTAATAAAACATCCTTAACCTTTTTCCCTATATTCATCAGCACACTTTTACTCCATACACAATTTTCTCAAATAAAATTAACAACTTATTTATCCAACTCTATAAGCATCGTATCCAGCCTATTATAAAGATACTCTGCCGGAGAACCACCGTGCAGTTTTTCGTTCAGCAGATCAACCAAATCCTTATTTGAAATGCTGATAATCAATTTCCCATTCTCTCTCAACGTCCCTTTAATTGCTTTTTTAGCATTTTTATCTTCCCCATAACATGAAATTATTATCGCAACACATCTAAGCGCTTTCGCATACAAGTATTTGTCCGTAGTATATATTTCTTTTTGTGTTATTGTTTCTGAATAATTCTTAAATTCAAAAATAATATATTTAGACCGAAAATATTCCTCAATAAATTTCCAAAAACTCTCTTTTATATCATCTTTAATTTTGCATATTAAATCAAACCTATATAAATCCTCATTTGATTTCTGTTGTTCACTCCACAATGCCAAATCTGCTGCAAAAAGAATATTTAAAACCTTAGTACATAGATTTTCATATTCAGAACTCTTTCTTGTCTTCGGTTCCCAAGCCTGTATCTCCGCTATCAATGATTCAATAATTTCATAATCGTTCGGCTTTTCAACTGTATCTACATTTTCATTCTGAACCTTTACCCCCATTAACTTTAATAAATCTATAGGCTCATAAGGCTCAATATCCTCCGTAGAATACTCCAAAATTGAAAGTAATTGAGATTTTAAAACTTCATCACATTGTACTATATACAACAAATTTCTAATATCTACAACTAAAATATCTGCTTTTTGCTTGATTATTTCCCATGCCTGAGAAGACAACTCATTTGCCACCACTAATATATATTTTGAATTGTATGTATCTTCCAGCATAGATGCAGATGCCAATGCTTTGGAGATTATAGACGTACTTATTACCCTCTGCCTAATTGCTTTCGCCTCAATATAAAATCTGATGTTCTCTTTTTCTGCTAAAATATCATAATACTCATTCCTATTAGACATTTTAGTCAGGCATCCATAACTTTTAAAAATCTCACCCACAATATATTCAAACTGATACCCTCTAAGAGGATACCTGTATCCATATCTGGAAATTTCATCAATAATACAATGTGCCAACTCATTTTCATCATTCCATAATGTGACTGTCCTATTTCCAAACCTCTTTTGAATATCCCCATGAAATAATTCTTTTTTTACAAACACAAATACCGTTTTTCCAGTGTTTAATGCAATATCATATTCCCAAATAGAATTTTCAAGAAATTTTTCTGCTACGACAAACACAAAGCAATCACATTTTTCAATCTGTTCATTAAAATATCTGACTATATTATTACCAGCATTTGTCGAACAAACGTCTGTAAAAATATCAAATCCAAGTTCATTTAGCTTTTTACTAACCAAAGCAATTTTCTCATAATCTTTAAATGTATAGCTTAAAAATACTTTCCTCTTAAATTTACTAAATCCGATCCTATTCATCTATCCAACCCCATTTTCACCTTAAATTGCTCAAATAAATATGAGCCACAGACACAACCTGCCCATGGCTCAATTTTACCACTACTTTCCCAAAATTGGAACTATCTTTCAGGCAGAAACCTCACCCTCAAACGGATTCCTCACCTTCCACACAATCTCCATAGCATCCTCCCCATAGACAACCACCTTCTCAATCAGCATCTTCAACCTCTCCCTATCAAAAACCTCCAGTACAGAAAGTCCAGCCAGTTCCTCGTCTGCCACTTCCTCTGAACCGGCAGCCTCCCTCATACATTCAAGCTCCGCCTGCGCTTCACGCCTGCTCCGCTCTAGCTCTTCCATCCGCACCCTGCCCGTCTCAATCCGCTCCACATAATCCTCCCTGCTGATTTCCCCGGCCTTATACCGCTCATACAGCCGCATCTTCCTTCCCTTCCACTGTGTCAACTCCTTCACACTCTCCGCAACCGTCTTTTCAAGAACTGCCACCCTGCCGTCCTTTTGAGCCGTCCTGCTGATATCCCGCTCTGCCGCCAGCACATCCGCCATCTTCCTCACCTGGCAAAGCACTGCTCCCTCCAGTTCGTTCTTCCTGACAGTCACTTTCTGGCAGTCATTCTCCCGCTCCTGCGTCCGGCCTCCGCAGAAATACCTGCCGTTAGCCCTGCTCCTAAGCTGCAGTGCCTTCCCGCAATGCCCGCAGAAAAAAATACTTTCCCTCTTCTTCATTTTTTTTCTGGCTTTATCCGCAGTCCCTACTCCCTCATTAGCCTTCTCAAAAACACTCCGGGAAACCAGTGCCTCATGATGTCCCTCCACCACGATCCACTTCTCCCTTGGCTGCCTCACCACCTTCTTATCCGTATCCATACCGCACTTCGCCCGGTTCCAGATTAACTTCCCCAGATACACCTCATCCGTAATAATATCCCTTACCGAAGAAGCACACCACCTCTTCACCTTTACATGAGGCTGCCTGTCTCCATAAGTATCTCCTGCCATCTTGTGATAAACAACCCTTGACGGTATCCCCTCTTCATTCAGCCTTCTGGCAATCTCCGCATAACCGGTTCCGTCCGCCGCCATCCCAAAAATCCTCCGCACAACCCACGCCGCATCTTCATCAACCAAAAGCCTGTGCTTATCCTCTGGGTTCTTCCGATACCCATAAGGGGCAAACTGCCCAACAAACTCCCCGTTCCTCACCCTCGTATCCCTGGCAGACCGCACCTTCTTAGACAAATCCGCGCTGTACATCCCATAGACCAGATTCTTCAACGCAACACTCATCCCGCCCGTCGCTCCGAACTTATCCTCACTGTCGTAACCGTCATTCACCGACACAAACCGAACCTGCAGGATCGGAAAGATATATTCCAGGAACCTCCCCACTTCCAGATAATCCCTCCCGAACCGTGAAAAGTCCTTCACAACGATCATATCAACCTTCCCGTCCTTCGCCGCCTCAATCAGCGCCTGCACCCCCGGCCTGCGGAAGTCAACGCCGGAATACCCGTCATCACAATACTCCGTGATAACATATTCCTCCCCCTGCAGCAGTTCCTCCATATGCCTTTTCAGCAACACCCTCTGCGCCGAAATACTGTTGCTCTCTTCCATTTCACCCTTACCGCTGTCCTCATTGGAAAGCCGAAGATACATAGCGACTATCCTCTTCTTCATCATACCGCCTCTCTCTCTGCCCTGATTCTCAACAAATCTTCCAGCACATCATCATATTTCAGATACACTTCAACATCCCCTCCCTCATGCACCGCAACCTTATCCACAAACGCCTCAACCATTTCCCTCGTCAGACTCTGCATATCCAAACATCCCTCAACGACAGCCTTCCAGTTTCTGTCTACACAATATCTGCTGGAATACTCCGCCCGTGCCTTTTGGACTTCCCCAAGCCTTGCCGTCAATGCCCTGATCTTTTCGGCATATTGCCCGCTGATCTGCGCATACTGTTCCTCATCAATCAGTCCATCTCTATAATCCTCAAAAATACCGGCTTTCACTTCCGTCTCCCTCTGCAGCTCCTTCCTTATCCGTTCAGCTTCCTTCCCATAAAAATCATACTTCCTCAAATTCCTGTCATCCGCATTCATCCGCCTCACAGTTTCCTCCGCCTCAATACAGAGCCTCATATGGGCAGCAACCGTTCCAAAAACAGCCTGGTTGACATCTTCCAACGAAACCTTATGGTTCGTACAGCTCCCATGAGTAGATTGAAGATACGTCTTGCATCGGTAAAACTTCTTGTCATGCCTTGCTCCCTCTGTACGGAACCCCATTACCTTTCCACAGTCCGCACAGACAATCTTCTTCCCCAGAAGATTAAAACGGGCATGGTCATAACCGTTCTCCCCATGGGTAGAATGGAACCTTTCCGCATTGCCCGCCAGCAGTTTCTGAACTTTCTCATAGTCCTCCCTACCCACCAGTGCTTCATGCGTCCCTTCCACAACAATCCACTCTTCCTCCGGTATTTTCACCTGCTTCCCAGCCACCCTCTTATACCTGTTATGGACGCTGGCTCCCACATAAGCATAATTCGTCAATATGGTTCTCACCGTCACATAATTCCATTCCGTATTAAACCCCTCTGGAACCTCATGCCCGAACCGCAACATCTTATAAGCCTTCGGATTCATCTCTTTTCGGGAAACCCGCCTTGCAATCTCCTTCAACGAACACCCCTCCAGGAACAGCCGGAAAATCTCCTGCACCGTCCCCTTCACCCGCTCGTCCGGGTAAAGCCGCCGTTCCACATTCACATACCCATACGGGACCGCCCCCGATGAATACTCCCCGTTCCGCCAGTACGCCCTGTGCGCCGTCCTCATCTTCCTGGACAAATCCTTCACATACAGCTCATTCACCATATTTTTCAGCGGCATCATCAGCTCCCCGCCCGGCTTCTCCGAATCATACCCGTCCGTCACCGCAATAAACCTCACGCCGAAAAACGGAAACACCCGCTCAATATAATTCCCCGTCTCCACATAATCCCGTCCCAGCCTGGACAGGTCCTTCACAACAATACAGTCAATCACCCCGTCCCTCATATCCCGCACCATCGCCTCAAACCCCGGACGCTCAAAATTCGTACCCGTGCAGGAGATATCCGCATACTCCTTCCCTATGACCATATCCTCCCGCTCCGCCACGAACTTCCGCAGAAGCTCCATCTGCGTCTCCACCGTCGCCCGCTCCCGGTTTTCCTCCGTCTCCTCCGAAAGCCTGGCATACAGCCCCGCCCTATAACAGACCGCCTTCACCGGAACCGGAACCTGCGCCCCGGAACCACTCGGCAGGTCATTCACATTCACAAAATCCACCTTCTTAGACTTCCTCGCCATATTACACCGCCTCCTTCCACTCAAACCGAATCCGGCCCCGGCTGTCACAGACCGCCTCACAGCCCGCATGTTTCAGCCCCTCCAGGACCTCCCTGTAACAGTCCCCGAAACTGAAAACCACCTCGACCGTCTCCCGGTCCACGACCTTCACCCGCTCAATCAGCTCCACCGCCACATTCCTTGTCAGCCGGTCAATATTCTCATGCTCCGCAAAATAATCCAGCCACCGGTACTTATCCGTATTGGAAGCAAGGATATCTTCAATCTCACCCTTCATCTGCCGCACCGCTTCCTCCGCCAGATCTCGTCTCTGCGTATAAGCCTCATGCAGCTCCCTATAATCCTCCTTAGAGACAATCCCGTCCTTCATATCCTCATAAAGCATGTTCCGCAGCTCCCGACACCGCAGAACCTCCGCCTCCTTCTGCTCAATCCGCCTCTCCAATTCCCGGATATCCAGCTCCTGGAACGGGATCTCAGACACCTTCTCCATCGCCCGCTTCAAATCCAGCACATTGGCAACCTGCACCTTCAAGACCTCCAGGACCGCCTCTTCCAGCCTCTCCACCCCGATCCTGTGGCTCGCACACTCCTTCGTCTCCTTATTCCTCGAACACACATAATACCGGTACTTCCGCTTCCCGGAACACACATTCTTCCGCACCATGGCCGCCCCGCAGTCCGCACACACCACCATGCCCGCCAGAGGGTACACCTCCGACTGCTCCGGGGACATCCTCGTATCCATCCCCAGGAGCCTCTGCACAATAGCAAAATCCCGGTCCGAAACCACAGCCTCATGGTTCTTCTCAATCCTCACCCAGTCCTTCTCCGGCTTCACAAAGGACTTCTTCACCTTATGGTTCGGCGTCGTCTGCCTGCCCTGCACCAGATTCCCAACATAACACTCATTTTCCAATATCCGCCGCACCGTCACCGAACTCCACAGCGCCCGCTCCCCAGTCTTAAAGCCGGTCTGATAATTGCTCCCGGACGCGCTCTTATACTCCATAGGAGACAGCACCCCCATATCATTCAGCCTGCCCGCAATGGCATCCTGGCTCATGCCGTGCAGCTTCATACGGAAAATATCCCTCACCACGCCTGCGGCCACCGGGTCAATGACAAGCCGGTTCCGGCATCCCTCGTCCTTCTGATACCCATAAGGCGCAAAAGAACCGATAAACTCCCCGTTCTTCCGCTTCACCTCCAGGTGGCTCCGGATCTTCACCGAAATATCCCGGCAGTAAGCGTCATTTATCAAATTTTTAAACGGAATGATAATCTCATCTGACTGGTCTTTCCCCTCCAGGCTGTCGTACCCGTCATTCACCGCAATAAAGCGCACCCCAAGAGCCGGGAACAGCCGCTCAATATACCTGCCGGAATCAATATACTCCCGCCCGAACCTGGACAGATCCTTGACAACCACACAGTCCACAACGCCCTTCTTAATATCCTCCAGCATCAGCTTGAAAGAAGGCCGCTCAAAACTGGAACCGCTGTACCCGTCGTCCACCCGTTCCGAAACCACCACAATATCCTCTTTGTCTTTCAGGAAATCTCTGATTAACTCTTTCTGATTAGAAATGCTGTTGCTCTCCGCCTTAGACGCGCCCGCAACATCGCCATCCTCCTTCGACAACCGGACATAGATGGCGGCATGATAGATCTTCTTGAATTGTTTGTTCTTCATGTGCTTCCGCTCCTTTCTAATTTGCCAGAATCACCTGCAAAATCAAAAAGGCGGATGCACTAACTTGTCCCTAAGACAATCATAGCGCCTCCGCCCAAAAAAGTCCAATGTTATTTTAAACATTCCGCAACATATTTTCAAAAGCCTCTTCAAAAGAGCCCCCATCCTCCGCAAACCGGACCCTCACCTTCATATCCCCCACACGCACCGCATAAGGATTCCCCACCGCCTCCAGATAAGCCCTCTTCCGTTCCTCCAGCGGCAGGCTCCGGTCAATCTCCACCTCCCGGGCAATGGCCACCTCGGCCATGGCCGGATCGTGGGCCAGCAGGGCCGCCGCGCCGGCGGCGATGGCCTCCTGGCACATGGCCCCCATGCCGATGAGCTCCTGGTGCAGCGTCTCCAGCTGCTGGTCAAAACGGTTTCGCATCAGCCGAACCTCCCGGTAATGTAGTCCTCCGTGCGCTGGTCCCGGGGCATGGAGAAGAGGCGCTCCGTGGGGGAAAACTCCACCAGCTCCCCGGAGAGGAAGAAGGCGGTCCGATCGGAGACCCGGACGGCCTGCTGCATGTTGTGGGTGACCATGACGATGGTGTATTTCTCCTTGAGGGAGCCGATGAGATCCTCGATCTTGGAGGTGGAGATGGGGTCCAGGGCGCTGGTGGCCTCGTCCATGAGCAGCACCTCCGGCTCCACCGCCAGGGCCCGGGCGATGCACAGCCGCTGCTGCTGGCCCCCGGACAGCCCCAGGGCGGGCTTCTTCAGCCTGTCCTTCACCTCGTCAAAGAGCGCGGCGTCCCGCAGGGCCTGCTCCACGGCCTCCTCCAGCCGCCCGCCGCCCTTCATGCCATGGAGCCTGAGACCGTAGGCCACATTGTCGAAGATGCTCATGGGAAAAGGGGCAGGCGATTGGAAAACCATCCCCACCCGTCTGCGCAGGCTGGTCACGTCCACTCTTTCGTCATAAATGTCCTCCCCGTCCAAAAGGACCTGCCCCTGGATGCGGACTCCCTCTACCAGGTCGTTCATCCGGTTCAGGCACTTTAGGAAGGTGGATTTTCCGCAGCCGCTGGGGCCGATGAGGGCGGTGACTGCGTTCTCCCTGATTTCCAGGCTAACCTGTCTCAGCAGGGGATGCTCTCCATAGGACAAACTCAGTTTTTTGACCGATATTTTGCTGTCTCTCATGCCTACTTGTCTCCTGTTACCGCGGCGGCAATCTCAAAGTCAGGATGTCAGTGCAAAGAACCGACCCAGTCTGTCAGTGCTGTTCTGCTTCTGCCTTATATTCCGGAAACTGCTTTTTATAACGCTCCAGTTCTGCACGAAGCCTCTGTACCTCTTTCTCTGCTTGTTCTTTTGCCTGCCGTTCCTGTTCCTTCGCCTGCCGTTCCTGTTCCTTCGCCTGCCTTTCACGTTCCGTATTGACACGCTCCTCCGCACGAGCATCTTCCCTTTCAAACTCTATACGCCTGTCAAATGTGTAGTCCAGTTGTGTCACCTTTGTCACCTCCTCGCGGCGCCGTATCAGAAATTCCCGTAGAACGCCCTCCTCGATGCAGCGGTCTATGGCTCCGTCTATCGCTTTCGCCAAATCCTTTTCCGGATACATTTCAAGCCCCTCCCGCACATATCTTACAAATACCATGTACTGCTCTAAAACCGGGCATTCTGACAGCAGCTTCCGGTTCTTTCCCGAATTGATATTATATACGGTGCAGGTCAACTCAAGCTCCGGCTCCTCCATCCTGTTCGCATACGCGTCCGACAGCTTCAGCTGATACTGCTCTGGCTGCTCCTCCACCCCATTGTAGAATACCGCAAACCGGGGCGTCGGAATCTTCACCAGCTTCCTCCCGTATATGTTCTGCTTCTTGACCCACTGCTCCAGGATATTCGTCGCATAGATCAGCGCTCGCAGAGGCATGTTGGGGCAGACGGTGGATTCATGCTCATATACGCTTAAGTTCATGTCCAGGATAAACGCCGCGTCATTGCGCACCGACAGGGAAATCCCCCTCTCCAGGCTACACACCTCCACAAGCCCTGGATCCCTGTAATCCGAATGGTTCAGCGCATTATACACCTCCAGCGCATACCCAGGCTCCTCCATCAGCATGCCGAACACATCACTTTTATACTCTCTGTTTCCCGCCATAAAACTCCTCCTTCCGTGCGCAGGAGGATCGCGGCCCGATACTATATGCGGAAACTCCTGCCCTTATTAATAATAAATGGATAAAAGCATGAATTTCCTTGATAAAATGAAAAATAGAAATATATGACAAGTATGCAGCGCTAACGGCCATACCGAATCTGAAATATGCTTTTCATGAGTTTACCATACTTATGAAGGAAAGGCAAATGTTTTTTCATTACATATTCTCATTCAGAGCAGCTGCACCCGGTTCTGGATAATGCCAATCACTTCGTCCAGGCTTTTCTTCCCTGTGTAGTAGGCTTCCACCTCCTTCAGGACAATGCTGGCCACCATGTTCCGCAGGCCTGATTCCTCTGCCCGATGAGATATACGCTCATCAGCGTCACCATACTGTCTATGGCATCGGCGTGTCCCGCTCTCCGCATACCAGCCTGATCAGCAGATTCAGGAACAATGCCAGCAACATCAGCACACAGCCGATACCGAAAGCGGCTTCGTACTCCCCGTTCTGCATCTGTAGATACAGTTCCACGGCAAGGGTTCCGCCGGGTTCAAATATCTTTCCATACAGAGCGGCCAGGCTTTTCCCAAAGCCGCCCCCAAGCCTTGGCAGCAGCCTGGCGCTTCCCGCGGTGAACAGCAGCGCCGCCGATTCCCCCACGATGCGCCCCACTGCCAGGATGATGCCGGTCAGGATGCCCGGGCTGGCCGAGGGCAGCAGAATCGTCCGTATAAGATGCCATTTCCCGGCCCCCAGCCCCAGTGCGCCGTATCGGTACCCCTCCGGCACTTCCCTGAGGGCCCTCTGGGTATTCCTCACAATCAGGGGCAGCACCATCAGGGCCAGCGTCAGCGAGCCGCTCAGCAGAGAATAGCCCATCCCCAGCACGCCGCCGAAAAATGTCATGCCGAACAGCCCGAAAATCACGGAGGGAATCCCCGCCAGGGTCTCCGTGGCGAATTCGATGAAGCATACTATCCTACCCGGTTTTTCGTATTCGTTCAGGTAGATGGCCGCCCCTGTGCCGACAGGCACCGCAATCAATAAAGTCATCAAGATTATGTACAGAGTATTCAAAAGGCTTCCGGCAATGCCCACGGTTCCCTGGCGCACGCTGGTCACCGTAGTCAGGAAGCGGATGCCCAGAATCCGAAACCCCCGAAAAAATACATAGCCTATCATCCCCAACAGCAGGAACGCCGAAAAGTAAGCCGCTCCGTATATGGCCGCCAGCAGAAACAGTTCCCCCGGCTTTCTCCTTTTCCCATACAGCGTCCTCTCACCCATCGCCCCCAGCCCTTTCTTTCAGAATCCCTGTCAGCAGCAGGTTCATCAGCATGATGAAGCAGAACAGAACAAGGCCTATGGTGAACAGCACCTGTCTGTGGACGCCATGGGCATATCCCATCTCGCTGA
>OFHM01002049.1_pt1 | contig 12011 bp, 10 predicted proteins | sample 1521311 | NCBI WGS metagenome assembly OFHM01 (sample SAMEA3504083, study PRJEB24116) | mouse gut metagenome | biome: mouse gut; feature: mouse-associated habitat; material: faeces | place: Denmark | collected 2011 | reverse complement strand
ATATACGGTAGCCCCACAGAGCAACATATAGAAAGGTATAAGACAAGCAAACAACTTCTTGCTGCCGCGCCAGGCCATAATCATCAGAATAGTAGAAATGCCTACATGCGAACTGGGAAATGCCGCCGTAGGACGTTCACCCACTTGCTGCGAGCCTTCCACCAAACTATAAAAAAATCCGTGCTGATAGCCCGGTCCGGGAAGTAACTCCTGATTATAATTGAAATAATCACCGATAGCAGGAAAAATACCTTTAGATACATTATCAATACCAATGGCAGGAAAATAAAATTGAGGACCTGCAACAGGAACGAATATATAAATCAGATAGTAAATAAAGAAAGAAGTGACAAGCACAAAAGACATCTTTTCGAACCACTCAAACTTATAAATGAAATAGAATAGAGTCACAATCAGCATCATCGGATAATAAAAGAAATATCCCATATTGAATGCTTCGCTGACTATAAGATGTGGAAACGTATGGCAGAACCAAATAGCAGGCTGACCATTGAAAATAAACTGCTCGGCAGTTGCAAATACATGATCTAAATTCGGGAAGAAACGATTGAACTCGAAAGTATCCGGATACCAGTAAGACAGCAGGCTCATCTGAATGACAATACGCACAAACGCCGAAAATTTACAAGGAGCAAGACGATAAAGATACATCAATAAAAAAGTCATAGCCGCGATCATCGCCCTATCCAGCAACATGTGCCATGGATGATCCATCCGCTGAAACAGGAATAGAATCAATATGGAAGTCAACAGATTATAAATCAATGTAATCTTTTCCACAGCAAACAACCCTTTCCGGGTTTCTACGCGTTTAAATAAGTCTAAAGCCATCCTTCATTTTTATACCAAGCAATGGTTTCCCGAACTCCCTTTTCCAAATCATACTCGGGCACATACCCCAGTTCATCCATTACCGGGGTTATATCGCATTGCCAGTTGCGTTGTTTCATTATCTTATATTTATCCGAATTCAGAGTACTGCTCCTCCCGGAACGTGTAGCAATGAATTCAGCGAACAAAGATATAACTTTTAGCACAATTAATGGACATTTCAAGTGAAGAACAAACGGATTACCCAATTCTTTTTGTATCAAATCCGAAAAGGCACGGCTTTTATAAACTTTCCCGTCTGTCAAGAAATACGCCTTACGAACCACTTTTTTCTCTATTCCCAAGAAAACAGCCTGCACAATATCTTTCACATACACAAAAGTCAAGTCCTGACGACGGAAACCGACCGAGAAATCAACGTGTTTCCGGATAGACTTTGCCATTAGATAGTAATCAGCTTCACGAGGTCCATAGACTCCTGTAGGACGATAAATGACATAAGGGAAGCCAGGTATACTCTGAATATACAACTCCGCTTTCAGTTTGCTCAATCCATAAGCAGTATTGGGCATCGGAGAGTCGTCCGCTTTTATCGGAGTATAGTCCTTCTCACGTACAGGTCCGAACACACTCAATGTACTGATATAGATAAACTGTTTCGGAACCATATCCAGCTCCTTCAACGCATCGATAAAATATTTGGTCTGAAGATAATTCACATAGTCAAAAGAGTTCTTGTCGGGGCACTTTGTAACACCGGCACAATGAATGATATAATCAAATTTGTTGTAAGTGCCTTTATGCCCGGAGAGTTGGGCACGAAGTTCATTAGGGTGCGCAAAATCCAACTCCAGAAAGTGGATTTCCCGGTTTTTCAAATACCGCTTGCTACTCGTAGAACGAATCCCAGCCCACACACTAAACTTTCGCTTCAACGCTTCCTCCACAATGAAACTGCCGATAAAACCACTCGCGCCTGTAATTAAAATACTCTCCATTATTACTTTTCAGATCCTACATGAATATTAATTGAAAAATATGATGCCACAAAGATACGATAAATATAAAATAAACACATAGCGAAAAAGTAAATTTGGGCAAAGCGTAGCGAATTAGCTGATAGAGCGTTCGTTACGCTTTGTTTTTCTATGGGACAGAGCCAACGAAAAGCCGGTACGAAGCCAAACTGCGCAAGAGTTCAGTTACCACCTCGTTACTCCCGTAACGGGTGCAGATTTCTTGCTAAAAGGTTCTGTTTCTGCGTTTTGTGTCGATTTACATAGCTGTCGATAACTCACTAATAACTTTATAACCAAAAAAAGGAGTGAGTTATGCGTAGTACATTCAAGGTATTATTTTACGTGAAGAAAGGCAGCGAGGAGGTCAGGCAGAACATATACCGATCCATGCAGCCGCAACATAAAGGGATAAAACTGTAATTACCTTATTACATTGAAGTACAAAAAAGTATCGTTCATACAAGGCTTGTGAATGGTACTTTTTGTATCTTTGCAGAGACAAAAAATAAGACTGATACACGTTAAAAATGGACTACAAAATTATTGCTTAGATTATGAAATTGATTTTATCTTTTGCTTTGTTCTGTATCGCATTCTGTTTGAACAGCAATGCGCAGGCGGACTTTTATTCTTTGCAGGCTCTGGGAGACAGATACATCTATGATTCCAAATATTTTAATGAACCACGTGAAATTCAAGTATATCGATGTGGAGTAGACGCTACTTTAGAAAGCGACTCCTTGTTGACCATTTATGTGTTTGATGCTCAATACCCACCTACATTCAATCTGTTTTGTTCTACCTTCGAGTTGATATATCCCAATGTGGCTTGTGTCATAGTTGGTGTTTCCAATCCTAATAGGCAGAGTGAACTGACACCTCCTTACACCGATTTTGATTCAGTGAGCGGATATGATAATCCCGGCAAGGCAGATTCTTTGTTATTATCATTAAAAAACGAAGTAATTCCTTTCATAAAGAGCAAATATGGTACTTCTTCACGAATTCTTTTAGCTGGGCATTCTTTGGGAGGAACTTTCGTGACATATGCTATGCTTGCTAACCCTGATTTATTTCGGTGCATTTTAGCTGTTTCTCCTAACTATGTGTATAGCCAGCGGATGATGATTGACCGAATTACCTGTTTCGCAGATGAATGTCATGAGAACTGTTCACTTTATATTTATCTGGCAAATGGGAAGAAAGACAAGATGGAAGCATCTTTCACCCCCGAAATAAAGAAAGCTGCCGATATATTTTCAAATTGTTCGGAGATAGTTCTGAACTATGATTCATTGAACATAGAAAAACATAGCCATACCATTTTTGAAGGATATTACAGAGGGTTGCTGAAATTGGGCAACTATATAAAACAAGCTAATTAGCTTAAAAAAGAATATTTGCCCGATTATCTAACTTTATTATGTGTATATTAAGTACAATATATAAAAACAGAAGAGATAAAATGCAACTTCATAATAAATTGGGATATTAGTAACTCATAGAAAAAAATCGGAATAGCTTTTTTATTATACTCGTAAAAATCACCGTAGATAGTTCGTACTTTCGGAAAAAGATGTTATATTCGCAAATGAAAAAGTTATTTGACAGCATAGCAACGCAAAACGCTGAAATTCGCACAGTTGCTAAATCATTACTTCTATTTCTCAAATAATTCGCTAAAAGTTTACTTCTCAATCGGTTAAGTCAGATTGATAAAAATATAAAATAAAAATCTTCCAAAGCAATATATCTCTATCAAATTAAATACTTTACAGAAAAGCAAATCAAAAAATAAACAGACCTTGACAACAAACTAACCAAAAATTTGTTTACTTTGTATCCTATCAATGATTGAACTACTAATAAATTCCATATAATATGGCAAAAAAGAAAGAAAAGAAAAAGAGAGAGAAAAAGGCCGGCAAAAGAATGAGCAAGAAAGAGCTGGCAGCATTATTAATAGACTTTTTCCATGCCAAATCCAGCGAGACCTTGAGTATGAAATATATATTTTCGGAACTGCGTCTCACTACCCATCCGCAAAAAATGTTATGCGTCGATATATTACATGACCTTTTAGCTGACGATTATATTTCTGAAATAGAAAAAGGAAAATTCCGTCTCACCCATCAGCAGATTGACCATCCCAAGCTCCGCGAACTTGGAAAATGTAATTCCCGTCAGAAGGCCGCCGCCGAATATAATTCTGGTTCCGGGTTTTGCCTTTTTCCCTGGCTTTACCAGAGTTTCCCAGATATCATTTTCTCTTCTTTTCAGCAGCAGAATCTCTATTCTGGCCTGTGTTCTCTCCCGTTCTCCATAAAGCCTTGCCGGAATTACCCTGGTATTGTTGAGCACCAGACAGTCCCCTGGATTCAGATAATCCACAATATGGCGAAACCCTTTGTGCTCCAGTTCTCCCGTCTCTTTGTGAAGTACCAGAAGACGGGACCCGGAACGGTCCTCTAACGGGTCCTGGGCAATCAGCTCCTCTGGCAGCTCATAATAAAAATCTTTCACATCCATACGATTTATTTCCTCAGTTCAATGCCCAGTGCTTCCAGCTCTTTCAAAATCTTTTCCATCGCCGGCGCATAGTCTGCTTCTTCCAGTGTTTTGTCTTTTGCCCGGAAGGTCAGAGAATATGCCACAGATTTGCAGCCTGATTTAATCTGAGCTCCTTCGTAAATGTCAAACAGTTCATAGCTTTCCAGATATTTTCCTCCTTTGGCGTCAAATATCTTCTCCACTTCTCCCACCAGAATATTTTTCTTCATAACCATGCTGATATCGCGGGTTACTGCCGGGAATCTGGCAATCCCTTCGTATTTCCGGTCAAAGTTGGCCAGTTTTACAATTTCCGGCATGTCGATCACGGCCACATATACCCGGTCTTTGATGGAATAATTGTCTGCCACCTGGGGATGAAGTTCTCCCAGATATCCCAAAACCTTTCCCTGGTACAGAATATTGGCCTGTCTGCCCGGATGAAGAAATGGTTTTTGAGAATCAGGGTCATAGGTTTCTTTTCCGGTGAGCCCTGCTTTGGCAAAAAATTCTTCCACCACGCCTTTCATGGTATAAAAATCCCCTTCTCCATACATGCCAAGGGTAAACTGCATTCGTTCTTCCGGCAGTTCTGTGAGAGGCACCTGTCCGGGAAGATAAATATTTCCCAGCTCATACAGACGTACATTTTTATTCCGCCGGTTGTAGTTGGTGGACAGGGAAGTGAGCATTCCGTTCAGGGAAATAGTACGCATAATGCTGAAATCCTCTCCCAGCGGGTTGGAAATCACCACTGTTGTACGCAGACTGCTGTCTTTTGGAATCAGCAGCCTGTCAAATACTTTCGGACTCTCGAAGGAATACGACATCCCCTGGCTGAACCCGCAGTATTCAGCCACATTTTTGGCCACTTCCTCCACTCTGAGCTTGAAGGAGAGTTTTCCTGTGGTGGCTTCTCCGTTGGGCAGTGTGGTGGGGATATTGTCATATCCGTAAAATCTTGCCACTTCTTCCGCCATATCTGCCAGACATTCCAGATCCTGCCGCCAGGAGGGTACCAGAACCTCGTCTTTTTCCTCATCATAGTCCAGATCGATTTTCTTAAAGTAGCCAATCATGGTTTCTTTTGAAATCTGCGTTCCCAGCAGCCGGTTGACTTTTTGAGCATCAAAAGGAATTCTTCTGCCTTCTTTTACTTTTCCGTATACGTCAACCACACCGCCCACTACTTCTCCGGCTCCCAGCTCTTCGATTAACTGGCAGGCCCGGTTGATGGCATCCAGTGCATTGTTGGGATCCAGACCTTTTTCAAATTTTCCGGAAGCATCTGTACGCAGGCCGATTTTTTTGCTGGAAAGACGGATGTTTGTACCGTCAAAGCAGGCTGCCTCAAACAGCATGGTCTGTACGCTGTCGGTAATCATGGAATTTTCTCCGCCCATAATTCCGGCAATTCCCACGGCTTTTTCTCCGTCGCAGATCATCAGTACGGATTCATCCATGGTGCGTTCCTGTCCGTCCAGAGTCACAAATTTCTCTCCTTCTGATGCCCTTCTTACCACAATTTCTTTTCCGGCAATGGTATCAAGGTCATAGGCGTGCATGGGCTGGCCATATTCCTCCATCACATAATTGGTAATATCCACAATGTTATTGATGGGCCGGATCCCCTGGGAAGCCAGACGCCGCTGCATCCACTCCGGCGATGGAGCGATTTTGATATTTTTTACCACCCGTGCGCAGTATCTGGGACAGAGTTCCGTATCTTCCACCGTAACTTTGATATAATCTGCTGCATTTTCACTGTTTCCTGTCTCCGGCACCACCGGGGGCTGAAATTTTCTGTCAAATGTGGCTGCCGCTTCTCTTGCAAGGCCCAGAACTCCGAAACAGTCCACCCGGTTGGACGTGATTTCATATTCAAACACCACATCGTCCAGTCCCAGTGCACGAACAGCGCTTTCTCCCACCGGTGCATCTTCACCGAAAATGTAAATGCCTTCTTCCGGTGCTTCCGGATACATTTCCCGGCTGGAGCCCAGTTCTTCAATGGAGCACATCATCCCCTCTGACGCAACGCCTCTTAATTTTCCCTTTTTGATTTTGATGCCGCCGGGCGTTTTCTTTCCGTCATGGCCTCCTGCCACACGCCCTCCGTCCAGTACCACAGGCACCTTCTGTCCTTCTTTTACATTGGGGGCTCCGGTAACAATCTGTATGTCTTCCCCGGCACCCACATCCACCTGGCAGATTACCAGTTTATCTGCATCCGGGTGCTTTTCTATTTTCTTAATCTGTCCAATGATGATTTTTTCCAGATCCTGGTCCAGTTTCTCATAACCTTCCACTTTGGAACCGGAAAGGGTCATTGCGTCCATGTATTCCTGAGGGGTCACATCCAGTTCCGGAACATATGCCTTAATCCATGATAATGATGTATTCATAATAATTGATTCCTTTCTCTGATTTTCAATAATTTATCCTGACAGGTTCAGAACTGTCTCAAAAAGCGGTCGTCATTTTCATACAGCAGACGCATATCGTCAATTTCATATTTCAGCAGTGCGATTCGCTCCAGTCCCATTCCAAATGCAAATCCGGAATATTCTTCTGAATCAATGCCGCTCATTTCCAATACTCTCGGATGTACCATTCCACAGCCTAAAATCTCGATCCAGCCGGAGCCTTTGCAGAACCGGCAGCCTTTTCCACCGCATTTAAAGCAGGTAACATCCACTTCTGCACTGGGTTCTGTAAAGGGGAAATGATGGGGACGGAATTTTACTTTTGTCTCTTCTCCAAACAGCTGTTTTGCAAATTCTGCCAGTGTTCCTTTCAGATCTGCAAAGGTAATGTACTTATCAATCACAAGCCCTTCTATCTGGTGGAAAGAGGGAGAATGAGTGGCGTCCACTTCGTCGGAACGGAACACCCGGCCCGGTGCAATCATGCGGATGGGAAGCTTCCCTTTTTCCATTTCCCGCACCTGGACAGGGGAGGTCTGGGTACGGAGCAGAATCTTGTCATTGATGTAAAAGGTGTCCTGTTCGTCCTTGGCCGGATGGTTGGCTGGGATGTTTAATGCTTCAAAATTATAGTAATCGTATTCCACTTCCGGTCCTTCCACAACCTCATAGCCCATGCCTACGAAAATACGCTCCACTTCTTCCAGGGCAATGGTATTGGGATGGCGGTGGCCCACACGGTTTTTCTTGGCCGGCAGGGTCACGTCGATCACCTCTTGTTTCAGGCGGATATCGCGTTCTGCGGCTTCTAATTTTGATTTGGTTTCTTCGATGAGTTTTTCAATGCTTTCCCTTGTTTCATTCACAAGCTGCCCTACCATGGGGCGTTCTTCGGGGAGCACCTCCTTCATGCCCTTTAATACGGCAGTCAGTTCGCCCTTTTTACCAAGGAAGGCTACCCTTACGTCATTTAATTTGGCAAGGCCGTCTGAATTTTGGATTTGGCGGACTGCTTCTGCTTTGATTTGTTCCAGTTTTTCTTTCATATTTTGATCCATTCCTTTCACTTTGCTTGGATGCTTTGCGACAGATTTCATATCTGCCGCAGTGCGATAAAAAAGTCCCTATGCTTTCGCATAGGGACGGAAAATTCCGCGGTACCACCCTGATTCCCAAATTCCCCTGCCATTCTATGCCGGGGCTTTGGGCGCTCTTTCTGCGTAACGTGCAGGGGACGTCATATCTTAATCTGGGGCGCCCCATTTCAGATATGCAGCTCCGGTGGGAAATTCGATTGCTGCCTTTCCTGAGGGGGCTTACAGCCGGTGGCCTCCTCTCTCTGTGAGCAGTGCAGTTCTCTACTTACATCATCGAAATGATGCGCGGCACCTTCATTGCTTTTGCTTGGTTGCTATTCTAACATGGGTTTTTAAAAACTGCAAGGGGTTTTTTGAATTTTCATGCCATAAATTTCTGAAATAGTTACTGCCTGCTTTTATGCCCAGCAGCACGCCCCAGGATACGCAGAAACCGCAAAAGATGCCATTTTGTACTGAAAAACCAGAATTTTGGCACATCGCATAGGCAATCATGCCTTTTTTCTATACCGTTCACATTCTCCTTCAAATTTGCATGTTGTTTTACGCGTGTTGGCTTCTAACTGTTGTTCTATTGCTTTCCATACTTCCTCACGGATGCTATCTTTATGCACTTTGTTTGTATTAATCATCTTTTTCACGCTGGCAGCAAACCCGCGGCGCATATTTTTATCTAATGAGTTAAAAATTAATTGCCTTCTGTTTAAAGCATCCAGCATCCACCCCACAATGGTATCTTTATGTATGGTTTCCGTATCCTCCGCCCATACGCTTTCAAGGACAATCTTAGCCAACTTCTGTAACTTTCCGGCAATTAATGAAGCGATATCCCTATGCAACGTTTTATATTCTTCAATTTTAGTGTAACCGTCCGTTTCCTTTATGTCCAGCCCCGCTTCACAAAGTTTCCTGTCATCCAAAAAAACAATCCTGATTTCCTCTAAAGAGCGGAATCCAGAAGCCAGGGCTAACACGCCTTTCTTTATATCTTCCGCCCCCTTCTCCCCGACATACCAAGTGGAAATACAGTTTTCATCGGTCCGCAAATCACTGATTGCATCGGCAGAAATCATTCCATCCTCTACTATGTCAGGCTGTTCTTGTGTCCACTCTTTCATAGGGCTTATCATCCTCATTAAATAACCCATACTCCTCATCACCGTACATTTCTATATATTTGACAACCCTGTTCCATTCTTTCTCTGCCCACGGGATACGCGGCACCACCGCTTTCATCAATGTGAGCGTGCTTTTAGAATTCCAATTGGAAAATGCTTTGATGGCATAACCAATTACCCTGTCATCTTCATGGTTCAGGGCAGCCATTGCCATCGTAGGCCCTTGCGGCACAACCTCTTCATATTCCATATGGGATAATGTATGGAATAAAGAACATAGAAACAATACGTCTTTAATATGTTTCAGAAATAAACGGTTCAGCCATTCCATAGCCTGCATTTGGGAACTCATGTTTATCAGGCTGTACACAATTTCTTCCATTGTGTTATATTCCCCTATTTTCAAATCATTCCAATTTAACAACAGAAAGATATCTTCCTCCGCAGATTCCCAGTCTATATCGGAAACGTCAAATACACGTATTTTAGCTGCCTTTTCCAGTGGGCTGTCTGCTTCCTGGCTGTCCTGGTAAGAATATTTTTTAATATTTTTCACTTCTCCGCTGCTTTGTTCCACAGTAGAAGTAATGTTATTTTTTTTCTGTGCTTCATTTGAAAAAATATCCAATATTGTTGTTGTATAAAGAAAAATACTGTCCATATAGTCAGTGAATCCCTTTCAGATTATTTATGATATCTTCTTTCCATTTTAGGGCCTCCTTAAAAAAAACTTTACAGCTTTCTATGGAAAAACGATCTTCCATGTTCTCGCCCAATGTATTAATGTCTATCTTAACCTGAATCCCCTTTACTTCAACATTCCCATGTTCAGCCACAGCGATACTTTCTATATTTTGCCCAATGTTCACGTTTTCCCCTAAGCCCGCGCACTCCATCCTGGCCACATTCTTAGTTCCCCATTCAATGGTATTTTCGCAAAATGGGTACGATTGCCCCGCAATTATTTTCTTCCAGATACCCTCGCCTTCCTCTTTGGAAGTTATTTTCGAAACTGCAGTGGAATTCAGCGCAATCCTATAAATTTTCAATTCAAATGCTTCTATTATTTTGCCCAGATAACCTATGGCAGAACAAAATTCCAAACTGCCGCCCTCTTTTATTTCAATGTCAATTCTGTCCGGCAAAAAAATCATGCTGCATTTCTTTTCCTCACAGATGAACTGTGGGCGCGATTTCTTTGTCACTTTATTTGTAGGCTGTTCAATTTGGATCATTTGAATCATATTGGGCAGAAATCCATCCTGGCCTAAAATTTTGTACAATTTCGAAACATTGTCTTGGTTCGCTTCCAAAAAATCATAATTCCCAAATATGCTGTATTTTATGTTCTGTATGTTTAATTCCATCTAAACCCCTCCTGAAGCCCAGTTTACCTAAATAGTATTATACCTAAAGTATTTCCAATATTCAACTTAAAATCTGCATCATTCCTTTCTTTTCATTCAGGCACAAAAAGTTTTTTATCATTATACCACTTCCGCAACAGCTTTGGGATTTTATTTTTTATTTTCTATTTTTACTGGTTTATGAAATTCCGTATGCCTGGAAAAACTATGTCCATTTTCCCTATTTTTCAAAATGCTGGTAATCCTTCACAGAATTCCAATTCCCGCCCCACGCAAACCCATGCTCCTGAAAAAGCTGCAGGCACAAATCCCCTTCTGCAATTTTATATGGGAAATCCCCGTCCCGGTCTGCATAGTCCGCCCCGTTTGCAGGGCTTACCAGCAGTTCCCCGGTGCCTGATCCCTTGACATAAGGGTTATATTTGGGGTTGACGTCTATGGCAAGGCCAAGCGCATGTTTGGAGAGCTTGGAAGACCCGGCAATTTCCCGGTAATTGAAAGCGGAGGTATTGTTGTCGGACATAGAGCTTTCATCATCTGCGCCATATGCATCAATCAGCACCATTTTTTCTATTGGGTAGGACTGTGCATAGAGCTGGGACATAATTTCCAAAATATCCTCCGCTATGGACTGGTTCACAACCAGTTCCCCAATATGGGTGTTTCCGTCAAAGCCCATATGGAGCACACGCAGGTAACGGAGTTCCGCAAGGGAAATGTTCCCATTTTCCTGATAGGAGCTGCCCATCATCCGCTGCTGCACCTCCTCTGGCAGCTCCTCACTGTAAAAAAAGCTGTCCAGGGCTGGCTGGGACAGGCCGGAAACATCGAAAATGCTGCCAGCTTCCAGCACATCCATATCTGAAAAGGCTGCCCCCTGCTGAAATGCATTGGGTTCCTGAACCTGCCCCTCCGTTTCTGGCTCCGCCCCATCTGGTCCCACATTCTGCTGGGATGCATTAGGTTCCTGAACCTGCCCCTCCGTTTCTGGCCCCGCCCCATCTGGCCCCACGCTTCGCTGCACTGCCGTTTCCTGCCCCGTCTTACTGCCAACTAGCTGGAATTCCCGGAAAACCGCAAAGGCGGCAAAGGCCATAACGCAAAAGACCATGCATTTTGCCAAAATTCCGGCTCCAGCGCTGCGCCTGGGTTTCCTCCCCCTCCTTATGGCATTTCTGCTTCCTTTGCTTTTTCGCTGCAATGGCTTCCCCACCCTTCTTTATGAAATTATTGCACACTGGCGCAGCAGGGCAATCTCCTTCTGGTAGCCAGCCAAATCATTGGGCGTTTCCAGGAAAAATGGGAGTTCCCGCAGCTTGGGGTGGGTGACAATCGCTTCAAAGGTTTTTAGCCCGATATTCCCTTCCCCAATTTTAGCATGGCGGTCCTTATGGCTGCCCAGCAGGTTCATGCTGTCGTTCAGGTGCATGGCTTTCAGGCGCCTAAGCCCAAGGACAGATTCAAACTCCTCCAGCACCTGCTCCAATTGGCTGGTAATATCGTAGCCCCCGTCAAATACATGGCAGGTGTCCATGCAGACCCCAATGCGGCTGCTGTCTGCCACCCGTTCTATAATGGCTTG
>OFHM01002048.1_pt1 | contig 12022 bp, 9 predicted proteins | sample 1521311 | NCBI WGS metagenome assembly OFHM01 (sample SAMEA3504083, study PRJEB24116) | mouse gut metagenome | biome: mouse gut; feature: mouse-associated habitat; material: faeces | place: Denmark | collected 2011 | reverse complement strand
CGGTTTGTTTTTGTTCTGGACGAGTGGGATTTTATTTTCCATAAGGATTTTGTGACGGAGAGGGACAGGAAGGAATATGTTGATTTCCTGAGTAATCTGTTGAAGGGGAAGGCGTATGTCTCTCTGGCATACATGACGGGGATTCTGCCTATTGCGAAGTATTCGAGCGGTTCGGAATTGAATATGTTTCTTGAATATACCATGGCCTCGGAAGAGTTGTATGGAGAGTATTTTGGATTTACAGAGGCGGAAGTAGATGAACTGTATGAAAGGTTTATAGTGAATCAGCCGGATCCAAGAGTGACCAGGGAGGGCTTAAGGCTCTGGTATGACGGGTATCATACGAAAGAGGGAGAGCGTGTATATAATCCGCGTTCGGTAGTCGCATCGCTTACGAATAATAATCTGGGGAATTACTGGACCAGTTCCGGACCCTATGATGAATTGCTTTACTATGTCAGAGGAAATATGGATGCTGTTCGGGATGATCTTGCTTTGATGGTATCCAATGTTCCGATTCCGTCTAAAATTCAGGAATATGCGGCTACCTCTATGGAATTGCGAACAAAAGATGAGAATTTTTCTGCTATGGTAGTGTATGGATTTTTGAATTATGAAAATGGATGCGTTTTTATTCCTAATAAAGAGCTTATGGATCAATTTGCAGATATGCTGAGAAAAGAGCCCTCTTTGGGGTATGTTCACCGGTTGGCAGCAGAGTCAGAACGGATGCTGCGGGCAACAAAGGCCGGTGATGCAAAAACAATGACAAAAATTTTGGAAACAGCACATAATACGGAAGTTCCATTGTTGTATTACAGTAATGAGACAGAATTGACCATGATCGTAAATCTAGTATATCTCGCTGCCCGGGATCATTATCGGGTGGAACGAGAAGCCAGGTCCGGGATCGGTTATGTGGATTTCATTTTTTATCCTCTGAAAAAAAGTGATGACTGTATCATCTTGGAGTTAAAAGTCGATCACACCCCGGAGGAAGCCATACAACAGATAAAAGATCGAAAATATGCGCTGAATTTTCAAAAAAATTCATTTGACAGGGAATACAGTGGACGGATTTTAGCAGTTGGCATTGCATACAATAAATCGGACAAGAAACATCACTGTAAAGTGGAAGTTCTCAGAGAAAGACAATAGACGAATAAGAATCCTGCTTTGCAGGATTCTGCGCCGCAAACGCGTCGCTTTCAAGCGACAATTTCCTCTGCGTTTGCGTGCGCATCCCTGCGGAGCATTTTTGTATCATAGGGAAGTTCGGAGAACTTTCCTATTTGATACAAGAAAAGTGGAAGCAGACCGAAAGAACATCGGGATGCTTCCACTATATGATATTATGGGAGAAAAAAGCATTCACTCATGTAGATTATTGTCTAAGATAACCCTGATTAAATATAATAACGATCGTTATTCTCCCAAATACCCTAACTAATACATAATGCTAAACAGAATTTTTCCGTTTTTGTGAAATTAAATATGCTGAAGACCCATCATACATAAAAATAGTTCTATTTTAATAGTTCTTCATAAGTAGTATCCAGACAATCCCGAAATCCTCGAAGCTGAGATAATGTAATATGCTGGATTCCTCTTTCAATTTTTACCAGTGCTTCTCTGGTCATATTTACATTGCGAAGCTGAATCATTCGGACGAGTTCTGTCTGTTTAATTCTTTTTTTCAGCCGGATCTGGCGTATATTCGCACCAATGCTGTCCCCCGACTGTTTTATCTTTTGTTCCATGGTACACCTTCTGAAAAAGAACTGTGCGAAATTCCTTTTCTTCTATCCTATCTTGTTTATTATGTACAATGGGACCAAAACTGGTCCATTTTGAAGACAATTTCTTCTTTTTGGTATTTTATGGATTTCAAACAAACATATCATGGACAAAATTAATATTGTAGTACAAGAAATGCTCTATTTTGCTTAACAAATCTTCTTCACTTGCGTGTACTATCATATAATCTCTTCAAATGGGCAGTTCGTTCATTTTCCTCTTACATAAGTGCCTGCAAAAACCAGACATACCCATTTGTGATAACTTATGGGGATTCAGAATAAATACTTCGGTGGTCTTTTTGCCAGGAGGCAGATATACAGGATAGACCAGAAGAATCTGTGCATTATCACACATCTTAAAGGTAACTATGTCATTCTGATATTGTTGGATGTTGATCTGGCATCACTTATTTTCCAACATTATATTGCAAAATCAGGACAAAGAAGGTGGAAGGTACCATCTGGAGAACGCAGAATTTGTAATAATCCGGAGTCATGATCGTGGTCGGGAGAGCTTGAAAATGCCCGGTTTTAGAGGAATTTGGGGATGAGGGGCGTTAATGGGCGGATTTGGAGAACTACTTGATATCTGATTCAACTATTTTAAGATTTTGGCAGCTCTGTCAAAATCTTTTTTAAACTAATACATTTATTGATATTTATAAAATAGTATCTTTATCGAAAAGGAAATAAACTTAATATGAATTATTTAAACGCAAAAGTAAAGAGTAATAATTTATATGATTGATTAGTTAATTGCCAAGCTTAAGCTGTTTAGATGCGTCTTGCACATGTTATTACGGGCACAAGAAAATTGGACTTGTATTAAATTGTTTTGAAAGAGAGTTTGTATAATGGAATACTCTGTTAAAATAATCATAGCCACACACAAGAAATATCAAATGCCTAAAGATGAGTTATACTTGCCATTACATGTTGGAGCCGAAGGAAAAAAGGATACTGATGGAAGTAATCTCAATCTTGGTTACACAAAAGACAATGTGGGAGATAATATATCTGCGCTCAATTCATCTTTCTGTGAACTTACCGGATTATATTGGGCATGGAAAAATCTTGAGGAGGATTATATAGGGCTTGTCCACTATAGACGACATTTTTCATTGAATCATAAGCGCAATTTTAATAATGTTTTAAAATATAAAGAATTACTTCCTTATTTGGGTAAAATAAAAGTATTTCTCCCACATAAAAGAAAGTATTACATCGAATCACTTTATAATCATTATAAGCATACTCATTATGCTTACCAACTTGATGAAACAAGAAAAATCATTGCCAGAAAACATCCTGATTACATAACCAGTTACGATATGACGGTTAATCATACATATGCATATATGTTTAACATGATGATTATGGAAAAAAAGTTGTTTGATGAATATTGCATGTGGCTCTTTGATATCTTGTTTGAATTAAAAAAAAGCATAGGACAAGTTGAACTTAACGACTTTCAAGGGCGTTTTTATGGGCGAATAAGTGAGATTATTTTTAATGTATGGCTTTCTCAAAAACTTAAAGACGGTTCTCTAAAACATACGGAAGTAAAAGAAATTCCGTGTGTTCATATGGAAAAAATAAATTGGTTCAAAAAAGGATATGCTTTTTTGAAGGCAAAATTTTGGAACAAAAAGTATGAGGGTAGTTTTTGAAAATATTTTATCAAAGAATACTGACAAGAATAGAACCATAAACAACAAAGAATAAGGAGAAATATAAGTGCTTTCTGAGTATGAAACAAAAATTATTCAAGCTGATTTATTATTGCTGTTGGATAAATTTCATATGATTTGTGAAAAACATCAAATAAAATACTCATTGCATGGTGGTACTTTATTAGGTGCAATCCGAGATAAAGGGTTTATCCCATGGGATGATGACGCTGATTTAAGCATCACAAGGGAAGAATATAATAAATTAGTAAAAATATTAAAGAATGATTCGGAAAATAACGGATTAAAATTTGATGATAAAACAAATCGATTTCCTAGAATATGGATGTGTAACAGAGAAAACTTATGGGTATGTGCAGATATTTTTATATATGATTACATTTCAGAAAATAAGTTTCTGCAAAAAGTAAAAATCACTGGTTTGGCTTTTTTTCTTGCATTTTTAAAAAACAAAGAAACACTTTATCTCGGCAAAGTACGTGGGCGCTACAATGGTTTTATGTTTGGAATAATCTATTTAATATATTTCTTTGGAAAATTATTTCCCAAAGAAAAAAAATATAAATGGGCTGAAAGTTTTGCCCAAATTTTAGGGGGGAATCATTCTTTCATACATAGATCTAATGATGTATATGCAGGCATTATTCATATATTACCTTATTACGTTATGACTAAATATGAATTGACACAATTTGAAAATCGTATGTATATGGTTTCTTCATACGCACATGAGATCTTAGAAAATAATTATGGTTCAAACTATATGATTCCACTAAAGGATGATAGCGGAGGAGGAAGCGCTGCCACACACGCCATGGTACGAGAAATGGCATCAAGGTTTTTTTCACACAAGGAGAAATAGTATGAATTATGTAATAATATTAGCTGGTGGAGTGGGACAAAGAATGAGAAATTCTGGAATGCCCAAACAGTTTCTGGAGGTCTTTGGAAAACCTGTAATTATATATACTCTGGAAAAATTTGAAAAATGCAGTGATGTTGATTCGATTGTTGTATCATGCAATACTAGTTGGATTGAATATATGATAAATTTAATAGATAAATATAGTTTCAAAAAAATATCTTCTGTTGTTGCAGGAGGCAAAGATAGGCAGAGCAGTATTGAAAGTGGTATGAACTACATTGAAAAATCAAATGTAAAACCAGAAGATATTATCATTATACATGATGGAGTACGGCCTCTGATACAATCTAATATTATTAGCGAAAACATTAGATTAGCAAAAATACACGGAAGTGCAATGACTGTTAAACCAGTAATCGAATCGGTAGTTATTACAGGAAATGACAAAGCGAATTTCGATGATTTTCAAAAACGTGATGACACATATAGTTTAACGGCACCACAAACTTTTAAATTCCATTTATTAAAAAAGGTCTTAATAAAAACCAAAGATATCAATTCCCCTATACCATTGCTGGATGCTGCTTTGGCATATACATTTCTTGGAAATGATATTCCAATTGTAAAAGAGAATGGTCAAAATATAAAAATAACAACCCCTGAAGATTATTATATTTTAAAAGCTATGCTAGAGTTGGAAGAGAACAAACATGTATTTGGCTTACAATAAGCCAGTTCAGAAAATATATAGAATAAAAAGGATGGTATAAGATATGGAAAAACGTGATTTGAACATCATTTGTGATAATGCTGTCAACTGGGAAATGTATAGAAATAAAAGAATATTAATAACTGGAGCTACTGGAAGATTAGGTAGGTATATATTAGAAACTTTAGTTGACGTTGATCTTCATTACAATTTGAATTTACGGATAATTGGATTAGCCCGTTCTAAAGAAAAAGCGTATAAAGTGTTCGAAAACACAATGTTTTTCCCAAATGTATCTTTTTTATTTCAAGACATCAATGAACCTATACTTGTTGATAAAAACATTGATTACATATTTCATACAGCTGGTCCGGCAGCTCCTATTGATTTTAAAGAAAGCTCAGCAGAAACACTTTGGTCTCATGTTAATGGCACACGCAATGTTTTAGAATGTGCAAGAGTACATAAAACCAAAAGAGTATTTTACATTTCGACCGTAGAAGTTTATGGTGAATTTAAAGGAGATCATAATATAGCAGAATCCGATATGGGTATTCTATATAACTTAAACTATAGAGCTTGTTATCCAGAAGCAAAACGACTATGCGAGACAATGTTAGCATCTTATAAAGAAGAGTACAAAATAGATTTTTGTGGAGTGCGCTTTTCCCATACTCTGGGTCCTGGGATTTTATTGGATGACGGAAGAGCATTTGCAGAATTTATCTATTGCGCTTTAAATGGGAAGGATATTATACTTCACTCTGATGGTAGCGCAATGAGAACTTATACATATGTTGCAGATGGGATCAATGCGATTTTCTTAATAATGGATAAAGGCGACAGCTGTTTATACAATGTAGCTGCCGATGAAAACTTGATTAGTATTAAAGATTTGGCTTATCTGATTGCCAGTTTAGCACCATTCCAAAAAACCAATGTTGTTTTTGAAGAATCAACTGACAAATTGCCTTATTTGCCATACAAACTTCCAATTATGGATACGAGTAAAATACGAACCTTGGGTTGGAGACCTCAAATTAATAATGAAAAAATGTTCAAATGGATTATGGAATCATTTTAATGTGGCGCAATAATTATGACTGAAAAATTTTAGTATTGTATTTGTAAAAATTATCATTTATATGCTAATAGATACTTGTATATAAGGATTGCAATTATGTTAGGCGGCGAATAATAAAAAGGAAATATTGTTAATGAAAATTTTAATAGTACATAACGCAGAATTAAGCCACTTTCCTCCTGTGCTTAATTTGATTCAATGTTTAAGCAATAATAATTATGAAGTAGTAGTATTAGCTAAAGACAATTCCAATATCCGTAAAAGTTTTTCACAGAAAACCATCCGTTTTGTTTTGCTTGATTCGTCAGAAAATTATGGAAAATGCAAAAAAATTTATAAATATATTCAGCGAAAGTTTCTAATAAGAAATAAAGTAAAAGAATTAATGAAGGAATGTGATGTCATATGGACCACAACAGATGGTACAGTAAGGGAACTCGGCAGGTTACTTTTTCAGTATAAACACGTGATGCAATTAATGGAACTTATAGAATACATGCCTCAATTACCTGGAATCCCATTTCTTTCCTTTGATATTAAGAAATTTGCCCTCCATGCATATAAAGTAGTTGTGCCGGAATACAATCGTGCACATATACAAAAAACATGGTGGGGATTAGATAAACTTCCTGCCATTTTACCAAATAAACCATACTATCTTCCTGATGAAACTACAATCCCAAATGAAATGAAAGAAATAGTTCATCAAATGAAAGAAGAGACCAGAAAAATTTTACTTTATCAGGGAGTATTCTATGAAGACAGAAACCTAGATATAATAGCAAAAGCAGTTGAGAAATTATCGGATACTTATTGCCTGTATATTATGGGAAGAGATACCGATTATAGTAGAACTTTACTAAAAAAATATTCTAATATAGTAAAAATTCCCTTTTTCAAACCACCACATCATCTTTACATAACTTATAATGCTCAAGTAGGGTTAATGCCATATATTGCCAAGAAAACATTTTATTTTTCTGTATTAAATGCACTGTATTGTGCTCCAAATAAAATATTTGAGTATGCAGGATGTGGTCTGCCTATGCTTGGTAGTCGTGTTCCCGGAATAGAACTTCCATTTTTCCAATATAACATCGGAAAATGTTATGAAGATAATGTTGATAGTGTAATTAACTGTCTTAATTATATAGATGTAAATTATTCGATCATGCGTCAAAATTGCTTTAAATACTTCGAAAGTATAGATATAGATAAAATCGTGAAGTCTATTCTAAAATGATTAAAACAAAAGGAGAAGTTAAAACAGTATGGATAAAATTTTGACAATAGGAATACCATCCTATAATGCTGCCAAAACATTAAAATATTGTTTAGATTCATTGGTTATAGAAGAAGTTTTAAATGACATTCAAATTGTCATAGTAAATGACGGTTCGAAAGATAAAACATCTGAAATAGGGCATTCATTCGAAGAAAAATACCCTGATACTATAATTGTTATAGATAAAGAAAATGGTGGACATGGTTCTGGTATCAATACAACTATTGAACGAGCTGTAGGTAAGTATATGAAAATAGTAGACTCAGATGATACTGTTGACAGAGATGGTTTTATAGAATTAATCAATGAGCTAAAAAATACTAATGCAGATTTAATACTTACACCATATTATAAAGTCATGAAGGGAAAGAAAGAATTTATTTCTTATTTGAATATTAGAAAAAAAAATGGTTACTATCGAGGAAAAGTATGTCGATCTTAGATTAGCTATGCATAGCATTACATATCGTACACAATTACTAAAAGATAGTAATTATAAAATAGATGAAAATTGTTTTTACGTTGACGTTGAATACTCCATATATTATTTATTAAATATTACAAATATATTATTGCTTGATCAACCAGTGTATTGCTACATGATTGGAGGCGACAATCAGAGTGTCAGCATTAAAAATATGCAAAAAAATATTGATCAACATACATATGTAAGCAAACAGTTGATTTCATTTTTCGAGAATGAATATAAAAATATTAAAAACTCAATTTACGAAACTTTAATATGCCAAAATATAGTAAATATGATTCTGATTACTGAATACAGGATTATTTTTTCGATACCTGATTCATCCGAATCTCAAAAAAAATTATTAGATATGGAACGATATCTAAAAGATTATTCGCCTATTTTATACACAGAACTGATTCATATTGGAAAGAAGAGGCATCTAAAAATCATATCATTGCTTTCTTTATTGAGAAAGTTGAATTATTTTGGTTATTCAATAATAAGAAGACTCCTATGGAATAGGTTGAAAACATTTTAATATTACCGATTTTTTGATGAACAGACTCATTTTGAGTATTAGATTAATTGGATTTTCATGGAGTAAATTGTGAATATATGAATTCTAAATCAACAAAACTAGAGATATTGTTTGGAGTCGCATTATTTTTCGAAGTAATAGCAATGCAGATTAGTACGACAACACTGCCATTCACTTATAATGATTTCATTCTTTTTACAAAAATCCTTAGATATTTAGGTTATGTATTTATAAGCATTAAAATTGTTTGCACAAAATTTAAGCGTTTAGAAATATTGTTTCTTATCAGTATTGTTACATGTTTAGGCATAAATATTCCTTTCTCCGGAAGATTCCTCTTTCTAACATTTCTTTTTGTTTATGGGATGAAAGGAATAGATTTCGAAAAAACATCTAAAATTATGTGTATTTGGCTTTTAAGCGGAATCTTTTTTATTATATTATTTTCACAGTTTGGAATTATCGAAAACTGGGGTTATGATCTTACAACTAAGCGTCCCCGATATTCTCTTGGATATTATTATCCGAGTTATGCTACAAGTGTAATTCTCTATGGTATTCTGCTGTTATGTTATGTATTGAAGCAACGTCTAAAACTTTGGCAAGTTTTTTTATTAGAATTTTTTAATTATTTACAATACATGCAAACGGATTCAAGAACAGGTACTGCGCTGACCGCTATTGCCATCGTATTCTTTTATTGCCTAAAATTCTTTAAACAAGAAGAAAAAAAAATAAAATTTGGTATTTTCCTTAGTCATGCTTTTATCTTCTCAGCAATCATTTCGATTTCAAGCACAATATTGTATGATCCTGATGTAGAAATTTGGTCACAGATCAATCGTTTTGTAAATGGCAGAGTACGTTTAGCCAATGTTGCTGTGAACACTTATGGTATTAGTCTTTTGGGCAAACAGATTACATGGGTAGGAAATGGCGGTCTAGGACATATTTATGATACTTTGAAAGATACGTATAATTATGTAGATTGTTCTTATATAAAATTACTTCTTGAAGGTGGGGTGTTTTCCTTCTTATTAATTATAACAGGATATACTTTGGCAGGAAGAAAGGCTGCAAAAGAAGGGAATATCTATCTTTGTGTGGCACTGGCTTTTACTGCTGTATATTCAATTATTGAACCACGATTATGTGAGATTGGCTTTAATCCTTTTTTACTAGTACTGGTTATATTAGTTGACTACCGAGGTATTTTTCTTATGAATCAAAAGAAGAAATCTCTACATTAGAAAGAAAATAAACTTATGAAGCGCCAAACATCATTAACTACTAACTTCATCATGAATACCTTCCTGACCATATCTTCATTCATTTTCCCTCTGATTACTTTTCCGTATGTTTCCAGGATTCTTCTTCCGGTCGGTATCGGAAAAATATCCTTTGCTACATCTATTGTTACTTATTTTTCCATGTTGGCTCAGCTAGGCATTCCTACTTACGGAATTCGTGCATGTGCAAGAGTCAGAGATAACAGCGAAGAATTAACATCTACAGTTCATGAACTGTTTGTGATTAATCTGATCATGAGTCTTTTTTCTTATATAATTTTTTTTCTTGTTGTACGTGTGACGCCCAAATTGTGGCAGGAGAGGTTTTTATTTTTTGTCATCAGCTCCACTATTTTTTTTAATCTGATTGGTATGGAATGGTTATACAAAGCACTGGAGCAGTATACCTATATAACAATCCGTTCTGTTTTTTTTAAGTTTGTTGCAATAATTGCTATGTTTCTTCTTGTTCATGAACAAAGCGACTATATTTTTTACAGTGCAATTAGTATATTTGCAGCTTCTGCTTCTGGTATACTTAACTTTTTCAATGTACACAAACTGATTGCAAAAAAACGCAATCATCCTTATAATCTGCACAGGCATATGAAACCCGTTTTGATATTTTTTGCGATGTCCTGTGCAACAACCGTTTATACGAATCTGGATACAGTTATGCTTGGTTTTCTGCAATCCGATACAGAAGTCGGATTATACAACGCAGCAGTCAAGGTGAAAACAATTCTTCTTGGCTTTGTTACGTCTCTGGGAACAGTACTGCTCCCCCGGGTTTCTTATTATCTGGAAAATAACATGGTTGAAGAATTTCGAAGAATTACGGCCAAAGCAATGCATTTTGTGTTCTTGCTTGCTGGCCCTTTGTGTATTTATTTTATGATTTTTGCAGAAGAAAGTATTCTTTTTCTTGCAGGATCTGCTTACTCAGGTGCGGTACTTTCCATGCAGATTATTATGCCAACTCTGATTTTGGTGGGACTAACAAACATCATGGGAATTCAGATGCTTGTACCTATGGGGAAAGAGATTTATGTTCTTTATTCAGAAATTGTCGGGGCCTGTTTGGATCTGATACTAAATATGATCTTAATTCCTTTCTATGGTGCTGCAGGCGCAGCAATTGGAACATTGGTCGCAGAAACAGCTGTATTGCTCATTCAATTTTATTTTCTAAAAACAGAAGTATGGGAAACATATAGGGAAATTTGTTCTGGGACGCTAGCGGGAGCTGTTCTTGCAGGAGCTTTGGCTTCTATTTGGATGAAATATATGAATTGGAGACCGTTTTTTTTATTGCTTGTTTCTTCGGTAAGCTTTTTTGGAATTTATTTTATATTCTTGCTGATACGAAGAGATACAGTAATGATTGGAATTTTGGATCGTATATTAAAAAATAAATATACCTTTTTTTCATCTTTAGCTGACAGAAAAACAAAATAAAAAATATGTATTTATTGAGGGAAAAGCATGAGAGAAAAATGGATTGACAACGCCAAAGGTATCGCAATCTTCTTAGTAATTATCGGCCACGTAAGCACAAATCTGGAAGGACTATGGAATTTTAAATTTGTCTACGGCATTCATCTGGTTATGTTCTTCCTGTTAAGCGGGTATACCTTAAAGAAAAAGGAACTAACAAGAGAATTTGTGAATCAGAAATTTAACCGGTTAATGCGCCCCTATTTTTACACCTGTTTTGCAATTATTATTACAGATATCTTTAATAGTTACTATTTGAATTTTGACGGTTCCATTGAGACGATCACGCGCATAATAGGGCAGGATTTATTGAGAAGTTTTTTTGCTTCCGGCACTTGCAAAACTTTTGGAACGATTGATTTGGGAACACGAATCGGTGCGATCTGGTTTCTTCCGGCCATGTTTTTTGCGATTATGATATTTCAGATTCTCCTTAAATTTGTCGCAGACGATAAATATCTGGGGATGTATAGTGGTGCGATTGCGCTTACGGGATATCTATTGGCAAAATTTATCTGGCTTCCATTTAGCATACAGTCTGGTATGATGGCCAGCTTTTTTCTCTGGCTTGGATATGAAATAAAAAAGATGAAACTGTTGGAATATATAAAATGGTATCATTATCTCGCTGCACAAATAATATTATTGTTTGGCATCTTTAATGGTTACTGTAATGTTGGATTTGTAACAGCAGATATTGCAGATCTTTTTATTTCTATTCCCATTGGACTGGCAGGCTGCCTGCTGATTTATTTGTTATCAAAAACTGAGTGGGGGGGGTATTTGAATATACAGG
>OFHM01002047.1_pt1 | contig 12027 bp, 13 predicted proteins | sample 1521311 | NCBI WGS metagenome assembly OFHM01 (sample SAMEA3504083, study PRJEB24116) | mouse gut metagenome | biome: mouse gut; feature: mouse-associated habitat; material: faeces | place: Denmark | collected 2011 | reverse complement strand
TTAAAAGCCGACGCACTATCTTGAAAAATCATTTGTTTTTTACAATCCGGCGCAAAAGTAATCGTACCGGCTGACGGCTTTTGAATCCCCGCAAGACATCTTGCAAGAGTCGATTTTCCGCAGCCGGAAGGGCCCAGTAAGGTGAGAAATTCATTTTCACGGATGTAAAGGTTCAGGTCGTCCAGAACCGTCTGTCCATCGTAAGATTTGGTAATATGCTGTAAATCAATCAGTCGCTTGCTCATCGTTTGTTATCCTCCTAAAAGCTGGGGGGAGTGGAAACCCAGAGAATGGCCGCTTCCCTGCCGCTGTAATTTTCCAGATAGTGTTTTTTTCCTGCTTTAAAATAAAAGGATTCTCCCTGTCTGACCGTATAGGTTCTTCCGCCGTAGCAGAGACGTATGGAGCCTTTCAGTACATATCCGAATTCCTCGGCTTCATGGGGAAGCTGGATTTCGGAAGTTCCGTGGGGAGCCAGCGTCATAAGTACCGGTTCCATGGCATTTTTCTGGGCATTGGGAATGACCCATTTGATAGTATGGTGCAGATCCTCATTTTCCTTTATAAAATAGTCTTCCTGTTTAAATACAATCTGTTCCGGCTCCGGGTCGGAAAAAAACTCCGCCGGTGTGGTGCCGAGACACTGTATAATGTCAAGAAGGGTGCCCACGGAAGGGGAGGTGAGGTTGCGCTCCAGCTGAGAAATAAATCCTTTGGAGAGTTCGCTGCGGTCTGCCAGCTCCTGCTGAGTCAGCCCGTACTGGATGCGCAGTTCTTTCATACGATGTCCAATGTCCATGGAAATCATCCTTTCTGAATATAAACATAAAGTATAGTGATTGTAAAGTCAAACTGATAATGTATTTTGTGTTTAATATTATTAAACACAAAATACATTATAAATGGAAACCAGAAAATGTCAATAGAAAAATTTTTAATTTTCCGGAAAAAAAGATTGCAAAACTTTGTCAAAGCGGGTATAATAATTGAGAATTATCAATCACGGACGGAACAGAACAGTTCCGTGTCATATGCCAAAGTGGCGCAGTTGGTAGCGCGTCGCATTCGTAATGCGTAGGTCGAGGGTTCGAGTCCCTTCTTTGGCTGAATGGGAGCTGTAAGGATTTACAGCTCCTTTTTGTCTTACAGGAAATACGTTCCCGTTCTGAAGTCTGAAAGGGTTTTTTTGTATAACAGAAAATAAAGAAAGAGCAGGTGAATCATATGGAAGCATTGAGGAAAGAAGAATTTCATACGATAGAAGACATTTATGCGCTGCCGCAGGGGCAGCGGGCGGAGCTGATTGACGGACAGATTTATGATATGGCGCCTCTAGGCAGAACACATCAGAGTCTGGTTCATATCCTGGACAGAACTATCGGAAATTATATTCAGGGCAGGGGAGGTGATTGTGAAGTATATCCGGCACCTTTTGCAGTGTTTCTGAATAAAGACGATTTTAATTATGTGGAACCGGATCTGTCTGTGATCTGTGACAGTTCCAGACTGGATGAAAAAGGATGCCACGGTGCGCCGGACTGGGTCATTGAAATTGTTTCTCCCGGCAGCAGACGAATGGATTATTTTATCAAACTGTTTAAATATCAGAGTGCGGGAGTCAGGGAATACTGGATTACAGATCCGGAAAAGCAGCGTGTGGTGGTTTATAATTTTGAAAAGGAAACTACGGAAGAATATTCCTTTGAGGAAAGGATACCTGTTGGCATTTATGAGGACTTTTTTATAAAAATTCAGTAGAGGCAGCAGGAAGAAGATTTTTTATAAAAATTCAGTAAAGGCAGCAGGAAATGGAGGAAATCAGTATGAAAAAATTTGACGCAGATTATATGCTGCTGGAGGATATGTATCGTGACGGGTATTTTCCGGATTTTCTGGTGGATAAAATAAAAGTTCCGGTGCAGGCTGTGATTGACTTTCTGGAGACAGGTGAAAGAGACAGAGAGAAGGTACAGGAGAAATTTGACGAAATGACCCTGGCAATCAACGACCTGCAGGAAGAATTTGAAGAAAATGACAGTGAACTGGAAACCGGAGCCAGGGAAAGCATAGGAGAAACCGTAGAATATATTCTGAAATGGTTTGATATCCAGATCGATGTGGAGGATGCCATTGGCCAGCGCGAATGGTGATTTGGAGATGAAACGGTGAATTATGATAAGGATTTATTATGCTTTCTGTCTCAGGCAGGGAGAAAAGCCGGGAGAGTATCTGAAATATCAGAGGAAACTGGCAGATGAAATATTAAATCATGGTTTTAAAAGTTGCTTTCATATGGAATTTAACAAAAATTATGTGGAAAAAGGAATACACGGAAAGCCTTTCTGGAAGCCGGAAGAAGGTATTTATTTTAATGTGAGCAACACAAAAGGCCTTGTGGTGTGTGCAGTTGCCCGGTGTGAAGTGGGAGTGGACGGGGAAAGAATCAGACAGGTGAAACTTCCGGTGATCCGGCGTTGCTGCAGCCCCAGGGAGCAGTGTTATATTCTGGGAAAAGGGGAAGAAAGAATGGACTGGCCGGTGTTCAGCCGTTTTTTCCAGATCTGGACTCTGAAGGAAAGCTACATTAAAATGACCGGAGAAGGAATGTACTTTCCGGTGGAACAGATAGAGTTTGATGTGGAAAAAACAGATTCCGGAGAATGTTCCATTGGCAGCCGTATCCTGCTGTCTTCGGCCTGTGCAAAAGAAGAGAAAAGGGAGGAACACACCGGGGGGAAAGGTTCCGGCAGTAGTCAGAAGAGAAGTGTTGTTCAGAAACAGATTGGAGATTACTGGATTTCCCTCTGCGCCAGGGAAGAAACAGAGGTTGTCTGGCAGGAATTCAGGAATCCGAAACAGCCCTGAAAAAAGGACTGTTTCGGGATATGAAAGCAGGCAGAATGTTTCGGAAAAATGGCTGGGGCTCCTGAGAGAACCTTATGTTACAGGAAATGTTTCAGGTAGCGTTTTTCCAGAAGGGTAATCAGGCTGTAAAGCCCCCAGGCCAGAATGCAGAGAATTACAATGGACATGATAACCCAGTCAAGTTTGAACACCTGGCTGCCGTAAATGATCAGATAGCCCAGTCCCTGACGGGAAGCAATGAATTCTCCGATGATAACCCCTACCAGACACAGACCGATATTGACTTTCATAAGTGAGAACAGAGTGGGGATGTTGGCAGGCAGAATTACTTTGATGAGGGCATGGTATTTTCTGCCGCCCATGGTGTAAATCAGTTTTATTTTTTCCGGATCCACAGACTGAAAGCTGGTGTACAGGCTTAAGATGGAACCGAAAATAGCCACGGACATTCCTGCCACTATGATGGTTCGGGAGCCGGTGCCCAGCCAGACAATAAAAAGCGGAGCCAGCGCCGATTTCGGTAAGCTGTTCAATACCACCAGATAGGGTTCCAGTATTTCCGAGAGTTTCGGAGAATACCAAAGCAAAGTAGAAACCAGCAGGCTAAAAAGCAACACCAGCAGGAAGCTGAAAAGTGTCTCGAATAAAGTGACTCCGATATGAGACAGCATGGAATTATTCTGCAGTTGTTCGGCAAAGCAGCGTGCAACCCGGCTGGGACTGGAGAAGAAAAAGCTGTCGATCCATTTAAAGTCGGCGCTGATTTCCCATAGTACCAAAAAAAGGACAAAAAGAATCGTCCTCCAGGATGCAATCTCATGGTGATGCCGCCGGTGCTTTTTTACAAATTCTTCCTGCTTTGTCAGCTCTGCTGCTTCCTTTTTTCTTTGAAAGCCTTTCTTTTTGCGGGTTTTTTCCTCATTGGGAAATACGGTTTCATCAATTTTGCGGATTGCTTTCATGAGTCAGTTCCTCCCATAGCAGATTGAAATACTGTTGAAATTCGGGAGCATTTCTGGCCGCCAGCGGCGAATCGTCCGCCAGCGTAAGTGCAACGGTTACTTCTTTTTTGACTACCGCGGGACGGCCTGACAAGACGATGATTCTGTCAGCCAGGCTGATGGCCTCTGAAAGATCATGTGTGATGATGATCATCGTCTTACCTGCGGCCCGGATCAGGCGGCAGATATCCGCTGATACGAAGAGCCTGGTCTGGTAATCCAATGCGCTGAATGGTTCATCCAACAAAAGCAGCTGTGGTTCCAGGGCCAGTGTACGGATCAGGGCTGCGCGCTGTTTCATTCCTCCGGACAGTTCGCTGGGACGTTTATCGCGGAATTTGTCCAGCCCATAATCTGTAAGAAGACGTTCAACCGTTTCCAGATGCTCTTTTGTCATGGTGTGATTTAATTCCAGACCCAAAGTTACATTGCGATAAACCGTGCGCCATTCGAATAAATGGTCTCTTTGGAGCATATACCCTATTTTAGGATAATGCAGCGAGCCGTCCGGGTTGTTTACTACGATGGTGCCTTCTTCCGGATCCAGCAGGCCTGCAATGATGGAGAGGAGCGTAGATTTTCCACAGCCGCTTGGACCCACGATAGCGATAAACTCGCCTTCCCGGACTCCAAAGGAGATGTCCTTAAGAGCCTTTGTCTCACCGTGCAGGCTGTGGTAGGAGTAACCTATATTCTTTAATTCCAGAATATTTTGCATATATGCCTTTCCGTTCGGTTTTCCGGACTTTCAACCTTTTTCTTTTTATCATAATGTATGACAGGAAACGTAAAGGGGTTCGTGATAATTCGTAAATAGGGTATCTGCTTGCACTATGAAATATTTTATGGTAATATCTTGTGTAAAGCGTTGCGGCCAATTTCTGAAGGAACGGGAAAATTTATAGCCGCGGCCGAAAAATATCTGGAATGGGAGGAGATTATGGCACAGCTTTGGGGCGGGCGTTTTGTGGGGGAGACAGACAAAACGGCTTATGAATTTAATGCTTCCATCCGTTTTGACAAACGTCTTTTTAAGGAAGACATAGAGGGCAGTATCGCACATGTGACAATGTTGGCGAAACAGGGAATTCTCACGGAGGAAGAACGAGACTCCATTCTTCAGGGACTTGCGGAAATTCGAGACGACGTATTGACCGGCAGGCTTGTGATTGATGATGTCTGTGAAGATATTCACAGCTTTGTGGAAGCCAGGCTGATTGAACGGACAAAAGATGTGGGCAAAAAACTGCACACGGGGAGAAGCCGCAATGATCAGGTGGCACTGGATATGCGTCTTTACACCAGAAAGCAGGTAAGAGAGACGGATACATTGCTGAAGGAGCTGCTCACTGTGATTTTGACGGTTATGGAGGAGAATCTGGATACCTATATGCCGGGTTTTACCCATCTGCAAAAGGCGCAGCCCACTACACTTGCGCATCATTATGGCGCTTATTTTGAAATGTTTCGTCGCGACAGAGAGCGGATGGCCGATATTTACAGGCGTATGAACTATTGCCCTTTGGGAGCGGGGGCACTGGCGGGAACTACCTATGATTTGGATAGGGAATACACGGCATTTCTGTTGGGATTTACCGGACCTACCAGAAACAGTATGGACTCGGTGTCGGATCGCGATTATCTGATCGAGTTCCTTGCAGCACTGTCCACCGTGATGATGCATCTGAGCCGTTTCAGTGAGGAAATCATCAACTGGAATTCCAATGAGTACCAGTTTGTGGAGATCGATGACGCTTATTCGACCGGAAGCAGCATCATGCCGCAGAAGAAAAATCCCGATATTGCGGAATTGGTGCGGGGTAAGACAGGGCGTGTTTATGGTGCATTGGTATCATTGCTCACGGTTATGAAGGGGATTCCTCTGGCCTACAATAAGGATATGCAGGAGGATAAGGAACTTGCCTTTGACGCTATGGATACTGTACGGAACTGTCTGACCTTATTCACGGGAATGCTGCGAACCATGCGGTTTAAAAAGGAACATATGGCTGCCAGTGCCATGAATGGATTTACCAATGCTACTGATGCGGCGGATTATCTGGTGGGAAAAGGCGTTCCTTTTCGGGATGCACATGGGATTGTGGGCAGACTTGTCCTGTATTGCGTGGAGAAAAATACGTCCATAGAGAAGTTGTCGCTGGAAGAGCTGCAGAACATTAGTGATTACTTTGGAGCGGATATCTATGAAGCTGTGTCTCTGAAAACATGTGTGGAGAAACGGCTGACATTGGGCGCTCCGGGGATTGCGGCCATGAAAGCGATGATAGAGCAGTGCAGGGCTTATCTTATGGAGTCAGATTATTTGATGGAAGCAAAGCATTCATGAAGGAAGTAGTGATAAGACTCTTTAAAATAGATTTGCATGAGAGGAATACAATAGATCGTTTCAATGAGAATAGAGGAGGAAAATAGAATGAGCGATAAACTAAAGGTAGGCATCTTGGGCGGAACAGGTATGGTAGGACAGCGTTTCATCTCTCTGCTGGAAAATCATCCATGGTTTGAGGTGACCACCATAGCCGCCAGCCCCCGTTCGGCAGGCGAAATATACGAGGAAGCGGCAGGCGGCAGATGGAAGATGGATACCCCCATGCCGGAGGCCGTAAAGAAGATCGTGGTTATGAATGTAAACGAAGTGGAGAAGGTGGCGGCACAGGTTGATTTTGTATTCAGCGCCGTCGACATGTCCAAGGAAGAGATCAAGAAGATCGAGGAGGCATATGCCCGGACAGAAACCCCCGTGGTCTCCAATAACAGTGCCCATAGATGGACACCGGATGTCCCCATGATGGTGCCGGAGATCAATCCTGAGCATATGGAGATAATCGAAGCACAGAGAAAGCGCCTGGGTACCAGGAGAGGCTTCGTGGCAGTGAAGCCCAATTGCTCTATTCAGAGTTATGCGCCGGTGCTCACTGCATGGATGGAGTTTGAACCGGTGGAAGTAGTTGCCACTACCTATCAGGCGATTTCGGGAGCCGGAAAAACATTTCAGGACTGGCCTGAGATGGTTGGTAATATAATTCCCTATATCGGCGGAGAGGAAGAGAAAAGCGAGAAGGAGCCGCTGCGTATCTGGGGAAAAGTGAAGGATGGGGCTATTGTACCGGCAGAAGGACCTGTGATTACCTGTCAGTGCATCCGTGTTCCTGTACTGAACGGTCATACGGCGGCTGTATTCGTAAAATTCAACAAAAAGCCTGCCAAAGAACAGTTGATACAGAAGCTGCGGGAATTCAGCGGTGAGCCCCAGCGCCTGCAACTGCCCAGTGCGCCGAAGCAGTTTATCCAGTACCTGGAGGACGACAACCGCCCCCAGGTTACGTTGGATGTGGATTTTGAGAACGGCATGGGCATCAGCGTGGGCCGGCTCCGTGAAGATACTGTATATGACTATAAATTTGTGGGACTTTCCCATAATACGGTCAGGGGAGCGGCAGGCGGCGCTGTGCTGTGTGCAGAGCTGCTGAAGGCTCACGGTTATATTGATAAAAAATAAGCTGTATTCCTGTAGGGAGGATTCCTGGCAGGAGAGAATATCAGGCCGCCGCAGGCGGTTATAGAAGTAAGGACGTTAAGTGTGGGAAAGAAATTATTTATCGCGGAAAAGCCCAGTGTGGCGCGGGAATTTGCAAATGCATTAAAAGTGAATACCACCTCCAGGGACGGTTACCTGGAATCGGCGGATGTGATTGTCACCTGGTGTGTGGGCCATCTGGTCACCATGAGTTATCCTGATGCCTACGACGAGCGGCTTCGGAGATGGAGTTTTGACACCATTCCCTTCCTTCCGGAAGAATATAAATATGAAGTCATCGAAAGCTCCAAAAAGCAATATACTATTGTGAGCTCCCTGATGAAGCGTCCCGATGTGGCCACCATCTATGTATGCACGGACTCCGGACGGGAGGGGGAGTACATATACCGCCTGGTGGAGCAGATGTCCGGCGTCAAGGGCAAGGAACGCAGGCGAGTGTGGATTGACTCCCAGACGGAAGAGGAGATTCTCCGGGGAATCCGTGAGGCAAAAGATTTACAGGAATACGACAACTTAAGCGATGCCGCCTACCTGCGTGCCAAAGAAGACTATCTCATGGGCATCAACTTTTCCCGTGTGCTCACCCTGAAATACGGAAATGTGGTAAAGGATTATTTAAAACGCGATAAGGCGGTGATTTCCGTAGGCCGGGTCATGACCTGCGTCCTGGGGATCATCGTAAACCGGGAGAGAGAGATACGCTCTTTCGTCAAGACCCCTTTCTACAGGGTGCTCGGGACTTTCCGTCTGCAGGACAGGAGATTTATTGGGGAGTGGAAAGCGGTGGAGGGTTCTTCCTGGTTTGCCTCCCCGAAGCTCTATAAGGAGAACGGTTTCAAGGAGAAGGAGGATGCGGAGAAGCTGGTGGCCTATCTGGAGCAGGAACCGGTGGGTGACATCGTCCTGGAGAACATTTCCCGGAAAAAGGAGAACAAGAATCCGCCCCTTCTGTACAATCTGGCGGAACTGCAGAACGACTGCTCCAAAATGTTCAAGATCAGTCCGGATGAGACCCTGCGTATCGTCCAGGAGCTATACGAAAAAAAGATGGTTACCTACCCCAGGACGGACGCCAGAGTTCTGTCCACTGCCGTGGCAAAGGAAATACATAAAAATATCGGCGGACTCCAGGGCTTTTCCCCTGCCGCTGTCTTTGCCGCTGAAATTCTGCAGAAGGGCAGCCACAAAGGGATTGCAAAAACCCGGTATGTCAACGATAAGCAGATCACGGACCACTATGCCATCATTCCCACAGGCCAGGGACTGAACAACCTGAAGAATCTGCCGCCTCTGTCCGCCAGAGTGTATGAGGTGATAGTCCGCAGGTTCTTAAGCATCTTCTATCCGCCTGCGGTATACCGGAAATACGCGCTGTGCATCCGGGTGAAGGAGGAACGGTTTTTCGCTAACTTTAAGGTGCTTGCTGAGGAAGGGTACCTGAAAGTGATGGCCAGGAAGGACAGCCAGGCTGCGGAGAGTGCCCCGGGAAGGACAGGGACAGCCGGAGCCGGAAATCCAGGGCTGCCGTCCGGCGGAAGCGGATATACCGGGGCAGAAGCCGATAACAGGACAAGAACCGGAAATGAAAATGCCGACAAGACAGCGTTAACAGTGGAAGGCATGGTTTCGGGCGCAGGAAATGGAAGAGAGACATTCCATGGAAGCCGGGGAAATACCGAAACAGAAACTGCGGTGCAGGGCATGGCGGAAACAGCATTTAAAACAGGAGCCATGCAGAAGCCGGAAGATAATGTCGCAGGGAACGCTTCCGGAACGGGCGAAAAAACCGCCCAGGGCGGCGACGGGGAGGAGACCGAAATCAGGGGTGACGATGCCTTCCTGAAGCTTCTGGATTCCCTGAAGAAGGGCTCTAAACTTTCAGTTGACTCCTATGAAATCAAAGAAGGGGAAACCTCGCCCCCCAAACGCTACACTTCAGGAAGCATCATTCTTACCATGGAGAATGCAGGCCAGTTTATTGAAGACGATGAACTGCGGGCCCAGATCAAGGGAAGCGGCATCGGCACCAGTGCCACAAGGGCGGAGATTCTGAAGAAACTGGTGAACATTGAATATCTGGCCCTCAATAAAAAAACCCAGGTCTTGACTCCCACCCTGATGGGGGAAATGATTTACGACGTGGTAGGTAGTTCCATCAAAGCGCTTCTGGACCCGGCCCTGACAGCCAGTTGGGAGAAGGGGCTGACACAGGTGGCAGAGGGAAATATCACTTCAAAGGAATACATGGACAAGCTGAACGGATTCGTGGGGCGCAGGACCCAGTATGTGAAACAGCTTCGCAACCAGAGCGCGCTGTACGCCCAGTTCCAGGCTGCGGCAGCAAACTATAAATCTGCGGAATCCGCCGGCAGAAAGCAGATACAGCGGCAAAACGGCGGCAAGTAAGGAAGTGTTCCGAAATAAATATGCCGGATCCCGCACAGGAAGGTACATATATGCTGGTGTTTTGTTCCTGAATGTGCAAATTTAATTCTTCACAATTCCTAAGAAGAGTGGAAATGTAATGTATCGCGAATGAACGCTGCCACAAGCTGAACAGAAATGGGTAAATGACTGCGCTTACAAGGATGATATATAAAATTCGAGTTTATGGGGGTATTCGCTGTGGGCAGAACTTTCGCAGAAATGCAGGACAGGTACAAAGAAATTGTCAATAGATTTAATAAGATCGAACTGCAGGAATGGAAAGCCGAAGGCGCTATGATTGAACTGGCAAAGCAGGTTGGTGAATTGGCAAAACAGGTTATGATTAAAGAAAGGTATTACGCTTTAGAAGGGGAAGACCCCAATGTCGACGAGCGTTTAGGCAATGAGATGGCGGATGTAATTGCACAGATAATGAGACTGGCTGATTATTATAAGATAGATCTGGAAAAAGCATTTACTGAAGCAAGAGAAGATGAAGACAGATATTTGAAATCAAGAGGAGTTTAGTAACTGTAAATGGATTCTATGTGTCGCATAAACAGGAGGACTGATTCAAATTGAGCACAAAAATCACCATTTCCGAATTATATGATTTAAAGGAGACAATCGCCGCCGGACTGTTGGAGGGACTGGCCTATCCATGGGAAGCGCTTCCGAAAATCCATGATTTTATCATCAGCCTGGGCGAGAGCCTTCCGAAAGAAATTTATGAGGAGCGGGGAGAGCATATCTGGATTGCCAAAAGCGCCAAAGTAGCCCCCACGGCCTGCCTGAACGGGCCTCTTATCGTAGACGAGGATGCGGAAATCCGCCATTGTGCGTTTGTGCGCGGAAATGCCATCGTGGGAAAAGGAGCCGTGGTAGGCAATTCCACGGAGCTGAAAAACGTCATCCTGTTCAACAAAGTGCAGGTGCCTCATTACAACTATGTGGGGGACAGCATTCTGGGCTATAAATCCCACATGGGAGCCGGCTCTATTACATCCAATGTAAAAAGTGACAAGACCCTGGTAGTGGTAAAGGGAGAAGGAATTTCCATCGAGACGGGATTAAAGAAAATGGGAGCCATGCTCGGCGATAACGTGGAAGTGGGCTGCAACAGTGTCCTGAATCCCGGAACGGTGGTGGGCCCCAATACCAATATCTATCCCACATCCATGGTCAGGGGCGTGTTACCTGCGGACAGCATCTACAAGAAAGCCACGGAGATTACCGGAAAAAGGGAGGGGTAAAGGGATGCGGATCCGCGCGGCTGTAGAGCATAATGAAATGGGATATCTGATCTATGCTGAGAACCTGCCCGGCGCTTTCACCAGGGGGAGGACCAGAGAGGAAGCGTTGGATAAACTGCCTGACGAGGTGAAGCGGTATCTGCTGTGGGCTACTGGCGCTGTACCGGAAGGAATGACGGCGGACATCCAGGTGGTACAGGAAGAGAAGAGCAGCCTGGACATCCACCAGGCAGATTCGGAGATTATCTTTGACAGCGAGAAGACTCCCTTGTCAGAGGAAGAATACCGGAAAATGAGGGATTTGGCCTTCAAGTCTGCCCGGGATTTCCGGATGCTGTACGATTCCATTCCGGAACCTGACAGGACGTCCCTTCCCGTGAGACAATGTTTTTATGGCCATGTGCCCCGGACTGCCAGAGAAATGTACATTCATACCAATCAGGTGACCAGCTCCTATTTAGACGGGCTAGTGGATATCAGGAATCTTCAGGACATTTACGACAATCGTCTGGCTGCGTTCCGGCAGTTGGAAGGGGTATCCGGCTATCTGGACAATAAAGTATACGAGCATCCCTATGGTGAACCCTGGTCCTTGAAAAAGGCTCTGCGGCGCTTTCTCTGGCATGACCGGATCCATGCGAAAGCGATGTACCATATGGCCAGGGGGATTTGGGGAGAGACGATTGCGAATCCTTTTCATTTTGACGTAACATTTGGGTCAGGCGGAATAATTTTTTACAAAAAATACTAGATTTTTTCCCATAAGTATGAGAAAATAGGGAAAGAGATTATTATATGTCAATTCTCGGATTGATATGCAGTAAAAAGTGTGTGTTCGCAGACTTTTTATTGTTATGAATCATAACCTACATAATCGAAAGGAGATTTCACATGATTTATTCAAAGGAAGTTGAAGAAATGT
>OFHM01002045.1_pt1 | contig 12042 bp, 9 predicted proteins | sample 1521311 | NCBI WGS metagenome assembly OFHM01 (sample SAMEA3504083, study PRJEB24116) | mouse gut metagenome | biome: mouse gut; feature: mouse-associated habitat; material: faeces | place: Denmark | collected 2011 | reverse complement strand
TTGCCTTTGACAATCTCTGCGAGAACCTGTGGCACCAGATGAGCTTTTATCCGGCTACCTGGCTGGCACTGCCCTATCTGGCCAGGCTAATGGAGGGATGGGAAAGGGAAAAGGATTTGAAATGGGTGTTCCGGGGCATCATGGCAGCGGGAAACTTTCTGGCCACGGATGTATACGGGGACAGGCCGGACGAGGAGGACATCTATGAAAGTTACCGGAACGCAGGCTTGCGGATTTGCGCCGTGACCATTGATTTCCTGGCGGGGAACCTGGACTGTGTTCGGGAGAAGGCGGTTCAGCGGAGACGGGAGTTTGCCATGGCTGTCACGGCGATTCTCGGGGAACAGAAGCTTGCCTATATGCTTTCCCTTTCCGGATTTAATTCATACTATATTGTCTGTCCTGAATGCGAAAACTGCGATGAGGACATGGAAGTGGGCTACTTTGAACTCTCGGAGCGGATGAAAAGGGCAAAGGCGCCTTCGGGGAAGTGGGACGGCCGAAGCCTGGAGGATGTAAGGCTGTGGCTGCCCAATCTGCTGAACCTTCTGGAGGACGAGGAAGGAGAAGAGCTCCTGGCCTATTATTTCGGCACCTATGTATGCCCGGAATGCGGGAAGAAGACGCCCGTGCTGACAGGGATGGAAGGGTATTATCTGGGGGAATAGACGGCGAAGGCAAATTCCTAAGACTATAGGCTCTCGGAATTTTCTGGCAGAAAATGACATTTTTTGATCCGGGGGTTCCTTAAAAGGCGGGGGAATTTACTTTGATTTATCAGTTTTGACTCATCACTGGTCACATACGTGTCCCAAACGCCGTTCTTATTCCCCGGATCATTAGCTGCCGGCTTTAGCAGATATTATGTTTGCTCTCTTCAGAATGAATGATATAATAGAGAGTAGGGTGCGGGCTGTAAAATCAGGATGGCTGTTTCCGCTCCGGCGAACGGAAGCAGCAGAATAAATCACAAAAAAGTATTTTACATTCTGTCATGTTACGAAATTGTCATGGAAATGTCACCGAATTGTAAGGCTTTCGGTCATAATATATGATAGAATTGTGATCATAGGGTTCACGAAGCGGTTCCTATGATGAAATGAGTGCTGATGAAGAGAACATGCCTGATGGCATGTGGCGTATGGCAGCCACGCGGGACATGGCATATGTAAAAGATAATGCTGACAGAGGGATGTTTGCAAAAGGTGCAGGCGCAGGGAGGCAGTAGACTATGTGGCAGATTGTTTTGATTTTATTTGTGGTGTCTTTTTGTTTTTTCGCAGGTGTTATGGTGCGGGAGCCCAGGACGCTGTGGAGCGGTATTTCTTTTTTCTGGATGATGATTTGTCTGGCCGTTCTTCTGCTTTTCCTTTTGGCGGGCTATTTGGAATGGATGGCATCTCATACAGTTCTGAGATGGGTTCTCATCATATTGCTGATGTTTGCGCTGCTGTGCGTGGCTTTGCTTCCCTTCGCCCTGATTATCACGTTCTTCGCAGAGGGGCTTAAGGTCATCCGGCGTGAGGGCATGAAGCCGGCGAATATGCTGTCCATAGCGTTCTCTGTGATGCTGTTCGTCTATCTGACCGTTTGGCCTGCCATGGGCCGCCTGGGGAGGAGCCTGTTGGGGACAAGGCTGTATATCCTGATCAGCCTGTTGGCTTTTTACTGCCTGTCCCTGTTGGCTGTCTACTCCCTTTCCGCCGTGCTCAACCTGATTCATCTGAAAAAGAAGCGGAGGGCGGATTACATCATCGTCCTGGGGGCGGGCCTGATTGGCGCGAGGGTGACGCCGCTGCTGGCGGCCCGGATCGATAAAGGGATAGAACTGCTCGCCCGCAATCCCGGAGCGGTGCTGATCCTGTCCGGCGGCCAGGGGCCCGGGGAGGATCTGGCGGAGGGCAGGGCCATGGCGGACTACGCCGTCCAGAGGGGCGTGGATCCCGAGAAAATCATGGTGGAGGATAAGTCCGGATCTACGGAGGAGAACCTGAGGTTTTCAAGGGAGCTGATGAGCGGGGAGAAACCCAGGGTCATCCTGGTCACCACAGCCTATCATGTATTTCGGGCCCTGCTCCTGGCCAGGCAGCAGGGGATGAAATGCGTGGGCTTTGGGGCGAAGACCAGATGGTATTTTACATTGAACGCGCTGCTTCGGGAATTTGCGGGGTATCTGAGCCTGACGTGGAAAAGGCATGTCATTGTGGCTGTTCTGACAGCCGGGACCGTGGCCATGATATTCCATTGAGAATCCATGGCGTAAAGCCACAGGAACGGAGGAAGTAAATGTTAAATATCAGTATCAGGAATGAAATACCTGCGGATTACCGTATTGTAGAGGAGTTGACAAGAGAGGCGTTCTGGGGAAATATGAATCACCCCACCTGCGACGGAGAGCATCTGTTGGTGCACAAATTGAGAAAGCTTCCCTCTTTTGTGCCCGAGCTGGATTTTGTTGCGGAAGCGGAGGGCAAAATTGTAGGCCATGTCATTTACAGCCTGGCGAAGGTGATAACGCCGGACGGCCGGGAGACAGAAGTTCTGAACTTTGGCCCGCTCAGCGTCTGTCCGGGCTATAAGAGAATGGGAGTGGGTTCGGCTCTGATGCATCGCTCCATTGAAGAGGCGGCGAGACTGGGATACCGCGCGATCATTATCTACGGGCATCCCGATTACTACCCGAGATTCGGGTTCAGGAGAGCGAAGCACTATGGGATAGTGTCTGCCGACGGGGACAGCTGGGACTCGTTGATGGCAATGGAACTGTACGACGGCGCTTTGGATGGGATTACCGGCCGGTATATCGAAGACGAAGTCTATGACGTCGATCCGGAGGAAATGGCTGAATTTGAGAAAACCTTTCCTTTCAAAGAACCGGTGCAGCTTCCCCCTGTCAATCTGCTGACTGACCATCTTCCCCAACGGGCAAAACGGGCATTTGCGGAGCATGGGATCAAGTTCGTATCCCAGCTGCAGCGGTTCAGCGGTGCGGAATTACTTAAATGGGACGGGATGGACGAGCAGCTTCTGGTGAAGATCAACGGGATACTGTCACAGTTGGGGCAGCCCGGTAAGCTGCTGCCTTCCTCCTATATTCTGCAGCTTACGGAACTGGGAGTGCGGAATCCAATCTGTTCGTTGATTCGGTCAAAAGCCGGAGTCTCTGTGTATCGGGTGGAATCGGAAGGGAGAAAGCTGATTCTGAAGGTTTTTGAGAGCCGGGAAGATGCACGGGAAATAGAGAATTACCTGACGCTGTCAAAGCTTGGGGTACAGACTTTGCCTCTGTTGGGCTACACCCAAAACGCAATCCTGTTGCCGGATGTAGAGGCAGACGGCGAATACAGGCTTGGGAAAGAAAGCGATCTGAGCGATCCTAAGATAGCGGGAGCCATTGCCGGATGGTACAAGATACTTCACAAAAAGGGACGTATCTATCTTTCCGGCAGCAGGGTTTCCATGTATGACGAATCAGATATGCTCACTTTAGAAAATATGCGCTTAATAGCGGAAAAGACCGGTACCGGGGGAGATATGCTCTGGCAGGCAGTCGCGGAGAATTACGGCATAATCCGAAGCCGAATTGATGCGCTGCCCCGGACGCTTGCATACAACGATTTTTACTGGACGAATCTGATCGTATCGAAAGATAATGAGAGAGCGTTCCTGTTTGATTACAATTTGTTGGGCAAAGGCACTGCATATGGAGATATCCGCAATGTGACAAGTTCGCTTTCCCCTGAAGCGGCCAAAGCCTTCCTGCAGGGGTACGGCGATGATGTGGAGGAGGAGCAGAAAAAAGCAGATGCCTTTATTGCGCCTCTGGTCACGCTGGTAAGTGCCTGTGAGTGTGCCGTTTTCCCGTCGTGGGCAAAGGCGGCGCTGGAAGAATTGAAAAACGGCGATATTTTGAGGCATTTAGAAGAATGGCTGGAACAGGCTGTTTAATATATCATAGGATCCGTCTGGTGCACGGAGGGCGTGGAGGACCGGCAGCTGCAGGAGCTCTATGTGCGGCTGATGGATGAGGCTGCATGGAAGGAATGGAAGCGTGAGAATGGGTTTGCTTAGCCGAAAAGATTCCATTGACTTTTGGCCTGTTGGGACATAAACTGAACGGGCGGCATTTGAATAACAAGGAAGCAAGATACATGGAACAATTATTGATAGTGGAAGATGATATAGGCTTGAATCAGGGGTTGAGCAAGGCGATGAAAACAGATGGCCGGCAGATTATTTCCTGCAAGGATTTGAGAACGGCGAGGGAACAGCTCCTTTGCGGCCGTGTGTCTTTAATCTTGTTAGATATCAGCCTGCCTGACGGCAGCGGGCTTGACCTGCTGCGGGAAATCAAGGAAAAGACACCGGATATTCCGGTGATTCTGCTGACCGCCAACGATACGGATATGGATATTGTAGATGGACTGGAACAGGGCGCCGATGATTATATTACCAAGCCATTTTCTCTTTCGGTTTTACGTGCAAGGGTGAATACCCAGCTGCGGAAGCAAATGTCCATTCCTAAAAATATACCAATTCATATCGATCATTTTTGCTTTGACTTTGAGTCCATGGCCTTTTGCGTGGGGAACGCCAGGGTTGAATTGAGCAAAACGGAACAAAGACTGCTGCATTTGCTTGTTGAAAACCGTGGCCGGACGATGACCCGGGGAGAGCTTGCAGACCGAATTTGGACAGACGGCCCGGAATATGTGGATGAAAACGCCCTTTCTGTTGCGGTTAAGCGTCTGCGGGATAAGCTTTGCGCACAGGAGTATATCAAAACTGTTTATGGAATCGGTTATACCTGGGTAAAAAAAGATGGATGAAACTGGAATTATTGTCATATTGCTTTGTTTTCTGACGGCAGCCGTCATTGTATTATGGACTCGAAAGAAAGCCGGAAAAACCATGGATGCAATCGAAGGGATGTTGGATGCCGCAATGGATGGCTCTTTTTCCGAAACCACTTTTGATGAAAGTAAGCTGTCTGCACTGGAAACAAAATTTGCGCACTATCTTTCCGCGGCAGAGATTTCTTCTCGAAATGCGGCCTGGGAAAAAGACAGAATGAAGTCCCTGATTGCGGATATTTCCCATCAGACAAAGACGCCGATTGCAAACCTACTACTATATAGTGAGCTTCTGATGGAAGAGGTGATTTCCATGGAAGAGTTAATTTCCATGGAAGAAGTAATGTCCACGAAAGAAAATCTTCTGGCATCGATGAAAGCCAATGTGGATGCGCTGTATAAGCAGTCTGAAAAACTGCGTTTTTTGATTGACTCTCTTGTAAAACTCTCCCGACTGGAGAACGGAATTATTTCCCTTTCACCCAGGCGCACACCGTTGCAGCCGCTGCTCCAGGGCATTGCTGAACAATATACGGCAAAAGCCGCGGAAAAAGGATTATCCCTGCATCTGCATAACACAGACATTTATGCGGTCTTTGACTCCAAATGGACAGCAGAAGCACTGGCTAATATTGTCGACAATGCGGTCAAATATACGGAGCATGGAACAATAACCATTTCTGCTGTCAGTTATGAAATGTTTGTAAGGATTGATATATCGGATACCGGTGCAGGCATCCCTGAAAGTGAGCAGTCAAGGATATTTGCCCGCTTTTATCGTTCCGGGACCTCGCAGGAACAGGAAGGCGTGGGAATCGGGCTGTATTTGGCGCGTCAAATCATATCCGATGAGGGCGGCTATATCAAGGTTATTTCCGTTCCCGGAAAAGGAAGCACTTTTTCCGTATTCCTGCCGAAGGAACAGCAATTCTTTCAAAACCGTTAGAATTTATTTCCCGGGGAAAGAATTTGGAAAGATTTTTATGAGATAATCTGTATGTATCAAAGGATGATTTCTTTGCATGCATACAGATTTTTCTCATTACAGGACAGTCCGCCGCCAGACGGACATGAAATCAGTAAGGAGCTGAAGGTACTATTTTATCTTGTAGGATAGTCCGTTACCAGACGGATGTGGAATCAGTAAGGGGCTGAAGGCGCTGTTTTACCTTGTAGGACAATCCGCCTCCAGGCGAGCATGGAATCAGTAAGGTGCCGAAGGCACTGTTTTACGGAGGGACTTGTTTATGGAAATATTACAGGCAAAAGGCCTGAAAAAGATTTATGGCTCCGGCAGCAATGCGGTTCATGCACTGGACGGAGTTGATTTAAGTGTGGAGAAAGGCGAATTTGTGGCGGTTGTCGGCACATCCGGTTCCGGGAAATCCACGCTGCTGCATATGCTTGGCGGCTTGGACCGCCCTACGGACGGTACTGTCATGGTTGACGGGCAGGACATTTTTTCCTTAAAGGAGGAAGCCCTGACTATTTTCCGCCGCAGAAAAATCGGCTTTGTGTTTCAGGCGTACAATCTTGTCCCGGTGCTGAATGTGTATGAGAACATTGTTCTTCCCATTGAACTGGACGGCGGCGGGGCAAAGAAGGAATTTGTACAGAAAATCGTTCAGACGCTTGGACTGGAGGAACGCCTGGACGCCCTGCCGGGTCAGCTTTCCGGCGGTCAGCAGCAGCGTGTGGCAATCGCCCGTGCACTGGCGGCAGCTCCGGCTATCATTCTCGCGGACGAACCCACGGGCAATCTGGACTCCGGAACCAGCCAGGATGTGCTGAGTCTTTTAAAAGTTACCAGTCAGAAGTTCGTCCAGACAATCGTAATGATAACGCACAACGAAGAAATCGCGCAGATGGCAGACCGCATTATCCGCATCGAAGACGGGCGGATTGTTTCTCGGGACTGACGACTGCGGCGGCATGGAATTTGGTATGCGCGCCGAAGCGCGCCAGGGGTATAAAGATGAATGTCAAAAACAGAAAATGTATCAGGAAATTAAGCCGGCGTTCTTTATGGGCATCCCGCAGGCGCAACATCATTGCAGTCATTGCCATTGCATTGACTGCTCTGCTGTTTACCTCTCTGTTTACCATAGTAATGTCCATAAATTCCAGTTATGAAATGAGCACTTTCCGTCAGATCGGCGGTTACGGACATGGAGCTTTTAAGGAAGTGACAGAAGAACAGATTCAGAACATATCTGTCCATCCCAATGTAAAAGCCGTGGGCAGACGTATGATCATTGGCAGTATGGATAGCGGGATTTTTGCAAAAGACCCTGCCGAGGTCAGTTTTATGGATGACAACTGCGCGGAATGGAGTTTCGCAGAACCCGCCAAAGGGCATATGCCGCAGGAAAAAAAGGAAATCACCATGGACACCCATGCCTTGAAACGACTGGGTGTCGAACCGGAATTGGGTGCGGAAATTGAACTGACCTATACGGTTGGCCCTTTATCCCAAATGCCTTATGAGAAAACAGATACCTTTATTCTGGCAGGATGGTGGGAATACGATGATATAAGCCCTGTTCACTATATCAATATCAGTGAAGAGTATGCAGAGGAAATAGAAGCGGAAGCGGTATCCAGGGGACTGGAACCGTTCCGTACTGACCTGAATGTGATGATGGCATCCGGTATGAACATCCGCGGCCAGATGGAGCAGGTGGATCTGGACCTGGGGTATTCCTGGGATGAGACGGGGGAAGGGGAACTGGTACGCATCGGTGTAAACTGGGGCTACACTTCTTCCCGGCTCGGCGAAGGCACGGATGTGACAACGCTGATTGCGGTCATCGCTTTTCTTGGGCTGATTATCTTCACGGGCTATCTGATTATCTACAATATATTTCAGATTTCCGTTACCGGGGATATTCGGTTCTATGGCCTGTTGAAAACCATTGGCGTCACACCCCGGCAGCTTCGCCGTATCATACGCGGACAGGCGGTGTTTTTGTGCTTAGTGGGTATTCCGATGGGATTGCTGCCTGGATATGGTGTGGGTGCAGCTCTGACGCCTGTCGTAATCGCACAATCCGGTCTTGGCGCCGGGGTTTCTGCCGTCAGCACATCCCCGCTGATTTTCCTTGTGTCCGCCCTGTTTGTGCTTATTACGGTTTTGCTGTCCTGTTCCCGTCCGGGCAGGATTGCTTCCAAAGTCTCCCCGGTGGAAGCGGCCAGGTATACAGAAGCTGCCGTATCCCAAAAGAAACATCGTGCCACCCGCGGCGCCAAAGTATATCAAATGGCTTTTGCCAATTTGGGACGGAATAAAAGAAAGACTGTCCTTGTGGTTATTTCTCTTGCACTTTCCGTGACGCTTCTCAATGTTCTGGTCACCTTTACCGGTGGTTTTGATATGGAGAAGTACCTGGACAGGCGGATTTGTGCGGACTTTATCGTAAGCTCTGCGGATTATTTCCGCTATAGAAGCTCCCGCGAATATATTTCTCAGGAACAGATTGCCCGGATCGAAGCAAACACATCCCGGTCCCTCTCCGGCTGCGGCTACAGCCTGAAGGGTTATGCACCGTTTAGCTGGGTGACGGAGGAACGCTGGTTACAGGGCATGATTCGCCATTTCTCAACAGAAGAGGCAGAAGCAGTGCTTGCCCGGTCAGAGCGCCGGGATAATCTTGTGAGGCAGGATGTACAGGTGGAAGGCCTGGATGAAGCTTTGTTTGATAAACTCACTGTGGTGGAGGGAGATTTGTCCCCCCTGTTCCGGGAAGACACAAAGGCTATCGCAGTGGCAGTCCGCACGGATGACTATGGAAATGTAAGTAATTCTGGGTTTTATCCGCCCATAGGTTCTGTCCAGACCATCACTTATATTGAGGAAGGCCGCTACATTGACAGCCGTACCGGAAATCCCTGTGATGAAAGCACGCCCGCGGAATGTGTCCGGCTGCAGCCCTCTGTCAGCCATGATGTAGAATACACAATTTGTGCTTATGTCATTGTGCCAAACTCCATGAGCTTACGTTACAGTATACAGGGAGACAGCTTTGTGCTTCCTGCTGAAAATCTGAATACTGACAGCCGGGGGAAAAGCATACCGGTGTTTTATCTGTTCGATGCTTCCGATGATTTGGCGGAAGCGTCCGCGGAAAAATACCTGGCAGATCTGGCCTCTGACCGTTTATCCGGATTGATGTACGAAAGCAAGGCCATTTCCCGGGCGGAATTTGAAAGCTTTCAGAATATGTTTCTGCTCATGGGCGGATTACTCTGTGCCGTCATTGGCATTGTAGGTGTCCTGAATTTCTTCAATGCCATTATGACCGGTATTCTTTCCCGCAGGAGGGAATTTGCGGTTTTGCAGGCAGTGGGTATGACCGGCAGACAGCTGAAAGCCATGTTGGTTTATGAAGGATTGTTCTACGCCCTCAGCTCCGCGCTGTGCGCATTCGTCCTGTCGATTGTGATAAATCCTTTGCTTGGTGATCTTATGGAGAATCTGTTCTGGTTCTTCAGCGCAAGGTTTACAATCGTTCCTGTTCTGTCTGTCATACCGATTTTTGCTCTGCTTGGATGGCTGATTCCCTGTGTCATGTATGAACATGCCGCCAGATACAGCATTGTGGAGCAGCTAAGGGATACGTAATCATTGATGACAACGCAAAACGGCCCTCTGCTTTTTCATTGGCAGGGGGCTGACGACGTGGTAGCGGATGCCTGTTACCGCGCTTTAAACGAAAAGATACACCGGAAGGCGGCTTTGATTACGGATGCAAAGTTGACAAAACAGGAACAAAATATTATCATAAAACAAAAAGGGGAATGCTGCGAAAATGGGATGGCTGAAGGCATTTATTCCGCAGCATTTGCCTAATGAGCGGCTTTTGGATATTTTGGATATGGGCACCCATTTTAAAATATCCGAAAAGAAAATCAGGGCCAACTACAGGGCAAATGCAGATACTATCTCAAAGGCTTTTTCTTCCGGAGGAAGCTTTTATACCAGGGGAAAATATATTGAAAATCAACCGCAATGGAAGCAGATAAGATTCGGGAAATTCACCATGGACTATTCAGGATGTGAAATTATTGCCGTCTACAATGCGATGCTATCCCTTGGGGAAACGCTGCCGGAACAGGGAATTGCGGATTTAATCAGCGTCTTCGAGAAAGAGGGGGCTGTTTTATGGGGCGGCTGGGGAGTGGCCCCCAGGGCAATCTGCCGTTTTTTTCAAGGAAGGGGCTGTGAGACTGCCATAACCTGCAGTACAGAGCCTGAGCCTGTCAACCGGATGGGAGAGGAGTACTATACGGTTGTTATTACTGTATATAATGACGCCGGGGATATCACGAAACAGATTCACACCATGAACGTATCAAAAGCCCACAAGAACGCTTTTATCCTCCACAACTGCTACAGGAGGGACAGGGACGGCAGCTATGCCGGGGGAATGCCGTATGCCTCTTTATGGGAAGCGGTAAAAAGCCTCCAGGGCGGGGCGGCGATGCCTGTATGTATTATCGGAATCAAACCGAAAGCCGCTGCAGCAGGGCGGAAGGCAGATTGTATGTCAGAGAAATATGCATTATAATGATAGGAGAGTGAGGGGAAATCCGCGGCGTGCCGGAGCGGGGGTGAAAATGTATTTCTGCCGCCTGCACGCTCCAATATACGAGGGAGGGATCATTACGTATGATTGGCTTTAGTATTATGATGTGGTTTTGCTCCGCAATCATCATCATTGTAAGCATTTCGCTGTTAAAAGGAAATTATTCCGGTATGCACGGAAAGGTGTTCGATCATGCGGAAGATAAAGAAGGATATGCGAAGGCTGTAGGCAAACCCGCTTTATTACTGGGAATCGGTATAGGAATTGACGGAATATTGGGGAGTATTGCGCAGGGATTATGCTCCATCATGGTCTCTCTCCTGTTTTTGACTTTGTTAATTATTGTAGTTGGCTTATGGCTATTTAAAGTGCAGAAGAGGTTCCGCACAGGGGCGAACCTGTCCCGGGAAAAGCAGTGGCAGACGGCGCAAAAAGAGCAATGAGGACACGGAAATTGAAAGCGGTCTCTTTTGGAATTGTGGAGGAGAAAAATGAACGAACCAAGATATCCGGAGGATGTATTTAAAACAATCTGGCTTTGGATTGGCATTGCATTTATTGCGATGGGACTGTTGAATTTTATCATTGTATTTATGTCTGCGGTAGAATCGGCGGGACAGGAGCCGAATATAAACGGAGTGATTATTCTGGTTATTGGCGCAATGTTTTTGATTGCGCAGTCCGTGCTGAGAGGCATTGCCTCCCGAAAGAAGAAACTGCACAATGAGCTGCTTGCAAACGGAGCGAAGGTAACCGGAACGGTAGAAAAAGTATGTCAGCAGAACACGGTGCGGTATGCGGGAAAATATCCCTATATCATCTTTTACACTTATGACTATCAGGGGAAGGCATGCCACGGAGAGAGTCATTTATTCTGGGACAGGCCTGCCGTTGCGGAACATGATTCCATTGCGGTATATGCAAACGATTCGGGAAAATCAACTATTCAATTGTAATAATACCGCCAATGCATGGACGGCGGCTTTCAGTTTCTCAAAAGCTTCCGCAGGCATAACAGTGCAATGGGATAGAAATAACAGTATAAAAACGAGAGGCCGGGAAAATCCATGAATCAAGGGAAAATTACAAAAAGCGGAGCGTATCTTTGTCAGATGTTCAACGCCATTGTATTGGCGGGAATCATTATGTTTAGAAGAATACTTAAAGAACATGAGTGTGCGTGTATTTTTGTATGGGGGTGATTTTTATGGGAACCTATTTGAATCCGGGAAATTTTGGATACAGCGAGATCCTGCAGTCTGAATATGTAGATAAAACCGGCTTGATTGTAATAATCAATCATACCCTGGGGACAATGGCGAAGCTGTCCTGTATCAGCAGGCCGAGGCGTTTTGGAAAGTCCTATGCGGCAAAGATGCTTTGCGCATACTATGACTGTTCCTGCGATTCCCGTGCGCTCTTTGACGATAAGGAGATTGCGAGAACAGAAGGGTATTTGAAGCACCTGAACCAGTACCATGTGATTAACCTGGACATCACCGGATTTGTATCCGAGGCCGCCACAACGGACCAGCCCCTTTTAAATGTGCCGAATATGATTGCCGACGCGGTATACAGGGAGCTGACGGAAAGCTACCCGGAAC
>OFHM01002043.1_pt1 | contig 12052 bp, 13 predicted proteins | sample 1521311 | NCBI WGS metagenome assembly OFHM01 (sample SAMEA3504083, study PRJEB24116) | mouse gut metagenome | biome: mouse gut; feature: mouse-associated habitat; material: faeces | place: Denmark | collected 2011 | reverse complement strand
AAACTGATCTCCACAGGCGTCTCCCTGCCGAACAGCTCCACATTGATGGTGGCCGTCTGTTTATTGTAGTCAAGCTTCTGCACAATCCCCACGGTATCCTTCCAGATACCTGCCACAACGGAAATACTGTCCCCTTCCACGAAGTCCACGGAAACGTTCTCCGTCTTGATCCCCAGAGGCTTCATCTCCGCTTCCGTCAACGGCACCGGCTTGCTTCCCGGCCCCACGAATCCGGTGACGCCCCGGGTGTTGCGAACACATACCAAGTATCGTCATTCATCTCCATATTGAGAAGCACATAGCCGGGAAACATCTTCTTCTGAACGGTTTTTCTAGCGCCGTTCTTCAGCTCGACCACATCCTGCAGCGGAACCCTCACCTCAAGAATCTGCTCCGCAAGGTGCTTGTTGTTCTCAATGGTCTTCTCGATATTGGCTTTGACCTTGTTTTCATATCCCGAATAGGTATGAACCACATACCATTTCGCCTCTGCCATACAATCACCCTCGCCTTAAATTGATGTGATGAAGCTCACGCCATATTTCACGATCAGATCCAGAATCGCAATAATGACGCCCACCGTAACCGAGATAGCAACCACCGCTATGGACTGCTTAACGGTAGCCTTTCTGTCCGGCCAAATGATTTTCTTGAATTCTGACTTCACCCCTTTGGCGAAGCTGGGGCGTTCCTTCTTTTCCGCAGAATCTCCCATATTGACCATACCTTTCCCCAAATTCTACTTATTTGGTTTCCTTGTGCGGTGTATGTTTCCTGCAGAATCTGCAATACTTCCGAAGCTCCATTCTCTCAGGATGCGTCTTCTTATCCTTGGTCGTATTGTAGTTACGCTGCTTGCACTCGGTACAAGCTAATGTGATTTTTGTACGCATTTCGCTACCTCCACGTGTTTTTCAGGCTCCTTGTCTCTCGCCTTGTATATGATAAATTTTAAGCATAAAAAAAAGACCTGACATCTCATCTCGCTATCACACTATAGCATATTTCCCGGTACTCGTCAACAGTTTTTTAACTTCCGCGTCTCCTATTTTTCCTCTTTTTTCCCGGTCTGCCACTTGTTTCCGCCCTATGAATGTGGTATAATATCGAAACAAAAGGACATTGTTTCGACTCTCTGATTCCATGTGCGCTAGAGCGCACGAAATCATGGTATAATATCGAAACAAAAGGACATTGTTTCGACTTTATTAAGTTGAAAGGAGGCATGACAATGGGCGCCGTCATGAACACGGTCTATAACAACTATCTTACATCATATATGCCGAAGCCGCTGACTCGCTACGACACACACAAAAAGAGCGAGCTTCGCAACGTGTACAATTCCATTGTCAAATTGAGCAAGGACGAACCCTGGTATCTGCCCACTACCAGCAAAGATACACAGAAATACGCCATCGATTTGAAGGAAAATGCCCGAGAACTGCGCAATACCATCGCCCAGCTGGGCGGACTGGAGAGGGAGGGCCTATTCAGCAAGAAGAACGCTTACTCTACGAACGAGGAAGTGGCCACCGCCTCCTACATCGGGCCCAAAAACCCTTCCGGCCACATACCGGAGCTTACGCTGGAGGTTCTGTCACTGGCGTCCACTCAGGAGAATCTGGGATTGTTTCTTCCCGGAAGCAGCAAGGCCTCTCTGGCACCGGACACCTATTCCTTCGATATCAATATCAACGACATGAACTATGAATTCCAGTTCTCCGTGGGAGAGTCCGAATCCAATAGAGACGTGCAGGAGAGACTGGTTCGGCTGATCAACAATTCCGATATCGGCATCAGAGCCTCTTTGGCAGAATCGGAGGGACGCTCTTCCCTGCGGCTGACCTCGGAAGCCACCGGCCTTGCATTCGGCAGAGAGCAGATATTTACGGTCAGTGACAACCACACCAGCAAGACATCGGGAACCGTGGAATACTTCGGCCTCGACTATACCAGCAGGGATCCGTCCAATGCAAGCTTTCTGATCAATGGCGAGAAGCATTCTTCCCCTGCAAATCATTTCTCCTATGACAAGCTTTTCGACATCTCCTTGAAGGGAGTCAGCGTGGACGATACGCCTCTGCGCATAGGCCTAAAGACGGATGTGGAATCTCTTACGGACAATGTCTACCATTTAATAGGAGGCTATAATGACTTCGTGAGGGCTGCCACTTCCTATCTGGAGACCCAGACCAGAAGCCGCCAGCTGGTGAAGGAGATGAAGGGGATCGCCTCCGTGTACGGCGAGTCCATGGAATCCATGGGCCTGAATCTGGAAAACGACGGCACGCTGGCCGTTGACAAGGATACGCTGCGGGAGACTGCCTCTCAGTCAGACGACATCAACGAGACCTTCGGCTACCTGAAGAATTTCTCAAATATGCTGCTGCGCAAAAGCAACCAGATTTCCCTGAATCCCATGGACTATGTGGAGCGGGTTATGGTAGCGTATAAGAATCCCGGCCGCAATTTCATTAACCCTTACGTGACCAGCGATTATACCGGAATGATGTTCGACGGATATTTTTAATGATAGACACTCAAAAAGGCTTCCTGCCGGAAGCCTTTTTTCATATTTTCCCTTTCTCTGCCCTGTCCCCTTCAAGCCCTTCGCTCCAGCCCACATTCCCGTTTTCGTCAGTTCTGCTCGCTGTCCTTTTTGCCCCTTTTTCCCTTAGCCTTGTACTTGTCGATCTGGCAGAAATCGTCCATCAAATCCAGAACCTTATCCCGCCCCGCCTGATTCAGCTTCACATAGTTCTGCATCACGCGGTTCTCCAACAGCTGCACGCCCAGACAGGCATCTCTCTCCAAGGATGTGAAATCCACAGGATTCAGACTCAGCTTATCGCACATCTTAATTACGGTTCCATAGGCCATTCCCTCTATGCCACGCTCCAGCGCCGTCACCAATGTACTATAAGGGATATTCATCTGCAGGGCAAACTGGCGCACACTGCGGTACTGCTTCAATATTTCCTTCTTCAGAATTTCTGCTTTTGTCATTTTCTCTTCCTCCATTGCAAGCATCAGACCTATTGTACAAGGCTAATATACGATTTCACGTATTCTTTTGCAAGAGGACATGCGTAAAATTAATACTTTTTGAGACAAATTTTATAATTCCTTAATAAAGCCCCTTCCCACAGAACCTTACCTTCCTCTGTCCGTTCTCACTCCGGCTCTCTGCGGATGCACTCTGCCAAGCTTGCCATCTCTTCCCGGTCTTGTCTTACGGCAATCTTCATCAACCCCTTCGTGTCCACCAGAATCCCCTGCACCTTCTCGTAGGATCTGTCATTGTCCTTCCACCAGCTCAGCGCCTGCCCCGCCTTCATCACTGCCACGCCCCCGTCCTGCCTTTCATCCGCCCCTTGAAACGGCATCAGAAAAGCATTGTACACCTGAAAACCCTCCCCATGCTTCCTCCTAAACCATTCCTCATTTACCACCTTTTCCGCCACATATTCCCCATAGGTGATCTGCTTGCTGACGGAGGAGGAGCCCGGAAGATCCTTGGGCTTTCCGGTTAATCCAAATTTGTAATACTTTGCGTCCAAAATATAGACACCGCCTTGGTGAATCATGATAGTGTCCGGCTCCAGCCGGGAATTGCCATGGACAGAGCTTCCTATCCTCCACTCTGTTCCCGGAAAATAATCCTTCTTGTCATCTATGCCATATACTCTGTCCACCAGCGCCTCCCAGACATACTCGAACCGGTAGGTTCCGTATCTGAAGCGCCGCGGGGCTTCCTCGTTCCCCTGATATTCCACTATGGCCAGCATATCCCGAAACAGCCGCCGATTCCTGTCATTGAAGGCGTGGGAAAGCTTGTCCGTAAGAACCCCTCGGAACAGTCTCTCGTGGTACTGCAGTCTAGGCCGCGGCGGCAGCTTTTCGGTAAAGAGCCAGCCGATTTTGGAAAGGCTCTCATACACGCAGTATTCATGGATCAATGTTATAAGCTGATTCTCGCTGACGGTGTTTTCCCTCGTAATGAAATCAAGATAAAACAGATTTCCGTCCTGTTCAAAAGCCTTCCTATTTTTAATGGTCCTGCCCCAATGAATCTTTCCCCGTCTCCCGGCCCCAGTAACCGTCTCGCTCTCCCGGTAATACCCTCTGGAAAAGAAATCCTGCGCAACCGCCACATATGCCTGAATCGGAAATGCCGTCATACTGTATTGTCCTGCCAGACCAGGAAGCTTCGACTCCCTCTTTGCCGTAGTCCCTCCGATGACGGACAGCAGAAGAAGAATGTCCCTCCGAAGCTCTTTATCATCAGAAGAAACTCGAAAACCAAGAGGGAACTGAACACTGATCTCGTCCGTCCCGCACCTGATACCTACGAATGAATCTTCATTTTCGCTCACATCCACCCTGCATCTATCTCTGATCCCCGCCCTAGCCATATACAGCTCCTCTGTCTGTTCTCTCCAAGTCTCCTATATCTCTCTATCCGCTCCCCCGAAGATGCCTATCCCTAAGCTTCTCTGTCCGCTCTCTGCCAAGTCCCCTACCCTTAAGCTCTACCGTCCGCTCTCTGCCAAGTCCCCTATCCTTAAACTCTACCGTCCGCTCTCCCCGATGCTCCTCCATCTCCCGTTTCCTCCTGCATGAAACTGCGCATCTTGCGGAAGACCTCTCTTTGCAAAACGGCTTCCAGCTTATCTTTGTCTGTTTTTTCGTATGTCTCGATCACGTCCTCCAACGACCGGAACCGATCCTGAAATACGGTCTCTCTATCCATGCGGAAAGCGTCGTCCCACAGATACTTCAGCACCTTTTCGGGAAACTTGTCCGCAGCCAGCTGGCTGCGCCTGACAAAATAAGCCCCCAGACGTTTGTCCTCCGAGCCTGCCATGTCCCGGCCCCTATCCGTCACCAGCCCGTTCACCGTCATGGCAAATGCTCCCCATTCTATCTCAGAACCCTGAATTTTCTCATGGGCATGGCCGGCCCCCATGATATCGTTTTTGATGTGCTGCATGTTCCATCTCCTCTGGAACGCCGTATCCAGAGGAAATACATTCTGATCCGAAGTATTCATTGTGGCCAAAATCCACATGTTGGACGGAATGCGGATCTCCTGCCTCTCATCCTCATATACTATTCTGGCAATGTCATAATTAACCACCCCATACTCGCTTTCGCCCCATTTCTCAGACGCATATCCGCCGTCCTCGGACTTCCGATCCAGCAGCTGGAACAATTCCCCGAATATGGCCGGCGCGTTCCCCCGATTGATTTCCTCTATCAACAGATAAATCTCCTTGTCCGGGCAGCTATAGGCCTTCTCCAGCACGTTGGTAAACGGCCCCGGCACAAAGTCGTATGTCAGCCTATCTCCACTCAGGATGGGCAGAATCTGCCCCACAAAATCCGAATATGTATAGTCAGGATGAAATACCACTCTTACAATACGGTTCGGGTCATCACAATACTTCTGCCGTATCTCATAGCTCTTTCCCACACCCGGAACCCCATATAAAAGAATGTTGTCTCCCCCCGTAAGCCTCTCCGCAGCCTCGTCCCGCTGCAGCGGCTCTTCAGGAAGGACTCCGCTTACCATTCGCCTATAGATATCCAAAAACACAGACTCCGCTATCGGTATCACGTCCGCCTGCTCCAGATCCTCCGCGGAAACCTCCAAGGCCTGCACCCCGCCTGCAACCTCCAGCTTCTTTGCAAAAAGGAACCTCCCCAATGCGAGACCTCTGGCTTCCAGAAGCACATTCACCCTTCCCACGGGCTGTCTCCTATATACCAGCACCTGATCTCCCGCCTTGAAGCGAGACAGCGTTTCATTCCCGTTTCGGGCGCTGACCGAAAGCACGAACTCTTTGGCTGCATCTATCATGGAAAAGCTGTCCACCAGCGAATCCACTGACAAAATATAATAATCCCTCATCCAAACTCCTCCTCTTGGAACACGTATTTCTTCCAGCCATAGAACTCCGACCTGCGCACCTTGCCGCCCTCTATCCGGATCTCTCCGATCCCCTTGGCGGCATAGGCGTCAAGAATGCTCTCCCCGTCAATGCGAATATCATAAAATTCCGTGGCTTCCGGCGAATCCCGCCTCTTTTTTTCCGTCCGCAGAGACAAGATCTCCACCTTTTGCAGGGCCTCCTCCGCAGCCATCCGGAAAACCGGAAGCCTTTCCGGGGCCAAGATCTCGAAGCCGTGCGCATACTTCTGAAACACCAGCGCATCCCTATTGTGCTTGACGCTCACATAGTATTCCTCATGTCCGGGCCAAGCCCTCTTCTCAAAAGCGATCTCGTCTCCCGCCGAAAGCCCCTTAGCCCTATAATATTGTCCCAGACCCACGATCCGCTTCTCCCTGCTCACTGTATTTCTGGCCACAACCCTTTCAAAGGTATGCTTGTCCGTAAATCTCACGGGGACGTCCGGCGCAGGAAAAATATCGGAGATATCAAGCTCTGCGGGAACCAGCACATAATAATCGTGGGTTCCGCCCTTCCCCAGCTCTGTATTGTTCAGCTTCTTTATCAATTGGACGATCTTCACGGCGCCTCCTTCCTATGGCAGCGCTCTTCACCGCCATCTGCATCCCGGCCACTGTACGCCCTGCCGCGGGGCATACACGCTCTCCTGCTGCCCCTCGCGTCCCGTTGTGCTGATGTTCACAACCCGCTGACGTTCCTTTCCCTTCCTTGGGGCCGTATCTATTCCCCCTGCCGCTCCAGACACTCCCTCACCACTCTGGCGATTCCTCTGGCCATCATCACGGGGACTGCGTTCCCTATCTGCATATACGTCTTCAGATAGGCGCCCCAGAACAGATAGTCATCCGGAAAAGACTGCACTCTGGCCGCCTCTCTAGGCGTCAGGGCCCTCACCTGATAGGGATGTATGTGCGAATGGCAATCCATCTTTAGATGGGCCGTAATGGTTCTGCAGGGCCTGTCCGCGTAGAGCTTGTAATATTTGTCCTTGAAACAATGGTTCCGATGGGCATAGGGCATGATGTCCCTGACCTTCTCGTCGGTGGCGTCGTCCCCCTGCTCCAGCCTTCTGTATATCTCATAATTCACGTCGCTGCAGTATCTGGCCTTGTGGTTGAAGACATAGGGAATCTTCCTGCCCTGATTGATCTTGTCCAGATACTCGTTCTCGCTGTCTTCAAAATGATTCACGTCAATCTTTTTCCCGCTGACAGGACTGTCTATTTCGTTTTGATTCTTGATGCGGGGCGCCTCTAACGGCTTGATATCCTTCAGCGCATCCATCAGGATATACCTCCTGCCCCCCTGACATTCCTCCCGGATTCCGGCAAAAATATCCGCCGGGGAAATCCCTTTTTCTCTGACCACATCATCCCGCACCGCGATATAGATCAGACGCTCCCGGCTCTGTGCCACCCCGAAATCCTGCGAATTCAATATCTGATAGTCCACCTTATAGGAATAGACCTTGCCCCCCTTGTGGATCCGCAGTCTCTCATAATCCTCCACCACCTGACCCGCCACCTTCAGCATGCCCTTGACGTTCTCCATCACCACTACCTTGGGCGCGATCCGTTCCACCGCCCCCACAAAATATTTGTACAGCTTGTTTCTGGGCTCGTCAATCACCCTCTGTCTATTGGCTTCGCTGAAACCCTGACAGGGAGGTCCGCCTACCACCACATCAATGTCTCTGTCTATGTAGCTGCCGATATCGTCCAAGATCTCCTTGATATCCCCCTGAATCAACTTGCAGGAGGGAAGCTCCGGGTGGTTGTATTTATAGGTCTGGACGCACACATCCTCTATGTCGTTGGCCAGCCTCACGCGGAATCCCTCCTGCGCAAAGCCCAGACTTAAGCCTCCTGCGCCGCAGAAGAAGTCCACCAGCGAAAGGCCCCCTTCCCTCTCCGCCGCAGACTGCCTCAGCCTTCTCTTTGCATTGGAAAGCTTGTCCACCAGATCTTCCACCAGACTCCCATTGGCAATGACAAAATTCACCGCCTCCTGAAAGCGTCCGTAATCCGCCCCGAGGAATGTCTTCAGCTCCCCCAGCCCCTCCTCATCCTCTATCACGCCCATGTCTATCAATTCTGCGGCATAGCCTTCCTGTTCCTCCGCCTTCAGCTCCAGCCCGTTCTTTTCGCAGAAGACCTCCACCAGCCGTCTGTACACCTGAATCTGTTCCGTGAAGAAGGCCTTCTCCCCCTTGCTCCGAAGCCTGCCCACCGCCTTAAATATCATCTTCCGCCTCCAACATCTCCAGCTTTTCCCTCACACATCCTGCGATGGCCTCTGCCAACAGCGGCGGCACGGCATTCCCTACCTGCTTAAACTGGTCCGTTCTGGAGCCCTCAAAGACGAAGTCGTCAGGAAATGACTGCAGTCTTGCCGCCTCCCGCACCGTAAAGGTTCTGCCTTGTATGCTGTCCGGATGGATGAACTGGTTCCCGTCCTTGTACAAATGGGCAATGATGGTTTTTGACGGCAGATCCCACCACTGCACCACATAACTGTTCCCGAAGACTCTGGGCCTTTCGTGGCCCAGATCCGGCCTTCTCTCCAGCAGCTCCTGAAAGGTCCAATGATTGCCGCTCATGGCCCGATACCGCTGAACGTCCATGTCATTGTGCCCTCTGGCCACATGATCCCTGAGTTTTTTGTCTTCCGGCCCCCGGATTCTCCTCAAGAATTCGTTGCCCCTCTCCGACACAAACTCCACCTCCGGCTCCCCCTGACCGGGAAGAAGCGGGGGCAGCTCTCCTATGGCATCCCTGACAGTGACATATCTTTCCAGCTCTCCCCGCTCCTCACTGGGCATCTCAGGATCGTAATGGGTCTTTTTGATTCCTGCATAAATTTCCTCCGGCTCCATGGGTATGTCCCTTCTGACTCCTATGATAATGACCCGCTTCCTGATCTGGGGCACTCCATAGTTAGCGGAGTTGAGTACATTCAGGGCAGGATCCAGCCGAACCTTATAATTCTCCCCCAACGCCCTTGCCACCTTGTCCACGATATGCTCCCCGCCGATCTTGGCCGTCAGCATACCGGTGACATTTTCAAACACAAAGAGCTTGGGCCTGAAGTGATTCAGCACTCTGGCATAGCTCTCAAACAGATAGTTTCTGGGGTCATCCTGCATGCCGTTGTCGTCCTTGGCCCTTCCCAGACTGGAATAAGCCTGACAGGGCGGCCCGCCTATGATGATGTCAACCTGACGCCCCCGCACCGCCTGCTCCAGGCCGGGGGCGTCCCCCGCCGCGCCGATCACCATCCGCCCCGGGCACTCCCCCGGCAGCACCATCGCCCCCAACGCCAGCCAGCCCAGGCTTACCGCCCCGAAGGCCGCCAGCAGCACCGCGAAAAATTGAATCAGCTCCGTCATTCTGCCACCTCCTGGGCCATTCTATGACGAAACCGCCCAAAGGTTCAGCGGTTGAAGCACACCAGCTCCGCCCCCGTCCCGTCCAGCCGGACGGCGGAGTAGGTCCCATGCTTGAAAAACCAGCCGTGCTGGAGCAGGTTTCTCTCCTCCATCAGCCCCAGGTGGAACAGCACCAGGGACAGGGAGCCGTTGTGGGCGGCGATGAGGGTGTCCTCCCCCCGGGCGGCAATGCCGTCCACGCAGGCCCCCACCCGCTCCAGCATCCGGGCGGGGCTTTCCCCGGCGGGGGGCGTGGTGTGGAACCAGTCCGCCAGCAGATGGCCCACCAGCCCGCCGCACAGCTTTTCCGCCTGGGCCCAGGTGAGATCCTCCAACGCCCCCATGTCCTGCTCCCGCAGGGCGGGGTCCCGCTCCACGGGCACCCCCCGGCCCTCCGCGCAGATCAGGGCGGTGTCCCAGGCCCGGGAGAGGTCGCTGGACACGCAGCGGGTGAAGGACACCTCCCGCAGCTTTTCCGCCGCCTGCCGGGCCTGCTCCCGGCCCAGCTCCGTGAGGGGATGGTCCCGGTGCCCAAAAAAGAGCTGCTTCTCATTGCCCACGGACTGGCCGTGGCGCACCAGATAGAGATACATGGCTCCTCCCCCTCAGAACAGGCTGACCACGCCGTAGGACAGGATGCTGATAGCCATGCCCGCGATGAGCACGCCCAGAATCACGGAGGGAAGGGCCTTCCTCAGGGGCATATCCAGGAACGCCGCCGCCAGGGACCCCGTCCACGCCCCGGTGCCGGGGAGGGGGATGGCTACAAACAGCATCAGGCCCAGGTACTTGTATTTGTTCACCTTCTGCCCCTTCAGGTGGGCCTTCCGCTCCAGGGCGTCCACCAGCCGATTGAGCCTGGGAATCCGGCGGCGCATCCACTGGAAGATCCGGCGGATATAAACGATGATGAAGGGCACGGGGATCAGGTTGCCGAGGACGGCGGCCAGAAACGCCGCCCACACCGGAAGCCCCGCCGCCACGCCGAAGGGGATTCCTCCCCGCAGCTCCACCACCGGGATCATGGACACCAGCATGGTGAGGGTAAATTCCCCCGCCATGGTCTCTGTCAGCCATTGTAACGTCAATTCCATGGGTATCAGCTCGTTTCCAAAACGTTTTTCAGGTATTTGCCCGTGTAGCTCCCGGGGTGCCGCGCCACCTCTTCCGGCGTGCCCGTGCACACCACCGTGCCGCCGCCGGAGCCGCCCTCCGGCCCCAGGTCGATGAGGTGGTCCGCCGTCTTGATCACGTCCAGGTTGTGCTCGATGACCACCACCGTGTTCCCCTTGTCCACAAACCGCTGGAGCACCTCCACCAGCTGGTGGACATCGGCGGTGTGCAGTCCGGTGGTGGGCTCGTCCAGGATATACACCGTGGAGCCGGTGGACTGCTTGGAGAGCTCAGTAGCCAGCTTCACCCGCTGGGCCTCGCCGCCGGACAGCTCGGTGGAGGGCTGGCCCAGCTTCACATAGCCCAGGCCCACCTCCTCCAGGGTTTTCAGGCGGTTGTAAATCTTGGGGATGTTCTCGAAGAAGGGCAGGGCCTCATCCACCGTCATCTCCAGCACCTCATAGATGTTCTTGCCCTTGTAGCGCACCTCCAGGGTCTCCCGGTTGTACCGCTTGCCCTTGCACACCTCGCAGGGGACGTAGATGTCGGGGAGAAAGTGCATCTCAATTTTCAGCAGGCCGTCCCCGGAGCAAGCCTCGCACCGCCCGCCCCGGACGTTGAAGGAGAACCGCCCCGGGCCGTAGCCCCGGGTCTTGGCGTCCTGGGTGGAGGCGAACAGCTCCCGGATGTCATTGAACAGCCCGGTGTAGGTGGCGGGGTTGGACCGGGGGGTGCGCCCGATGGGGGACTGGTCGATGGCGATGACCTTGTCCAGGTGCTCGATGCCCTCCATGGCGTCGTGCCTGCCGGGGCGGGCCTTGGTGCGGTTCAGCTCCGCCCCCAGACGCTTGTACAGGATCTCGTTCACCAGGGAGGACTTGCCCGAGCCGGACACGCCCGTCACCGCGATGAACGTGCCCAGGGGGAAGTCCACGTCGATGTGCCGCAGATTGTTCTCCGCCGCCCCCCGGACGGTGAGCACGTGCCCGTTCCCCTGCCGCCGCTCCGTGGGGACGGGCACCTTCCTCCGCCCCGCCAGGTAGTCTCCCGTGATGGAGCCGGGGGTGTCCATCACCTCCGCCGCCGTGCCGCAGGCCACCACCTGCCCGCCGTGAACCCCCGCGCCGGGGCCGATGTCCACGATGTAGTCGGCGGCCCGCATGGTGTCCTCGTCGTGCTCCACCACGATGAGGGTGTTGCCCAGGTCCCGCAGCTTCCGCAAGGTCTCCAGCAGCTTGTCGTTGTCCCGCTGGTGGAGGCCGATGGAGGGCTCGTCCAGGATATACAGCACCCCCATGAGGCTGGACCCGATCTGGGTGGCCAGGCGGATGCGCTGGCTCTCGCCGCCGGAGAGGGTGGCGGCGGAGCGGCTGAGGGTCAGGTACTGGAGCCCCACGCTCCGGAGGAAGCCCAGCCGGGCGCGGATCTCCTTCAGAATCTGGTCGGCGATCATGGACTGGGTCCTGGTGAGGGTCAGGCCCTCCATGAACCCCAGGGCCTCGGACACCGGCAGCGTTGTAAAATCATAGATGCTGCT
>OFHM01002042.1_pt1 | contig 12053 bp, 9 predicted proteins | sample 1521311 | NCBI WGS metagenome assembly OFHM01 (sample SAMEA3504083, study PRJEB24116) | mouse gut metagenome | biome: mouse gut; feature: mouse-associated habitat; material: faeces | place: Denmark | collected 2011 | reverse complement strand
ACAATTCAAGTATCTGGGTCTGTGTACTGTTCAAATTATTTTCTAAATTATTTCGGCGCTTCCCCGATGTTTCTCTGATATTCACCCGATACTTCTCCGATGCTTCTCCGATGCTTCTCCGATGCTTCTCCGATGCTTCTCCGATGTATTCTTGTTCTTCCATCGGAGAAACACTTCGAAAAAGATTCACTCGAAACATATCATCAAATACCTGGAAACTCGGCACGGAAAGTCCATAACTTTTGGCTGCACTAAGAATCCTTTTTACACCGGTTCCCCAGGATTCCACAAATCCCATCTTGCTAAATACATTGGCAATCGTCTTATTACGAATCTTGGAGTGTCCATTCATAAGTTCTTCATAAGTAAGACCATTGTAAAGTCCTCCCGGCGAGGACACTTCCAATCTATCATCATAAATCGCTACCTGAACACAGGAATCGTCTATCAGATTACGATGACAATGGGCATTTATAATCATTTCGCGGATAGCCTCCAATGGAAGTTCATAAGACTCCTTCCTAACCAATCCATCAATCGTCACACCAAGACGAATATTTCGCAGTACAAAATCTGTTGCCTGTACAATCTGCTCATAAATCGGACCTGAATATTCCCGCTTATCAAGAAATACTGTTCGTTCTGTTCCCTTAAATACGGCACACTGTGTTTTGGAAAATGGAAAATAATCTGATGTCAATAGCACAAAAGCATTGGATGCCATCAGAGAATCATTTTCTCTTTTTAAAAGCTTCCAGCTAATAAGCTGAGTAATTGCCACATCCTGCTTAGGCAGTCCCACCTCTTCTCTGAACTTTACAATATCTCTGCACAGCTTCTTCACAGCTTCTTCTGTAACCTCATATCCTACACAAGTCAACTCATCCCAGCAAATCCTTGCACCCTCCATCTCCAATTCTTTGATCTTCTCCGGATGAGCAGGTCTGGATGTTCCGGCAACCCGGATAAATGTGCCTGCGTCTTTCCCTTTTGCCCCCAGATAATATGGTCTATTCGCCCCCGGAGTGACAGTCACTACAATTACCGTTTTCCCATCTACCGTCTGGGGCTCAATATTCGGAACGATCTGCGGCACACAGGAATCCGATACGGCATTAGAAATACTATCCATCATTCTAAAAAGCTCGTCTTCATCTATTCCGACAACTTTTCTCGTCTCATCATCTACACCAAAAATCAGCTTGCCGCCTTGCGTATTGGCAAATGCAACAATAGACTTTGTATATTTTTCCGAATCTTTTGGAATCGTTACCTTAAATTCTACATTTTTAGACTCTCCATGGACAATTTCTTCAATCGTCATGTTACTGACCTCCCGCTTATGATAAATTCACAGTCTTTTGTCAGAAAATACATCAGATGATATAAATATTTCTAAACAAACATCTTTTGATAAGGAGTTATAACCTCTTATACTTATATCTCTGCCTGAATAATATGCCCAAAATTCATCTCGTCTTTGAAAAGATCGTATATATATTCTGAACTTTCTAAATACAAACCTGTTTCCTTATCTTGCAACTTTTCAAATACTTTCGAATTATAAAATTTATTCATTGCTTCATCGTATTCAATATACTGATCTATAGCAAGCATATCAACAATATCCTGAACTATATATTCTATTAATTGGTCTTGTTTACTCATATTAATCATCTACCTTTCGCAAAAGCCTAATTACCTTTTCTGTGTGAAAAGAATATTGTGAAGATGTTTTCTTATATATCATTCCTTTCAATAATGTCTCAAAATCAATAATTTCGTTTTCATACTGACGAAATAGTAATGCCATATTATCATCTGCGACAGGACCGATAACAATATCGTATTTATTATCTCTGTTACACAGAATGTTCGTTTCATCTGTAAATGTTCTATTCCTATTATTCATTACAAATTTTGCCCATTCTTCTGTCGTTTGTATTCCAAAATCCTTAATTTTAATATCTGACATTTTTCTGAAGTCATCTTGTATTTCAAAAGTATTTACGACTGGAGAACCTCCATAAATTCTAGACATTCTTTTCGCCATCTGTTTCGCTTGTTCCTCGATATCTGTTAAATAAAAGCCCTTTCCAAAATCTTTATAAGGTCTACACATTGCCAAATTGATACTTTCTATCACAACATTACTTCCATGGTATAATTTCATATCACACCTCCGTTTTTACGGCATAACATTCCCAAATCTTCCACTATTGTTCCAAAATCTAATGTGTGTTCCACTTCATAATTTTCTTTTATAAAAGCAATGCCTTTAAATTGAAAAAGATAACGAAATGATTCTTGTATACTGAGATTATGCTGTTGAGCAAATTCATTTACACACGCAACGGTAAAACCAATCCTTTTTTTCTGTTCACTCAATAAAAACCCTCCCTCTTTTTCTTCTTTTTACTATTCGCATCCAATTAACATATACCGAAACACATCGTAAGCCATAGCATTTTTTATATCATCACTCTGTGTATAGATTATTCTTTTGCCAATCTGGTTTTTCTTCAAAATCTTGTCAATTATTTAAACAAACATATTTTGCAACATATATTTCTTGATTTTCATTAATTCATCACACTTCCGCTGGTGAAGAGTGATAAGGTAATCCAAGCGTTCAAAATATACACTTATTTTTTCTTGTTCTGCTTTGGAAGGCATTAAAACTGGAAAGTCAACAAGTATATTTTGATTGAGGTGTTTTATCGTTCCACCAGTTGCTTTTTTATTAACATAATTCATTAAGAACGGTGCTTTTAGATATTGGAATAGGTACTTATTATCTACCTCCGTTTCGTCTTTAATTTCTACATTAAAGACGCCCGCATTAAGGGTCGCAGGCTTTGATAGACCTTGAACATAAGCCACTTTTCCGAGTGTTCCGTCCTTTGTGATTAGAATACTTCCATTCTTAATTTGAATATGCTTATCCTGCTCATATCGTTCTCGTTCTACATAGTGACAAGCAGAATAATTGATCGCACCATCGTCAAAGTCTGTTCCGGTGATAAGCATATAGTCTCCACTATCCAAGAACTCAGATGTTCGTAGATTTTGCCATCCAATTCTTGCATGCATTGTTGCTATCTCTGAGAGCTTACGCTGTTCCCAATCGCCAGTAAATCCTCCAAATCGAATTTCTGGAACTTTCATCCCATTTTGTGGAAACATTTTTTGAAGCATATATTTTTTTAATTTTTTAGTCTCATCACACTTACGCTGGTGAAGGGTGATGAGGTGGTCAAGAGTTCGAAAATATTCTCCTATTTGCTTTTGTTCTTCATAGTCTGCATAATCGACAACAAACTCTTGCATATCAGATGCAAGAATATGCTTTATTGTATTACCCGTTGTTATCTCCTCAATCTTCTTTTTGAACTTGAAAGTCTGATAGTAATAATTCAAAAAATAAGGTTCGATTTCCATCTTAGAATTTCTAAACATTATAAGAGCATGAGCCGCCGAATTATCCAATTCTTTTGGTATTACGGCTGAATGACCTACATGACCTGATTGAACCATAACCATATCTCCGGTATGTAACCACTTATCCTTTTGCTTTTCGTAAAACTCATCATTTATAAAAATCTCCGTGTTACGATTTATTTGTCCATCCTTAATATTGTTTGATTCCAAATAGAAATGACCTTGCTCGACATAGTATGGTGTTGCTGTTCCGACAAATGCATTTCCTATAGAACTGTATATCTCTCCCAACTTACGCTGTTCCCACTCTTCAGTAAATCCTTTAAAGCGAATTTTAGGTTTCCCCATATTTATCACCCCTCAATCATTTCAACAAGACAGTTTATGGATGACATAATATCCTGATCAGAAGATGTTAAATCCTTTAAGCAAGATAACACTTCATTCTGTGTCCTTTTTATCTCATCATCCGTCTGTTTCATTTCTATCAAAAGTTCTTTTAAATCAACCTCTTCTTCTTTTTCAAAATTATCCACATATCTTGGAATATTAAGGTTGAAATCGTTCTTCTCAATATCCTCAAAGCTGGCAAGATAAGATTCCTTGTCTATTGTTTCTCGTTTGTGATACAAATCTACAATGGCATCTATATGCTCGTCTGTCATTGTATTTTGTTTTTTACCCTTGTCAAATTTTTTCGAAGCGTCTATAAACAGGACATCTCTTCCATCTCTGTGTTTCTTTAAAACAACGATACAAGTTGGAATTGATGTATTATAAAATAAATTTGCCGGTAATCCAACTATCGCATAAATATTTCCAGAACGTAATAATTTTTCTCGAATTTTTCCTTCTGCCGCTCCTCTGAATAACACACCATGCGGTAATACAATTGACATTGTTCCATTATTTTTCAGATGATACAGACCATGTAACAGGAAAGCATAATCAGCTTTTGACTTCGGCGCCAGAACTCCATAATCACTAAAGCGTTCATCTTGCAGAAAACCAGCGGCTGCACTCCATTTTGCTGAATATGGCGGATTCATCAATACCATATTAAAATCCGTTTCTTCTTCCGTTGGCCAGTCACTGTCTAAAGTATCACCATTTCTCAGCCTTTGATTTTCCGGCGCTATACCATGCAAAAACATGTTCATGCGTGCCAGATTATATGTAGATGTCATCAATTCTTGTCCGTAATATTTAATATAAATTGACTCTTTTGCATATTTTTTAGCATTCAATAAAAGAGAACCCGAACCCATACACGGATCATAAACGGACAAACCTTTTTTGTTCTCCTGTCCGGAAATAGCAATTCTGGTCAATATTTTGGAAACAGCCTGCGGTGTGTAGAATTCCCCAGCTTTTTTTCCAGTTTCAGACGCAAATTGGCCAATCAAATACTCATAAGCATTTCCTAAAACATCTGTATCTGTATTCAATAGATCTGCTTTATCAATTTCTTTCAACAGACTGGCAATTGTGTCACTTTGCTTTTGATCACCCGTTCCCAAGCGATTAGAATACAAATCAATATCTGTAAATAGATCCACAAATAATGGATCACTTTGTTCGATATTATTAAATGCCTTCTGTAATTGCTCACGGTTAAAAGAATTATTCCGCGCTGCCTCCGCAAAATTTGTGTAAGTTAATTCCGGCTCAATCACATAATGGCAAGATGATTTTATTTCATCCTTCAATTCTTCTGCACTTTCATCTTCTAAAGCATCAATATATACATTCAAAGCAATTTTCAATGTTTCTGGTTTTTCATCACAAATCAGATCATAGACCTTTATTAAAAAAGAATCTGATAAATACTTATAAAAAACAATCCCTAAAAGATAGTCTTTATATTCATTTGCATCCATTTTTGAACGTAATATATCTGCTCCGCTCCATAATACGCTAATCAAATCTTTACTGTTTTCCTGCTCCGCCATTCTATTATCCTCCATACTATGTCTGCTATTTTGTTCTAATCTTGTCCTTTCCCAAACCGTACCTCGCAATCCTTTCGGAAAAATGATATCCCATAACAATCAATCTTACGATATCCTTCCGCACGCAGTTCTTCCATATATCTTTTATCATATATTTGCTGCAGCGCCTTTTCTGCGTCATTTTCCAAATCAGCGATCGAACCAGATACTTTCAATTCTAAAACGAATGATCTTCCTCTAAGAGACGGGCTTTTCACCATAATATCAGAACGCCCATTCCCCGATTCACGATTCGATTTCACCAGATAATTCTCACTCTGGCTCAATATTCCTGTCAGGAAATCATGATAAAAGCAGACACTTGAGTTCTGTCTTTTAGAACTCTTAGTGGTCGCTTTCCCTGTGGGCAAGTTTTCTGCACTATCATAAAAACTAATGGTACGAAAGAGCTGACCATTTAATATATCCATCATCTTCTGGGCATCCCCCTCTTCCATTGCCAGATACAGATCATGAAAATCTTCTTTCTTTATAACAGCTTTCAGCCAATTCAGAATCGTATTTTGATAAATCGTTTTTACTTCTATATTAGGTATACGCGCTCGTAAAAAGATAGAAGATTCCTTAAAATATTCACTCTCTTTTGTAAGATACCCTGTAAAATAGAGAAAATTCCACAAGTTCTCTCCGTTACTATACATATCCTCATAGGTAACTTCTTCATGAACTTGGATGTCTAAAGTTCCTCCTTCTAAGAGCCTTTCAATCTGCCCTTTTGTTTCACGGTCAGCTCTGATTATCAACTCTTTTATAATGTCGTTAGAACTGGTATTAATCCAATACGGATGTGGAAATGCTCCTACATCTGAATATAGATCGTATAAAAACTTAATCACGCTCCATGGGTTATAAACTTCCATATCACCAAATAAATATCCATCATACCACTCTTTCATTGTCGAAAAACGGCTTTCCACTTCATAATAAGACATCATCCGGTGAACTTCTTCCTCCGTAAACCCAAAATGCTCACTATATTTTTTATCAAGTATAGAAATAATATTTAGATGATTCAAGCCGGTAAATATACTCTCCTTTGAAATCCGCAGACACCCTGTTATAACGGCAAACTGGAGATACTGGTTTGTCTTTAATACAGACTCAAATAATGAGCGGATAAAATCTACCATTTCTTCATAGAATCCTCGAAAATAAGCGCTCTCAAGCGGAACATCATATTCATCTATCAAGACAACTGTTTTTTTATCTGTCGCCAGATAAAGGCACTTACATAAAAATACTAATGCTCCAGAATAATCATCATATTCTGCCTTCCGGTCGGCAATTCTCTCAAACAGTTTTTTATCCTCTCCACTAATTTTCTCGCTCGTCAATATATACTGATGTCTCTGGAACTCGTCTGCGATTGCATTCCTTATCTTACCATATGCTGATTCAAAAGTTGGTTGCTTTGCTGATTTAAGCGTCAGATTAATGACCGGATACTCTCCCATATGTTCCACATATTCTTCACCTTGTTCCATAATCTTTAAGCCTTGAAAGAGCGATTGATTCTCCTCATTTTTCTTCGCATCCCCTGTATCCTCAAAAAAATAACGGAGCATACTTAGATTCAGTGTCTTTCCAAATCTTCTTGGACGAGTAAACAAATTTACTTCTCCCTTTAAATCCAGCAACTCTTTGATAAACATAGTCTTATCTATATAGCAGTAACCTTCTTTTATTATTTTTTCAAAATTATCAACGCCTACCGGCAGTGGCCTCTTCATCCCCCCACCTCCCTGGTGCCTTTTCCTCCATTATAATCCATCTGCCCCTCTTTCGCAATCCGCCAAACAATCCACATTCTATCCCTTACCTATCTTTGACGGCGTAATCCCATATTGCTTTTTAAAGGCCCGGATAAAGGAGGCGGCGTCCGAATACCCCACGGATGAGGCGGCCCCGCCCACACTGTTCCCGTTTTGTATCATCACATAGGCAGCCTCAAGCCTTGCCGCCGTCTTCTTCTCCCGAAAGGCCATGCCATAGTACCTGGCAAGCACCCGCTGGGTCTGCCTGGTGCTCATTCCCAGCCTGAGGGCAAGCCCCTTAAGGGTAAGGGAATCATATTCATACAGGAAAGCTTCCTCTATGATCACAAGCTTCCTATCCTCCGGCGTATCCTGCTCCGCCACTGCCTCCCCCTGGCTGTAGATCCCCGCCAGCTCCGTGACGATCAGTTCCGCAATATGCACCTGCTTCTCCCTGGCAAGAAAATCCTTCTTCTCCCCCAAAGCTTCCAGGGCGCCAAAAAGCGCCTTCAGCGTCCCATTCCCCTGGCCGATCCAAAAATCAGCCCCCAGCAGGCTGGCCGATATCTGATCCTTCCCTTTGCAGACCAGTTGGATATACAGGCATACCTCTGCCATGGGATTGTTTGGGTCAATGGTCTGCCGGTGCCATACATTCGGCCCGGTTACATACAGGGTATCGCTTTTGATCCCATAGCTCTGCCCGCCAGTCCATAAAATACCGCTCCCATCATAGCAATAATGGATTTCATAGCTGTCGGCAGAGTGGCTATGGCCGTTAATATCCCTGAGAAATTTCCCGGCGCTGATATTGACCAGCTTAAATTTTGACCTTCCCACATGCAATTCCTTCATGGCTCTCCCCCATATGCTACCGCTTTTACGCCAAATCCGGCTGGCAGAATTCCTCCTGGAACCAAGATAATATTTCCAGGCCTGTATGTCAAGCACAGAAACCCATTTACATAGGCGGCTTCAGGCCAATGGGAAAATTATTTCCAGGCACTGCCAGGATATACATTTCACGCCAAAAACAACATTAGATGTCGCAAAATGTCATTTACATCTCAGTGCCATGGGATAAAATGAAAGCATGAGATCAGCCCAGGAGGAATGCATATGCAAAAAAATGAATATTTGAAGCAGATTGACACAGTCATCGAAAAGGGAGCCTACAAGGACAACTGGGCTTCCCTTTCCGCCCACCGGACGCCCACATGGTATTACAGGGACAAGTTCGGCATCTTTATCCACTGGGGCGTCTATTCCGTCCCTGCCTACGGCAACGAATGGTACTCCCGGAATATGTATATTGAAAACAGCGTGGAGTACAGACACCACCTGGAAACCTATGGCAGCCACAAAGACTTTGGCTACAAGGACTTTATCCCCATGTTTAAAGGGGAAAATTTCCAGGCGGAAAAATGGACCGCTCTGTTTAAGGAGGCCGGGGCAAAGTTTGTGATGCCCGTAGCGGAGCACCACGACGGTTTCGCCATGTATGACACGGAATATAACCCCTGGAACGCCAAAGCCATGGGGCCTTGCCGGGATGTCCTGGGAGAACTGAAATCTGCCTGTGAAAAGGAGGGCTTAACCTTCTGCGCCTCCACCCACAGGGCAGAACATTTCTTTTTTATGAACGGCGGGAGAACCTTCGACAGCGATATCCGCCAGGGGGACTATGAGGACTTCTATGGCCCTGCTTTTTATGACGAAAAGCTTGGGGGGGATGAACCCATGACCAAAACCTGTGATACCGTTGACGAAATAGGCCCAAGCCAGGAATTCCTGGAGGACTGGCTCTGCCGCACCTGCGAGATCATAGACAAATACAGGCCGAAAATCCTGTATTTCGACTGGTGGATCCAAAACCAGGCGTTTAAGCCTTATTTGAAAAAGCTTGCCGCTTATTATTACAACCGTGCCCTGGAATGGGGCTGTGAAGTCACCATTGACTATAAGCACAACGCATTTGTCCCCGGGACCGCTACCTATGACGTGGAACGGGGTGCGCTGGAAGGGATTTCCCCCACCCCCTGGCAGACGGATACGGCAATCGGGAAGCTTTCCTGGGGCTACCGGAAGGACAACAATTATAAAAGCGCCTATGAAATTGTGACCACCCTCATCGACATTGTAAGCAAGAACGGAATGCTGCTTTTAAATGTAGGGCCCAAACCGGACGGCTCTATCACAGAGGAAGAGCGCACCACCCTGCTGGAAACAGGCAGGTGGCTTAAGGAAAATGGGGAGGGCATTTATGGCACCACCTGCTGGCGGTTCTACAAGGAAGGGGAGCATCAGGCCAAAAGCGGGATGTTCAGCGAAGGGGACGTGGCCTATACACCGGAGGATTTCCGCTTCACCTACAAGCCCGGCATAGTTTATGCTTTCCAGATGAAGCCCCCGGCGGCAAAAACTCTCACCCTCAAGTCCTTCCCCACCTACAAAGGCGGCTACTGTATCAAAAATGTCTCCACCTTAGGCACAAACCTGGCAGAAAACTTCTCCTGCGACAGGGAAGGGCTGCATATCAGCCTGAAAAACACGGGGAAACCAGAACTGCCCTTATGTTACAAAATTGAACTGGAATAAAGGAAAAAGAGGCGCCCTCCATTTACTTTTCCCCCTTTTTTCTGTAAAATAGTACTATCACAATTATTTTACAGAAAAAGGGGGGATCTTTTTGTACGAATGCCCTAACTGCGGCGGTAACCTGATATTTGATATTCCATCCCAGCAGCTCAAATGCGCTTACTGCCTTACTACCCAAGACCCATACCATATCACCAAAGATAAGGACGCAGAGGAAGCCGGAGGGGACTTTAACGTCACTGTATTCACCTGCCCCCAATGCGGCGGCGAGATCTTAAGCACAGACACCTCCGCTGCTGAATTTTGCAGCTTTTGCGGGGCTTCCACCATACTTCACAGCCGTATCAGCAGGGAACGGCGGCCTTCCCACATTATTCCTTTCAAGCAGACCAAGGAAGCCTGCAAAAAGGCATACATTGCCCGGATGAGGCGTGCCCCTTTCGCCCCTTCAGAACTAAAGGACGAAAAATGTATTGACGGCTTCCGGGGAATCTATATCCCTTATTGGGCCTACAGCATCACCCAGAAGGGGACCGTCCATATAATTGGGAAGAAATCCTATACCCAGGGCGACTACAGCTATAAGGACAGATACGACTTAAGCGGCGACCTTGACGCTTATTATTATGACCTGTCCTACGACGGCTCCTCTTCTTTTGACGACAGCCTCAGCCAGCGGATTGCCCCCTTCCATGTAAGGGACAGCAAGAAGTTTACCCCTGCTTTTCTCAGCGGCTTTTATGCGGATACAGCGGATGTGGACAGCAGCGTTTACAGGGAGGATGCCATAAAGCTTGCAACTGACGCCAGTTACAGGAATATCAAAAAAGAGCCCGCCTTTTCCGGTATAAGGCTCTCCCTTGAGGACGGCAGCCCCGAAGACGCCATGGCGCTGCACACCCTCTGTGATCAGCCGGAACGGGTCCTCTATCCTGTGTGGTTTATGTCCTACCGCAAAAACGGCCGGGTTGCTTATGCCACTGTGAACGGGCAAAGCGGCAAGGTGGCGGCGGATATCCCGGTAGACATCAGGAAATATGTGCTGGGTGTCCTGCTCCTGGCCCTGCCTATCTTTCTGCTGCTGAACCTTTTCTTAACTATAAAGCCTGACTTGCTGCTTACCTGTGCCGGGCTGTTAGGCTCCTTTACCTTTATGGCCTACCTGATGGAGCTTGCCAATATCCTCCGCCGTGACCAGCGCCTGGACGACCGGGGCTATCAATACCGCCAGGGAAAAGGCCGGAATGGGAAATGGGAATCTGGTATCCTTTTGAAAGAAATCCTGAATTACGTTTTTGCAGAAAAAGGAGCCGGCCCCGGGGGTGCTATGGGGTTCCTGGGCGCAGGGGCCGCCATGGGAGTTTCTCTGGGCGTCCGGCTTTTCGCCCCTGTATCGGACCTGTGGTATTATGGCGGCGCAATCATTTCTTTTCTGGGCATCCTGCTTACCAACGTGGCAATCATACAAAAATACAATGTGCTTGCCACCAGGAAGCTTCCCCAGTTTGACCGTAAAGGAGGTGACAGCCGTGGGTAGAAATAAATCCCTTACCCCTATGGCAGAATTTTTGCTGCTCTTCAGTTTCCTGCTCCTGCCCCTCCAGGCAGCCGCCGCTTCCAGCTTTGACGCCCACAGCTGGACCAACCCGGAAACCGGGTACCAGATGGTACTGGAAGACGGCGCAGCACTTTTAAGCACCCAGGAAACCGTAATGCTGGCAGCGGAAATGCAGGAAGTGACCGCTTATGGAAATGTGGCTTTTAAGAGCCTTTCCTCTAACAGCGCCACCGCCGCCCAGTTTGCCGCCAGCTATTACCACAGCCTCTTCGGCCAGCAAAGCGGCATCCTTTTCCTCATTGATATGGATAACCGGGAAATTTATCTGTTCAGCGACGGGGCCATACACAAAACCGTCACCAACGCATACGCCAACACCATAACCGACAATTCCTACCGCCATGCTTCGGAAGGGAATTACTATCAATGTGCTTCCAACGCCTTCTCTCAGGTGAAAACCCTTTTATCCGGAAGAAGGATTGCACAGCCCATGAAGTATATCAGCAACGCCCTGCTGGCGCTGATCCTGGCAGCCCTGGCCAATTACTTTATTGTAAGGCTCTCCTGCGGCTCCCCCAAAGTGGGGGAAAGGGAAATTTTGGAATTCGCATCCACAAAATTCCATTTCTCCAATCCCAGGATACGCCTGATAGACCAGACCAAGGTTTACAATCTCCCCAGAAGCAGCAG